>Ga0306920_100002986_pt1 | contig 21405 bp, 17 predicted proteins | sample flu12Cox44000170_FD_204666 | JGI IMG/M metagenome (GOLD analysis project Ga0306920, IMG submission 204666) | Lab enrichment of tropical soil microbial communities from Luquillo Experimental Forest, Puerto Rico - flux4day.12C.oxic.44.000.170 (v2)... | ecosystem: Environmental > Terrestrial >... | reverse complement strand
AGAAGATAGCATTTCCCGCGATACTGTTTGTCCGAAATCTCGCCGCGTTGCCGTTTGCGTTTCAACACGCCGAGTGATTCTGCGAAACACAGGCTTGTGATGTGGAAACCGCCACGTGGGCCGCTGCGTCGATGAAGGTAATTTCGCAGATTCTCGAAACCGGGTTCCTCCAAAACGAGTTTGACCGCAGCCGAAGCGTCCAGATAACTCACGTGAAACATGTTTCTGGATTAACTCAAGCAGGCGGGTCTGATGGTTGACCGTCCAAGTTCAGCTTTCGATACGGATAGCCGAGCGCCGGTTCGTATGAGCAGATCAGATACGCCTCGTCGATGTTCTGCGGACGCGGAAAGTGACTGGCATCTAAGATGGGGAACAATTCAAAACTCTGCAACGCGACCTCATCGGTGTGGATCACCAAGATGACGTTGCCGTATAGACCGCGCCGTGGTTCCACCTTTGCGTCCTTGTCAGCGAGAATCTGCGCGATTTTCTCGCGGACAGCCTCTTCACTCCACTCGCGATACACGTTCTCGTTCTTCTGGCATCTTTTTACGGCCTTCCGATCGACGAACTCTGTGACCTCGACTCCGACCCGACCTCCATCGCTGTCTCTAATGACGCAGTCGGGCGGATCATCATCGACAGACTCGACCGGCGTTTTGTAGCGGCAATCGCCACTGGCGCGCATAGACCTGAGCAGTTCTTCGACAACATCCCATTCTTTAATTTTCCTGTCCGGCCAATCCCAAAACGGAGCATACTTGCGACGGTTCCGAATCACCGCGTCGAGTTCGTCGCCTATGTTGTCGCTACTCATCTGTGCGCATTAACGAGATAAGCCACAGCGGTCGCCGGTGGTAGAGTCTTGTTCGAGCGGGACGATCTTCCCGTCGTCGGCAGCTTTCAGTAGAGCGCCGAGGCCGCTGGTCGCTTGGCGTGGACTGTCTATGTAGTGCGCTGCCGTTCTCGCAATGTCGCCTCATTGCGCAACGGCAACGATTTTTCGATCATCCTGCGGCAGTGGTTTGAGATTCCGGTAATCGCGTGCAGCACGCTCATCCACGATTTCAAAGTAATGGTCTTTTACCACCTTTGGCGAGTTGCCCATTTCCAGTGCAACCTGTCCTTCGTTCTTCGTTTGCTCCATACGGTAGCTGCCGAAACTGTGCCGCAGACCATTCCGCTTCCATTTCACGCCGGACGCTTTCACGAGCTTCGCGATTCGTTTGCGCGGTGATTTGTTAAAAATGGGCCCCGACTTTAAACGATAAGGCGCGAGCCATTCCCGCAGATTTTCGTTCATCGTGATCTTGCGCTTGCGGCCCGTCTTAGCGATCGCCGCTGGCACGATGATGTCGCCGCGCTCGAAGTTGATCGCTTCCCAGGGCAACCCCTTTCGTAATTCCGCGCTGCGGATACCGCCAAACGCAATCAGCGCAAGGTACGGCAGCAAATCTTTGTCAGCTGCGTTGAGCAACCGCGCCATTTCCCTTGGCGTGTAAATCTCAACGTCGCGCTGTTTGATCTTGTATGGCGAGAGCGCATCAGCGGCGGTCGCTTCGTTCTTTCGCAGCCACCCTTGCGCCTTTACGAAATTGAACAACACAACCAGCAAGCGACGACGATTCTGTTTGGCCACGAGGCCGATGCGCTTCGCGTTCAAATATTGGCGCAAATCATCCGGCTGAATGCTGGCCAGCGGACATTGGAAAGCTCTGGCGAAATCACCGAGCAACCAGCGAATGTCGTTGAGATAGGTCATGCTCAGTCCCTCAGCCTGTTTCGCTGCGTAAAACTTCTCGACTGCTTCCGCTGCCGTTATGCGCGGCAAATTGACATCGACGTGTTGCTTGTAGTAGCGGGCCGCTTCAACGATGTGAGCGCCACCCAGGATATTGAATGCGCGAGCAAATTCGTGAGCGACTGAATGCAGCGGCAGGCCGGTTGGTTTAATCGTGCGTTCCGCTTCAACGTAAATTTGTCGTTCGGCTCCGGTCAGCTTCAACGCTTCCAGGTCGCCATCCGCAAGATGCTGCGCGACTTTGTTCGCTTCGCGCCTTGCCAGTTCGAGATCCGCGAAGGTTTTTCTCACCCGACCGCTCGGCTTGTTGTAGGTGACGGTGTAGTTGTGGTCATGGCGGTCTTTGACCCGATAAATTTTTACAATCGCGTGCCCCCTTTTGATCGTCATCGGGAATTGTCCTTGTGTGCGTTTCACGCCGTTTATTTCCTGTTCTTGCACGACCATAGCTGTCCTGCAATTGTCCTGCAAACGCTTTCAAGAGGGATTTTTACTTCGTAAGATAGCTGGACTCAAAATCCAGTGGCCGCAAGGCCGTGTGGGTTCGAGCCCCTCCGCCGGCAATAACCGCGCCTCCAGAGTCGCGCCGAGAATCTTCGCCGCTGGCGAATTCAAATACTCCTCTGCTCCACATAGCTCCAGCTCATCCAGAGGTTCATCGGACTCCCGCTTAACATATTCTTCCAACTTCGCGCGAATCCGCTCCGCGTCATGATACCGCGCAAGCCACTTATGGTTTGACTTCTGTATTGGTTCGATATCGGCAGGCGCCCGCTCTCCCAAAAAAAGGAGTGCACTTCCGGGACTAAATCCTGCGCAGGAGCCGATTTCAGTCCGCTGCTTGAAGTTCGCTCGTCACATCAATAGACTAATGAAGTCGGTCAGAAATCATTAGGGATTTCTACCTCGGATGCCAATACCGCTATTTGCGGACAAAATTCCATCGCAAATCGCAGCGTCCAGGACTCGTTAGGCCTTGCCATCGGATCCGTGTTGCGGATGTTGGTAGGTAATACTTTGTGCTTGTGTGCGGGAGCAAGAACCACAATGTTCATTCGTGAACGGGAAGAACGGCCAGGAGGGTGCAGACGAACCGCGTGAGTTTGTAACTACCCGCTGGAGCTTGATCCTTTCCGCTGCGCAATTGGGAAGTGAAGAGCAAAAAACTCACGATGCGCTCGCGGAGCTTTGTCGTACTTATTGGCGCCCGATTTTCTCTTTTGTCCGCGGACGCGGCTATTCAATTGAGGATGCGCAGGACCTCACACAGGATTTTTTTGTGACAATTCTCAAGAACGACTGGCTGCAGCACGCCGATCGACATCGCGGTCGGTTCCGTTCGCTGTTGCTGAGATCGCTGCAAAATTTTCTCACTAACGCCACGGAGAAAACCCATGCCCGTAAACGGGGCGGCGGCGCAGAATTTATTTCCTGGGATGATTGGATGGCCGAAGCGCCATCACAGTTATCTCTACCGGCGCAAGCGCTCAAGTCATTGCCGCCGGAGCGACTCTTCGACCTCGCTTGGGCGACGACCGTAGTTGAACACGCGCTTCAACGGCTGCGAGAAGAATGTGAAAGTAAAGGCAAGCTCTGGCTTTTCCAAGGACTAAACTCCCATCTTACAGACGAACGCGATGAACTGTCATATGCCAAGTTATCTGCGGAACTGGGAATGGCGGAAACAGCCGTGAAAAAGCAGCTGCACAACATGCGCCAGCGTTACCGCAACCTGCTGCGCGATGAAGTCTCGCAAACCGTCGAGGACCCTGCCGACGTGGACGACGAGATCCGTTACCTGTGTGCGACACTCGCAACAGGAACCGAGTAACTGCAATGACAACCGATCAGCTTCCAGGCGCTACCAAAGAGCACGCAAAATGCGAGAAGTGTGGAGCAACCATGCGACTCGACACCGGAGTTTGCGTGAGTTGCCTCCTGCGTCAGGGATTGCAAGGCGGGGACACGGTATCTCAGGCGGTTTATGAAACCGTACTCGACGAGGTGGACGCGCCGCACAAGTCCTGGTTCCTGGGAAATTACGAGATTCTCGAGCAGATCGGTTGCGGCGGCATGGGCGTGATCTATCGCGCCAGGCAACGACATTCCCGGCGCATCGTGGCAGTAAAGCGTGTCCTTAGTTATCGTGCTGATTCACACGGAGCGCTGCAGCGTTTCCGACGAGAAGCACAGGCTGTGGCCAGTCTGGATCACCCCAACATCCTTCCTATTTATGAAGTGAGCGAAAGCGAGGACGGCCTGCCGTTTTTCAGCATGAAGTTCGCGGAGAAGGGAAGTTTGTGCGAGAACGTAGCTTTTCTCCGCGCGAAACCGCGGACGTGCGTGGAACTAATGGCAAAGGTCGCTCGTGCTGTCGAATATGCTCACAGCCGCGGAGTGCTCCACCGAGATATCAAACCAGGGAACATTCTGCTCAACGATCGAGACGAGCCACTTGTCAGCGATTTTGGTTTGGCCAAGCTGCTGGACGGGAACAATGATCTTACAAGGTCGCTGACTACGTTCGGAACCGCAGGTTTCATTGCCCCCGAACAGGCCGACGGCGCAGCTGCCGATCTTACGCCAGCTGCCGATGTTTACAGTCTCGGCGCAGTTCTGTTCAACCTGCTTGCCGGACGTCCGCCGTTCCTTGGTTCCAATGCAGTTTCAGTGATTCGCAAAGCATCTGAAACGCAAGCACCCAAACTACGCTCGCTCGCACCATCACTCGATCGGGATTTGGAGACGATCTGTGCACGCTGTCTCGAACGTGATCCGAAAGTGCGCTACCAGTCCGCCGGAGACCTCGCAGCCGATCTGGAACGCTGGCTCGGCGGCCATCCAATCGTCGCCCGCCCAGTTTCACCCCCCGCGCGGATCTGGCGCTGGTCGCAGCGGAACCCCAAACTTCTCGGAGCAGCGACCGCCGGTCTCCTTTTAGGCGCGGCTGCGGTTTGGTTAGTTCGCGGCGAACTCTTCCGAGCATCGCCGTTTATTCCCCCGGATAGGAGTATTGCCGTTCTACCATTTACAGATTCTAGCGACACGAAAGATCAGGGATATTTGTGTGACGGCATAAGCGAGGAGATTCTCGATACGTTGACGCAGGTTGATGGTTTGCACGTGGCCGGCCGAACTTCCTCATTCTCATTGAAAGGAAAGAACACAAAGGAGGTTGGAGAAAAACTCAACGTTGGAAATGTGCTTGAAGGACGTTTGCAGCGGAAAGGTACGGGCATTCGTGTCACAGCCGAACTAATCGATGCGCGAAACGGCTTTCGCGTTTGGAGGGAAACTTATGACCGCGAGTTGGACGGCGCGTTCGCCCTGCAGGAAGAAATCGCCCGGTCTGTCGTTAACGCGCTGAAGATCAAGCTCGGTGTTCGGGTTTCCGCTCACGAACAACCCGGCAATAACGTATACGACCTTTCTCTACAGCGACTGTTGACGGATGGAACGCATCCGACAGCAGGGAGCGGTGTGGGCATTAGCGTGCCCGTACAGAATCAATTAAATCCATTCACAGTTCCGGATTACACATCTCCAGGAGATTTCGACCGGCGCCCCCCCGACACTCGCGTGACCGCTGCGCCTCCAGAGACGGGATCCAACACCAGTGCGCGTAATAGCGCATTGGAACCCGGTCTGCGAACGAACAAAATTAGAGCGGACGTGATCGCTGCGCCTCCGGAGACGGCGTTCAACACCAGTGCGCGTGATCGCGCATTGGAACCCGGTCTCCGAACCAACAAAGTTACCGCGGACGTGACCCCTGCACCTCCAGACACGGGATCCAACAGCAGTGCACGTAATCGCGCATTGGAACCTGGTCTGCGAACGAACAAAATTAGAGCGGACGTGACACCTGCGCCCCCTGGGACGGCAGTCGCTACGAGTGAGCGTTATCACGCATCCGAAACCGCTCCACGAACGAATAAAATTACAGCGGACGGATCAGGGTCCATCCAGGGGTTTGTCAAAGATGCAAGAGGCGAACCGATTAAAGGCGCAGACGTTCGGATCGAATCGCGGAACGGCAAACAGGTGTTCAGCACCGTTAAGACCGATCCAAAGGGCCGCTACATTTCACAGGGCCTGGGAGCGGGCGTCTACCGGGTAACATTGCTTGTGAATGGCGCGGTCAAGGCGTCGATCATGAACACACAGACCAAGGCGAATCAACCGACTCAGCTCAATTTCGATTTCAAGCCAGCGTCCCAGGCAGGTAATATTGCAAAGGGCAAAAAGCACATGGTATGGGTGCCAAATCGCACCGGAAGCCATCTGGGCGGTACTTGGGTCGAAGTCGACGACAAGGGAAATGAGCATTCTGAGTCCAACATGGAGACATACACCGCTCGTCGTTGGTAATCTTGAAAACGGCTACGACGAAGCGACCAAAATCAAGGGTCGTACTTGGGACGTTGCTTCAAGAAAACGCTTCTAATCTGTAGCCACAACCCTTCTGACAAGAGTCCACTCGGGGAGACTTCGCTTTTTTCCTCATTCAGCAAATTATTTGGGAACTTCGCCCCTTTTTTCCTGTAGGAATCAGTGAACCAGCATATCTTATTTATCTATGTTTATTAAATCATTGCAGATTGGGTTTGTGGGATTGTTCCTCTGCGTTGCGAGCACCTGGGCTGGACCAGCTTCCATTCAGGGAATCGTCAAAGATGCGAAGGGCCAACCGATAAAAGGCGCGGATGTTCGCGTTGAGTCCAGAGATGGCAAGCAACTCTTCAACACCGTGAAGACGGATGGAAAAGGACGTTATATTTCACAGGGGCTGAAGCCGGGTGTTTACCGCGTTTCGCTGGTAGTGAATGGCGCCGTAAAATCGTCCATTATGAACACCAGCACCAAGGCAGATCAGGCAACACAACTAAATTTTGATTTAAAGCCCGCGACATCGGGGCAAGCAGCAAGTACCGCGCAAAAGTCAGGAAAGCACATGGTTTGGATGCCTCCGAGCACAGGGAGCCATACTGGCGGCCGGTGGGTTGAAGTTGACGACAACGGCGCAGGAGCAGGCGCTTTGAACGTGAAGAGAGGCAACGCCGAATCGTTGAGGCAGCAACAGCTACTTCATCCCCCTCAGAACCTGTCGGGTGTAGGACCCGGCGGTGGCGGTCAGTAACCTAGTTGGCGATCATTTAACCTGTCGTAGCGTGCGCTGCTGAGCGCACGCTACACGGCGTACAGCGATTGCACCGTCAACCGGAGTTGTCATTCGCAACGCCCTTTAGCGGGCAGGCCGACGCTACAGGCGTACCGGTGTTTCGGCGACTGAGAATAATGTCTTCACTGACTCGCGCGAAAGTGCAACGATTGTAAAGACTCCGAGAATCGTCCCGAACGGAACGAAAAGACATTCGATGCAGGCGATCACCAGAGCGAACGAGTAACCCTCGCGACGGGAGAGGCATCTACCAGCAATCAGAATGCAGATCGCCATTGTGACGCCGGCGAGAAAAAAAACTGCGCCTAGCAGAATAAATATCCAGCCGAGGAACGCTGGCGGCGGTTCTTGATTGTTTGGACCCGGATGTTCGGCGGCGTAAAGCAAGAACAAGCCGATGACCGAATACAACAGCGGGAAAAACGAAAACAGCGCAGCCAGCCCGCCGACAACGTAATGAAAAATTGCGAGCAGATTAAGTTGTTCGGTATCGCGATCCATACTCTAACGCTACGCAGCCTGTTTCGACTTGATCCAGCGATCGACCAACTCCGCCAGCACATCGAGCGGGACCATGCCGTCGCTTAAGACCATTTCGTGGAAGTGAACAATATTAAACCTGTCGCCTAACGACATCTTCGCATTTAGAGATTTCAGCCCGTGGTCATATAACCTTCCTCGCCGTGCTCGTTGATGTCGAGCCCCTGCCGCTCGATTTCCGGTGCGATACGCAACCCAATTAGCCCCCTCACAACGGCACCGATAATTGCGCTTCCAACCACCGCGAACACGATCGTGACCCCAATTGCCTTTAATTGTTCCAACCAAAGCGTGTGTCCCACAATCTTCGCAAGACCGTTTTGCGTAGCCGGATTAGGCGCTCCAGTCACGCTTAATAAAAGATTCGGATTCACACTTGCAGTCGCGAGAAAGCCTGTTAGGAACGCACCGAGTGTTCCGCCTACAGCGTGGACGCCAAAAGTATCCAGCGCATCATCGTAACCCAACCACGATTTCAATTTTGTGCAGGCGAAGAATGGGACGATTCCTGCTACGATTCCGATAACTACTGCGCCACTCGGAGCGACATATCCGCAAGCCGGTGTGATCACCACGAGTCCGCCCACAGCCCCAGAACAAAATCCGAGTACACTTGGTTTGCCGCGCAGCGCGTACTCGAGCATAGCCCACGTGAACGAAGCCATCGCGGTGGCAAGCGTCGTACTCGTGAACGCATTCGCTGCAATTCCATCAGGCGCAAGCGCGCTTCCTGCGTTGAAACCGTACCATCCCACCCAAAGCAACCCGGTTCCCACCATGCAAAGCACCACGCTGTGAGGTGCCATGATTTCTTTTTTAAATCCGAGCCTGTGCCCAAGAAGGATACACAAGACCAGCGCGGACCAACCCGAAGTCATGTGGACGACTGTTCCGCCGGCGAAATCGATCGCCCGGACGCGTGCGGCCGGATTCCAAACTCCATTCATCCAGCCATCGATTCCCCAGACCATGTGCGCGATCGGAAAATAAACCGCGAACATCCAGACCCCGACGAAAACGAGCACCGCCGCGAACTTCATCCGCTCCGCCACCGCGCCAATGATTAGTGCCGGCGTGATGATGGCGAACATCAGTTGGTACATCGCGAAGACATTCTGTGAAACCCAGTACGAATAGTCAGAGTTCGGTCGCGCATCGACCCCATGCAGAAACGCGAACCTTAATCCGCCGATGAAAGCTGAACCGCGCGAGAAAACGAGAGAGTAGCCTACCGCCCACCAGAGGATAGTAACCACCCCCACGATCCCAAGGCATTGGGCAAGGACGGAAAGCACATTTTTTGCGCGGACAAGGCCGCCATAGAAGAGCGCCAGGCCTGGCAATGTCATGAAAAGCACCAACGCGGCGCACGTCATCAGCCATGCGTTATAACTCGGACCGGGCGCGGCGATGTTCGAACTACTGGCCGAACCCATATCCGCCCCGCGCGGCGAATTGGTCACGTACGCTTCAAGATCAGCCACGCGTTGCTCGAGCGACGGCCTCGCCTGCAACGCTGTAGCACCGCGGGCGGGGGCAGCCGAGGGTGACCACGTTTGAGCAAACAGCGGAGATACGAACGCAATGATTCCGGTGACCAACAAAACCCGTAGCATCACGCGCGTCCGTTATAAGCACGCGGATTTTTAGAGGCAAGGAAATACGATTACAATTTTTAGAGTGACCACACTGCAGCGCGTGCGGTGCTCAGGTCAGCGCGTGCGTTTCTGGGGCGCTTGTGAATCAGATGCCGACGTCAAAATGAGATTGAATGCGGAAGCATTTCGCGAGGAGACGATTGAAACGAAATCTGCTGCGATACTTCGCTAGTCTCATCGTCGTCGTCATCGTCCTGGTCATCTGCATCCTCCGTATCGGCGTCGTCCGCGCTATCTGTGTTGGATCGCGGCGCGACTGTGGGCAAGTCACTTTGTTCTAATCGGTTGTAGCGTTCACGCACGTCGGCCGGCATTTTGTCGATGTCTTCCTTGGTTTCGACTGGACCGCTGAAAAGCAATTTGCCTTGCGGATCCTTAACGGTGAGCAGTTTTCTCCCGTCCACGTTCGCCAATTTGAGCTCGCCTTTGTCGTCTGAGAAAACAATCTGCGCTTTGCCCAAATCGATCTTGCTGGCCTTGACCGCGCCGTCGTCTTCATAAAAGATCCGAAGCTGGTCGGCTGCTCGACGGGCGTCGTCACGCGCGCGTCTGGCCGCTTCGTGAGCTTGCGTGACTGCTTCGCGGATAATGCCGCGTTGATCGCCCAGTTGCTCTTTCAGCTGTTGCTTTAGGTCTTGCATTTGCTCCTTCATATTGCCTGTGGCATCGAAATCCCAATGCCAGTCGTGGTTTCCCCCTGGGAAAGCACTGCGTCGCTGCGGCACTTCTTTCTTGGCAAGTTTAGCAGTAAGCTTTTGCTCTTGTCCCTTCCGCAAGACGGTGAGTGTCACTTCCGTTCCTTCGGGGAAAGTTTGCAGCAGCTTTCGCAATTGGCTCGGCTCGACCAGAATTTGATCGTTCAGCATTTTCAGGATGTCGTTTTGTTGAACACCAGCAGTCGCAGCTGGGCTGTTCGGCTCTACATAATCGACAACCAACCCAAAGCCCTTCGCCAAACCAAGCTGATCGCTCACGACAGTTGGCACCTGCGACGTGTCTACTCCAAGATAGGTGATTGGAACCTGGGGCCCTTTCTCGTGATGACCTGGCATTCCTGGGGGATGCGGCGGACGCGGCGGTTCTGGTGGCTTTGGCGTCGCGGGCGGTGTTTGCGCGAGCGCTGCGATCGGCAACAACGCGGTGACTGTGAGGGTGAATACGGATTTCATTTTCATGGTTTTGTTGTGTTAAATCATTGACCTGAAACTGGGATGAGCACGATTTCCTCGCTGGGATACGACACACGGAGGGACGCACCTGTTTCTGGATTGCGCCATCGCCAGGTTTGCTGTGTATGGTAGCGAACGCGTCGCACGGGCCGCTCTGAGCCGTCTCCAAAATGTAAGCCCTCGTCACGGGCGTTGTAGACGACATTGGTTCCACCGGCAGGAATGAACTTGCTTCGGGAGTCGGATGGTTCCCGCCTCAGCGGAGCCGGTCGTGTTTCGGTCGCAGCGGAAGTTTGCGCGACGGTTTGTTGCGCCTCGTGCCGACGTTCAATTGTCACCGTCCCAAAGAGAATCAAAACCGCGGCCGCAGCGAGGCCAAAGCCTAGCGACCACCAATTGTAAGGCAATCGCGCTTGCCTCGCAGGCGAAGCGCCTGCCCTACAATTCTCGAGAGCTTCCCCTACCCGCTCGAAAAGCACCGGTGATGGCTGCGATGGCCGCAGTTTCCTCAGTTCCTTTTCAAGCTCGGAAAAATCGTTCATTGTGGTTGCAGAGTTTTCCTCAAATTGGTCAAGGCATACCGGTACCGCGACGCTGCTGTGTTCTGCGAAATCCCCAGTGCGCCGGCGATTTCGCTGAATGTAAGATCATTCCAGATTTTCAAGACCAGCACCTCCCGCTGATCGCAGGGCAAAGAGCGCACTGCCGCGGCGAGCGCCGACTGCGTGTCATCGTCCACTTCAAACTGCCGCTCAATAACCGGCTCGGCTTCAGCCAAAGCCGTGGCCTCACGTCGAGCACGTCGCGCGTCGCGACGGATAAAATCGAGCGCGAGAGAACGAACCGCCGCGTAAAGCAACCCTCGGTTACTAATGTCGTGGTTGCGACGCCAGAACTTGACAAAGGCGTCCTGAACAATGTCTTCGGCGTCGGCCGCTGATTGCACCCATTGACGGACGAACAGAAGCAATCCGGGCGCAACTTCAGAAAAGCAGTTCCTCCAATTCTCATGGCTGGCGATGGGCTCCATGACCTTTTCACGGTCTTTACTTTCCAGACGCCGCCAAGTGGAGATTTTTGTCTACGAGCGCGAATAAAAGGTAGGGGAGCTCGTCGAACCCGCCGCGGCGCGCCCAGCGGTCGCCCCCTATCCACGTTACGTTTTCGGCAACGCGCGCAGAATTAGATCTCCGAGCCAGTCCGGATGGGCGACTCCGGAACGATATGCTCGGAGCGATTCCACAGAAGAATTCACGCGGAGATTACTGTACGAGCCGTCGGCGTTTTGCCAACGCTCATGCCAGTAGAGCGCCGCTTTGACTCGCGGATAACGGGTCCGAAAAAGCTCCAGACCCTGTTTGATCCACGCCGGTTTTCGGATCGCGCTGGGTGGGGCAGTGGTAAGCGGAAATTCTCCGGTCGCCCACTCCGCAATCATGATGGGCTTGTGCGGATCGAGGCGGCTCATTTCCTCGTACGGCCAGTCGACTAATGAAGTAATATCCGGATTGGGCTCGTCTTTGTATTGCTGCCCATAAACGCTGAGCCCAAGCCAATCGACGTAATCGGAGCCGGGATAATACGCTGGAGCGCAATTCCAGGTTTCATACGGATACGGGTAATTGTTGGTGTGAAACATCCATTTGATGTTTGACGCGCCGCGCGCACGGACGCGGTCCACGACATACCGGTACGCTCGGCGAAACGTTTCCGGCCCTTTCCAGTTGTTGTACTCCGGGACCCATTGCCCGCCTCCGTAGTACGCACCCGACCAGGGAAACCACGTCCCGTTCATTTCGACACCGAACACGACAATCATCGGGTGGCCAAAAGCACGGGCCGCGTCAGCCCACTTGTCGATGTATGAGTCCCACTTTCCCGCAAGGATCTCAGTCAGACTGAACTTGTCCGGACCGTGATCTTCCTCGTACGGCTTGTCCCAAGGCGACCAGAAAACCAGCGGCAAGGAACCGTGCCGCCAAATAACATTGAGATTGTCGGTAGGAAAATTTTGTTCTCCCCAGTAGCTCGACGAAACGATAATGGCCTGATGTTTTCCCACAATCTCCTCGAAATCATCGATGGTTTCGAGCGTCACGTCGTCCTCCGCGTCGCCGAAATCCATGAACGCGCCTGTATAAGCGCCATGATCCGGAACCACGACCTCGACCCGGCCGTTCGGATCGACTGGCAACGTACGTGACGCCTTGCCGCATCCGGCCAGGACGAGTGCAACACTCAGTGTTATTGCGACCGCGCAGTCGCGGGACAAGAATCTCATTAATTTCAAACCGTTCCTCGTTCGCCCAAATTAGACCAGAGATGTTGCGCTTCGCTCAATGACAGCTGACTGACACCGAGGCATTCCGCCCTGAGAGGATTTCTCCTTGACCTGATAATTCGAAGATATCAGAAGAGAAAACGCGATCTCGCGTTGAGGTAAGAGATGAGCATAAAAGTTCTCACGTTCTTGATTCTATGTTCCACATCAGCTGCCTTCGCGGAAGACTTCAAAACCGTTAACGGAAAAGAATACAAAGACGCCACGATCACGCGCGTCGAACCCGATGGCATTGTCGTCAAAACAAACTCGGGAGTCACAAAGATTTACTTCACCGAACTGCCGAAAGACGTTCAGGAACATTTTCATTATGACTTCGCGAAAGCCGCCTCATATTCTGCCGAGCAGGCCGCCAATTACGCCGCATATCAAAAACAACAGGAGGAGACCCGTCGCCAACAACAGGATGCGGACGCAAAAAACAATGCAGTATTAGCGGAACAACAAGCCGCCACAGATCGCATGCAGGCTTTGCAAACACGCTACGGCGAGCTTCAGAAACAGGAAGATGATCTGCTTCGCCAGATCGGCCAGGCGAAGCAACCCGGACCAGCGTATTACGGTGGTAAGAATAACAGAACTCTGCTTCACCACCCGAATCCGCAGAAATCTCAGTTGCCGCTTCTCCAGAATCATTTAAGCGACGTGCGTCACGAAAAAGCCGAAGTTAGAAAGCAACTGGAAAAAGCGCAGCATTAGAAGCCATCTAATAGTTTGATCGAGCCTGTGCACGGGCCCCGACAGTCAGCCCGGCTCCAATCGACTGATTGACGACAAACCTTGGAGACAGCCTGCCCCCAGGCCGTTTCGATTAACAACAAGCGCTGCCGCACTGCAGGTCATTTCAACAACCGTCTTGTGCATTTCGCACGAAGTGCTTTTGGAGTGCGATGCGTCCTCGCATCGCTTTGATTATTAGGAGTACGCATTTACATACCACGCCGTGAAAAACGCGGCATTTGGCGGTTCTCAGGCAAACTGGCTGCGTAATACCGCGATCATTTTAGCAGCTCTCCAATTACCCGTCGCGACGCCAATATTTGGGGGCGAAAAGCCACTCGTAATTTCCGCCATTGTGTCGGCAGATCATCCCGTAAACCGGTTGATCCCGACACAAGCACTGGGCGCCGGCGTCGACGGTCACGAGAAAGGCGAATGTGCCCAAATGTTCACGGACAAGAACATTACAGAAATGTTATCGGCCGGGCTCGGGCCCCTGACATATCGACTGCGGACCGAGCTGGGCAGCGAAGCGTGGCATTGGAACCCACGCGGTACATGGAGCGACCCGGTTCACAATTGTGGATACTGGACGTCCGACAACTCGCTCGGTGAACCGATCAACGTTTCGTATGGCTATCGATTGCCGCGCCGCGGAAATACGATCGATCAGGCAAACGATGACGGTTACTCTCGAATCGCGGACGGCGATCCAAACTCATTTTGGAAAAGTAATCCGTATCTCGATTCACATTTCACCGGCGAATCGGATGGCGCTCATCCGCAGTGGGTGATCATTGATCTGGGCGCATCAAAATTGGTCAACGCGATCCGAATTCATTGGGCAACACCGTTCGCCATACGATATCGCATCGAGTACTGGCCGGGCGACGATCCGATGCATCTACAGCCTGATGATGATGATAACTGGCAGCTGTTCGCAAATGGAGAAGTCGACAATGCTCATGGCGGCAGTGAACTGATTCGACTGACAAAGCGTCCGCGCGCTGTTCAGTTTGTGCGGATCCTAATGAGCAACAGTTCACATACGAGCGCGCAGAGTTCGGATGATATCCGCGACTCGTTAGGCTTTGCGATTCACGAGATTGAGCTCGGGAAGATCGGTAAGGATGGACGGTTTCACGATCACATTCGCCACGCACCCGATCGACACCGCCAGACGATTGTTTACACCTCGTCCACCGATCCCTGGCATCGCGCCGAAGATCTTGATCCCAGCACGGAGCAACCCGGATTGGATTTCATTTTGCGCAGCAGGCTTATCAGTAACTTGCCAGTGCTCGTTCCGGTGGGCGTGTTGTACGACACGCCCGAGAATGCTGTGGCTCAGATCCAATACCTGCTGCGTCAGAATTACAGCTTGGAAGGGATCGAACTTGGCGAAGAACCCGATGGACAATGGGCTTCGCCAGAGGATTACGGCGCGCTGTACGCTGGACTTGTTCGACGTCTGACGGAACTCAAGTCGCCACTGAAGATCGGAGGGCCGAGCCTGCAAAATTTCGAAGATCAACTACTCACATGGGCGGACGCGTCGGGGAACCGTTCGTGGATAAATCGATTTCTGGAATACATTCGGGGCGCAAAGGCACGCTTCGATTTTTTATCATTCGAGTTTTACCCGTTCGACAACATCTGCGCTAATGCTGCGCCGCATCTGTTGCAAATCCCGAAGCGTCTCGGCGCGATCATGAACAGCTTACACAGAGACGGAGTGCCCCCAGATATTCCGTGGCTCATGACCGAATACGGCTATTCTGTCTTTGGGGGACGCCCCGAAGTGGATATCGAAGGAGCGCTCTTCAATGCGGATACAGTCGGTGCGTTTCTGTCGTTAGGCGGCGCGAAGTCGTATCTGTACGGCTACGAGCCAAACTATCTCCAGGATGAACTCAAATGTTCCTGGGGTAATCTCATGATGCTTCAGCTAAGCCCCAAGAGCGATCAACTGAACCGTCTCTCCGCGTACTACGCCGCTCAGCTCCTCACGAAAGAATGGATGCAGCCGACTAACGAGCCCCACGAAATATTTTCCGTGACAGTGAATCAGGGCAAGCGATCCGCCATTACTGTTTACGCAGTGCGACGACCGGACAAGCAGTGGGCCTTACTTGCAATCAACAAGGATCCCAAACGCGCAGCGCAGCTCAACATGAGGTTCAACATTCCCGGCGCAAAACAGCCACTAAATTTTGTCGGCCAGGCTGAGGTAATCCAATTTTCTCGAGCGCAATATACCTGGCACGCTAACGGTCCAAACGGTCACCCGATCCGCAGCCTGCCGCCCGCACACTTCACCCAAGACGGACCATCGGGCTACGAACTGTCGCCGTATTCGGTCACCGTTGTTCGCGGCAAAGTCGGGGATTGATATAGCGCATCGGCGGGCGACCCTAGACATGACCTAACAACACCAAGCTGACACCTAACTACGCTTTTTGCGCTGGATTAATTTCGACGACGGCGGCGCGGGCGCTTCATGTCCGGTTTCCGAAGCCTGAAGCGCCGTCAACGCCGTCTCGTAATCCCGGATCTCGCCAACAAAAATGACATCCGGCGCCTGACGAAGCGCGCTCCGCAAGCCGGTCGCAAAAGTGGTGGTGTCACGCCCGACCTGTGGCTGGGTGAAATAGCAGCGATTGTTGGTGAATTGACACTCGACAGGATCCTCTATCGTCACGACATGTCGCACCAGGTTCTCGTTCATCCATTGAAGGAGAGAGGCGATGGCGGTGGATTTCCCTGAACCGGTTGGTCCTGTCACAAGAATCAGACCGTGCTCGCGAGCGCCCCATCGGGTCAGGAGCCAGTCGGGCGCTCCCAGCGCTTTCAAGCTGGGCACAATAGTTTTAATGCGGCGCGGGACCGCACCGAGGCGGCCCATGGTGCGATGCAGGCTTACGCGGTAGCGCGTATGCGTGCGCGAGACGAAGCCGCTGTCGCGATCCATGTCGCCGTCACCGTGCGCGTTCGCGCCGCAGGCCTGCCAGAAACTGGCAATGTCCGCAAGCGACAGGGGTTCTTCGCCAAAGACGCTAATTTGTTCATTGACCTTCAGCCGCGGCACTTCGTTCTCCTGAAGGAAGACGTCGCTCGCCTCCTGCTGCTCCGCGGCGTCGAGAATGCTGTCGATTTTTTGCGGCATGGCTCGCAACCTCTATACTACGGGCGCATAGGTGCAAACTTTGCCAAGTGCCCTGAAATCTGCGCAGAAGTGTTGCCGCTCGGCAATCATCTCGGTGGCCGTGACAAGTAATCATCGAATCGACCATCTTGAATCTGTGAGAGAACCTGACGAAAAGGCTCTTTGCTGATCATGCATCCGCGCACCACTTCAAGGTCATCGTTAGAGTGAGCCAGCGAATCAAAGACCTTCTGGTACGCAGCGCGATCGCACCGGCGCAGGCCAACCAGAATATAGAGCTTGCCTGCCGGTGTTGCGTGAGCCAGCGAAGCTTGCAACTTTTGCGAGGCATCAGGCCGCTCTAAAACCGCTCGTAAATTCCGCTCCCCTTCGGACATCAGGCCGGCAACTCCAACTCCTCCGAACGCCAAAGACTTTGCCGCGGCAAGATCACGAGCCGCTGAATTCTCAGACCAAGTCGGCGCGGAAATGCCAAGCTGCGACAACACAATTCCGGCGATGAGCGCAATGATGAGTGTTTTCATAGATGGTTTGTGTGCAACATCAGTGATAACCAAAAGCTGTGATCCGCCGTCTGTCGCGCGAGCGAGACGACCTAACTCGAACATTGCCGGACTTCATTCGATTGGCTTCGCGGTCCTGCTTGTTTTGCCCGCGGGAGCCGGCTGCAATTTCGGTTGCTGTGGCTGAGGTGGGCTTTAAGGGCGTTCCGTAGGAAACTTTTCGAGAGCTGCTATTACTGAGTTTCTTGGCTCCGGCGAACAGATGACTTCAATATCCGCCTGTTGCGTCGTAGCGGTAGCCGTAACACGCAAACTGGTCACATCGAAATTCGCTAAGTGGGTATTGTGCTTTTGCCACATCCGCATTTAAGCAATGGGCAAATTCAACTAAGGAGGCAATAAGCATCATGAAACCAAAACAGATAATTATCAGCATTCTGGCAGTTCTATTCGTGTTCCCATTGATGGGGACGTTCGCTCAGCAAGCAGCGCCCTCGGGCTCTATCGAAGTGATCACCACTTTTGATTATCCCGGAGCCGGAAATAACACCTTGCCGCAAAAGATTAACGAAAGAGGCGACATCGTTGGCGAGTTCATTGATTCGGCTGGGGTGGTGCGCGGTTTTGTCCGGTTCAGCAACGGTAGCTTTAGTGACCCGATCGTCGACCCTAACGATACCGTGGGTTTTACCGAAGGACGAGGCATCAATAACCCACGCACAGTAGTCGGTGACTACGTCATCAGCGACGGTACCGTTCACTCGTTTCTCCTGTCGGGCAGCACTTTCACAGAATACGATGTTCCCGGCGCGCTTCAGACTAATCTCCTTGGGATAAATAATCCCGGTGACCTTACGGGCACGTTTGATCCCGGCAGCGGGATCTTCCAGGCGTTCATCGACCGTGGCGGAACCATAACATCGTGGAGCGTCCCTGGAGCTGCCGCGACCCTTGCTTACATGATCAATGATTCAAAGCAATTGACGGTGGGATACTATGTAGACGCCTCAGGAATCCTTCACGGCTACTACCGGGATGCCAATGGGGCGCTGCATTTCCCGATCGACCCTTCAGGCTCCGTTGGAACAGTCCTGTTTGGAGATAACAACAGGGACTGGGTGGTCGGCAGATATGCCGACGCGGCAGGCGTAACTCATGGACTGTTCTTTGTCCCGCCAAACAACTTCTTCACTTTCGATTATCCCGGGTCAGCCTTCACATCGCTAAACGGAATCAGTTCGCAGGGAAATATCTGTGGTCGTTTCGTCGATGCTTCCGGCATTGCCCACGGATTCATAGCTCGCGTGACAGGCACACCGCCGACAAAAGCGGCAGGCCCGGAAATGAAGCCAAATTCCCCGTCGCTGGTCGCTCCACTTAACCAGTCGCCCTCGGCGTGGGGAAGTGCAATGCCGGCGCGCTGAGGATCGCGACCTTCACATTGGAGGTAATCGTGTTGTGAACCTCCCGACGGAATCGTCGGGAGGTTAGTCGCGCCCGCGAGGGTTGAGCGAGCAGTCCAAATGGGGCTTGCGATTGAAATAAGTGTTTCGCGAGCAGGCTGCCCCCACTTCAAAATACGTTCAATGCGTTTGCCACGACACCCTGCGGTGGCTTATCTGTTTGACTCATGATCTTCCCAGCTCATGCGCCGTCACGGGCTACCCCGTCTATCTCGCATATTCCCAATCTGCTCGATTCTCGGTAGATGATAAAGAACTGAGGACGGGGTCGGACGCGACGAAAGCACAATCCTTGGGAAGTGTTGGTAGTCGCCGGTTATTTTTCTTTTCCGGCGTAGTGGCTTTTTCAGCGCGGCACTCTGGTTGCATTCCAAAAGCGCGTTCATCACTACGACTCCTTCCGGCGTCATAGTACTTTCCGAGCTTGGCGCACAAATCTTCGGCGCGCTCGCGATTGCTGTCGGCCTGGTAATGGTTTGATTCTATTTCTATTCCCGTAGGGCGATCGCCCGCGATCAAGAAGCCTTGCAGAAGCCACGCTGACGATGCGAAGCTTCGTTAACCACGATTTTTTGCCGTAACTTATCTGTGGTCTCGTTAGGCCATCTCCCCCGGCGGCGGATAGCGGATCACAGCTTGCTGGGAGAAGGGACTTATGAACTTTGCCGGGCTTCGTCCGATTGGCTTCGCGGTGCTGCTTGTTTTGCCGGCGGGAGCCGGCTGCAATCGGCCCAAACAAGCGTCGTCAGAGTCGACCAACCCGTCCACACCCCAAGGGGTTCGGGCGAGCATCACTATGCGTGCGCCAGATGCATTCTACGATCCGCCGGAGGACCTGCCGCGCAAGCCTGGCACGTTACTGCGAAGCGAGCCGCTCAAGGACGTGATACTACCAGCCGAGGTGCGAGGCTGGCGCATCCTCTACACAACAACTGTCGACGACAACACGCCAGCGACGGCAGTCGCGACAGTTTTTGCGCCGACCGATTCTTTCGCCGGCCCGCGGCCTGTCATCGCATGGGAGCACGCCACGACGGGCCTGTTGCAGAAATGCATGCCGTCGCTTCTGTCGGCGGCGAGCAAGGGGATCCCCGAGCGCAACCGGATCCTGATGGCTGGCTGGGTCGTGGTCGCAACGGATTATTCCTTCGCAGAAAAGGGTGGCCCGCATCCGTACCTGATCGGCGAAGGCGAAGCGCGTGCGGCGCTCGATTCGGTCCGTGCTGCGCGACAGATATCCGAGCTTACGCTCGACAAACGGATGGTAGTGTGGGGTTACTCGCAAGGGGGACACACAGCGCTTTGGACCGGGATTGTCGGGCCCCGCTATGCACCGGACCTCGAAGTCCGGGGTGTCGCGGCAATCGCACCGGCCGCGAATGTTAAGAACATTCTCGCGATGAACGTCGAAACGGACAAGCGGTTTGGACCGTATCTGGCGCAGTCGTACAGCCGCTTCTACCCTGACATCACATTCGAGCAAGCGGTTCGCCCGGAGGCGTTGGATGCTGCGCGTCAGATAGTAAACGTATGCGACTTCCTTCCGCCCGAGGATGCGGAACGCATCGAGACACTGGTGGCCACGTTCGAAGGTCCAGCATTGGCGACCAGTTCTAACAAAGCGCTTCAGGCTCGCCTTGAGCAGAACACGGCGGACCGTCCGATACAGGCTCCTGTCGTAATCGCGCAAGGTCTGTCGGACGTCGTCGTGCCGCCGTCTGCCACCGACGCGTATGTCGAAGAGCGTTGCGCTGCTGCTCAACGACTTGAGTATTGGACATTCGCCGGGCGCGACCACCTCACTATCATCCAGCCCGGTACGCCGCTGGAGGAGCCGCTCATTAAATGGACGACAGCGCGCTTCGCAAATGAGCCGCAACAGCCGGGCTGCGTACGAAAGTCTTTCTGATTGCGAGTGGGGCTTGAAAGTGCCCGGCTGTTTTACTCAATCCAATTTTCGTTAGCCGGTTAATTTGGTCGAGCAGCTGTCGAGGGCCAGTATGGACTCGCAGCAGGTGAGAAAGAGTGGATTTGAAACGGTCCACCGTTTCCCGCGCCACGCTGCTTCAGTTGTTTAACTGCCGATGCTAGTTTCGCCAAACCTTGTTCAATTTGCGCGTGCGACCAGGCCGCAAATCCAAAGACGAATGCCGGATCCAACTGAGCCTTGATGCAGAAGAAAGAAAGAGGGCGGGGCCAAATGCCGGTTTGCTCGCGAGCACGCATGAATAACGGGAAATCTTCCCCGCGCCGCAGCCAGGCGATGAAGTGCAGACCGGCTGGCGTTACTTCCAGATCGAAATAGTCGCCCAGCCATCTTTGGAATTGTTCGATAAAGAATACGCGTCGCTGCGCATAGAGTTCGCGAATCCGTTTCACATGGCTGAGGAAAAATCCTTCGGTGATGAAACGCGCCAGGGTAGCTTGATCAATCGCTGGGGAGTGCTGGTCCATAATGGCGCGCACCTTGACCAGCGTGTCGACAAGTTCTGGCGGCGCGACCAGAAAACCGAGGCGCAGCGATGGATAAAGGATCTTGCTCATAGTGCCGGCATAAATCACCCGGCCGGCATTGTCCAAACCTTGAAGACATGGGAGTGGCGGCCCATCGAAACGAAACTCGGAATTATAATCATCCTCCAGAACGTAGGAGTTCCACGACTCCGCGAACTCGATCAGAGCTTTCCGCCGTTTAAGGCTCATCGTTACACCGAAGGGAAACTGGTGCGACGGTGTGACGAAAATGAGTCTGGGAGAACTTTGCCGTGAGCACTTCCCGATTACCAGCCCCTCAGGATCGATCGGGCGCGGGACCAATTTGGCCCCGACAAACGCGAGGACACTACGTGCCTGACGGAA
>Ga0306920_100002985_pt1 | contig 21405 bp, 24 predicted proteins | sample flu12Cox44000170_FD_204666 | JGI IMG/M metagenome (GOLD analysis project Ga0306920, IMG submission 204666) | Lab enrichment of tropical soil microbial communities from Luquillo Experimental Forest, Puerto Rico - flux4day.12C.oxic.44.000.170 (v2)... | ecosystem: Environmental > Terrestrial >... | reverse complement strand
AAATTCAGGTGAGACCGCGACGGGGTCGGCCCGCGCTGGTCCTGGTACCGGGACCCGTACACCGGCGACCCATACGGGTGCTCGGTCGGCGAACTGCAGCGGAACAGGCACAGCTGGCCGATCTTCATGCCCGGCCAGAGCTTGATCGGCAGGGTGGCGACGTTGGAGAGCTCCAGCGTCACGTGCCCGGAGAACCCGGGGTCGATCCAGCCCGCGGTGGAATGCGTCAGCAGGCCCAGCCGGCCCAGGCTCGAATTGTGGGTCGGGATGAAGGCCGGGCCGGCCAGGAACTGGCCGGTGGGGCTGCTGACCTGGATGCATCGCACCGGGCGCGGGCTGACCTCCCGGACGCCGACGACGGCTCTGGACCGCGGGCGCTCCGGCCGGGCAAACCTCACCCGGAACGCTGGCTGCTCCACCCCCCGGCACCTCACCGTCATCTTCTGTTTCACAGGACGGCAGCTTAGTCCGGCGGCCAGCTCGGCGACGGCATCGGACAAATACTCGTGGATACTGACGAACTCACCACCGCCCCGGCCGTCCACGGTCCCGCCGGAGTCCATGAGGCCCTGCAGCAGCGCGCGCCGCTGCGCGACCGATGACCGCAGGTAGAGCTCGGGTACCCGGTCACCTCCGGGCTGGCTTGACCGGGCGGCGCCCCCCAGCCGGATCCCGAGGCCGTACGGGTCGGCGGGCAGCGGCCGGCTCGGGTACTGCACGGGCCCGGCCAGGTCGATGTGGTGATTCCACGCGTCCCCGGCGCGCAGCGACCCGGCGATCTCTCCCGTCATCCGCACCGACCCGGGCCTGCCGTGCCGGCGCTCGGACCTGGTGCGGGTCACCCAGCCGTGCGAGAGGTCGGCGACCAGGGACTGGCCGTCCGAGAACAGCACTTCCCGGCACGGCCGGCCGAGCAGGACGGGCGTGGCCGCGACAACCGTGGTCGGCTGGCCCGCCGCATCGAAGACCTGGTCGCCGGGCCGGAGCTCACCCAGGCACCGCCAGCCGCCCGGGGTCGGGATGGGCGTGTCGATCGCGAGCGCCTTGCCCTCCAGCCGCCCGGCGATGTCGTCCGGCAGGCTCACCACCTCATAGGTGGAGGCCAGCACGAACTCACCGGGGTGCAGGACGAACGGCTCGGCCCCGGCCGGCTCCACCAGCCTGGTCAGCTCGGGCTGCTCCACCGCCGGGTCGATGTGCGGGTACCGGTGGTTCTCGAACACGCGGAAGTACCTGTCCAGCCGGACGTCGATGCTCGACGGCTGGATGAGCTCGGGGGCGTACGGTTCGAGCTTGACCCGGCCCGACTCGACTTCTTTCTTGATGTCCCGGTCGGAGAGAAGCACCTTGGCAACCTACCCGTTCCTGTACGATGTCGGGGCGGGCTCAGCCAGGCCGCCCGATGACCGGGTCTTCGCGGACCCGGGCCGTCGCGGGCCTTTGCGGACCCGCCGCGCGGGTGTAGTTCAATGGCAGAACGTCAGCTTCCCAAGCTGATAGTGCGAGTTCGATTCTCGTCACCCGCTCCACACGTCTAGGCCCAGGTCAAGGGCCGTGATCCTCAGCCTAGGCTCTGACCGCTTCCGGGCTGTCATCGGTCGTCCGTGCAATTAACGTGCAATTAGCCCACCGGGACCAGCGTGCCCCCGGCGCCATCGTCATCGTCTCGGCCGCGCTCGGTCACGATGTGAATATCTATGGCACTGGTGATCGTCTTGTCCGCGCCGCGCGCCTGGTGCTGGTAGATCATCGCCGCACGCTCGCTGTCATGGCCCATCCGTGCCATCAGATCCTTGATCCCGGCACCGCCCGCTGCGGCGAAGGTATTCCCGGTGTGCCGAAGATCATGAAAGTGCAGCCCTTCGGCTCCAACCGACATGACGGCCTGCGGCCAGGCGGACATCTTGTTGAAGTTGCCACGCCGCAGAGGGCCGCCCTTCGCCCCCGGGAAGACGAGCGCACCCGGATCTGCCCCGGTAAAGATCGACAGGTGCTCGCGCAGCGCCGGGATGATCGCGGCCGGAATGCCGACCATCCGGCGTCCTGCCCTCGACTTGGGCGGCGCGAGCAGGATCTCTCCCGTGGACCTCTCCACGAATGCAGCACGGACCCGCACGATTCCTGCCTCCAGGTCAAGGTCGCAGCGGCGCAGAGCCGTGGCTTCGCCCCACCGAAGGCTGGCGAAGGTGGCCAGCAGCACCAGGGCACGGAAGCGCCGGTCCTGGGTCCAGTCCGCGCGGCCATCATCGGCCATCGTCCAGAGGGCGCGGGCTGCCTCCGCTCTTGTGGCATACACCTCGGGGGACGTGCGCATTTCTCCATGACGACGGAAGCGGAGCCGGCAGCCACCTGCCGAAAGATTGCGGACGTTGCCGACCGGATGACGGCCCACGCGCTCGGCCAGCTCGAAGACCTGAGCAACGGTCAGCACAGGCCGTTCGGGAGTGCCTTCGTCTCCCGCGCCACGGATCCGGCACGGATTCCGGGACAAGATCTTGTCCTCGTTGACGGCCGTCATCAGAACCGCCCGCAGCAGCCGGTACGCCTTGGCCGCGACAGAGACCGACACGCCGTTACTCAGCAAGGTCGCCCGCCACTCGCGAACCATCCCGGGAGAGATCTTGCCGAGAGGGACACCGCCCAGGTACGGCGCGATGTGCTTGTTGAGCAGCCACCGGTAATGGTCAGCCGTCCGCGGCCGCAGCCTCGGATGCTGCGCGATCCAGATACCGGCGTACTCAGACAGCCTGACCTTCGCCCGCTCCGGATCGGTCCAGTCTCGGCGGATGATCTGGGCCTCGATGAGGGACAGCGCCTGGTCGGCATCGGTCTTGCGTTCGAAGGTCTCCTGGGCATACCGTCGCTGGCCGTCTGGCCCCAGGTAGCTGGCCTGATAACGGCCGGAGGGCAGCCGCCGTATGTTGCCGAAACGCCGATGCCCTGGCCTGTTCCCCTTTGCCATCAGGAAGCCCTGCTATCCGCGCACCAGAGCTGGGAGGCGTCCATAGGCGCGATGCGCCCGTCCTCGATGAATGCGCCAAGGTCGGCCTCGGTGATCCGCACGTGACGGCCGATCTTCACATAGGCGATCCGCCGTTCAGCGATCAGACGGCGGATGAAACGGGTCGAAGTGCTCATGCGCTCGGCCGCCGCCTCAACGGTCAGCAGCCGGTCAGCAGACGGAGGACCAGAGACTGTCATGCCGCTCTCCCCGTTGCCGAAACATCACCGGTGGCTTCCTGGGCTCGGCGTTTCGCCTCAGCGAGCGCCTCATGCCATCGGGCGCGGTCGGCCAGGACGTGCAGCAGCCGCCTGCCGTAGGTCATGTGATCACTATCAGCCGGGGTCACCGCCTCCCACCGGTACCGGTGAGCGTCGGCGGGGTCGGGCAGGCCGAGCATGGACAGCAGCCACACTTTGCGGTCGCCGCGGTGGTCGGCCAGGGTCTTGCCTGACCACTTGCGGGAGACCAGAATCCGGCGCCCGGCGTAGCCCAGGTGCTCGGGGAGGTGGGCTTTGCCCTTGCAGGCGCCGGGGCGCAGGCCCTCGCGGGGGTTCTTGGGCTGGATGCCGTAGCGCAGCCAGTTCGCGCAGGTCGGAGAGCAGGGTTCGTAGCGCAGGGCGTCGGCGAACTGGTCAGCGTGGTGCTGCTCGGCGGGGGTGTCAGGGTAGTGGCAGTCGGCGATGTTCTTGGTCAGGTACTTGGTGAGGTAGCGGATGCACCGCTGCGAGTCCTTCGACCCAGCGAGCACGCCCTGGGCGTCGAACCTGGGCCCAAACCGGGCTACATGCAGCGGTGGGTCGTGCGGGCCGATGGCGTCGAGGGCCTGGTCCCAGGCGGGTAGCACTTCCCCGGTGGCCGGGTCGAGGTAGTTGCCGCTGGCTTCGTGCCAGACCGGGAGCTGGTCGGCGTCGAACCGGACCTGATCGGTGGAGGGCCACCAGACCTGGTGGTAGGTGGCGGCCAGGACCTGGCGCAGGTCGGCCCGGGACACGGTGCCGCGCAGGGCGATGTGGGCGTGCGGGGCGAGGCGCTTTTGGGGTTCGATGGCGGCGAAGTACTGCACGTCGTAGCCGAGGAAGCGGCGCAGGTTCTGGATGAACCTGTCAACCAGCGCGGCGAAGTGGATCGCGTCCCGGGCAGCGCGGCGGTAGTCGTAGGTCTCCGGGTCGGCCGGGGTGCCGTCCTCCAGCACCCGGCCGTAGCTGTCCAAGGTCAGGGTGAGAAACATCGACGGGCGGAACGTCTTGCCGTCCGGGGCGGTGTACACCTTGCCGGTGGTGCGGGGGGTGATCGTGCGGCGGGGCAGGGCCGGGGCGTCCTGGCGGCGCCGGGTGGACCGGTGTCGTGGCTTGCGGTTGGCGCCGGGGTCGGGGTTGCCGCGGATGCCGGACTTGGTCAGCTCGGCGTCGACCTCGCCGATCAGCTCATCCAGCCCGGTAGTCTCGTCGGACGCGTCGTGCATGCGGTCGCGGAGTTGCTGGAGCTCGGCGCGCTGCTCTAGGAGCCAGGTTTGCCAGTCGTCCGGGGGCGCGGGCGGAACGATGGGCTCGTTCTCGAGGTGCCAGCCTTCGCGGCACTGGGCGGCGCGCAGCGACCTGGCCCGGTCCGCGCAGGCCGGGCAGAGGGTGGCGAGGGTGGCGCCGCAGGGGATGATGACTTGTTCGACCTGGCCGGTGTCCAGGTCGGTGCGGCGCAGCTGGACCGGGCGGATGCACCCGCCGCTGGCCTCAGCGAGTGTCTTGATCGCATCGGCGGCGCGGGGCTGGGCCATCCGCTCGGCACGGGTGGTTCGTTCGGTCATGCGGCCTCACCGTCCAGGTCATGGACGAGAGACCGGTAGGAGTCGACTTGCGACCAGGCAGGCGAATGCTCAGCACAGTCCTCGGCCAGATGACCCCGGCATACGGGGCACTGGGCAGTCCCGGCCTTCTGGTAGGCGATCGCGTCGGCCAGCATGTCGCGCAGGCAGTCCGACTGGGTAGCGGACAGCACCACCCGGGGAACCTGCCAGGTGGCCGACCAGCCGCACAGCGGGCAGTCCTGCGTGACCGCGGCGGTGCCGTCGTCGGTGGAGTGCAGGCCGGTGCCGCAGACCGGGCACGGGTCATCGGTCCGCCAGGTCGTGGGAGCGTTCATGCGGCCACCTCCTCGGCCTCGGGCACGGCGCACAGCCCGGCCATGGCGCGGATGTCGTGGTCGGCGACCCAGGCGGCGCGGACGCGTACCGGGTCGGGGTCGGATTCCAGCCGGACGAACGCCACCCCCGCCCCGGTCACCGGGTCGGAGGAGATCAGTTCCGCTGCGGCGCCGCGGTCGCGGGCTCCGTCGCCGAGAACCATGTCCACCTGCTCGGGCTCGTCCAGGCGCATGGCGATCCGGTCGGGGAACAGGTTGCGGATGGACATGACTTCCTTGCGCGGGTCTTGCAGCGCGGCGACCACGCAGTACCCCACGGCGCGGCCCTGGGTGGTGAGGGTGGCCAGGTCGGCCTTGATCCGCTCCCTGAGTTGCTTGTCGGGGTGGTAGGCGGTCAGGAACGCGACCTCATCCACGATGATCACCACGAACGGGAACGCCGCGCTCGGGGTGTGATCGCGCTGCCTGCCGCCCAGCTGCTCGGCGCGGTCCTGCATGTCCGCGACGGCCTTGGACAGCATGGCGGCGATATCGGCCGGGTCGGCGGCGTACTGTCCGTGGCTGTCGAAGATCTCCCGTCCGTAGGACAGTTCCATCCGCTTGGGGTCGGCGCCGAGCAGCCGGACCAGCCCGGCTTTGAGCATGGGGAAGATGGCGCGGATCAGGCCCCAGATGATCAAGCGCGGCGCCCGCGGCGCCGCTGGCCCGGCGTCAGCGCCGCCGCTCAGCCTTGGGAGGCCCGCGCGGCGCACGCCGGGCCAGAGCCGTGCGACTCGCTAGATCCGCCCAGCTCATTCGCCACGCGGACCGGATAGCGCTCACGTGCCACGCGTTCCCGATCGGGCTGAGTCCGCAGCGGCCGGGCGCCAGGCTAGCGGGCTCCGCGCCGGATATTGACGGCTGCCGTAGACGGGCGCAGAATGACGGCCTTGGTCGTTGCGAGCACGCGAGGGGGTGCCGAGGCCAGAGCCCAAAACCGTATCCCGTGACTCTGACGACCTTGTCCATGTCCATGAGCACTGGGCCCGTTGGGGCCAGCAAGGAAGCGTAAACCGCGGGAGGGAGTGCCATGCAGGACTTCAACAGGGGAACGGTGCGGGCCAACCGGCTAACCTTCGAATACCTGACGCAGGGAGACGGCCCACTGGCGCTGTGCATACACGGGTTCCCGGATTCGCCCTTCAGCTACCGCTACCTGCTCCCGGCGCTCGCCGACGCCGGATACCGGGCGGTGGCCCCGTTCAACCGCGGGTTCGCGCCCACCGAACTGCCCGATGACCGCCACCACATCCACTCCAGCACGATGGTCGCCGACCAGATGGCGCTGCACGAGGCACTCAACGGCGACGGCAACGCGGTCCTCATTTCGCACGACTGGGGCGCGGTCGGAACCTGGGGCGCGGCCGCCAAGGAACCCGAGCGGTGGCGTCGCGTGGTGGTCCTCAACATCCCGCCGTTCGCGATCTTCGGCGAGAACATCGTCCATTACGACCAGATCAAGCGCTCGTTCTACTTCTGGTACTTCCAGAACCAGCGGGTGGCCGAGGACGTCATCCGGGCCGACAACTTCGCGTTCATCGACAACATCTGGGCGGACTGGTCGCCCGGCTACGACGCCTCCGAGGACCTGCCCAAGGTCAAGGAGTGCATCCGCGACCCGGCCCATTTCAAGGCGGCCCTGGGCTACTACTGGGGACAGTTCGACCCCAACCGGTTCGGCTCAGAGGAATGGGCAGCTGAGCAGGCCGCGGCCTGGGGCAAGGACATCCCCCAGCCCACGCTATACCTGCACGGCACCCAGGACGGCTGCCACGGCATAACCCAGGAGCAGGTGAACCGGGTGCCACAGCATTGTGGCCCAGGATCGCAGTCCGAGCTGATCGAAGGCGTCGGGCACTTCCTGATGGTGCAACGCCCCACCGACATCAACAAGCGGATCCTGGACTTCCTGGCCACATAGCACCGCGCCCCTGCCTAGCAGGGCCAACACAACGGGCACAGGTCTTCTCAGAGGCAACGCGCTGGCTCGTCACGGCGTCATGACCAGGGAAGGTGCAAAGGCCCCCACCGGACTGCCGAAGGATTCTGATACGCCTCCGGTACGGCATCAAGGGCCGATCTGACCGCAGGACAACGGGCACAGGTCAAAGTGCCTGGTCAACGTACACACGAATCGGCCCTTGACACCTCCCTTCCGGCGAATAGGGCGGCAGCAGTCAGTCCGATGGGCGCGTATGTGGCCCTCGTATCGCAGCTTATGATCTGGGGTTGTGTCGCTCGACAGGAGGGAGCAAGCCATGACGACCGCGATCAGTGAGGACCTTCGGGCCCGCCGCAGCGAGATCGTGAATCAGCACACCGACGCCGAGAATCGCCACGACCCCGACGGGGTGGTAGCCAGCTTCGATCGGCCGTACTACGACATCCCGTCGTTCGGCGACGCGGGACAGGTGAACGGCCCCGAGGCGGTGCGTGAGCTGTGGCAAGGGCTGGTCGCCGGGTTCCCCGATCTGCATATCGAGCCCGGGCGGCACCTGCACAGCGATGACGCCGTCTTCATGGAGGTGATCTTCAGCGGCACCCAGCAAGGCGAGTGGGCGGGAATTCCGGCGACTGGCCGGCGGGCCAGTGTCCGCATCGCCTGCCTGTATGAGTTCGAGGAGGACCGACTTGTCTGTGAGCGTGTGTGGTTCGACTTCGCCACGATCCTGCGCCAGCTTGGCGTGCTTACCTCCTAATCGACGGCAGGCGATCGACTGCTCCGGCGCTGGGCGCCTACGGGAAAGACGGTCCATTCCAGGGTGAGGCGGCCGGGCCTCAAGCGCCGTGCCCGCGCCGCTACCAGCTGTCCCCGCGGAGCCGACGCCATCGCCGCGGCCTACGCCGCCCGGACACCGGGATACCGGATCGAGGCCCACCCAGCGGGCTGACACCGCCACGGCCGGGCCGCCGGGCAACTCCGGAACGCGAAGATGATCGCATTGGGCGCCGACGGCTGCGTCGCGTTCCTGCGCGGCGCCAGCCCCGGCACCGCGGCCACCGTCCGGATGGCCAGGGCAGCGAGTATGCCCGTCTGGCTCCACATCCAGCGTGCCTAGCTCGGTTCGCCCTGCAATTAACGTGCAATTAGCCAGGGTCACTAGGGGTCAGCCACGGCTACTCCAGTCCACTCGGACCGGCTGGTCAGCCGCCTGTTCAGGCGTAGCCGCTCTGTTTCCCAAGCTGATAGTGCGAGTTCGATTCTCGTCACCCGCTCCACGAAGAACCCGCAGGCCAGCGGCCTGCACCACATCCAGCCTGCACTACGTCGCATACCTCTCAGCACCGTACGTGCCATTAACGTGCCATTAGCCGACCGGGGCCAGGTCGCCAGCGGGTCCGCCGTCACCGTCATCGCGGCGTAGCTCGGCGTCGGCGTGAGCGTCAATCGCCCTCGTGATCACGGTGTCCGCGCCCCGGGCCTGATGCTGGTAGATGATCGCCGCGCGCTCGCTGTCGTGACCCATCCGGGCCAGCAGATCACGCAGCCCCGCTCCGCTGGTCGCCGCCCAGGCGTTCCCTGTATGGCGCAGGTCATGAAAGTGCAACCCGCTCGCCCCGATGGCGGCCACCGCCTGCGGCCAGTTCGCCTGCCCGTTGAAGTTGCCTCGGCGCAGCGGCCCGCCCTTCGGCCCGGGGAACACCAGCGCACCCGGAGCAGGCCCAGTGAAGACCGCCAGATGCTCGCGGACATCGGGAAGGATCACTCTCGGGATGCCGACCACGCGCCGCCCGGCCCGTGACTTCGGCGGTCCGAGAACAATCTGACCGGTCGACCGCTCGGCGAAAGCCGCACGCACCCGGACGGCACCGATGTCAATGTCCACGTCGCATCGCCGCAGGGCGGTTACCTCACCCCACCGTAGGCTGGCGAACGCAGCCAGGAGCACGAGCACGCGATAGCGCCGATCCTGCGAGCAGTCCCGCGGCCCTCGCTGGCCATCACCCACATGGCCGCCTCAGCCGCAGCCCTGGCGGCGCTGGTCACGCTGACCCTGCCCGAGCAGATCGACGCCGGGCACGTGGCATTCGCCCGCCAGCTGGCCCGGCTCGCGGCCCGGTACGCGATCGAGGTCGAGCGATACGCGCGGGGCCTGCCCGCTCTCCCCGCCCGCGGCGCCGACCGGATAACCGAGATCGCCGCGGCACTCGCGCAGCGAGGTTTGAGCTCAGAACGACCTGCCCGGCCGCTGATGCCGGGCTGATGATGCCGTTGACACGAAGCGTCATGATCTTCACCGGATCTCCACGGTTCCTCCACATGGTCTGCACGCCGTCGCGGCTTCATCTCGTCAGCGAACCGGGTCGGCTTTCAGCCGACCCGGTGGGAGTTCGGCATGGCGCCAATTTCCGAACGAGAGAACCTGGAAGCTGAGGGATTCTCAGATTGGGGCGGGAGAATGTCATGGAGCGCTTCATGATCAACGACCGGGCCATGATCAACCGAAGGACCGCGATCGGCGGGGCGCTGGTTGCGCTGTCTCCCCTGGTATTCTCCGGGCGCGCGATGGCCCAAGGAAAGACTGTGCCCAGCGATTCTTTCGTCCTCCTGCTGAAGGGCCTTTATCAGCCAGTGGTTCACGGGCCCAACCTCGGCCTGTCTGTGGTGGACCTGAATGATAGTTCGTACTCAACAACGAAGATCTACCCAGTTAGCGGAATTCCGGGCAACAAGAACCCGAACAAGGCTATCGGCAACTTCTATGTGCAGCTCAACGGGGATCTGTGTGCCTACCACATTCCCGGAGGCTCGTTTGCGATGCGCTTCACAGATAGCAATCTCGTTCCTGTTGACGACGGGAACGGTGGGAACTTCTTGGAAGGAACCGAGGAACTAACGATATTGGAAGCGACCGGGATTTATCGATGTTTTGTAGGTGGTCATAACCACATGGTGGATAAACTGCACTTCCTACCTCCTGGGGACGGCTCTGGCGGCATCGACGAATACTGCTTCTGCAACATCAGCAGGCCATAAGCAACAGTTGCGCGCCTGCACGTGCGCTCGTTCACTGTGCCATGCCTGAGCAAGGCCATCCGCCGTGTTCCCCACATCAGTCGGCGGACATGTTCGCGGATCTGTTGGCTGATCACAGCAACCACCGCGCAGCAACCACCGCGCTAGGCTAAGTGGCATTGAACCTAGACACGACGTCCACTCGCCAGGGATCGGCGCCTATCGAGGAAGACGGGGAGAACTAGGCAACGTACCGGCGGGTTTCTCTCAGCTAGGACGGCTGGCGACAGCGAGGATGCGCCGTGGGTAGGGCTGTATTTCGAGCGTGATCATTGCTTCAGCCACGGCGCTGGCTGATGCTTGCTCGCCCATCTCTGCGGCAAGTGTGTCGGCGGCGCTGACGATTGCGCTGAAGGCTGCTTCTACGCGCTCAGCCCAGCCGGGTGTTTCCTCGTAGGCCACGACATCGAATCCGGCCGACTTGAGGAGCGGGCGGTAGTCAATCACTGGGTCGACTCCCAAGATGGGAAGCCCTGCTGCTTTGGTGGGGTCGGCTTCGAAGCAGATCAGCCCGAGGCGGCCTCCTGGCCGCAAGATCCGGGCGAACTCCCTCAGGCCAGCGCGCTTATTGGGTGCGTACTGAAACGCCTCGATGCTCATCACCACGTCGGCCGAGCTGCCGGTCAGGTGAGTGTGCTCGAAGCTGCCTTGCTCAAAGCGTGACCTGTCATCAAGGCCCGTTCGGGCGGCGCGCTGGCGGGCGGCGGCCAGCCCGGCCGGGGAGGGGTCAACGCCGATGAGAGAGGTGCCGGTCTGCTGGGCGATCCACAGCCCCGGGCCGCCGGTGCCGCACGCGACGTCGACGACCACCTCACCCGAGGCGGGGGCGAGAAGTTCCAGCAGGTGTTGCGCTTCGCTGAGTGTCAGGAACCCGATGTGGGCGAACTCGGCGGGAAACTGGTCACGGTAGGCGTTGCTACGCCACAGCCGGTTGAACGTGTCACTGCGCGGCAGGGCGGTGTAAACGGCGTCATATCCGGTGCGCACGGCATCGAACACCCCATCACCAATCTCATCACCGACGCTGGCTAGCGGCTGGGAGTGATCAGGGCCGTTATTCATGCAGGGCTCCCGGAGTGCTGGGGCCGGTCAATGAGCCGGAGTGCGGTAGATGCGGCGGGCCGGGTGGCGGTGACATGGACGCTAGCCACTAGGCCATCGGCGGCGTGCAGGTCCCTTCCGGGGATGCAGCCCAATACTGTACCTGGCATCCACTCGGCGGACGCCCCTTGAGCTAGGCAATGCTTGCGCTTCTGTCCTGTCGGCATCAGCAGTGCGCTTCTGACTGGCATGCGCACGCGCAGCTGCGACCGGCCCACGCCCGTCGTCCTTCCACCACCGCCCAACCCGCGATCCCCAGCGCGACTACGCCGTCGAGCCACCAGGCGCCCCATAGGGTATTGGCGGCCAGCCCGGCGAATACCGCCATCGCCAGGTAGGCGCACAGCAGGTTCTGGGTTCCCTCCCCGGCGGTGGCCGATGATCCGAGCCGGGCGCCGAGGCGCCGCTTAGCCATTCCCAGCGCGGGCTCGAACACCGCCGTGCCCGCGGTGAGCACCAGGCCGACGACACTGGTCTCCGCCCGGTCACCGGCGACCAGGGCGTGGATGGCCTCGGCGGCGATGTAGGGGGCGAGCAGGAAGAAGCTAACCGCCACGAGCTGCTGGGCGCGCCGCTCGGAGGTGGCGCTGGCCAGCCGGGTGCCGGTGAACCGTCAGATCACGATGATGCTGGCCATGGCCTCGATGCCGCTGTCTAGGCCGAAGCCGAGCAGGGCGACCGACCCGGCGACCACCGCCGCGGCGATCGCCACTCCGCCCTCGATGCCCATCCAGGCCAGGGTGAGCCAGGACAGTATCCGGGCAAGGTGGGCCAGCCGCAGCCAGTCCGCCGATCCGGGCACCGGCCCAGGGCTCTCCCGGCGGTCAGCAGTCGGCAGAGGGAGCGGCGAGGTCATGGCGTCTCTATGTGCTCCAGCACGGTGTAGTACTCCCAGGCCACCCCGTCTGGGTCGTGGGCCCACACCTTGTCCTGCAGGGCGTAGCAGCAGACGGCGCCGGGCTCGGGTTCGGTGTCTAGGCCCGCGGCATCGAGCCGGGTCCCGGCCTGGGCGACCTCATCGGCCGAGCTAACCTCAACGCCTAGGTGGTTGATGGTGCCGCCGGGGCCGTTGCCGGGTGAGTTCAGCACCAGCTTGAGCGGCGGGTCGGCGATGGCGAAGTTGGCATACCCTGGCCGCAGCTTGGCCGGTCCCGCGCCGAACAGCCGCGAGTAGAACGCGACCGCGGCGTCGAAGTCGCTGACGTTGATCGAGAGCTGGACACGGGACATCCGATCACCTCCGGCGGTCAGGATTGCTGGGCGTCATTGGCAGGTACCGGGCAGGTCGAGCGCGGCGAGGATGCGCAGCCCCTCGGCCAGGCGCTCATCTGCCAGCTCGTAGCGGACACGGCGCCCTTCAGCGGTCGCGGTCACCAGGCCGCACTCGCGCAGGCAGGTCAGGTGATTGGACAGGTTGGCGCGGGTAACGCCGAAGTCCTCGGCCATCTCGGCCGGGTACCCCGGGCCGTCGATCAGGTGGACGAGCACCCGGCGGCGGGTCGGGTCGGCCAGCGCGGTACCCACCCGGGCAAGGGTGCCCAGGTCCACCGAAGCCGATACAGTCATTCCTGTACTATACAGCTTGGGCTGAACTCGGCGCGTGCCATTACCACCGGTCGCCGGGGGTATCGAGCGGTCACCCGCGGACACTCGAACCCGCAGATCAGGCGCTAGAAGGCGGCGATCTGCTCAGCTTCCCAAACTGATAGTGCGAGTTCGATTCTCGTCACCGGCTCCGTGTCACCCGCTCCGATGTGAAGGCCCAGGTCAGCGTGCACGCCGGACATGACTCGCTTGTTGACGTCTTGTTGATCTCATGGGGCCATTAACGGGCCATTACCGGACTTGAGCTGCACTTACGGCGTGCCGTCGGCGGCCTGGTCCTGGCTGGCTTTGGATGAGAACTCTCCGCGTTCACATCCAAAGCAGCGCCACCTCATGTCTGAACACGTAGGACCCATCGGGGCGTCGGCATGACGCCAGGTACTCGCCCAGGACCGGTGCGGCCTCCATCTCCTCGAGGCTCACGGTGTCGTCAAAGGCGCAGCGCTGGAGGAAACCCTCGGCGATGTCTCGGTCGCTGGTTCCTGTCTCATAGGTGACCACCTGTTCACGGACGTCCATGCCTGCGGTGCGCAAGGAAGCCGCCACCAGCTCGGCCGTGGTGTAAGGAGTCGCGTCCCGCACCCCGGCCCGGTAGGCGTCATAGAACAACAGGTAGTGCGAGCGGCCCGTCGCCTGAGCGACGACCCCCAGACCTCCTGGGGCCAGAGCCGATGCAAAACGCGCCATTGCGGCGTCGAGTTCGTCGGGCGGGAGGGCGTAGAGGGCATGGGTCGCCCAGACAACGTCATAGGGGCCGCAGGAGCTGGGAAGTTCCTGCAACGGCATCACCAGGTCGTTACGTGGTATGAACGGAGGTGCGAGGGCAGCGCGAGCCGTGGCTATAGAGAAGGCTGACGGGTCCAGCAGGTCGTACGCGACGCCAGGAAGCGATGCGGCCGCAGTGAACCTCACGAGGGCCGTTGGGAACTGGCCGCTGCCGCAGGCGACATCGAGGAGCGACCATCCCTGGTGGGCGCGCTCACCGAGAAGCGCCGCCCAGTCAGCAGCGAGCGCGAGCTGGCGGTAGTCCTCCGTGGCGAGCTCGTAGAACTTCTCCATCTCGCGAAGGCCCCACTCGCTCCAGTGTTCGAGGCTGCGCTGCGCCGTATCTCCTGAATCCATGGTGCTCCCTCGAGGGGATGGGGCCGCTCAGCCAGCAGAACCTGCTCCAAAGGCGTGGGGACCAGTCAATGGCGATTCACGCTGACCACGGGGAGCAGAATAGCCGACCTCGGCGGCATTTCTGGTGAGTGATCGGCGGCCTGGTGCTGGCCGGGCCTGGCGGCCTCGATATGTGCGTCGATCGCGCTTGTGATGGCCAGGTCGGCGCCCTGGGCCTCGTGCTGGTAGATGATGGCCGCTCCCTCGCTGTCGTGTCCCATCCGGGCCATCAGGTCCTTTGAGGCTCACGCCGCTGGCTGCCGCGAAATGATTCCCGGTGTGCCGGAGATCGTGGAAATGCAAGCCTGCGGCGCCGATCGTCCGGACGACTTGAGGCCAGGCCGACATCCTGTTGAAGTTGCTGCGCCGCAGTGGCCCACCCTTGGCACCGGGGAAGATGAGCGCTTCGGGCTCTGGGCCGACGAACAGGGACAGGTGCTCTCGCAGAACGGGAGTGAGGGATTGCGGGATGCCGACGATGCGGCGGGCGGCCCGCGACTTCGGCGAGCCGAGGACCAGTTCTCCGGTTGACCGTTCGGCATAAGCCGAGCGCACGCGGACGATCCCCGCGGCTAGGTCCAGGTCGCAGCGGCGGAGCGCGGTGACCTCGCCCCAGCGCAAGCTTGCGAAGGTGGCCAGCAGCACGAGCACGCGATATCGCCTGTCCTGGTCACAGTCGGCGCTGCCGTTCTGGCCCAAGGCCCACAGGGCAGCTTCGGCCGCTGGTCGGCTGACGTAGACCTCGGGCGAGGTGCGCATGATCCCGTGCCGCCGGAACCGGAGCCGGTAGCCGCCAGCGGGCAGATGGCGGATATTGCCGACCGGGCGACGGCCGACCAGCTCGGCTAGCTCGAAGACCTGGGCGATGGTCAGGACGGGACGCTCGGGCGCTTTCTCGGTTCCAGCGCCCCGGACACGGCAAGGGGTTGCGGGCGAGGATCTTGTCCTCTTCGACGGCGGTCGTCAGGATCGCGCGGAGCAGACGGTAAGCCTTGGCTGCCATCGTGACCGAAACACCGTCGCCGAGCAGATTTGCCCGCCACTCGCGGATCATTGACGTGGACAGCCTGCCCAGGGGCACTCCGTCGAGGTACGGGTTGATGTGCTTGTTGCACAGCCAGGTGTAGAGATCGACGGTGCGGGGACGCAGGCCCGCGCGCTGGGCGATCCAGTACCTGGCATCGCCGGTCAGGACTGCAGGTAGCGGAGGACGGCGAGCACCCGGCGGTGGTCGGCGTCCGACGGTGCCAGGCCGAGCTTGCTGAAGATGTTCCCGACGTGCTTCTCGACGGCCCGCTCCGAGATCACGAGAGTCCCGGCGATCGCGCCGTTGGACCGGCCTTCGGCCATCAGAGCCAGCACATCGCGCTCTCTGGGCGTGAGGGAGGCGAGCCCGTCGGTGCGGCGGCTGGCGCTCAGGAGTTGCGTAACGACCTCTGGATCGAGGGCGGTCCCGCCGACCGCCACCCGGCTCAGCGCCTCGACGAATTCCCCGACGTCGGCGACCCGGTCCTTGAGCAGGTATCCGACGCCCGCCGCGCCGCCGCCCGCCGCCGCGCCGAGCAGGTCGGCCGCATAGCGGGTCTCGATGTACTGGGAGAACACCAGCACCCCGGTCTTGGGGTGGTCGCGGCGGATGGCGATCGCGGCCCGGAGGCCCTCGTCGGTGTAACCGGGCGGCATCCGCACGTCCACCACGGCGACCTCCGGCCGGTGCTCATCCACCGCGGCCCGCAGGCCCTCGGCGTCGCCGACGGCGGCGACCACCTCGTGGCCGCGGTCGGCCAGGATCTCGGCCAGGCCCGCCCGGACAACGGCCGAGTCCTCGGCGATTACGATCCGCATCGGGGCTCCGGTTCGGTCAGGCGTGCGACGGCAGCTCTACAGTGACCACGGTGGGACCTCCGGGCGGACTGGTGATCTGCAGCCCGCCGTCGACGGTCCTGATCCGGTCGGCGAGCCCGGCCAGGCCGCTGCGGGCCTCGATGCGGGCGCCGCCGGAGCCATCGTCGCTGACCCGGACACGCAGCAGCCCGGGCACGTGCACCGCCTCCAGCGTCGCATGTCGGGCGCTGCTGTGCTTGGCCACGTTGGCCAGCAGCTCGGCCGCGCAGAAGTAGGCGATGGTCTCGATCGCGGCCGACGGGCGCTCGGGCAGATCGATGACCAGCTCGACGGGCACGTGGCTGTCCGCGGCGAGGGTGGCCAGCGCGGTGCCCAGGCCGTGGTCGAGCACCGGCGGGTGGATGCCGCGGGCCAGGTCGCGTAGCTCGGTGATGGCCTGCTTGGCGCCGCGGTGGGCGGCGACGACCAGATCTTGGATCCGTTCCAGGTCGGCCTGCCCGGTCCTCTCGACCATGCCGCCGAGCTTCTCCCTGGCCAGGCCCAGCTTCATCGCGACCGCGACCATCTGCGCCTGTGCCCCGTCGTGCAGGTCCCGCTCGATCCGGCGCAGACTCGCGGCCGAGTCGTCCACCGCTCGGGCCCGGGACTGCTCCAGCTCACGAACCCGCTGCGGCAACGGGGCAACGAGCAGCCGGTAGGCGATCCAAAGCTCCAGCGCCGCCACTGCTATCAGCGCCGCGCCCCACCAGAAGCGGTAAGAAACCAGAATGACACCCAGGACAAACAGCCACAGACCAGCGGCCAAGCACGCGCGGCCCCAGGCCTTGGGGTGGCGATAGGCGGAGGGCCTGATCAGTATTCTCATGATCAAAGGTTCCGGGGGCGTGGCGTTGTCGCCCGGTGCTCGCATCGAGACGCCTCCCGTGACCTGCGATGCCTTGGCCACTGCGGTCACCTGCATCTCAATACTCGCCAGACCCGCGAAGCCTGGGAAGGACGGTTCTCAACCGTGAATATGTCCCGCGCTGGCACGGGAGGGCCGGGCCACTGGTCAGTCACCTCGATGGCGCTGTTGCCATTCATAGCGCTCCCCGCCTCGCCCTTCTGGGCTCTAGTATCCGCGCGAAACATGCCGCGCCGCGAGAATGCTCCCCACGCCCAACACGGCCACAGTTAGGCGACCAGGCCACCGGCGCAGAACCGGCGGCCCACATGAATCTTGGCGGCGGCAAGAAGGACGCAGCACACCAGCGACCGAAATCTCAGCCGGAGAACGGTAGCATCTCCCCAAGCGGGCCTGGGGTGATCGATCCCGCTGCGGGGAGATGCTGCCGGGCTAGCTCGCGACACTGGTCTGCAGGCGGTAGGCGGTCCAGAAGATCAGCGCTGCCCCCGCCAACGGCAGCACTCCCAACCAGGCCAGGGGCCCCAGCCAGCGGCCGGAAGTGAGCAGAAGGACGCCAAGTACGACGTTGAAGACGCCGCAGGCAAGGCGTACCCGTACCCACACCTGGGGGTGGCGGTATTCCCGTGACCTGACCAGAAATCTCATGAGGACGGATCGCGAGGGAGCGGTGTTGTCGTCCGGTCCATACATGGGGATGCCTCCTATGAGCTGCGGTGCTGGCCACTCCGGTCACCGACATCTCAAGGCTCGCCGAGCGCGAGCAGGAGATCCACCGTGCGGACACCCGAACCTGAGGTACGGCTAGCACGGTCCCCGCGCTCAGCCTGCGACAGCGCCAGTAGTTCGCCGCGAGAGGACAAACCGAGTCGAGAGGTAGGTGACCGGGCGTGGTACCAGTCACCGTGAGTCACCGGAGGGCCGTTCTGCGGAGGCCGCAGGGCGTTCGCTGGGGTGCGCGTGGAGAGCCAACAAGATCACCACGCCATTAGCGGAGGCCATTAGACGCGGTAATCAGGGGCTAGCCACGGTCACCAACAGGCAGTTAAATCGCCAGGTCAGCCCTCTGCTGTGACAGGCTTACGTCGCCGTAGTCGAGCACGAGGCGGCCCCGACCTTCACGCTGATGGGGGAACCCGCTGGGGTGTAGTAGAGGAGGATCGTCACTGACCCGGCTCCGTTGGTCTCATCGCTCCAGGTGTCGCCGGGAGAGGAGGCCGTCGCCTCGGTGTACGGCTGGTTCGAGTGGATGTAGACGTTCTCGTCTTCCGGGTACCCGTCATTAGCATTGGACGCACTGGCCGTGCACCATGCAGTCGGCTTCGGCTTCGGGGGGAGCCAGATGGCCGTCACCGGGTGCAGCTCGATGTCGTTCGGCGCCGCGCCGGTCACGCCGTGCTCCTCATCGAAGAAGCCGAGGCCGCGGATGCTGATCATCCGGTTGACGTAGTGCCAGGAGTCGAGGCTCACCGGGTACCGGCTGGTGACCGCGTTCCGGGCCGACCTGATCGCGGCCTTCCACGGCGACGCCGAGCTGACGCAGCGCGGCAGGGGGATCTCCGCGATCATCTTCTTGCCCGCACTGAGCAGCCGCAAGTGTATGTCGCCGTCGTCTTCCAGCCTGACCGCGACCAGGGTTACCCGGTTGAGCTGCCAGGTGCGGAACTCGGGCCACTTGATCCGGTGGTTCTGCGCGTAGGACCCGAAGGACGACGGCGGCTTCAGGCCGTCCAGGTGCCCGATCGTCGCGTAGGTGACCGCCTTGGACACCCGGTAGCGGGTGGCGTCGGAGCCGGTCTTCACCGGCCAGCGCCAGTGGCCGCAGGCTATCGTGCTGGCCGTCGCCGCTGCCGCTGTCCCGGAGGCCAGCGCGACGGGGAGGATGCCGGCCGCGGCGAGCGCCGTGGCGGCCATGATCCGTGCCGTTCGTCCCAGCATGATCCTGCCTTTTCCTGGTCGCTGTGCTGATTGTCCGACGCTGTGCGCGCCGGGCTGGTTTACCCTGCTCGGCGGTTACGTGGCCCCGACCTGGGCCAGCCGCTCGGCCAGTTCCGCCCCGGACAGCGACAGCAATCCTGCGCCTCTCCCCTCTCCCTTGTCTGGCTGGAATCAAGGCGGGTTGCGCATGCTGTCCGCGAGCGCTGAAGCGCACAGCCCCCGGCGTTCGCCTGTGCGCCCCATCGCCCGTGCATGTTTACCGCATGGCAGTGCACGCTTACTGCATTGCATAGTGACACCGAAGGAGCGAACGGGAGTGAACCGGAGCGCAAAAGCGGCCCGCCTGTTCCCCCGACCGTTGGCTTCGGGACGAAGATCTGCCGTGCCCGCTACGTGCCCGATGGATCAGTCAGGTACGGGGATTCAGGGTCACTGACGGAGCAATCGAGGTGTGTGCTGACCTGCGGAGAGACTGGTCAAGTTCGTCTGCTGCACTCATTCCCAAGCTGATAATGCTGGCCTGCTTCCCGGCACCGCTCCACGACGGAACCGAGGTTAGCCGGTACGCCACGGCTGACACCGGCCCGACAGATGCGTCGGCATTCCTGATGGATTTACACTGGCAACGCGCGGGACGGACTTCACTGGCGCCGTCCACGCGGTAGGAGCTTGCCATGGGCATGCGGCCAAACAGTGAAGACCCGGTAGTGGCGGGTGGGGGAGCCGTCCCCGGCAGGAAGCCATCGCAGGGTTCCGTGATCGCGCGCACCCTGCGGACTCGATGGTGGCCTCGGTTCCTGGTTGCTGGCGCGGTGCTCGTGGTCGTCGGCGTCGCTCTGCTCAGCGGGACAGCCCAGGGCATCGTTGTCCTTCTTGGAGCGCTGACTTTCGTCTTCGCCGCGACGCAAGGATTCATGGGTAAGTCCTGGGATCGGGATCGCAGGCGCGAGGGCCCGGTGCCGCCCGGCAGCCCGGGAGGAAGAGGCTACTAGCTGCGACGATCACCGAATGCCTGGCGGTGCCGTTAGTTCGGGACGACGAGGCCGCCAGGGCAGTGGCGTGCCACACTCGTGCCACAGCGGCGCGCGACTGAGGCACGCTCACGGTGACTCACGCATAGTCAAGCCAGTCGTTGACCTGGACATCCGCAGATCCCAGCAGGTAGAGATGCGTCCTCCTAAGCAATAGGTCACTCGGCCGATCCCCGGAGTCGCCCGCTAATGGCCGGCCCACCCAGCCGCCGCTGGCGCCCATCCGGTGGCTCGTGCCACATATGTGCCACACACTGGGAGCCTTCACGGTCAATTGCGGTAACTCACGGATGCAGCACGAGGCTCATCAGCGCATACACCGGTCCTGCTCATGCTCGTTTGGGGTGACCGACCTGTGACGAAACTTGGGGACCTCAGCCGGCACGCGGCAGCGCCGGCGGAGCCGGCTGTTTGGCCCGCCGGTGAACGCTGATGCTCAGGCGGCCTGGGCGGGCGGCGGGCCGCCGTCGCCGGGTGGGATGAGGGTGACCTGGTAGCCGAGCCGGGCGAGGGCCTGCTGGTGGTGCCGCACGACACGGTCGCGGTTTCGCTGATCGAGCCGCTCGTAGTAGTCCTCGCCGGCTTCGGCGTAATCCTGGTCGTTGTTCATGACCGTCCAGGCGATGCGGGCCAGGGTGTGCGCGACGGCGACGGCGGCCTTCTTCTCGTTGCCGCGGCCGAACCTGCGGGCCAGCCGGCGGAACCGGGCGCCAGGCCGGCTGCGGGTGCGGGCTGTGGACCAGGCGGACTCGACCAGCGCGGTGCGCAGGTGCCGGTTCCCTGGGCGAGCGGCGGCGCGTTTGCGCTTGCCGGCGGACTCGTTGTCGCCGGGCGCCAGCCCGGCCCAGGCAGCCAGCCGGGCGGGGGTGGCGAACCGCGCCATGTCGCCGCCGGTCTCGGCGACGATCACCTCGGCGGTCCGCTGCCCGATGCCGGGGATGGTGATCAGCCGGGCGATGAGGGCCTGGAACGGGGCGGCCGCCTCGGCGACCAGAACATCCAGTTCGGCGATCTTGGCGGTGAGATGGTCGTAGGCGTCTAGGTGCAGCCGGCACATCTGGCCGTGCGAGGCGGTGAACCGGCCGTCGCAGGCCATCTGCAGGCCCTCGATCTTGCGGCGCAGCACCCCCTTGGCCAGCTCTGCCAGCCGTCCCGGGTTACGCTCGCCGGCGATCAGCGCCTCCATCATCGCCCGGCCCGAGACGCCCAGCAGGTCGCTGGCCACCGAGTCGATCTTGATTCCGGCGTCCTCCAGCACCTTGGTCAGCCGCTGGCCCTCGCTGATGCGCTGCTCGATGAGCTTCTTGCGGTAGCGGGCGCGCTGCCGCAGCGCGGCGACTTCGCCAGCCGGGATGAAGCTGGCGCGTAGCAGCCCGTGCTCATGCAGCTCGGCGATCCACTGGCAGTCCCGCACGTCGGTCTTGCGGCCCGGCACGTTGCGCATGTGCGCCGCGTTGCACACGCACACCCCGATCCCCGCGGCGGCCAGCGCGTGATAGTGAAGTCGGCCCGAGGCGCGGTTCCGGCCTTTCGGCCGGCCCGTTTCCCCGGGCCGCTTCCCGCACCCGCCGTGCGGCTTTCACCGCAACGGGCGCTCCGCAAGCCCCGTATCGGGAACCGTGGT
>Ga0306920_100002984_pt1 | contig 21407 bp, 17 predicted proteins | sample flu12Cox44000170_FD_204666 | JGI IMG/M metagenome (GOLD analysis project Ga0306920, IMG submission 204666) | Lab enrichment of tropical soil microbial communities from Luquillo Experimental Forest, Puerto Rico - flux4day.12C.oxic.44.000.170 (v2)... | ecosystem: Environmental > Terrestrial >... | reverse complement strand
TGATCACGCCGTACTGGCTGAAGGTCCCGATCATGCACATGGCGCCGTACTCGCCGCGGGGACCGGTCAGCGGGAACCGCTCCCCGGGCAGGTAGCCCTCGAGGATCGTCGCGCCCATGTCGCAGATGGACTGGCGGCCGGTGGCGCAGTAGCGGCAGACGCCGCAGTTCGGGATGAACGAGAGGACCGCGTGATCGCCGGGCTTCACGCGGGTCACGCCCCGCCCGACCTCCTCGATGATCCCGGCGCCTTCGTGGCCCAGCACCATCGGCAGCCGCGCCGGGAGATCGCCGTGCGCGATGTGGATGTCGGAGTGGCACAGGCCCGCGTGGGTGTAGCGGATCAGAACCTCACCGTCCCTCGGGCCGTCCAGGTCGAGCTCCTCGATCTCGATGGGCTTCCCGGTCTCGTATACAACAGCGGCCTTGGTCTTCATCGACGCTCCTTCGGATTCAGGTGACGGTTCTGACTCTTCCCCGCCTTCGGGACGTTACGTGTTTTAAATCTTGACGGACCAGTAGGGTTAGGCACCAGCCTGGGGGTGCCTGATATCGTGCGGCGGCTCGTAGAACGTGGTCTCCCTGAGCTGGTCGTGGCAGGCGCGGCAGGTTACCCACACGTGGCCCATGCCGCGGCCTCGTTCGGCCCCTTCCCGGGCTGCCGCGCAGATGCAGGGCTTCCAGCTGACCTGAGCGCCACCAGGCCACAGCTGATGGCCGAACGGGCAGAACTGGGGCTTGTGTTCGAAAATTGATACCGGCACGGAAACGATCATGCCCAGGCGGGCGGCTGCTCAGTCCTGCCCGGCCCAGCCAGCCCCTGCCCGGCCCCTGTCCGGCCCCCCGCCCACCGCGCAGACACAAACCGGCCCCCGCCCGCCGCACAGACCAAAAACGGACACCAGTCACTCCGGCTCCGCCCGCACCAGGCCGTAAGGCGTGGATGCCACATCCACGTCGTTCCAGCGACATGGCTGGGACATCCACGCCTTATCAAGAGGACGGCGGCGGGTGGCGGGCACGTACCATGCGTCACGGCAGCGTACCGGGAGCGCAGCAACACCAGGGCCAGGGCTGGGCGGCGAGCTTGACGGATACTTTTCGGATTCGGACCCTTCCCCGTTTGGGGCAGCGATCCATGCTCAGGGCGGAACAGGGCTGAGGGGAGACTGACCGGTGGTTTCCACACGCATCGACTGGGTCCGGGAGCACTGCCAGCTGCTGCGGGCCATCTCGGCGGAGTTCGGGCGGACCCGCCCGTTCGACGGCCTGACCATCGGCACCGGCATTCACCTGGAGGCCAAAACGGTAGCGCTGCTGCTGACGCTGCGCGACGGCGGGGCCAGGCTCGTCTCGACCGGCAACCTCAACACCACCCAGCCGGATGCGGTCGACAGGCTGCGGGCCGAGGGCGTCACCGTCATCGGGGAGCCGACCAAGGACAGCGAGGTGCACGCCGGCTACCTCGGCGAAGTGCTGGCCGCCGAGCCGGACCTGATCCTGGACAACGGCGGGGACCTGTTCGCCGGGTACCTGGACCGCCCGTACCAGGGGCTTCTGGGCGGGACCGAGGAGACGACCTCGGGCCGGATGCGGCTCGAGCCGCTCCGGGACCGGCTCATGCGCCCGATCCTGGTCATCAACGACAGCCCGATCAAGCAGTTCGCCGAGAACGAGCACGCCGTCGGTCAGAGCGCGGTCGAATCGTTCCAGCGGATGACGAACCGGGTCACCAACGGGGAGCAGGTCACCGTGTTCGGCTACGGCGCGTGCGGGCGCGGTGTCGCGGCCTGCTTCCGCGGCGCCTACGCCCGGGTGTCCGTGGTCGACATCGACCCGGTGACCAGGCTCCGGGCTCACCTGGACGGGTTCAGCACGCCGCCGCGCGATACCGCCGTGGCCGAGGCGGACCTCATCGTCACCGTCACCGGCGCCCGGGACGTGCTGACCGCCGCCGATCTCCCGCTGCTGCGGGACGGCGTGATCCTGGCCAACGCCGGGCACTTCCCGGCCGAGATCGACGCGGCGGGCCTGATCGGCGCGGCCGAGGTGGCCGGCACCAGGGAGTACGCGGACGACCTGCTGACGCTGGAGCTCGGCGACGGCCGGCGGGTCCACCTGCTCGCCCGCGGGCACATGTTCAACCTGGCCGGCCCGCGGCCGCTGGGGAACTCCATCGAGTCGATGGACCTGGGCTTCGCCCTGCAGGCCCGCTGCCTGGAGGCGGTTGCCCGGCGCAGCGTCGACGCCACCAGTTGCGTCGTCCCGGTTCCCGGGTCCATCGACGCGGCCATTGCCCGCGGCTACCTCGACCGCAAGTACCCCCGCTGACGCGGGTGCGGAGGCTGGCGGCGGACGGTGATCGCGCCGGGAAAAGCTGTTGGCGCTCACGGTGGCGCCCGCTCATATAGGCGAGCGTCACGGACCCGCCCCTGACGCCGTCGCCTGGCCCGGGAGAGAACGACCATGCGGACGATGAAGACCAGGTCAGGCCGTGAGCCACCGGGTGCCCCGGAACTGGACGCCGACCACGCCGTGACGGTGCTGTACCAGCTGCATTACCCGTCACTGGTCCGGCTCGCGGCCCTGCTGGTGCCGGACCTGGCCACCGCGGAAGACATCGTGCAGGACGCCTTCGTCGCCGTGTACGCCCGGTGGCACACGCTGCCTGGCACCGACGCGGCGCTGGCCTACCTACGCCGGTCGGTGGTCCACCGGTCCCGGTCGGCACCGCCCCCCGGCCCGGCTCGAGCTGGCGGCGGGCCAGGCCAGGCGGACAGCGAGCCCGGGGCCAGCCTCCAGCTTCCGGGTTCCGCCGTCGTGTCGGCGCTGCGGGCGCTGCCCGCCCGCCAGCGTGAGCTCCTGGTCTTGCGGTACTTCGCCGACCTGCCCGAGGCCGAGATCGCCCTGGTGACCGGGACCAGGAAAGCCGAAGTCAGGAGCCGCGCCGCGCAGGCGATGTCATCGCTTCGTGCCGGGCTGCCGGCGGCAGGTGAATGACTCTCCCTCACCGGCGGGCCGCCGGTCCCGGCTGGCCGCCGGACGGGACCACGCCGGGCACCACCCGGGGGCCGTACAGGTCGAGCAGCCTGACCCGAGCGGACTCCAGGCGCTGGTACATCACCGTGGTGACCCGCTTCAGCAGTTCATAGCCGAGTCCGGAATCGGCCTCGCACTTGCCGCGCAGGCAGGTGCCATCCAGCGCGATCGCGCTGAGCGGCGTCACCGCCCTGGCATCCCCGAAATAGCGGTACGGCGGGACGAGCCACGACCAGCCGAGAACTTCCCCCTTTTCCATGGTGTCGATGATGAGCGCGCCATGAGTGTGCGAATGGACTTCCAGCGCCACCCGGCCGTGCCGGATCACATAGAACCGGCTGGCTGGTTCGCCCTCACGGAAAACGTGGTCACCCGCGGCGAAATGCACGTTGACGGCGCACCCCGCAACGAGCTGGATCGCACTGGCGCCGAGCCCCGTGAAGAACGGGTGCCCGCCCAGCAGTTCCTCCATGGTCGCCATCTTCTGCCTCCTGCCCGTGCGTGCCCCGGTCCCGGATCACCGTGAAACCGGTCAGAGCCCGAGCATGGCCGGCGGCACGCCCGGCCACCAGGGCTGAAAGTCCTGGAATCGGTTCATCGAGGTTCTCCCACCGGGCCGACCGGGTGAGAACTGCTGCACCCGGCCAATGCCGCCGCTATGATCACGAGTCCGCACCGCGCATGAACACTGACGCCCGCCTTTCAGCGCCGACTTACCCGGTGTCTTAAAGACGCGCGGCACTGTGTTCAGATTAAGGACACGGATCGTGATTCCATGTGACCTTGATCAGGATGATCCCGAACGGTCCGGGTACCCGCCACCGCCACCGACAAAGGAGCCGTAATTGGAGAATTTCGCGGTGCCGGAAGTCACCGCCGATGACCACGTGCTCGGGCCGGGCGGGGCACCCGTCACGGTTCTGGAGTACGGCGACTACGAGTGCCCGTTCTGCCGCGGCGCGGCCCGGGACGTCCGCCGGATGCTCGAGCTGTATCCGGGTTCGATCAGGTTCGCGTTCCGGAACTTCCCCATCTCGCAGCTGCACCCGCACGCGGAGCAGGCCGCCGAGGCGGCCGAGGCGGCCGCCGCCCAGGGCAAGTTCTGGGAGATGTACGAGCTCCTGCTGCAGCCCTCCTCCAGCCTCGACCTCGATTCGCTGCTGTCCCACGCCCGGGACCTGGACCTGGACACCGACCGGTTCCGCCAGGAGGTCACCGGCCGCGCCTACGCCGCCAAGATCGAGAGTGACGTGCGGGAAGGCATCAGGAACGGCGTCAACGCGACCCCCAAGTTCTACGTCGACGGCGAGCGCATCGACGGCAAGTTCCCGCTCGAGGGCCTCGAGGACGCGATCAGGGCGTCGGTCCGGGCCGCGGGCACCGGCTAGCGCACCAGACCTCGGGCTCGTCGCCGGGCTCCGGGCGGACCGGATCCGGCGCGGCCCGCCCGGCCAGTCCCGCCAGGCCGGGTGCGCGCCCGGCGAGCAGGCCCACGCCGATGCACGCCGGGCAGCTCGCCTCCATCCAGGCCGCGGGCGCCGTCGCCCGCCTGCGGCGCCTGACCCGCCAGAAGACCACCGTGCCGGCGACCAGCACGGCCGCCGCGATCACGGCCGGCCCCTTCGCCTGCTCGAAGGCCTGGTCGGCCAGCGGCCCGAGCAGCAGGCCGAGGACCAGGTGCAGCTGGAGGAACACGCTGCTCCCGACGATGAGCGCGGGCAGCGCGCGCCGTCCGTTCAGCCCCGAGACGGCCGCCGCGATCACGGTGAGCGTCCGCAGTCCCGGCGTCCCGCGCCCCAGCGCGAGCCCGCGCCTTCCCCGGGTCTCGGCGAACGCCGCGGCCCGGCGCAGCCGCGCCTCGGTGAGCCCGAGGCGCGGCCCGAACCGCGCGATGATCCGCTGGGCGGGACCGCGGCACGCCAGGAACAGCGCGGTCGTGCCGAGGACGGCGATGACCTCGAACCCGGCCACCGCCAGCCACAACGGGAATTTTCCCGCCGCGACCCGTTCCCCCACCGCGAACATGACCAGATCGGCGGGCACCGGGATCGGCACGCCCGCTTCCATCGGAAGCAGCAGCACCAGGGCCAGCGGGCCGCTCAGGCCCGCCACGCCGACCTTCATCGGGACTCCTTGTGGCTATCACCCTAAGGACGCTCCCTCGAGCGCCCCCACTCTGCCCCGGATTCGTCGCCCGGTACCGGGCGGATGGGTGCCGGGCGGATCACTTTGCCGCTCAGCGCGCCAGCGGCCGCGGCCCGCCCCTTGGTCAGCCGTCCCGTCACCCGTTCCACCATCTGCAGGTCGGCCTCGCCTGTGCAAGACAGGCGAGGGCCGTATGGAGATGCCATGAAGGTTCCGGCGGGAGGTCAGGCCCCCTCGGCGACCGGGTAGATCTCGTCCGCTACGAGCCCGTGCGCCTCGCGGTGCACCGTGGCCGCCGTGTCGGCGTCCGGGGCATCCACCAGGCAGAAGATCTTGCCGTGTTCCTGGTCGACCCAGTACCGAAGGTAGTGCACCCCGTAAGCGTCCTGGGTCTGCAGGTCGGCGGCGTGCGCCTTGGCCACGTCCTCCAGTCCGACTGGTCCGCCCATCGTGTGCGCGTCCATGAACAGCGCCATGGTTGTTTCCTCTCCCGAATTACCGGGCAGGCTCTCTGCCCGCCTGTCCAGGAAACCCGGGCCGCACCGGGACGCACATCGGGCGTGTTCCCTATCTTGGCGTTCCCTATCGAGGCGCGATGACCCCGAGCCGCAGCGCGGCGGCGACCGCCCGGGACCGGGTCGGCTCCCCGAGCTTGCGCAGCACCGCGGAGACGTGGTGGCCCACGGTCTTCTCGGACAGGACGAGCCGCTCGGCGACTTCGGCGTAGGACAGCCCGTCGGCGAGCAGCTGGAGCACCTCGGCCTCGCGGGCGGTGAGCCCGGCCGGGTTGGCCCGGCTGGCCGACCGAGGGCCGCGCGGCACCACCAGGCCGCGGGCGTGCCGGCCGCGCAGCACGGCCTGGCGCACGGCCGGAGCACCCAGCTTGTCGAGAACGTCCAGGCATTGCTGCGCGTCCCTGATCTCCGGCGAGAAGGCCAGAGCGTAGGCCGACCACAGCGGGGAGCCCAGGGCCTCCCACGCGGCGGCGGCCGTCCGGTGCTCGCCCGCCAGCATGAGCGCGAAGGGCCGCGCCAGGGGCGCGCCGGCCGACCGCTCATCCCCGGCGAGGCGCAGCCACCAGCTGAGCTCGCCGAGCCCCCACGGGTGCGGATGCGCGACGGCGACCGGCCAGGCGCGGTCGATGGCGGCGACCAGGTCCGTGGTGCGGCCGAGAATCCACGCCGCCTCGGCGCGCGCCGCGGCCACCGGGATCAGCCGCTGGGTCTCACCCGTCCGGACGGCGATCGTGAGGGCCTCGTCCAGTGCCCCGGCTCCGTCGCGACCGCGTCTGGCGGCAAGAACGCCGGCCACCGGCAGGACGCTGACCTGGGTGATCGGCGACACGTGCGGGTGCCGCAGGACGTCGGCGACGTGCCGTTCCGCCGCGGCGTACTGGCCCTGCTCGGCCAGCGAACGGGCGAGCAGGGCGATCATGTACAGGCGCCAGGTGTCCAGGTCACGGTCGGCGCAATAGGCGATGCCGGCGTGCAGGTGCCGGTCGGCGTCACCGAGCGACCAGTTGACCATGCTGACGGCGCCGAGGTTGGTGAAGGCCCGGGCGGCGTGCTCGTGGGCGTCGCCGGCCAGGGCGAGATCCAGGCTCTGGGTCAGCCGGACCTGGCCCTCGACCAGATCGCCCGCTGTCGCCAGCGCCGTGCCCACGTTGTTGAGGGCGTGTATCTCGGTCTCGCGGTCGCCGAGCTCACGGGCCAGCCCGAGCGCCTTCGTGCCCCAGTGCAGCGCGGCCGCGTGGTCATCAGACAGCATGCGCAGCTGGGCCAGGTTGCTGTAGGCCATGGCGAGTTCCGGGCCCGGTTCGAGCGGTTCCAGCGCGCTCACCGCCGCGGCGGCGTAGCGCTCGCTGTCCGCGTTCTGCCCGAGCACCCAGGACAGCCGCGACAGCCACCGCTGCGCGGTGCCGACGGAACGCGCGTCCTGTTCCCGTTCGTGAATGGCCAGGGCCTCCAGCCAGCTGTCCCGGGCCCGCGTCAGCTGGCCGGTCAGGTAGCACTCGTACGACAGCTGCTCGAGCAGGGCGGCCCGCTGCCGGTCAGGCGGCTCGTGGTGACGCAGCGCCAACTGGAACTGCTCGGCGGCCTCGCGGTGTGCGCCCAGACGGGCGGCCCGGGCGGCGGCAAGCGGGGCGTGGTTTAGCACCGCGGCGCGGTCACCGAAGCCCGCGGCGTGGTGCGCCAGCCGCCGGTGGTCATGCGAGCCGCGGGCCGTCAGCTGCGCGAACGCCCGGGCGTGGGTCCCCGAGCGCTGAGCCGGGGGCAGTGACTGCTCGACCGCCAGCCGCGCCAGGTCGTGCCGGAAGCCCACGACGTCACCGTCCGCGATCAGCACGCCGCGGTCCAGGCACTCATCGACCGCGGCGAGCGGCTGGTCCGACACCGCGGCGAGGAAGCCCGCCTCGGCGGGCCGGCCGAGCACCGAGGCCGCGGCGGCGACCTCCTGTCCGGCGCCCGACAGCCGGGACACACGCGCGAGCACGGCGTCGCGCACCGTGGCGGGCACCTGCTCGGAACCGGCCGCGAGCACCTCCGTGACGTAGAACGGGTTCCCCCCGGTGCGCTGGAACATCGTGGTGGCGTCCAGGGCCGAGCCCGCCTCGCCCAGGAGCTGCCGCACGCCGGTCACGCTGAGCGCGGGAAGCTGCATCCTGACGACCCCGGGCAGGCCGGCGAGATCGCCCATCACCACGGTCAGCGGATGATCCCGGCCCACCTCCTCGGAGCGGAACGTGGCCACGATCATCAGCCGGGCCCCGGCCAGCCTGCGCCCCAGGAAGCGCAGGATGTCCAGGGTCGCCTCGTCGGCCCAGTGCACGTCCTCGAGCAGGAGCAGCATCGGGGATCCGGATAGCGCCTCGCGGACCGTCCTGAACAGGCGGAGCCTGCTCACGCCCGCCTCGTCGTCCACCGCCGTGATGAACTCGGGGAAGGCGTCCAGGATCGGGCCCAGCGCCTCGGCGGTCGTGACGTTGTCGCAGGAACCGCGCCGGACCTCGCGCCCCGCGGCCGCGTCGGCCAGCGCCGCGGCGAGCGTCGTCTTGCCGACCCCCGCCTCTCCGCCCAGGAACACCAGCCGGCCGCTGCCGTCAAGCGCCTCGCCGAGCAATCCCTCCAGCGAGGCCAGGAACCCCGCCCGCTCGATCAGCACACCAGTTATTTAATCCCGGGGCGCATGTGAACAGCCAACTCATGGGTCCCGCGGCGTCCGGATGGCGGCTACGCGCCGCCTCCGGGCGCCGCGTGCCGCGCGAAGGCCTCGCGCATCCGGTCCAGGCCGCGGACGACGCCGGTGGTCAGCGTGCCGACGCCCGCCACGGCCACCGTGACGGCGTCGCCGTCCGCCAGGCTGAACGGGGCGGGCGGCACCAGGCAGGTGCCGGTCGCGAGCACCACGCCGTCGGGGTAGATGTCGGCTCGCATCAGGTAGCTGACGAGATCGTCGAACCTGCGGCGCAGCGAGGCGGTGCTGGCCTCGCCGTGCCAGACGACCGCGCCGTCGCGCCGGATCGTCAGCTCGATGCCCAGGTCGTACGGATCGGTGATCTCCCAGGAGGGACGGATCGCCGGGCCCAGCGCACACCCGCCCAGGTAGACCTTCGCCTGCGGCAGGTAGAGCGGGTTCTCGCCCTCGATCGACCGGGACGACACGTCGTTGCACACGGTGTAGCCCGCGATCTCACCGAAGCGGTTGATCACCAGGGCGACCTCGGGTTCCGGGACGTCCACCACCGAGTCGGCGCGCACCGCAATCGTCTGCCCGTCCCCGGCTACGCGCCAGGCCGCCGACTTGAAGAACAACTCGGGTCGTTCGGCGTCATAGACCTGCCGGTAGACGTCGGCCGAGCGCTCACTCTCCTCCACCCGCGCCTCGCGGGACGTGACGTACGTGACCCCGGCCGCCCAGACCTCGGTCCGGCCGTCGACGGGCGGCAGCACGGTGACGTCCGCGGCCGGGACGACCTGGCGATCCCGTACCCGCTGCCGGATCCCGGCCAGTGGCAGCGCCCACAGGGCGGCGAGCGACGGCACGCCCGGCAGGCCGAATACCTGCCCTTCGTCGCGCACGCCGACCAGTGCGGCCGGGGACTCGCCGGTGCGGTACCTGATGATGTCCACGCGGGCTCACCTCTCGCGACTGGGACGACGTGCGATGACGACCCTACGGCACGACGCCGCCGAGCCGTCCGTCCCCCGCGCAGCCATGCCATAGAGAACCAGAGCGCCCTCCCGTCACTCCGGCACCGCCCGTACCAGGCCATGGAGCGTGGATGCCGCTCAGCTTGTTCGCGCCGGCCGCAGCGGACTGCCGCGCAGACATAGAAACGGACACCAGCAACTCTGGCACCGCCCCGTGCCAGATCATACGACGTGGATGCCACATCCACGTCGTGTGAACGACATGAGAGTGGCATCCACGCCTTATGAGCTCCGCAGTGCGGTGCCGGGGCTATCTCGGGGGGAGTCACGGGAGTTCATCGGAAGCGCAGGAGCACCAGGGGTTCCACGGGCGGGCCGCGACGACGGCGGCCGCCCCGCGATCGGCTCGGGTTCAGGCGGCGCGTCGGCCAGGCACAGGCCGTGGCCGCGGCGGGCGGTTAGCGCCGCCAGCACGAGCCGTGGCGCGAGCCATCTGCTACAGTCCGTGGTGGCAGGCCCGTGCCGGGACACATGATCCGCGGCGGCTACGCCGCGGTTAGGGCGGTCTGGTGTCGTACTCCCATCCGCTGACTCGCGCCGAGGCCATCGCCCGGCACCTGCGCGAGGAGATCGTGACCGGGCGGCTGGCTCCCGGCACGGTGGTCAAGGACGCGGAACTCGCCGACCGGCTCGGCGTCAGCATCACGCCGATCCGGGAGGCCATCGTGCTGCTGTCCGCCGAGGGCCTCATCGACATCTCGCCGAACCGGACCCGGCGGGTCACCGACGTCTCGCAGAAGAACGCGCTCGAGCTGATCGACGTCATGTCCGTGCTGGCCTGCGCGGGCGTCGAATGGGGCGTGCCCAACCTGACCGGCGCCCACCTGGCCAGGATGCGCCAGCGCCTGGATGAGATGCTGGCCGGCCTGGGGTCCGGCGACGTCGGCGCGGCGACCTCCGCGGGCGCCGACTTCAGCACCACCATGATCTCGGCCAGCGGGAACCGTGAGCTGCAGACGCACGTGGACCTGGTGGTCACCCGGATGCGGCGGCTGCTGGGGCTGACCCCGGAGAGCACCCGCTGGCGGCCGTGGATCGACGGGTACACCGATGTCCTCGCGCTGCTCGAGCAGGGTAACGCGCAGGCCGCAATCGCCCGCTACCGGCAGATTTACGCCGAGGTCAGGGCCCAGCTCGAGTCAGGCGAGGCCGCGGCGCAGGGCCTCATAGCGGCGCGCCCAGATCCGCTCCGATAGCGGGCTTGCGGCGCGAAGACCTCCGCGGCGTGGTAGGCGCCCGGGTCCCACCCACCTTTGGCTCGCGGGTTAGGCGGTGCGGCCGTAGAACAGCTCCTGGGTGAGCCGGTTCAGCTTCATGCCCGGGCGCTCGCCGTAGGTCAGCACCGAGTTGATCCGCGGCCGCGGGCCGCTGACCGGGGTGACCCGGTGCAGGGCGTGCTGGCCGCGGAAGACCGCGAGGGTACCCGGGCTGCTGGGCAGCCTGACGACGCCGCCGGGGTCGCCCAGCAGGACCTTCCGGACGCCGGCGTAGTTCTCGTCCCGCTCGTCGCGGAGCCGTGGGTAGTAGTCGAAGTGGCCGCTCGCTTCGGCTTCGGCGTACATCACGGTGACGGAGAACTCGCTGTTGTCGAAGTGCCAGCCGAGCTCGTCGCCGTCGCCGAAGATCGCGATTTCCAGGGCGTCCAGCGGATCGGCGCTGCGGTAGAGCACCTGCTTGCCCAGCACGGCGGCGATGAACCCGGTCAGGTCGGCGGACTCGTACAGCCGCCTGATGGGCGCGCCGCGCGGGATCAGGTCGTAGGCGACGGCCTTCTTGGCCGAGTGCTGCAGCAGCGCGCGGGGGTGATCGGCGCCGGCCGAATTGTCGGGCGGCTCGAAGTAGACGGTATGGCTCTGGTCGCTCGCCCACGCCTGGCCGGCCAGCCGGCCGGCCTCCGCGATCATCTGGCTGACCGAGGCGGGGGTGAGGAAGCCGGCCAGCTGGGCGACGCCGCGTTCGCGCAGCTGGTCCCGGCAGGCCTGGACCAGGTCGCGGCAGGCCTGGCTGTCCGGCTCGTTGATCGGGTAGCGCCGCAGGTCGACCACGTCCTCATACCGCGGCGACGGGCTGGTGGTAGTCATGGTTCTGAGCATCGCAGCGGATGGGAGTACGGCACCAGGCCGCGTTCGTCAGGCTGACCCAGCAGGCCGCCGAGCTGGAGCAGAGCGCGGCCCGGCTCCAGCTCGGCAGCGGGCTAGGGCCGGATCAGGGTGACGGCCGCGGCGTGCTCGGCCTGCCTGGCCTCGTCCCAGTCACCGGTGCAGTAGACGGTGAGCTCGGCTATCGCGCCGTCGGTCACGTCGGCCCGCATCATCTCCCGGGCGTACCACTGCTGGCCCTCGCTGTGCCAGCGCTCCTCGAACTCGAAGACGAACCCGGTCGGCGTCGGGTCGGCGCGCCAGCGGGTCACGGTGCCGGGGCCGGGGTGGCCCTGCTTGCGCACGGTGATCAGGTCCTCGGCGCCCGCGGTCTGGATCCGCCAGGTCGGCATGGTCAGGTCGAGGAACACGTCCGGCCGGAACAGCCCGTCGGGCACGTCCCCGGTCTCCAGGAAGCGGATCACCTTCGCGGCGAGTTCGTCCATCTGGCTGGCGTCCATGTCAGGCACTGCCCGCCCGGGCTGCCTCGAGGTTCTTCCCGACGACGCCCATCGTCTCGTTCAGCGCGGCGGTCGGGCTGAACTCGACGAGCTCGGTCCCGGCGAACAGCAGCGGCAGGTGCCCGGGTGCGCCGTAGTACGCGTCCCCGGCCGTGAAGACCTCGTCGTGATCGGCGTAGCGGAAGATGATCCGGCCGGCCAGCACCACGCCCCAGTGCGGGCACTGGCACCGGTCGTCCGGCAGGCCCAGGAAAAACGGCGCCGGGTCCACGTCGGCCTTGTGCGTCTCGAACGCCACCGTGTACTCGCCCAGTTCGGCGTACCGTCCCTCGATCTCGGGCTCGTCGAGCGAGACGGCGGCATCGGCCTTGCTCATGCGCGGCATTGTCGGTTCCTTCCATCCGGGGTTTGTTACCCCGGAGGCGTGAGAACGGGCCGCACGGTGTGAGACCGGGCCTCACAGGGACCAGCGCACCGGTTGGTCGGGCTCGTAGACGCAGAAGGTACCGGTGCGCACGGAGCGCGCCAGGTGACGGCCAAGGTCGGGGTGCGCGTCGCCGATCCGCCGGATCGCGTCCCTGATCCGGGCGGTCACCGCGGTACGGGCGCGCTCGGCCGCCGAGCCGGACCGGCGCACCCGGCCGCCCAGGCCGTACGCCCCGGTCAGCGCCTCGACCAGGGCGTCCCGCTCGGCGGCGATGCGCGCGCTGCGCTCGATGTCCGCGGCCGCGTCGGCTTCGGCGGCGGCCTCGTCGAGCTCGCGCAGGCGCTGCCGGTAGGCCGCCCTGGCCTGGGCGTCGATGACCTCGCCGGTATCCGACGGCGGGTGCAGCACGTCCGGTCCGGCCGAGGCGCCGGCCGGCGCGATGCCAGCCGGAGGGGTGGCGAGGTCGAGCGCGGCCACGGCGGTGCCGGGCCTGGCGAGCAGGGCGTGCAGGTCGCGCAGGCCCTTGCTGTCCCTCATCCGGACCTCGCGTCCGCGGTAGGCCAGCGTCCACACCTCCCCGTCCCGGCGGAACGCGTGCTCAGGCCCGCGGGTGGGAACGGGCGCGCCTTCCTGCTCGATGCGGGCGGCCAGCGCGGCGGCACCCAGCGCGCGGGCGCCGGCCAGCGCGGCGGCCCGGTGCCCGGCCGCGGCCTCGTGCTCGCCGAGCGCGTCGGCCAGCAGGGCCAGGTGACGGTGCACCGGCCCGCGGACGGCGGCGCCGATCCCCTCCACCGCGACCAGCCCGGCGTAGGGCAACAGGGCGTCATAGGCCCAGCGCGCGACCGGGTGCGGGCCGGTCAGCGCGATGGTCTCGGCGACCTGCGCCATCGTGGGCAGCCACTCCGAGTCCCTGGCCATCGCGGGCAGCAGCGGGACCACCGCCTCCAGCTGGGCACGGGCGTCCTCGGCCCGGCCGGCCTGGGCCAGCGCGAGCGCCCGGGTGACCTGGAGCCAGGGAGCGGGAACCGGGACCTTCTCCAGCTTGTCCACCATGCCCAGCAGGCCAGCGGTGTCACCCTCCTCGGCGTGCAGGCACCATCGCTGGGTCTGCACGAGCATCGTGGCGTTGCCGCTGGCCGCCCGCTCGCCGGTGACGGCGGCCTCGGCCAGCGCGGCCCGGCACTCACCGAACCGGCCCGCGGCCAGGGCGCGCATGCCCCGCCACAGCGGGACGTACCATGCGTACAGCGGATGGCGCAGCGCCTCGGCGGCGGCCCGGTAGGCCAGCGCGTCCGCCTCCCAGTCCGCGATCGCGCCCTCTTCCAGCAGGGCGACGAGCCGCAGCCGCCGGCCGAGCAGGCCCAGGACGGGATCGCGCAGGCGGGCGGCGAGGTCGATGATCTCGGTGGCGTGGGCCCGCCGCGCGGCGCAATGATCCGGGCCGGCGATGGCGTCGCACAGCGCGGCCAGGGCCGCCGCGAGGGCCGCGTCATCTCCGGCCGAACGGGCCCGGCCTACCGCCTCGGTGGCCAGCTCGAGCCGTCGTGACTCCGGGAGGATCAGCGTCGAGGCGATCGACAGCCGGGCCGTGACCAGCGCGATCAGCGCGCCGTACCCGTCCGGCAGCCCGGCCCTGGCCTCCTCGAGCAGGCTGATCTGCTCGCCGTCGAGCAGCCCGACCTCGAATCCGGCCGGCCCGCCGCCCAGGCCGAGCGCCGCATCGGCCAGCAGGTCTGGCCGTCCGGCCCGGCGGGCACGCTCGGCCGCATGCCGCAACCCGGCTCGTCCGCCGTCCAGGTCGCCGGCCGCCAGGCGGGCGGCGCCGAGCCGCAGCGCGGCGCGGGCCTGCTCGTCGTCGCCTGCCCGCAGGGCCGAGAGGCTGGCCGCGGCACGCTCGTACCAGTGCACCGCGTCTTCGAAGGCCAGGGCGGCCAGGGCCGCCTCACCCGCGCGGCGGGCGTACTCCGCGGCTGGCCCGGCCGCGGCGGTCCCCGCCCGGACCAGGTGATAGGCGACCTCGGCGTCGTCGACGTCCCGGCCCCGGGCGGCCAGCGAGGCCAGGACGCCGCCGGCCCGGGCGTGCAGTTCCTCACGGGCGGCCGCCGGGATGGAATCGTAGATCGCGTCGCGGACCAGGTCATGCCGGAACAGGTCCTCGCCGGGCTCGGCGAGCTCGAGCAGGCGGGCGTCACGCCCGGCCGCGAGCGCGGCGGCCAGCTCACCGGGCTGGATGCCGGCCAGCCCGGCCAGCACGTCGCGGCGAAAGCGCGTGCCCAGAACCGAGGCGGCCAGCAGGACGTTCCGCACCGTCCCGGTCAGCTCGGCGACCCGGGCGCCGGCCAGCGCCCGCACCGAGTCGGGCACGACCGCGCGGGCCGCCGCGGGCTCGGTGCGCTGCCCGGCCAGTTGCCGGGCAAGCTCGGTCACCAGGAACGGGTTACCCGCGCTGCGTTCGGCGATGACGCGGACCAGCGCCGGACCGGCCGGACCGCCGGTCACGCCGGCCACCACGGCGGCGATGTCGCCGTCGGCGAGCGGCTGCGGCGAGATGACGACGCCGGACCGCAGCAGCGCGGTTCGCAAGTCCGGCCGGCCGTGCCAGTCCCGGTCGCCGTCGCGCGCGGTGACCAGTACGACGGCGGGCATCGTGCGCAGAGCGGGAGCCAGTTCGGCGAGGAGCCGCAGCGAGGACGTGTCGGCCTGGTGCGCGTCATCGATCACCACCAGCACCGGCCGCCTCGCGGCGGCGGCCGCGATGACCTCGGTCAGGTCGAAGGACAGCTGCGAGCGCGCGCCCTCGGGGTCGCGACGGTCCTCGGCCCTGGCCGGGTCGGCCAGGGCGGCCAGGAACGGCGAGTCCGCGATCAGCCGGGCCACCGCCGCGTGGCGGCCCGCCAGGACCCGCACCACCCGCGACCACGGGCGCAGCGCGGCACCTCCGGCGGCTGCGGGGCACCACGTCCAGATGATCTCGAATCCGGCAGCCCGCCCGGCGGCCTCCTCGGCCAGCCGGGTCTTGCCGATGCCGGGCTCGCCGGTGACCGTCAGCAGCGCTCCCCGCCCCGCGCGCGCGGCGGTCAGCACCGAGTCGACCTCGGCCAGGACCCCGGCGCGTGCCACGAGCGGGATCGGCACTGCAGATCACCCCCCTGCTGATCCCGCCAGTCTCGCAGATCGGGCGGGGTCCCGCGGCCCGCGCCAGGCCTTTACCAGGGCGAAGATCCCGCGCCCGTTCGGCAGGAAGATCTACCGGACCGAACGGATGCCGCGCGTTCCTGACCGCGGCGGGTTCTCAAGCCCGACCCCGATGTGTTACACCGATTCGGGGGGTAACAAGTAGACGTCGACGCCGGCCTGATCGAGCGTGACGGTGGCGTGCTGCGGTTCACCCATCCCCTGCTGCGGTCCGTCCGCTACAGCTGCCGTGCTCGCCCCGGCGCAGGGAATCGTGCCGCCCCGCTCCGGGGTTGAGGGAGCGTGAAGCAGCACGATGAGCGATGAGCTGGAGCTGGCCGGCTGGCGGCGCTTGGTCAGCGAACTCTACGCCGCGGCGCGCGCCGAGGGCGATCCGCGGCGGGCGCATGAGCTGTGGCGGCGGGGCCGGGACGAGCTGTTCCGGTCGCATCCGCAGAGCCCGCTGCCGCCGGGCCATCCGCTGCGCGCGACCGGCCTGCCGTACTGGCCCTACGACCCCGGACTGCGTTTCGAGCTGCCGTTGATCCCGGCCGGACGGGAACTGTCGCTGTCGGTGCCGACCAGCGAGGGGGTGACCGTGATGGACCGCATCGGGTGCCTGCGGCTGCCCGCGCCGCTGGACGCCGTCATCGACGTGTGGTGGCTACGACAGTACGCCGGCGGCCTACTGCTGCCGCTGCGCGACGGAACCGCGGGCCAGTCCAGCTACGGCGGCGGAAGGTATGTGCTGGACACCGCCAAGGGCGCCGACCTGGGCGGCCGGGACGGGCGGCTGGTCGTCGACCTGAACTTCCTGTACCACCCGTCGTGCCGGTACAACGACGCGTGGCAGTGCCCGCTGGCCCCGCCGGGAAACACCATCACCGCCCCGGTCACCGCCGGCGAGCGGCTCTGAGGGGAGCGGCAGCGCCACCGCAGTGGCCGTGCCAGTTGTGCCGGCGATCCGGACGGAAACGATAATGGTGCAGGTCGGATCAGCTCCGGGAGGTGACGGCCGGATCATGCCCGAGCACCAGGTGTTCGCGTCCCGGCTGAGGGGTCGTCCGCTGCTGGACAGCGACGGCCTGGCCGTCGGCCGGATCCGGGACGTCGTGATCCTGCCGGCCCCCGGGAACGAACCGCCCCGCGCGCTCGGCCTGGTCGTGACGCTGCAGCGGCGGCGCATCTTCGTCAACCTCGGCGCGATCGCGGAGATATCCATCGACGGCGCGCACCTGCGCGGCGGCACCGTCGACCTGGACCGTTTCACCCGGCGGACCGGCGAGATCCTCGCCTCGGAGATGGTCGGCAAGCAGACCCAGGACGGGACCGTCGTCGACGTCGCCATCGCCCAGCGCGAGCAGCGGCGGGTCGGCTGGGAGGTCAGCGCGCTCGCCGTGGTGCACGGGCGGGGCCTGCGGCACCGCCGTACCACGATCGTGCCGTGGGACAAGTACCCGGAGCTGTTCCACGCCGGTCCGCTGGCCGACCAGCTGGCCAGCCTGCGCGAACTGCAGCCGGCCGACCTGGCCGCCGCCGTCGAGGGCATGTCGGCCAGCCGGCGCAATCAGCTCGCCGCCGCGCTCGACGACGAGGAACTCGCCGACCTGCTGGAGGAGATGCCCGAGCAGGACCAGATCAGGCTGCTGGACAGCCTCGAGCTGGAGCGCAGCGCCGACGTGGTGGAGGAGATGGAGCCCGACGACGCGGCGGACCTGCTCGCGGAGATGCCGGCCGAGCAGCGCGAGCGGCTGCTGACGGCGATGGAGGCGGTCCCGGCCGCCGACCTGCGGCGCCTCCTGCTCTACGACGCGACGACGGCGGGCGGCCTGATGACCTCCCAGCCCCTCATCGTCACCCCGGACGTGCCGGTGGCGGAGGTACTGGCCCGGATCAGGGACCCGGACACGCCGGTGACCGCGGCCGTGCAGGTCTACGTGTGCGAGCCGCCCGTGATCACGCCGACCGGCCGCTACCTGGGCAGCGTGGGGTTCCAGCGGCTGCTGCGCCGCCCGCCCGCCACCCCGGTCGGCGACTGCGTCGAGGCCGGCGTCTTCGTCCGGCCCGACCTGCCCGAACGCGAGCTGGCGGCCAGGCTCGCCGCCTACAACCTGGTCAGCGTGGCGGTGTGCGACGAGGACGCCCGCCTGCTCGGCGCGGTTACCGTGGACGACGTGCTGGATCACCTGCTGCCGGTGGACTGGCGGAGGACGGGAGGCTGAGATGGCACGGTTCGCCAGCCGCCTGGCCGAGAGGAACGACCTGTCCGTCCCGCGCGGCGCCACCCCGCGGATGGGCGGCCGGTACGACGCCGACGCGTTCGGCCGCTTCTCCGAGGCGATCGCCCGGTTCCTGGGCACCGGACGCTTCCTGGCCGGCCAGACGGTGTTCGTCATCGGCTGGATCGCGCTCAACACCGTCGGCATCGTCAACCACTGGGATCCGTACCCGTTCATCCTGCTCAACCTGGCCTTCTCGACCCAGGCGGCCTACGCCGCGCCGCTGATCCTGCTGGCGCAGAACCGGCAGGACGACCGGGACCGGGCCAACATCGAGCGAGATCGTGAGGTGGCGGCGCGGACCCAGGCGGACACCGAGTTCCTCGCCCGCGAGCTCGCCGCCGTCCGCCTCGCGCTGGCCGACGTGGTGACCACGCAGGACCTCGAGGACTCGCTGACCCGGCTGGCTAAGCTGATCGCCGATCAGCTCAGGGACTCCCCCGGCGCTCTCACGCCGCCGGACGGACAGCGGCCGGCCCGGCGCGGCCAGGGCGGGCCAGGGGACGGCAGCTCAGCGGCCGATCCGCTCGGCCCGCAGCGCTGAGCGGCGCACCTTGCCGGCGTCGTCGCGCAGCGGCGTGGTCGCGCGCTCGATCACGCGGGGCAGCTTGTACGGCGCCAGCCGCTGGCGCAGGTGGGCCAGCAGGTCCTCGTCGGAGGCCGGCCCGGACAGCTCGACGATGGCGTAGGGAATGCTGCCCAGGTCCTCGTCGGGCAGGCCGATCACGCAGCAGGACCGCACCGCCGGATGCTCGTCCAGCGCGGCCTCGATCTCGGCCGGGTACACGTTCGCCCCGCCGACCAGGATCATGTCCGCGAGGCGGTCGGTGATGTACACGTAGCCGTCCGCGTCCACCTTGCCGATGTCGCCGAGCGATTCCCAGCCGTCGGCGGCGCTGCGCGCGGTGGCGCCGACGTAGCGGTACGGGGACACGGCGTCCGGGCCCCGGCGCATCCAGATCTCCCCCTCATCGCCGACCGGGACCGGGCGGCCGTCGGGGTCGCGTATCTCGATCTCGCCGAGCACCGTCCGGCCGACCGACCCCGGGTGCTCGAGCCATTCGGCGCCGCTGATCACCGTCACGGCCTGGAGCTCGGTGCCGCCGTACAGTTCCAGCACCTTCTCCGGGCCGAGCCAGTCGACCCAGGCCTGCTTGAGCCACGCCGGGCACGGCGCGGCCAGGTGGAACGCCACCTCCAGGCAGGACACGTCGGCGGCCAGCCGGACCTCCTCGGGCAGCCGCCAGATCCTGAGCATCATCGTCGGAACCAGGAGCATCCAGCTCACCCGGTGCTTCTCGACCAGGCGCAGCGTCTCGGCCGGGTCGAACCGCGGCATCAGCACGACGTGGTTGCCGAGCAGCATCGCGCAGGTGGTGGAAACGAACGGGGCGTTGTGGGCGAGCGGCCCGGTCATCAGGACGCAGCCTTCAGGGCGCAGGCAAATCAGGGCGCTGGCCGGTCCCACGATCTCGAACAGGGCAGCCTGGGTGGCGCCGATCAGCTTCGGCCGCCCGGTGCTCCCGCCGCTGGTCATGAGCTTCCACTCCGGCGACACGCCCGGCGTGAACTCCCCGGCCGGAAGGTCTCGCGGCACCGACTCCAGCACCGGCCGCGTTTCCCCCTCCGACGGCGGCGCCCCCACCACGAGCGCGGGGTCCGCCAGGTCCACGATGGCGGCGCGTTCCAGCGCCGGGAGCCGGTCGGAGATCGGCTGCGGCACCGCGCCCACCGCCCAGGCCGCGAACATACTCTCGACGAACCCGATCGAATTCGGCAGCCCGATCGTGACCGTCGAGCCCTCGGTGACCCCGCGGCTGGCGAACAGCGCGGCGAGCCGCTCGACCCGGTCGGTGAATTCGGCCCGGGTCAGCGTCTCGTCCCGGAACGTCAGCGCCGGCCGGTCCGGTTCGGCCGCGGCCAGCCGGCGAAGAACGGAGAGAAAAGTAGTCCCCTGCACGTACCGAACGTAACACCGGACCCGGGCGACCGCCCAGCGCCTCGACGCCCGCTGAGTTCCGGCCGTTACCGCTGACATCCGGCGCCGTCGGGCCCGCCGGGGGCCCCGCGGGCCGGGTGAGCGGGGGGCCCCGTACACGGCAGCCCGTAGGGCTAGCCCCTGACCAAGGGAATCGTTACGCCAGGGAACGGTGTGACGACAGTGATCAGGTTCCCCTCGCAGCTGCGACCCCCGGGGTGACCAGGCTTACGACGTGGATGCCACATCCAGGTCGTATGAGCGACATGGCTGGGACATCCACGCCTTATGAACGGGCGGCGGACACGTATCACGCGTTACGGCAGTACGCTAGCAGCGCAGCAGCACCAGGGGGTGAGGCCGGGGCCACGCGCCGCTTGCCCGGGTCCGGGCCCGGGCCCGGAGAGCCGGAAGAACTAGAAGAACGTGCGCACCGCGTCGATGACGTGGTCGTCCTCGTCCAGCACCGGTATCACGCGCCATTTGTCCAGCGTGGTGCAGGGGTGAGAGATGCCAAGGCACACCAGGTCGCCGGGCGCCAGCACGGTACCGGGGTCCAGCCGCAGGTAGGCATGCTGGTCGTTGAGCCCGGTCACCTCGGCGCCGGGCAGGCCGGCCGCCGCCCCGTCCCGGCGGCACGCCCGCAGCGGCACCGGCAGGCCGGCGTCGAAGCCGGCGTCGCGGCGGCCCGCGCTGAGCAGCGCCAGGCCGGGTTCGGGGCGGGACAGCACCTGCGCCCACAGCTCCAGGGCCGGCCGGAGCGCGGGCGCCCCGGCCACGCCGCGGGCGGCGGGCGTAGCCGCCTGGTAGATCCCGTGGTCGTGGAAGAGGTACCCGCCGCTACGCAGGACCACCGTCATCCCGGCCGGACGGTCCGCGGTCAGTTCGCGGGTCACCACGTCGAAGTAGACGCTGCCGCCCGCGGTCACGATGAACTCAGCGCCGTCCGGGCGGGCATCGGCCATGGTGCGGGCCAGGCTGGCCAGCCGGCGGCAGAACGACGTGACCGGGCCGGGGGCCTGCTCCCGGGGGTCGCCGCCGAGGCTGCCCTCGTAGCCGGCCACGCCCGCGACGGTAAGCGTGCCGGTCGCGGCCGCCGCCTTGGCCACCTCGAGCGCCTGGTCATCGGTCCGGCAGCCGGTCCGCCCCAGGCCGATCTCCACCAGGACCGGGAGCCTGCGCCCGGCCGGGCGGGCGGCGAGCACCCGGTCCAGGATGGCCACGCCGTCGGCGCTGTCGACGTAGCAGTACGCCGCGAAGCCGGGGTTGGCGGCGAGCTCGTCCGCCAGCCAGGCGATGCCCGCCTCGTCGACCAGCTCGTTGGCCAGCAGCAGGCGGGGGAAGCCGAAGGACCGGTAGGCCCGCAGCTGGCCGATGGTAGCCACGGTTATGCCCCAGGCGCCGCTGGCCAGCTGGCGGGCGGCGAGCTCGGGTGACATGGCGGTCTTGCCGTGTGGCGCCAGCTCCACCCCGGCCCGGGCGCAGTAGGCCGCCATCGCCGCGAGGTTGCCCGCCAGTGCCGACTCGCGCAGCGTGAGCACCGGGTAGCTGAACCC
>Ga0306920_100002982_pt1 | contig 21414 bp, 32 predicted proteins | sample flu12Cox44000170_FD_204666 | JGI IMG/M metagenome (GOLD analysis project Ga0306920, IMG submission 204666) | Lab enrichment of tropical soil microbial communities from Luquillo Experimental Forest, Puerto Rico - flux4day.12C.oxic.44.000.170 (v2)... | ecosystem: Environmental > Terrestrial >... | reverse complement strand
GTCCCGCCATTCGACTACAGGTCTTTTAGACGGATATTCGGCGGGCTTGTCATCGCCAATAATGGGTTCGACAAGTGACGCGCCAACACCGCGATCACGGGTGGCGAGGCCGATCTCGTCGCCTTCGGCAAGCCATTCATTGCCAACCCGGACCTCGTCATCCGTCTTCTGCTCGACGCGCCGCTCATGCCCGCCAACCGCGACACTCTCTATGGCGGCGGAGAGGCAGGCTACAAGGATTACCCAATGCTGCGAGCCGTCGCGCCGGACACCTGTTTCCGCGATAGGGAACGAGCCTGGGGCTAACGATGCCGCTGTTTTGCGAAGCCCGGTCGTTCCCGCTTGTGCCATTCACTGCGGAAGCATAGCGACGACGGCAATGCATGCCTCGGCCGCGGACCATTCGGAGCGCACTCGGCGCCCCTTTCCGCTAGGTGTCTTGGCTGTGTGAAAACGCCGACGTGCTGCGGCGTCATAGAATGGCGTTCTCAAGCGTCAGATGTTTTATCCTTCTCGCGCGAGGCTCGCCTCTCGGCGCCCACCGATGCAGAGGCGCAGAGGCCTGGAAGACCCCGCGGTTCCTACACTTCTGGTGTGCGGCTCACGTGTTGCCTTTCGTGCTATTAGAGTATGTGTCGAGCCGAGGGTGATTTAGAGGCGTGCAGATACAGGACAGAGTGGTTAAGCTTGGGCTACTGTTATCAAATCGGGAGGATGTCCATGTCGCGCACGCTCACCTTCGGCACAACAATCGCCGTCCCCCGCATACTTTCAGGTCCCGCCTTCACACAGCAACGCCAACCCATCGCCTGATCTGGAAGCAGGGGGGATGATGATGTCTGAGGCAGTCGCCACTTCGCAACCGTGGTACCGCTCGCTCAACCGCAGCCAGTGGAACATCCTGCTAGCCGCCAATCTGGGCTGGCTGTTCGACGGTTTCGAGCTATATGCGCTGTTCTTGACGGTCGGTCCGGCCATGCGGGCATTGCTCGGGCCATCGCAGTATCCGCAGATTCCCGTCTATATCGGCATGGTCGTCGCAATCACTCTGCTCGGTTGGGGAATTGGCGGTATCGTCGGCGGCCTGCTTGCCGACTACATCGGGCGCAAGCGCACGATGATCCTTGCGATTTTGGCCTACTCGATCACGACCGGGCTTACCGCAATTTCGTTCGATTGGGTATCGTTCGCGTTTTTGCGGTTCCTCGTCGGCATCGCGATCGGCTCGGAATGGGCGACCGGTTCATCGATGATGGCCGAGCTGTGGCCCGATAACGCCCGTGGTAGGGGCGCAGGCCTCATGCAATGCGGCATCGGCATCGGCAATTTTGCCGCGTCCTTTGTCTGGCTTTATGTCGGCTCGCTTGGCCCCGATTCCTGGCGTTATCTGTTTCTCATCGGCATCTTGCCTGCGGTGCTGACATTATGGATTCGCACCTCGATCCCGGAATCGGACAAGTGGGAACAAATCAATGAACAGCGCAAAGCAGCGCGTGAACGAAAACGCAGCGGAGCGGTGCTGGCGACAGAGGAGCGCGCCCTTGCGAGATTCACCGTCGCCGATTTATTTGCCAGCACGGAAGTTCGCCGGCGCACGATCATAGCACTTTTATTGTCGCTCTCGACCACACTGGCCTGGTGGGGCATCTCCTCGTGGCTCCCACCCTTTGCCGCCTCTCTCGCGGCAAAGTCCAACCTTCCCCAGCAGCAATGGGCCGCGTATGCCGGGATGGCCTACAATTTTGGTGGCGTCCTCGGCTACGTCTGCCTGGGCTTCCTCGCTGACCGGATCGGACGTCGGCCGACCACCATGCTGTACTTCGTGATGGCGTTCCTGATGACGCCGGTCTTATACCTTTGGACGCAGGATCTGAATCTGCTGTTGCTCGCTGCCGGGATCAACGCGTTCTTCACGTTGGGGCAATTTTCGTGGATGCCGGTGTGGCTACCCGAGTTGTTTCCGACGCGGTTGCGGGGCACCGGTATTGCGTTTGTCTTCAATGCGCCCCGCTTCATCGCATTCCTCGGCCCTCTGTTTGCCGGCACGCTCATCGTACAGTTCGGCGGATTTGGCAAGGCCGCAATGATCTTCGCCTGCTTCTACTTCCTCGGATTTGTGGCTGCACCCTTCCTCCCGGAGACAAAAGGAAAAGCGCTGCCGGTAAACATCTGAAATCGACTGGCAAACCAAATGGTCATCGATGGTGATTGCCGCCGAGGACGACCTTCTCCTGCGGTGCAGTCTTGAGCCTCTATTGGCAGTGAGCCGTAACGCGCAATTGCCAAATAGTGGCTCTGCCACATGAAGTGCTGACAGGCAACTTCTTCAGAACCGAAACGTCAGCCAGTCGAATCCAGCGCTGCTATTTATGTGTCGCTGCGGGCTCGAAGACGACGGCTGGCACGCCATCCGGGTTAATGTTGAAAGCCAAGAACGTCAAAGGCTCATCGCCGGGGTTTCCCCATTGGTGCACAAGGCCAAATGGCTCATAAATCAAAGAGCCGGGGGTCTTTGCTCTGTTTTACCTTCCACCGTATTAGCACCCGTTCCAGACACGATGTAGTAGAGCGCCGCTCCCGACCGATGGTGTGGCGGGTTCGATGGCATGCGCGCTGGGAAAGTGACCCGCGTCAGATTGAGATCATAACTCCCAGCTTTCAGGTCGGGAATCGGTCCAGCCGTGCGGAAGAGCTCTTTCACGCTAGCAGGTGCGACCTCGGCCGGCTGACCCAAGTCGGCCGCCGGAGCGAGAAGGAAATGCAGCAAGCTTGACGGCTCACTGTTTCCTGCCTTCAACGACACCTGCATCCCACTAGCGATAAAGAGCCCTTCTCCGGCCCAATTGTTTTCACCTCGCCATTCATCGAGGCAGCAGTCGATCCGGACATCTCGTAGAGCACGCCGTTAGCTCCCGAGAAGGTTGTCGTCTCGCCGGGCCCGATGGTGACACTGACAGCTCTGAAATGCAGCGAGCCGGCGACGACGGTCGGCAGCTTAGCCGCAGCCACGACCGTACGGGTTATCGCCGGCGTTGTCGTTTGTGCAAGCGCGGGAGATGGTACAGCCAGCGTGCTGAGGAGCCCCACAGATAATGTCCTGCAATCCATGAGTGTCTCCCTAGGGTGGTGATTTTGTCTGCAGTAGCGCCGTGCGCGCGAGAGTTACTCAAATCCAAGAACGCCCGAGACGGACATCCTAACCCATCTCGATCCTACCGGTCCAAAGAACCAGCTCAGCATTCAGGCTTCCGGGCAACCATGTGCGAGTGCGACGCGCCGAAATTGACCGATAGCGCCTGGTTTGCCCTGCTCGATTGCTTTGCCGACGTCCCCTCGCAATGTCGGGGCTCGAGCAAGGTTCTCGTGAAGGCCACTGGGTCAATCTGGCCGTCGTGTCCCGGGTGCGGCTCCATTGCGAGCGGCTCGAGCGGCCGGAGCGGTGAGGAGCTGCCTAGTCACAGTTAAGCGCCGCGGCGGCGAGCCATCGCCTGCGCATACCCGAGGGATCGCGCCGGTCAGCGTGACGGGAAGCCGCACATGGCGCCCAAAATTCGGTCAATAGGTTAAGCCCTTGAACCGAAAGTTGTGAACAAGCGACATTCACTTCAGGAACTCTTGAGGAACAAAGACCTACCGCAGGGCTGCTTTGTTATCGACACAACAGAGCGATCAAGCAGGGCGGGCTATTTTTCGTCGACTGTCAAGCTCGTGCTGGCGGCGTTTCGGAGGGTCGAGGTGACAGACGAGCCTGTTAAGGACGAAAGCTATTGGCGCAAGCGCGCCGACGAAGCACGCCGGGCCGCCAGGTCACTGACCCATCCGACCGCGAAGCGCGAACTCCTTTTCATCGCAGAAAATTATGAGAGGTTGGCCAAGCAGGTGCAGGTCGCTGGGCGTAAGCGCACCGCCTCCGACCCGTCTCACCGGCGTCGCCGGAAGAACGGCTGAATGTCTCTCGCCTGCTTTGCACAAACAGAGAAGCCTCAGGTGGTTGGCGCAACCGAGGCTCATCGCTGGCGCTGCGCCTTTTTTTCATCGTCCAGAGGCGGCACCAGATTCCCACTCTGTCACGAGAGTGAGAAACTCTATTGCCACCTATAGCATTGCGACGACAGTGCGGTGGTAGAGGTATAACTGATGCTGCGGGGGACAGAGCGGTGGCGGATGAGCCCGTCATGGAAGAGGGCCATGTTCCTGCGGCCGTCATGATCCTGCAGGTCTGGCGTGGCATTCCAGAAGGCACACTCATCGGGCTCGCCATTCTGTCCACGCTCTCCCGCAACCTGCTTCTTGTCGGGAGTCTGCCCAATTTGCTTGAGGCCGAGCGCGCGGCACTGGCGGGCGTGCAGCTGTGGTTTCGCGATCATGTCAAGGCCGGCTTACCGATCACGCTCGGCTCGCTGTTGTTCGCCGGACTGTGGCTGTGGGCGATGGGTCTCATGCCTCTCTAAGGGCGGGCATGCACGACGGGAGTTCCCCAAACAGCATCTGACGGATTTTGCGCGTTGCAGACTTGCCTTCTCCCCTGACAGCTCAGGGTGGACTAGCACTAACAGCCACTTGGCGTTTCGAGTGGCGCCGCAAGCGCGCCTCAACCTTGAATATTGCTATGGTCGGGATTGCCATGCGGGCATGGCATCGACACGTTGGCACATCTGTTGCACATTCAGCAGCGCAGCGCAGCGAAGCTTGCTTGACGGGGGGTCGCATTGGCCCTCGCGCTGAGGTCCTGGGGCAATATGATGATATGGTCGGCATGCTTCCGAGCAAACAGAGTGAAATCCGTGACCCTTTTTTGCCGCGTCTGAAAACCCGAAAGCAAGGCGGATGCCCGACTCACGATCGTGTTGCCGTGGACTAGCACCCAGGCCCTGTTCAGGCTGCACTAAGCCCATGAATCCTGCCGTCGAAGCGATGGACCCCAGTCCTTTGCCGAAGGCCAACTATTGGGACTCCTTCTCGTTCGCGACGTCCTTAAGGGCGACGTCACAAACCTTGGATACCGATCCCGACCAAGCCCTGCGGCGCCTGGCCATGCTGCACGCGATCATCTCCTTTGATGCGGCCGCGCTGGCGCTCACCAACATTTTCGCGTCCTCCATGATCTGAGAGCACACAAAGATGGACGGGCTGTCCCCAGAATATTTAACGCATTTGATCTCGACCTACGGCTATTTGGCGATTGCGGTGATCATCGGTCTTGAGAGTATGGGACTGCCGCTGCCGGGCGAAAGTACGCTCGTGCTGGCGGCGCTCTACGCGAGCCGTCATGACCACAACATTGTGGGCGTTGTGGCGGCAGCCGCCACGGGCGCGATCCTCGGCGACAACATCGGCTACTGGATTGGACGGGAATGCGGCTACCGGCTGTTACTCCGCTACCGCAGCTATGTCGGACTCTCGATGAGCAAGATCAAGGTCGGCCAATATCTGTTTCTGCGCCATGGCGCCAAGGTGGTGTTCTTCGGCCGCTTCGTCGCCATCCTGCGTGTCCTTGCGGCCTTTCTCGCCGGCGTAAACCGGATGGACTGGAACCGCTTCCTGCTCGCCAATGCCGCGGGCGGCATCCTGTGGGCCTCCGCGGTGGGCTTCGGCGCCTACACCTTCGGCCGGACAGTGCTGGACGTGACCGGCTCGCTCGGCATTGCGCTCATCGTCGTCAGCGTTGCGCTCATGGTAGCGGGCTTCTTCTTCATGCGTTCTCATGAGGCGGAGCTGGAGGCAAGAGCCGAGCAAGCGCTGCCCGGACCTCTGCGCCCGGTGCATCATGCGCGCGGGCGCCAAGCGACTTGAGCCAACCAAATGTACCGACCCCGGCGCGGCAGTTCACGGCCGAGTGCGGGCAGCGCTCTGCGGCCTCAGCTTGCGGGGACCTCAATTCGTCTGTTGGGATCACCGAGCAGGAAATTCGCTATTTGCAGCAAATTCAGCCTCATCGCTATCCCATAAGCGGATGCCACCTGTGAGGCCGGCTTGATTGGAGCCTATTTTCACATCATCCGGTGGGTCGGTGATCTTGGAAGCGTTGCCACCGCCAATGTGCAGCACGTCGTAGTGTACGAGAGATCGCAAGATGGTGATGGTCTTGTGGACTCTACGGTTCCATTTCTTCACGCCTATGCGGCGAAGCATGTCATCGCCGATGTACTCGTCGTAGGTCTTGTCGTTGTGGATGGGATGATGTGCCAATTCAAGATGGGGCATTAAATCGCCGTCCCTGAATAAGGCGGTGCCGACTCCGGTGCCGAGGGTCACAACCATTTCCAAGCCGCGGCCCTGAATTAGACCAAACCCTTGAACGTCTGCATCGTTGAGAACGCGCACCGGCTTTGCGAGCCGCGTCATCAGCGCTTGGGCGAGCGCGAAGTCCTTCCAGGGTCGCGTCCCCAGATGCGGCGCGGTTACAATGATGCCGCGGCGAACGAAGCCAGGGAACCCGATGGACACGCGATCGAAGGCGGGCAGAATCGCGACAAACTTATCGATTGCCTTCAGAAGAGTCTTGGGCGGACAAGGATGAGGCGTGTCAACGAGTACCTCCTCGACAAGCAGCTTTCCTTTGGGGCTGAGCACCACGGCCTTCAGGTGTGTTCCACCGACATCGATCGCCAGGGTCCGGGGCCCATCAGCGGGAGAGGCATGCTTGGCCGATCGTGGTTTGGCGTGTCGCTCGTCCTTGCGAGCGACCTTGTGAACGCGCTCAAGTTCAGCCTCGTCATTGTCCATTGGAAACCTCGCGACCGCCTTGGCGCGGTACGTATGTCAACGAGATGCGCGCGTCATCTGTTGGGCTCCTTACGTTCGATACCCAGCGGCTGCGCTCTTTTAGGGGCTCATTCGAAATCAGCGGCGGAGTAAGGCCATTCTCGCCGATCCCAAGCAGCGTCATTCCGAAAAGCGGGTGTTCGACGAAGAGGGTAGCGCTGCCGCAGAAGTGCTTCAGCGATGCTTCGCAGGTCGCCGCCGCTTCTGTCGGCGATGGGCCGCCGGTAGGAAATGGATGGATGTTGTCACGCGGGATGGGTACACGACACTGAATCGCCTCATGTGCAATAAAATTGCGGTCGGAATGGTCGTGCGCCACGAGCCTTTCGTTGCCCCGAAACCAGTGCGACCGCGACCGGGGAAAGCCCGAACCGCAACCATGCGTCGCAAGCGCCTCATGGAGCCTACGCGGCGTCGATCCGCCGGATAGGCACACGGCGAACGGGCCTTCGCTAGCAAGCGTCTGCCGGTAAAGCCAATCTGCGGTCGCTTCTGCCAGGTCGTGGGCAGTCTGCAAGGTGCGCCTCTCGGTCGTTGCTTGGACCATACGATGCCCACCTATCGCGACGATGCCAGAATTCATGGCGAGCCATCATCTTTGCGTATGGCTCGCCAATGCCGATGATCGCGCTCCATCAAGGCGTCCGCCTCGATGGGACCTGCGCTCCCCGCCGGATAGACGGATAAGTCGGCCGGACGGTCCGCCGCCCAGGCATCGAGGATGGGCTGCACGACGCGCCAGCCGGCTTCAATGTTATCGGCGCGCCGGAAGAGAGTCGCATCGCCACGCATGCAATCGTAGATCAGCGTCTCGTAGCCGGTATTGGGAGTTTGCCGAAAATACTCCCGGTAGTTGAACTTCATGGCTACGCCGTCCATACGGACGCTGGGTCCCGGGACCTTGGCGCTGAAGCGCAAGGTCACACCCTCCTCCGGCTGGATCAAAAGACGCATGTCGTTGGGCGTAAGACTTTCGACCGGCGTATCCCGGAAAAGTGCGAATGGGGCCTGCTTGAATTGGATCACCACTTCGCTGCGGCGCGCGATGAGTGCCTTCCCCGTACGCAGATAGAATGGAACTCCCGCCCATCGCCAGTTGTCGATCATGAGTCTAAGGGCGACATAGGTCTCGGTGGTCGAGCCAGGAGACACGTTCTCGGCGCGCCGGTAAGGAGCCACGATGTTGCCGTCCACGGTGCCGGCTCCGTACTGGGCGCGAACGACGTTGCGCCTTGCATCCTCTCGGCTAAAAGCATGCGCAGCTTCCAGGACCTTAGCCGTTTCCGTACGCACGGCTTCCGCGTCAAAACACGTTGGCGGCTCCATGGCGATTAAGGTGAGAAGCTGGAAGAGATGGTTTGGCACCATGTCGCACAAGGCACCGATCGCGTCGTAGAACTTCCCCCGCTGCTCGACGCCGAGCGTCTCGGCCACGGTGATCTGGACGTGGTCGATATGATAGCGTGACCACAGCGGCTCAAACATGCCGTTGGCAAACCTAAGCACCATGATGTTCTGAACTGTTTCCTTCCCAAGATAGTGGTCAATCCGATAGATCTGGCTCTCCGCGAGCACACTGAGAAGGTTGCGATTGAGTTCTTGCGCCGAGCGCAAATCGGTTCCGAAGGGCTTCTCGATGATAATGCGCCGCCAGTGCCCCTCCACCTCCCTCAGCAAGCCAGCATCGCCGAGCCCCCGGGGGATCGTGGTGAACGCCTGGGGCGGGGTCGCCAGGTAGAAGAGAAAATTGCCGCCGGTGTGTCGCCCTTGATCGGTCTTGGCCAACAACTGCGCCAGCTTCTTATAGGTCAGCGGGTCGTCGAAATCGCCCTGCAGGTAGAGCATGCGGTGGACGAGCCAATCGACATCCTCGGGAGAAAGATCTTTGTCGCCAAACCGGCGCAGACTGTCGGCAAGCTCCTTCTGAAATGCGCTTTCGCCCTTGGCCGCCCGTGCCACCCCTACGACGGCAAAATTCTCTGGCAGCAGTTTCGCGCGCCGAAGATTGCAAAGCGCGGGCAAGAGCAGTCGGCGCGTCAGGTCACCGCCCGCTCCGAAGATGACGAGCACGCAGGGCGGCGCCGGGGGAGATGGAGAGCTCATGGGGTTGCCTTCGTTTCGCGATGTCCACCGAACTTGTTGCGCATGGCCCAGAGCAGCTTATGGCGAAGCCCGCTTGCTCGCGAGAGCTAAAACGGGCGCCGCGAGCTGCGCAGATCACCTCAACCGCACGGCCTCCTCGATTGCCGCATTTATGCTCCAGCAACCTTCACCTTTCTCGGTAATTTCACCCAGCATCACCCAAACAGCGCGTGGTTTTTTGAGAAGACGGAGGAGCTGACCTAAGTCGCTGGCTGCGCTCAAGCCTCTTGGCGTTAGGGCCTGGATTGCCGATGGATTGCGGTCATGACCGACGCATTCCTGACCGCTCCGCAGAAGGCGGCGCACAATATTGCTGCCCATGTGTCCGAGGCCGATCACGCCAAGCTGCATTGTTGTCTCCGTGCGGGCGGGCCGCTACGTCAAAGCTTCTTCTGTCGCGATCTCCCGGGACGCAGATGGCAGTTGTAGCGGCGCTTTCTTCGCTCTGATCCCACAACCCGCTTTGGCCCAATCGCGATCGTCACGTGCTCCCAAATGGGCAATGGCGACTGATTCTTGGTCCCAGGTTCTGAAGACGCTATTGGCATCACCCGCCTAGGCTTTCAGCTGGCTCTCCTGGATTAACACGTCAACGTAGCAGCATCTGGCTTGGTTGCAGCGATTGACGCGTGGCAAAGCGCTGCAGCGAGCCATGCAACGTTCACGCTGCTCGTCCACTGCGGTTTGCTCCAAGGCGACCGAATCGCCGGGAGATGCTACCTTCCTAGCCGCATCGGGAGGGACCTCAATTGAACCTGATTCTTAACGCCCCCCTTGGTCGGCAGCAGACCGCCGCTCAATCGGGGCCCGAAATTCGCAACAGCGCTGCCGAGCCCGTGGCGGTCCCGACCTTCGATTGCCTCGTGTTGAGTGGTGGCGGAGCCAAGGGTGCGTATGGTGCCGGCGTAGGCAAGGCCTTGATGGCCTACCGGCAGCTCAAGGACATCCGCGGACCTGTTTGCTACGTTGGCGCGTCGGCGGGCGCCCTCAATGCCTATGTGCTGGCAACGGCAAACGCTGACGACCTAATCACCTTCTGGCAAACTGCCACACGCCGCAACATCCTTGGCGTGCGTTTTCCTAGTCCCGCCATCCGCGCAATGCTGCGCTTGGCAACGCGGCCATTCTCTATTTACTCCAGCGCTGGACTAGAGAAACTGATTAGCACCAATGCCTCCATAGAAATGATCAAGAGCCCCCTTATCATCGCGGCGACGGACTACACGCGCGGTGAACTCAAGGCATTCTATGCCTCAAAGTTGATTGACAAGATCGTTGCTTATGATTCGAGCCTTTCCTCGGACCAGCAGCGTCTCGGTCACTTTCGACGCATCACGACGACCGACCTTCTGATCAAGGCGCTGCTCGCCTCAAGCGCCATCCCAATCTTCTTCCCGCCCGTGCGCATCACGGTGCGTCACCTCGGGAGGCCTGAAACGGGCTGGTATATCGACGGCGGCGTGGGCAACCATACCCCGACGCGTGAGGCAGCCTATTTCTCGCGCTTCGTGACGGAGAAGCAATTCGGCCGGATAGGCTTTGTCATCTGCGTCAAGCAAGATCCCCCACGGGTACTCAGAGATGGCCGTCAACCGTTGAGTTTCTTCAACATCCTCACTCGAACCCTCGAAGTCTACCACCACGTCCACACCGCGCCCATCGTTGCGGCTTGGTCCAGGATCAATGCGGAAGTCCGAGATCAGCGCAGGCGTGTGGATGAATTCACTCAATGGCTAAGAGAGCAGCAAATCCCTCCCAAGGTGGTTGATCTCGTGACCAACCGGGTAACGACCGACTTCGTCAATCTGGGAGGTGCCACGCCCAGGCTTAGCACACCCATGCTTGAAATCGAGCCGTCCACGTCGCTCGGCGATCCGCTCGAGTTTGACCCCCGGCGCGCGCGAGAGAACATCGTGCACGGCTACATGGACACGCTGCGTGTCCTGCGGGAGTCGAACCAGATGTCGGATATTCGCCCGCCTCTCAAGGATAGGGAATATTGGCAACTCGCCAATCAACCTGTTGTTGCCGAAGCTGCCTAACCACGACAGCCCCAATCCGCAGCATGCCGCTGGCCGCGGCAGTGGAGAGACCGGCGGCCATTTGAGCCACCGCTATCATGAGCAGTTGGCGCATTGTTCCCGGACGCGGAGCCGATGGGACCAGGGCAATCCTCGCGGCACCTCAGGAATTGATCGTTGTTCAAATTCCAGTCGTAGGTCATGCGGTCTCTGATGCACCTTTTCGCCTCACCCATGAGCGATGGCCAACTCGCTCAACTGACCAACTCGCTCAACTGACGAGCAAAAATCGAAGGCCTGCAGGCGGCAAGCACGGCTCCCACGCCGAGCGCCGCGGATGCTGCACCTGCGCAACCAGTCTAGCGCCCCTGCGTTGCGTTGACAGATGCGCTGAGCGCCACACCTCATCGGAAACACATCCTCCAAGATCCCCACTGTCGAGGGGGGCCAAGCATGCGCGAAGCTCATGTGCAAAAACAGCTCATGTGAAAAAGAGGCGCCGATGCGGACCGTTGGCTTTGCTGTTCTGATCGCCGCGGCCATCCTGCTGGTCGCCGATGCCGCTGAGGCACGCTCATCTGGCGGCGGTGCTCGTTCAGCTGGAGCCGCTCGCACGGTGGGCAGTCCCACCCCCTCAGCGCGCCTCCCGATCCAAGCGTCATGTCGCTAACGCCATCGGGTTCGGGGTCTTTGTCGGCTTCAAGCGTAGCTCGCGGCACCTTGGCCACCACGCCCCCGCAACCACCTGTGAACAGTTCCGCCATGCCGGTCCCCCCGTCGCAGGTGGGGCAGGCCGCGCCGCAAGCAGCCCCGGTAGCGCCGCTTTCGCCCCAGCAACAGACCCAATTCGCCACCGGCGGTACCCCGAACAGCAACTTGGCCCTGTCCCCAGCCTCGCCAAGTGAGTCCGCGCCAAGTGCTCCCGGCGGTGGTGGCAAGAGTCTCGAGGCCTGTATGGGTTTTTGGGAGCCGGCCACGCACATGACCAAGGCCGAGTGGCGGGCCGCGTGCAAGCGGACCATGCAAGATTATCCGAGCGTTCAATAGACACGGGGACGCAAGCGGGGCGGCGTGCTCTCCTGGGTCTGGACGTCTGGCGCGGCCGCGGGCGCGCCCCTGAGCAATGGCGCGCGGCCTCAAGCTGCGGCGCCGTGCACTACGTGCACTTAGAGCATGTAACCGAACGACCGGTGATAAGCGCGTGGCAGCCCTGCAAATGAGCACGGGTTGCCGGGGTCCGTCCTGGCGCGCGGCGGGGCGCAAGCGCACCCGCCGCTGCCGGTTCAGATTGTCGTCGCCGCCGCTGTGGCACCGATCATCGCGTCGCAGTTAACGCTCACGAAACCGTCGCGAGCGGCGCTTTCATCCGCAATCGCCCATCACACATGATGATGGCCATCAATCAAGCTCTTCGCGCGAAGTTCGCTACCAGTGAGATGACGAAGAGGACGATGAACACCCAGAACAGAATTCTGGCACCTTCCATGGCAACGCCCGCGACGCCGCCGAAACCAACGGCAGCAGCGATGAGCGCTATCACAAGAAAGACGATGGCGTAGTGCAACAGATTGCCCATGATCTCTTCTCCCTAGCTGACGACAAGCACAACGAGCGGCATAGCCAGTGGTTCCGTTTTGGCGCCGAGCTCGCGTTCCTTGCCATCTGCTCAGTATGCGCATCGTGAAACGATGGTGGCAGCATATCTCAGTTTGAAGATTGTCCGCGTCCATAGGGGACTGTGCGCTCACTTCTATGCCGCTCGATCGAGCTTCAACTTCTCTTCACGACGCTGACGTTTTCCCTTCAGCGCTACGAGGCGCAAGAGCATGATCAGCAACGATCGAATATGCTCCGCACCCGGCGCGTCCCGGTGCACCGATCGAAGATGTATGATGAGCTCCTCAGCATGAAGCTCGATTCGCTCTATTGCATAGTCCAGATCGACCACGGTGATCACCATTAATTCGGACGATCCGGTAACGGCAGAAATCCAGAGATAGTTCCCTCTTTTGAGTTGCGCCGCTGGGTTAATCGCGACACTTGCGGGCAAGTGGCGCATGCCTTGCCGCTGGCTCCTGGATTCGAGGTTGTTGTCGCGTCCGCTTTGTCGCTTCTTGCAGCTCTTCAAGCAAGCGCAGCATTTCGGGCGGCAGCGACGAACAATCACCCAAGTCGTCGCGAAGCTTCTTTCCGATTGCTTTGACCCAATCCCGTTCCGCCATGGCTCTCCCCTCCGAACCAATGACCCTCCCTGCGAGTGCCCGCCGTAAAAGAGGTTTGTGGCGAGATATCGAACTCGACCTTGAGCGCTGCCGATCGCCAGGGGTGACCCTGTGCATTTCCACGTTTCGGACGCTCCGCTTCGCGGCCCACGAGCTGGCGGATCTAGAGCGGATAGCCCGATGGACGACGGTACTCGATTACTTCAATGAGCAGGCCGCGGCCTAGCGAATCGCCAAGACGTTGAGCCCATTACTCGCCAACTGTGCCTTCCGGGATGCAGGTATCCGCCCGGCATCGTGTTCGGGGGAGGTCGTGGCATCATCTTGGCGTTGCCAGACTAGCGCCCAATACACTCCCTTTCAGTCCGACCTGGTCGGCGCCTCAAGGACCTGGAAGAACAGGAATTACTCTCCGTCACCCGTGCGCTTCGGGCATCTGGCAGTGCGCAGGCTGACGACAGGAGGTCAGCGAAGCTGAATACACAGCCGCCTGTTGAGCTTCACAGCTCTCTGCAGCCTTTGCAAGCGCTGAAGTCGATCGCGCATCGTGCGCACAAGGCGCTCTTTTCTGCGACGCAGGCCGCACGTGGGCAGCGCGCGCACAAGTTTCATTTCCCGCTCGGTCGCCGATTGGGTTCGCGCGATAACCTCCTCCAGCTCACGGACTGTGGTGCGAGGATCCATTGCGTTCCTCCAGCGCGAACCAACTCGCTGCACTTGCGATTGACGTCAACGCGTTGTCAGCGGTGCGGTTCCCGACAGTTCATGGTCCACAAACGGCTACAGGCCTGGCAGGCCATATTTTCTTCCTTCGACGGAGTGTTGTTGTACAACGACGGATCTGCGGTCTTGTTGCGATCAGGCTAGGGGTCGCTCAGTGGCGTTGAGGAAGGCAGCTCATGAATTGAACATCAGATGATCCAGAGCCCCTCGGCACCGCGATCGGATTGGGATCGGCCGCCTCGTCGCGGTCCGATTGCGCGCGTCGGGGCCATGGTGAACTCGAACGCCTCGAGAGCGTCGACTTGGTAAAGCACATGTTGGTAGCCATGTTGGTAACGGCGCAAGCTTGCGCGCCGCCTCGATCGGCAGGCGCCAGGCACGTCATGACCCCCCATGGCTGCACAAGCCCTAGGCGTCCCACCGGCCCCAATAGGGGTGGCCACCTGCAACTAGCGGGAAGTCCGCTGGGGCATCTGAGGATTCCACCCGATAACTCTGCTCCGCCCAAGGTTGGATTGTGCACCTCGGCAGTAAGGTCGCGTTTGGGGTGTGGTATGGGAAGCGAAATCCTTTGGAAGGGACGGACGATCCTGATCGTGGAGGACGATCCGTTGATCAGATTAGAACTGACCAGCCTGTTCGAATCTGTTGGCGCGCAGGTCATTGCCGCGCGCACATGTGAACAGGGCACCGTAGCAACCGGACAATACCAGATTTGCGCAGCGCTCCTCGACTACGGGCTCCAGGCCGATAACGTCGCGCAGCTGTGTGAACACCTCTCGCAGTGTCAGATCCCCTACATGTTCTACACTGGCTACCCAGACCTTGCGCAAATCTATCCACACGCCGTCATCGTAGAAAAGCCAGCTAGTGGAGCATTGCTGCTGGGCGCGATGGCGGACCTCATCGTCAGTGACCCGCCTAATGGGGTCGACTGCGTTGCAAAGGGCTGCCGCCCGCCTGCAAAGGTGAAGCCGCCTAATCAACACAATTTAGTCCGCTTACAGCGATGAAGATCGCTCAAATTGCGCCCTTGATGGAAAGCGTACCGCCGCGGCTCTATGGCGGCACCGAAAGGATTGTTGCTTACCTCACAGAAGAACTGGTCGCGAAAGGCCATGAGGTCACTCTGTTCGCCAGTGGTGATTCGTTAACCTCGGCGCGACTCGTGCCCTGCGCGGCACAGGCCCTGCGGCTCAATTGTGCCGTGCGCGATCCCATTCCTTATTACATGCTGATGCTCGACAAGGTGCGCCGGACCGCCTGGCAATTCGACATCCTGCACTTTCATACCGAGCACTTCCACTTTCCCATCTTCCACGACCTGGCGGCCAGAACCCTGACAACACTCCACGGCCGTCAGGATTTGCCCGATCTCGCGCACCTCTACAGAGGCTTTCCTGATATGCCCCTCGTTCGGGTGTCTAAGGCCCAACACCAGCCGAAAGCCAGCGCCAACTTCGTTGCGACCGTGCCGCATGGCATCCCCCGCGATCTGCACACATCTACCTTGGTTGCCCAAGGCGGATACCTTGCGTTCCTTGGGCGCATCGCACCGGAAAAACGCGTCGATCGGGCCATTGCAATTGCACGCGCCGCGGGATTGCCCCTCAAAATCGCCGCCAAGGTAGACCGCGTCGACGAGGAGTACTTTAAGCGGGAGATCGCTCCGCTGCTCTCCGAACCGGGCGTCGAGTTCATCGGCGAAATCGATGAGCGCCGCAAGACCGCGTTCCTTGGCGACGCGGGTGCTCTGCTGTTCCCGATCGATTGGCAGGAGCCATTCGGGCTCGTGATGATCGAGTCCATGGCTTGCGGTACGCCCGTGCTGGCCTTCCGGCGGGGTTCGGTTCCCGAGGTCGTGGAGGATGGCGTAACCGGCTACGTGGTGGATAGCCTCGAGGAAGCAATCTCTAGGGTTGGTAGCGTTCTATCCCTCGACCGAGTGCAGGTCCGGGGTCGATTTGAGCAGCGCTTTACCGCCGAGCGGATGGCGCAGGATTACCTTCAGCTCTACGCCAAGTTGATTGGCGCCAGTCGCGTTGGGGATCGCCCACGCTCGCTCGTTCCTGCGACAGGGGGGTTGGAGGGTCTTGCCCCGAGCGGAAACACTCCGGTGATGGCCGACCGGCCGCATCCGGTGACGGGCCCGCAAACCAAAGCGTAGCATCCGCTGAGAAATCCCGGGGGTGAGCCATGTTTGAGTTGCGGCCTACAGTAGCTTCTGCAGGTCAACCATCTCGCCAGCATTTAGATCGGACACGGCCCAGTAGGTTGAGCCGGCGGCGCTCCATCGCAGGACGTTGTAACCCCTGATGTTGGCCCTGATGTTGGTATGGCGTGCGCCTTGCACTTCTGCTTGCGCTGTTGGCCACATGAACACGTTGATGATGTGGTCTCGACGCTTGTACACGAGCGCGGCAACGCGGCGACCGTCGACGATCTCCACGCGCGCGCCGAGCAGGGGAAATCCGGCGAAAGTCAGATCCCTTACCGCCGGTGCAAAATCGATGCGGCCATTGAACCAGGGCTTGACCGTGTGTCCGTCGGATGACGCAATCTGTATCGGTCGATCCTGAACGAGCGATCGAACATGCGCTGTCAAGATCTCGCGTTCCAAAAACGCCTCCTCCTGCGAATTCCGCGTAGCATACCATGTCGCAAGGGCCGATAAGCCCATGCAGAAAATCAGTACCGCCGCGCGCCCCATGGTCGCGTAGGATCGCGAAGGCAGAGAGGCAAGCCTCTCTCGCGCAACGCTAGCTCGAATTTTCTCCGTGAGCCCCGCCGGGGCCTGCCGATAACCGCCCGCTATGTGCTGCCCCATCCGCCGGTAGTCCTCGGCAAGGCGGGTGCAGGTCGGGCACAACTCGACGTGCTCCGACACTGCGAGCTCTTCGTCATCTGAGAGCTCGTGGTCCACAAGCGCGCTTACGAGCAGCCGAGCGTCTTCACAGCGCATCTGACCTCACCTTGGGCGCTTGGCACGCCAGAGCCTTTCGAAGCTCTGCTCGTGCCCGTGACAGGCGTGACATGATGGTGCCGATCGCCGTGTCCGTTATCCGAGCAATCTCAGCATATGACAGACCTTCCATTTCGCGAAGGACGAGAATGTCGCGGTGAATTAATGGCAATCGAGTCAATTCGTTAAGCAGCCGGACATGCTCGTCATCGGCAGCAACTACTGCTTCCGGTGACGGATCATCGGACGGCATCTGCTCAAGGTCGCTTGCGCTCTGAGACCGCATATCGTCGCTTAGTACGATGACGTTGCGTGACCGCTTACGGGCATCCAACGCGCTATAGGCAACGTTACGAACGATGGCCAGAAGCCAAGACCGCGCACCATTGCCCGAGAATGCATCAAACGCTCGAAAAGCCCGCACGAACGCGTCTTGGACTGCATCCTCAGCATCATCCCGGCTCTGCAAGATCCAATAGGCTAGATTGAACGCGGCATTCCTGTGCGGAATTACGAGCTCTTCGAAGCGCGACCTGGAGACCATGGACCTAAATCTCCATCATCTAGCAAACCGGGCAGGACACGATTTTATTCCATCCTGCACCGGGAAATATTTTGGCGGCGGCAGGGAATAGTCCGCTGCGATCGCGAGTCTGATGCTCGGGACGGCGCGCTCGGCCGCGGGGCCTTGGTCATGCACGAGTTTTGGGCGAGCTGCTCGCGCGCATTGCATCCATCTCATACCTCACCTCCGTAGGGGGTCTTGTCATGAAGGACGCAGCAAGTTTCGAACCATCCGGGAGGCTTATACCTAGGCGCTTTCTTTATCTCCCACTGTGATCTGCAACACAGCCCAAAGAGGCGCGAATTGTCGAGGGTAGGAATGGAGCGCGTCTGATCTGTGCGGCAGCAAGGATGAGAGACATGTCATTCCTCGCCCAGGGAAATCTAATCGTCAGGGTCACGACAACCGCTCGAACTGAAGGCCTTGCAGGGGGCAGCGGCTGTTGGGTCACCCTGAGCCGCAGCGGACGAACGCCCGAGCAAATCCATGGATGCGCGCCAGTCGGCACACTCAGAGCGGAGCTCGGCTATGGTCTCTAGCACCGAAGCTCCCCAACCGGCTGATGCTCGCCGCTTGTTCCCGCTCAGAAGTCGATTACTCGACATCTGGGGACCAATCATAACTGCGCGGCAACGCCAAGCTGATGATCGCATCGCCATGCATGTGCGCGAGCTGCCCCCTGAACTCCTTCATAGACTGGGCGTACCGGCGGAATTCGTCGAAGCGTTAAGCCGTCCGGCGGCCAGACCAGCAAGCGCAGTTCTCGGGAGGCACCGTCCAAAGCGATCATAACCGCAATGACGCAAAGGCTCCCAGGAGTGTGGCTATGCTGGATCAAGCGACGAAGTTCTTAGTTGACGCATTGAGGCACTGCGAATTCACGAGCCTTGATTGGCTCGGCTGCGCGGCTAGCGCCTGCGTATTGCTGACCTTCTGTATGCAGAGCATGATTCGGCTGCGTCTCACCGCGCTCCTCAGCAATATCGCCTTCATCTCCTACGGATGGGTGGGGCGTCTTATGCCCATATTGGTTCTGCACTGCATGCTCCTGCTGATCAACTCCATTGGCCTTGCCCACGCATTACGAAATTGGACGAGCGTTGCCGGCGATCAGAGACGCGCCTCTGTGCACCACCACCAGATCTCTGAAGGCATGACGGTCCAATTTGGGGGTTGACCGACCCGTGTCTGAAGAAATCACAAGAGGAGGCAACGCGCTCATTGCTAGATTTGAAGAATGGAGAATCTCACATGCGAGTCTATGCGCGCCGATCACGCGCAGTCTTGTTTGCAGGCTTCGCGGTCATCATCGCCGGAGTCATTCCCGCACGGCCCCATACCCACATCGACCCAGATGGCCAGCCGGTCAGCTGGTATCCCCTCGAATGCTGTCACGGCCGAGATTGCAGGCCAGTCGCCACTGTCAGATCTGCGCCTCATGGTCTTTGGATGACGACGGTGGATGGTTTCACCGTATTGGTTGGTCCGCGAGACCAGCGTCGCCCTTCCCTCGATCAGCGCTGGCACATCTGCATGGGTCCCGGCGACATGGATGATTTCCGTCCGCAAATATATTGCATCTTCGAGCCAGCAAATAGCTGAGCGTTTGGAATCATCGCGTCCTGACGCAAGAAGAAACGTTTGACTGCAACCGGTCTGCGGGAATCTTGAGATGAAGCCAGAGCTACGTTCGCCACTTGGCATGGAGGTCAAGTGGCTGTCGCGCATCTTGAGAATATTCTTGCCGTTTGCCTGCGCGTACTTTCTCTCATACCTATTGCGGAATGTGAATGCGGTCATCGCGCCTGGACTAGTGCACGACTTTGGTCTGGATGCCGGTCAGCTCGGCTCTCTCACGGCTGCCTACTTTTTAGGTTTTGCAGCCATGCAAATCCCGATCGGGGTGTGCCTCGATCGCTTTAGCCCATCCGTAGTGCAGGCGGCGTTGTTCGCTCTGGCCGCCGCCGGTGCCACCTTTTTCAGCGCGGCGCATTCGCCTGCTGAGCTGCTTGCGGCCCGGCTTGTGATCGGAGTCGGCGTCGCGGCCGGTCTCGTGGCGGGCCTCATGGCCATCGCGCTGTGGTTTCCGAAAGACAGCGTGCCGTTGGCGAATGGGACGTTTATCGCTGTTGGTACGCTGGGCGCTGTGGCGGCCACTGCGCCGACAGAATGGGTGCTGACGGGCGTGGATTGGCGCAGTCTGTTCCAGATGATCGCGATTTGCTGCGCGCTGGTCGCCGCGAGTGTAGTCACGTTCGCCCCACGGGCACGGCGAATGATGCCTTCGCCGCCAAGCGGGACAGGTCTGCGCAGCTATTCTCACATTCTTCGAGACGCGCACTTCTGGCGTCTCGCACCGCTATCCGGGACCAGTATCGGAAGTGCATGGGCACTTCAGGGTCTCTGGGCAGGGCCCTGGTTGTGCGACGTAGCCGGATTTGATCGCTCAACGCTGGTGGCCCATCTGTTTGTAATGTCCTTGGCGCTGTCAGGCGGTGCGCTTGGTTTAGGCGTAATCATCCAAGCGCTCAAAAGGGTCGGAATAGGTCCCACAAAAGTACTTCCAGCGCTCGTAACACTTCTCATGTTCGCGGAGGTGATTCTGGCACTCCGGCAACCAGTGCCGGTAATTGTTCCTTGGTGCTTGATTGCGCTGATGGGCGCCGGGACCGTTGCAACCTACTCGATCACTGCGGATCTTTTTGAGAAGTCAACTTTGGGCAGGGTGAATGGTTCTGTCAACCTGTTCCACATCGGAGGCGCGTTTATCCTGCAGACGAGCGTCGGTTTCATCATTGCCCGTTGGCCACAGATGGATGGTGGCCACTATCCGCCCGATGCTTACACGTTTGCCCTCCTGTTCTTGGTTTTGGCGCAGCTTCTCGCATTGGCTTGGTACCTGCGACCCCTCGGTGCTCCGCGAGTTGCCGGCGCGGCGCCAGCATCTGTCTGAGCGGACGGCGGAGGGGCTGTCATCTGCGTAGCCGCGCAGCTCGTCGATATGCACGAGGTTTGCATGTCTCGGAGTGTCCTCGCTATGAATGGATTAGCACTCGGTCTTGTGGTCGGCCTTGCGTGGCTTTTTCTACCCGCCCCAGTCGCATCCGCAGAGAACCAGGTGTGGATTGGCTTAACCATTTACGACAATCCTTCAGGGAAAATCCCCAATGGCACAGTGGTATTGGTAGTGCATGAAGGCAGCCCGGCATACGAGATGGGCGTACGGCCTGGTGATGTCCTCATCGAGATTGACGGCCGCCGGGTAGTCAACTCAAGTCATTTCATTTGTTTGATTGCAGCGCACGTCCCCGGAGAGACCATCGAACTGTCCGCGATCCGCGCAGGGACAAGGCGGACTGCTCTTGTTACTCTCGCAGAACGTCCGCCCGGCTTCGATGTCACTCCACACGATTGCTCTGGCGCGGTGTCACAGACCGTCACCGGCCAACCTAAAATGACGAATTCTTTACCCGAAACTCAAGCTTTAAAACCTATAGCGCACACCGACGACCGAAAGACCTGTGTTTTCAGTGTCCGCCCACTGTTAACATCAGGAAATCACGAGGCATGACCCGCCAGATCGCCATCAAGGGTTATCGTCTCAAGGACGACAAGCTGGTGCCCTGCTGCAAGCATCTACCAGCGAAACTAGCGGCTGCAGAAGGCAGGCAAGTCAACGAGTGAGCGTCGCTAAGTCAGCTTAAGTCAGCTTAGGTCAGCGATGGCGCGCTCTGTCTTCGCGATTTCGGCCATCAGGCGCTTAATCACTACGGGCTCGGCGTCCACGCGCGGGGCATCGTCGTGGGTTTGCTGGAATTGGACGCGGTCGAAGGCTGCGAGCCGGCCTTTTAGTTCCTCTAGGTGGCGCCGCTTATGCTCGATGAGCTTGCGGCGATATGGATCCATTTCGGTCATGTGACGGGGTCCTTCCCCTTTAGCTTGATTTCACAGCCGTCCTACTGCCGATAAGCGGCACAGGTGGCAGATGGGCGAGCGTGCAAGTTCGTTGAGCTC
>Ga0306920_100002981_pt1 | contig 21416 bp, 20 predicted proteins | sample flu12Cox44000170_FD_204666 | JGI IMG/M metagenome (GOLD analysis project Ga0306920, IMG submission 204666) | Lab enrichment of tropical soil microbial communities from Luquillo Experimental Forest, Puerto Rico - flux4day.12C.oxic.44.000.170 (v2)... | ecosystem: Environmental > Terrestrial >... | reverse complement strand
GAAAAATTCTGGGGATGTGGGACCGCCCCACAGGCAACGCGCAGAGAATAAACGCTGAGAGAGCGCGGGACCTGGGGCAGCAGGAAAAGGCCGCATGCATGCCTCCCTTGATCTAGGAGAGTGGACTTCCCTTACGGGGAAGTCCTTCTATGTTTGGAAACCTATCGTGCAGCCTGTAGCTAGTACAGGATCAAGTGAGAATGCTAGGCGGAGAAATCTGCGGCACAATGCGGCAGCATCTGTAAGCTGCCTGTAAGCCGCATCGCCTAGGGGGCCACGCCTTTCTAAGAGGCGTAGCGACCAGCTTTGTATCCGCCTCAGCTGGTAGCTGCCACCGTCGTTGTTTTCATCAATAGCCCCAGTGAGCGCGCCCGGCTCGTCCCAGTGAAAATCCGGGCTGATGTCAGCGCCACGCTTGCGGCAAGCCGTGAAGATGAAATGCGGCTCAAGATCGGATATGCCTAATGTGATCTAGCCAAGGTCCCGGCTGCGCTGGGATCTCATGGGGTGATGCTGGTGCCGAATGGGGTAGTGCTGGCGTCGTGAACCTATGACAGCTCAACCGAACCCGGTCCCGCGACCGCCAGTTCAGCGTGAAGAGTGTCAGACAAGCCTTGCTGTCGCACGCCGCAAGGGTTTCAATCCCAATCCATCTCGGGCGCAATGGAAAACGCCACCGCCGCTGAGTAGCCGGGCTTGCGGGCCATCCTCGCAGCGATCTGCGCCGCTTCCACGGCGGTTCGACATTCGATTGCCTCAGCGTAGTCGCAGGCCATCTGTCCATCATCGCGTTTAGCGACGGGAATCGCGGCATACCAAGTAGACATTTTAAAGCTCCATTCCCGAGAACTTTAGAAGTCAGAACCTTGACGACGAATCTTTTCAGGGTGTTTTCGACGGCCAACCAAAATGACTTCGGGATTATTTCGTTGCTGCGCGGGCTAATGAAATCAGCTCACGAAGCTGCGAAGCGTGTGTGAGCCGTCCCGAATATTTGACCAAAAAAATCGGCCCCGCTGAGAACAGGACCGATTTCAAGTGGGGTATCAAGAAAAGCCAGGCTGGGGAGCCTGGATCATCAGGGTACGAGCTCATCCTGACACGAACCTTAAGCTCACATTATCCGATCCAAGACTTCATGATCAGCAATGCTTTGACTGCTGCAAGGACCCCGCAAGCGACAACCAAGATCCGAATGATCAGGCGACGACGATCTTGAGCATCCTCCCGCGCCATGGCCTTATCGGCGAGCCAAGCGCGTGCAAGTCCATCTCTATCGAACCTCAGCGTTTGATTAGCGAGCTGATGGCGCACCGCGTCTTCGCCGAGCGCCTCTAAATACTCTCGGTATTTCGCATCGCTCATGTGAGCCACCTCGAAGGCGAAGAGGATCGTACTCCGTTAGTGTGCAGGCTTCATAAACCATGTAGTTAAAGCTTGATCTATGTCCGCCGCACCAACACCCGAAACAGATCGGCGAGGAAAAATTTCATCTGGCCGGCCACGAAAACAGGCTGAATCGTGAAACTCGGTAAACAGCTCTCAAAACGAACAGACAAATTTTCGAGGAATGCGTTAGACGATTTCCAGCCTTTCTCCTTTACCCTTGGATCGGACGCCGAGGGATCGAGATACATGGGATCGACCATGTTGTTGGACCGACGAAGAAGCCAGGCAGATCGACGCAGAAGCGAACCGTCTTCATATAAGAGGCTCGCTAAAATCCAATCTAATGGCTCGTTGCCGCGCGACTGCATAATCACGGACGTGTCGAAGAGCGGCGCGACGCTAATCGCAGAAACGGCCCCGAATATGTTCTCCAAATATGCCGACGTTCCCGCTGAGTTCACCATCATATTCTCAACAGGCCGCTCGGTTCGCTGTCGCCTGCGATGGAGAAACGGTTACGAATTCGCCGTTGACTTTATTGATTATGTTCGCCGCTGCCGACGAGGCCGGAAGCGTCGGCAGCCAGTGGCTAAATGATCCAAGTGAGTTGATTGATGCTTGCTTGGCAGGAAGAGCGGAACGGTTCAACTATTAGGGCAAGGTGCGTCATGCTCGCTGAAAAGTTCATTCTTATTCTGGAAGCCCTGCTCAAGAGCAGCCAATATGGTGATGGAAGTGTGAGGGTCAAAAGCACTTCACCCCATGTTCCAGTGGAACTGCCGACGAAAAAGTAGTCCCCGTATGGGCGGAGCCTCGAAGTCTCCCATGTAGTGTTTAGTCACGAAGGCGGGACTAGTGGCGTTCGCCTGTGAGCTTGCTGCACTCGAGCCCAGCCCGTTTCACACCCGATCGAAGGCGGGATGCTTCCTATTCTTGACCTTGATCCAGAATTTCTGACGGCCACCGCGATATGGTCGATCACGATGTTTACTGACTAGACCCTCAAGTCCGAATTCGCATGCCTTGCGGAACAGATCTGGCCCGATCTCGCCCTGTTCAAACTCGCTGATAAAAATTCCATCCGGCCGGCCGTGGAGCAGTCGCGCTAGATTTGTCTTGCGCATCGATAGCGGAGGTTTGCGCAGATCGTCGTCATCCATTGCCAGCGCATCGAAAGCGCAGAGCTGCGCAGCAGGTTTCAGTGGATAAGTTGTATTGTTACTTCGGGCTGTGGTGAATCAGCAACACTAATATTGTTCCGTAGTCGGAACTGTTTTTTTGACTCCACAATTGCAGCAGGTTCGGCCACAGTTACGGCATTTCAGCGGCTTTATATCTGGTGGGCGTATGGGTAACCGCATTCAAGCATGGGATTTGCCTGCTCTTTATCTCCGCCTTGAGGCACTTAAGGCACTGACCCAACAGCTTGAAGAACTTCAGCAACTTCGAGATCGGATGCGGGGGGCCGAAGCGAAGGCTGTCCGCGCAAGGCAGTATCAGGGTCGTAGGCAAGAAAAGCACGCCTCTTTTCTGCGCATGCGAATGCACTGAGAGCAACCCAGCTATTCATCTCCGTTAATTGTTCCGAAATTGAAGGCCACGGATAATTTTACTGGGGAACTTCGGCGGGTCTCCTTTAGGCGAATGGGAGGAATAGCCCGGGAGGATTCATCTCATGCAAGCATTCAAATCCATGTCCATAGATGAACTGTGGCATTTGCACGAAGAGTTGATTTCTACACTTGCTCGCAAGTTAGCCGAGGAAAAGGCCAAGCTCGAAAACCGTCTGCGATTTCTTGGAAATTCTAGTAGCGCGATCAGCTCCAATAGAAAGCGTCGTGCCTATCCGAGAGTCCTTCCGAAATATCAGAATCCAAAAAATCCCGCGGAGAAATGGTCCGGCCGCGGAAAGCAACCGCATTGGGTGCAGGCGCAGCTCAGGGCGGGCAAAGAGCTCGATCATTTGCTCATTGCCCGATAAAGAGTTCACGTCCTAATAGCCCCTCGTGAGCGACCCGGCGTGTCCCAATGAAAATCTGGCTTGATGTCGGCTCCGCGCTTGCCGCAGGCTGAGCAGACGAACCGGTGCTCAAGATCAGTTGCACTAAAACAGCTTTTCTTGCTCTAAAATCCTCACCAGACGCAGCAGGTCCGAGTATTGAGATTCAAGGATAGCGTATCGCTGCTGGATCCTACGCTCACGTTCGGCGAGGATCGCCAGCCTTCGTCGAAGGGATAAGATGTTTTCTTTGGGCGCCCCGCGAATTCGCTTTTTTTGATTCTTCGCACTGCGCTCCCATGAACATCTAATCATGAAAAAGAGCGCTGCCTAAAGAAGCCAGCAAAACAGTACTGAAACCAAAAAATAAAACCTCATATCTGACGAACCAATTTCAGGTGAATGAGACCAGCCTGATAGTGATTCATGTTCGCTTTGGGACGGCGGCTATCGACAATTGCTTAGAGTGGCTTTTCTTGCGCCAAAATTATTTCCTCGCATCAGCGCGTGCGCGGATCGTCGTCTCTGATCAAAAGCCTTTTGTGAGCGAGCTTGGCATTGCTAAAAGGCCTCAGAAGGAGTCATCCTCATCAGGGTGGTCGATGATAGGTTATGGCGAGTTCAATGAGTTCCAAGCTGTTGAGTGAGATTACAAAAATACCGGACGCTTCGCTGAACGAAAAGCTCATCGCGTCGAATGATAATTTTGAACCAACAGCCCTAAGTAGGGAAAATTTTGAAGCAGAAAGTATTTTAGCTCCGCGCGATTACATCAAGCCGAGCAGAAGCCCCTTAATTATCGCCGCCGTGTTCAGTCTGTTTCTCGCTGCATTATTATTTGCGGTGTGGTTCGGTGGGTACACGCCCTAAAAGCCCTAGTGAGCAAGGCCGGCTTGTCCCAGTGAAAATCCGGCCTGATGTCCGCCCCGCGCTGGCCGCACACTCACAAAAATTGCGCTAATTAGCTTTTCTTGCGCAAAAACGCATTCGCCGCAGTTTCGCGAATCTTTTGCCATGGATCGGAGCTCAAAACGCCCATTCCGAGCTGGATGATGCGGGGTAGAGATCCAGACCAGAGCAGAAGGCGATCATCCATGCCGAGCATCAAGACTCCGCGGATCGGAGCGCTCACGGTTGAAGCTATGACGCGAGACTATGAGTTCACAGCTAAGGCAATCGAAGTGTTGGGCGCTGAGCTGATCAGTGCTTTAAAAAAATTCGAGGCAAAGACTACCGAGGGCGCCGACGGCGCCGACGGCGTTCAGAACCCCCTCGTGAGCAGCCAGGCTTGTCCCAATGAAAATTCGGCCTGACGTCGGCTCCGCGCCTGCCGCACGCGGTGCAAACGAAAACGCGGCTCAAGGTCGGACAGTCTGATGTAATTGGGCGAAGGGAAAAAGTATTTCGCGCGGGTTGATTCACGGTCCAACAAGATCACTTTTATCTGCCCAATAAAGCTGAGCAACGAAACCCTTTCCTTCCTCCTTTAGTCCGAACCACATGAACCTTTTCAGTTTGCGGCCATTCTCAACGTCGGACGTACACGAGCTGATACCAAGATAGTCGTAGCAGTATTGAGTTGCTTCGACATTGCCGGAAATGTTTGTCGTTACGAGCTTGGTGATCTGCCCATCTTTTTCAAGACCGAGTTTGTTTTCACCAACTTTGTACACCCATCGTTCAGAACACGTATCGCCTTTGCAGTGATGCGGGTCATGAATTGTTGGTTTTGTTTTGCTTTTCTCTGCTATGCCAACTGCGACAGGAGCAGCGGAAGCCCAATACCCCAATTTTTTTAAAACCTCGTTCGTCAACTCGGTCTTCGTGAATTGCTTGAACTGGTTGGCAAATTCCTGAACATTCTGCGACTGAAGCGAATTGAATGCGAGTTCCTCCGGCGTAACATGTTCAGCGTGTGTGCCACAAACACCTCCGGTAAGAGCGGCGAGAAGAACGAGACTCGTGAGGGTCTTACGCAATGGTGCTTTCCGTATCTGCGAAAGCTGACTGCTTAAGCTGATTGGTTCTAATGAGAGGGCGGGGGCTTAACAATCCGGCGCCCTTATATTGTGCGACAAAGGGGGGAGGGCGCGACTTAGCTAGTCGCATCGAAACAAGCATCACTCAACCCAAGGCGCGGGGCTTTGATCGGTTTCGATGACGATCCCCATAGAGCGCAAATGCCCTTCGAGAAGAGTTTTAAGCTCATCGCTCTTGATTAAAAGGTGCCGCAGATTGGTTGGTCTAAATGGCGGCTCATTCGGACCTGCCGCTTCCCAAATCAGGGTGTGCAACTGGCGAGCCAACAAATTTGAAAGCGCCTCCAATTGTCCCGGCGTCATTTCCCGCCTCCTGCTTACCCGATCGTTGACCTGTGCTTACCCGATGCTTACCCAGCTCATTTTCGATTTAAGTTGGTTGGATTAAGTCTTTGATTTATTTGGTGAGCGCGCTGGGGATCGAACCCAGGACCCCGTGATTAAAAGTCACGTGCTCTACCGTCTGAGCTACGCGCTCGCTCGCCGCGCTGTGTAGGGGCCAGCCGGTTGCGGGTCAATAGCGCGCTCAACGCCAAGACCCTGCCGGCATAACGGGCTCTTTCTGCCGATTGCCCGTGAAAAGCCCTCTTCGGGCGCGCCGCCAAACGGCGCGCCCATCAACTCGCCTCGCGGCGGACTTCGGAGCCGACGGGCTGGGATGGACCTGCCACAGTTGGCATCGCCACCGGCCGCAGCCCGATCAGCTCGGCGGTCCGAATGCCGGTGTCGCGCCAGAAGGTGAACGAGTTGATCCGCGAGCTCTCCAGGATCGCGATTGCCACCGCCGAGAGGAACGGCAGGCTTTGCAGTACCAGCACCACCGCAAAAATATAGATTTCGCGAATTTCCTTGAAATTGTTGGTGACGACGAGAACAGCTGCGCCGACCAGAAGCAATACGCCGATCACCGCTTCCCAGAATGCCTGGAATTCAATCGACATCCTCGACAGGCCGCCTTTGGACGTGCGCGCAAATGCCAGATGTTCGGTGATGAGGCCATTGGCCACTGCCCGCGAAACCGTCCACTGCACCGACATCGCTACGACCATCGCGCCAAGCATCTGTACCCATTTCACCGGCACCCGCAGGCGGTAAAGGATGAGGAAGTGCAGGAGCGAAACCACAAAGGCGGCCATGATCGGCAGCGTCAGGATCTTGTCGGGAATGGCAATTTGGGCGAAGGCGACGATCGGAACCCAGATCAGGTTCAGGATGGCGACCAGAACGCCTAGGCTTTCCGCGCCCAACCAGTTCAGCCAGCCCAGCAGGAACTCGCGCTTCTGGTCGCTGGTGAGGCGGCTCTCGCCAGGCAGAAAGCGGCGCCAGTGTTTCTTGACGATCTGGAACCCGCCATAGGCCCAGCGGTGTCGCTGTTTCTTGAAGGCTTCATAGGTGTCCGGCAAGAGGCCGCGGCCGTAGCGGTGATTGGTGTAGTGCGTGAGCCAGCCTTGTTCCTGGATCGCAAGCCCGAGGTCCGTGTCCTCGCAGATCGTGTCGCCGGCCCAGCCGCCCGCCATGTCCATCGCCGCGCGACGGATCAGGCACATCGTGCCGTGCACGATGATCGCGTTCTCCTCGTTGCGCTGAACCATGCCGATGTCGAAAAACCCGGCATATTCGCCGTTCATGATGTAATGCATCAGCGAGATGTCGCCATCGCGATGATCCTGCGGCGCCTGCACCAGACCGACGCGGGCATCGGCGAAAACCGGCACGAGATCCTTCAGCCAGTCCGGTTCGACCACGTAGTCGGCATCGATCACGCCGATGATCTCGGCGTCCGCCGCGGTGCGCTCCATTGCAATCCGCAGCGCGCCGGCCTTGAAGCCCTCGACCTTCTCGGCGTTGACGAACTTGAATCGCTCACCAAGCGCCCGGCAGTGGTCCTGGATCGGCTGCCAAAACGCCGGATCGGGCGTGTTGTTGATGATCACGACGCATTCGAAGTTCGGATAGTCGAGCCGCGAGACCGCATCAAGCGTCTGCTTCAGCATATCCGGCGGCTCGAAATAAGCGGGGATATGGATCGAGACCTTTGGATGGGCGCTGTCGGCGGCCGCAACCGAGTCCTTGACCAGAAGGCGGCGCGGGCTCCGGCCGAAGGCAATGGCCGCAATTTCCTCGATCCGCGCCATGGCGATCAGCACCAGCGGAACCAGAAGGGTGAGGCCCAGCGTTAACGCAAAGGCCGAGCCGAACACGAAGTAATGCCCGGCCCAATAGGCGAACACGGTGGCGACCCAGGCGCCAACGCCATTGGCCGCAGCTGAAAGCAGGAGCGCCTGCATCACGGTGGGCTGCGCCAGCGCCAGGATCGGCAGCGACAGCAGAATGCCGACGAGAAGGGCAATGGTTGCCAGCTTCCAGTAGTCCGGATTGACGATCGGTCCGGTCCAGCTGAATTTCGGTTCGCGCGCCGCGTTCAAAATGCCCCAATAGGGTCCGACGCCGCCCTCAAAGAATTTCCAGGGCTGGTCGATCGCCTCGACGATGTTGTAGTCCATGCCGATGGCTTCGGCGCGGGTGACGAAATTGCGCAACACCGAAGCCTGCTCGAAGGGACCGGGGACAGCGTTGCGCAAATTGTAACCGGCGCTCGGCCAGCCGAACTCGGCAATCACGATGCGTTTTCCCGGAAACTGGTCGCGCAATAGCTGAAACATCGCGACCGCCTGGTCCACCGCCTGGCCGGCGGTGAAGTTTTCCCAGTAGGGCAAGACGTGAGCGGCGATGAAATCGACCGAATAGGCAAGCTGCGGATAGTCGCGCCAGATGTTCCAGATTTCGCCGGTTGTCACCGGCACGTTGACCGATTTCTTCACCCGCTTGATGAGTTCGATCAGGTCGTCGACCTTCTGCTCGCCGCGATAGATCGTTTCGTTGCCGACGACGACACCGATGACGTTGCTGTTGTGCCGGGCAAGATTGATGGCGGCATCGATCTCGCGCTCGTTGCGATCGTTGTTCTTGTCGATCCAGGCGCCGACCGTGACCTTGATGCCGAATTCGGCAGCGATCGGCGGAACGAGTTCGACGCCGCCGGTGGACGAATAGAGACGGATGGCTCGCGTGATCGTGGAGAGTTTCTTCAGGTCGGCGCGAATTCTTTCGACGGTTGGAATGTTATTGGTGTCCGGATGGGCGGTTCCCTCGAACGGCGCATAGGAGAGGCTCGGCAGAATGCCGTGGAAATCCGGAGCCTGCTGCTTTTCCTGGAATATTCCCCAAAGCGCGGCGTGGGCAGCGGTTACAAACACCAAAACGGCGACGACGGCGCGCATTGCAACTAGACCATACGGGGCCTGCAATGGAGACTAGCGAACCCGTCCCCTAGGTTCGGCCGACACGGGAGCGATTCCAAAGATAATCCTGCCACGTGATTTAACAACTGGTATGACGCAATGGCGTTTTAAGGGCGTGCCGTTTCAACCCGTCGATATCAGAGGCGTTCCAACGCCGAAGCTGGCTATTTAGCCGGAGCGGCCTGGGATGCGGCTGGCGCCGGGGAGGCTGCGGCGGCGGGCGCCGGGGCCGCGCTGCCGGCCGTCGCAGAGGCAGCAGGGGATGCCGCCGCGGCAGCCTGGGGCGCTGCGTTCGGGTTGATCCAGCAGGCGTGGACCCGATCATCAAGGCTCTTCTGCACCTTGTCATCGATTTGAGCACCAAACCGCGTCAGGCAGCGGAAGGTAGCCTGGACATGCCCGCCGGGGCAGCCGAAACGATCATAAAGGTCGAGGTGGCGAAAGGCGGTATCGAGATCGTCGCGCCACATTAGGCGAACGACACGCCGGCCGAGCCAGACACATTCCGGGTTACCGGCGGGGCCGTTGATCGCCTGCGAGGCTTCCGCAAATTCATCCGTCCTGCGCTGGTTATCCTTGGCGGCATCGGCGTTGCCGGCCGCCGGTTTGCCGGACTGATCCTGGTTGGCGGGCGCTCCGCTCTGGGCCAACGCACCACCGGCGCCGATCAGCAGTGCCAGTCCGGAGACGGCGAGGCAACGCAAAACTGCAATCTTGAGCTGAAGCACCCGCTGACGCATGAATTCCCCGATCATGTTCCTGCCCGTCCGGCCGCTACGCAATGCCGTTCAAATGGGTCTCCAATGCGGCGAAGCAGCTTGGCGGATTCCCATGACGGACATTTTGGATTTTGTCCAGCAAACTCACAACTTTATCGCGCTGTGGTAAAAGCGCGCGGCTTGGCCGGCGGCCGATTGCCGCCGTTCCCGCTCTTGGCAGATGGCCAGCGACCGGTTAATCGACGATCCCTGCCCGGAGGATGGAACTGATTTCTCGTCGCACGCCGCTGGCGCTTCTCCTGATTTCCCTGGGTGTGATTGCCGCGGTGTGGTGGTGGCTGGCCACGCCGATTAATCTGGCGCGCGCCCCAATCGATCCGAATGCCAAGCTGCAATGCGTGTCCTATGCCCCGTTCCGCGGCGAACAGTCGCCGCTTTCGCCGGCGACGCATGTGACCCCCGAGCAGATCGCGGAAGATCTTGCCCAGCTTGCCAAGATCACCGACTGCATCCGCACCTATTCGACCGACAATGGGCTGGATCAGATTCCCGAATTCGCTGCAAAGGTCGGGCTGAAAGTCATTCAGGGAATCTGGCTTTCGAGCAATCGGCAGAGGAATCTGGCGCGGATTTCGACCACCCTCAAGCTCGTCAGGGAATATCCCTCGACAATCACCGCACTCGTGGTTGGCAACGAGGTTTTGTTGCGCGGAGAAATGACTGTATCCGACCTTGCCGCCACCATCCGCTCGGTCAAGGCGCAGGTCTCCATTCCCGTCACCTATGCCGACGTCTGGGAATACTGGCTGCGCAACCGGGAAATCTATGACGCGGTCGATTTCGTCACCATTCACATTCTTCCATACTGGGAGGATTTTCCGATCCGCGCCAAGCTTGCGGCAGGCCACGTCGACTCAATCCGCCGGCGCATGGCGGTGGCGTTTCCCGGCAAGGAGATTTTGATCGGTGAAACTGGCTGGCCGAGCGAGGGACGGATGCGCGATGCAGCGCTTCCGTCGCGTACCAATCAGGCCAGGGTCGTCGCGGAAATTCTCGAACTTGCCAAGCGCGAAAACTTCCGAGTCAACCTGATCGAGGCTTACGATCAGCCCTGGAAGCGCCAGCTCGAGGGCACGGTGGGCGGATATTGGGGGCTGTTCGATTCCGCGCGGCGGGCGCTGAAATATCCGCCTGGCATCCCCGTCACCAACTTTCCGTCCTGGAAGCTTGCGATGGCAAGCGGAATGGTGCTGGCGTTCCTGGTGTTCGGCTCGGCTTGGCTGGCGTTGCGCCGCAGGCCCTGGCAGCCCCGGCTTGCTTCCTGGCTCGCGGTGGGAATGTCGGCAACCACCGGCGGGATCCTGTTCGGGGTGGCTGTCCACAAGATGATCTTTGAAAGTTACGGAGTGGGTGGATGGCTGATGTGGGGCTGGCTACTGGTGGCTGCCACAGCCGCTCCGGTGTTCAGCGCCAATGCCCTGATGTCCGGCCGCGCGTTGCCGACGTTTGTTGAATTGCTGGGTCCGAAGGAGCAAAGGGCCCAATCGGTCCTGACGATCATGCTTGGGCTTTCGTTGATGGTGACGGTCGTGATCGGCTCAAACACCGCGCTCGGCCTCGTATTCGACCCGCGCTACAAGGATTTTCCCTTCGCGGCACTGACCATGGCAGCGATCCCGTTCGCAGCTCTCATGCTTCTCAATCGCCCGAAGGAAGGAACACGTCCAGTTGCTGAACAGGTATTTGCCGGCTTGTTTGGCGCCGCAGCGGTCTATACCGGCTTCAACGAAGGACCGGACAACTGGCAGTCGCTGTGGACCTGCGCCGTCTATCTGCTGCTTGCCGCTACGCTGTGGCAGGCGCGGGCCGTGCAAATCCCAAAATAAGTAGCCCGATCGCAAGACCTGACAGGGCGACGTTGTAAAGCACAACGCCAAGACCGGCCGCGATCAGCCCGCCTGTGAGCAGGACGATCGACGGCCGGATCACGTGAAGCGTCGCGATGATCAGCGCGACGATGCCAAAAACCGAATTTCGAAACAGGTAGGTCGCCAGCGAACGGGCCTTGCAGAGCATGGTCTGCAACCCGGCATCGCAGGCGAGCGCCTCGCTGGAAAATTCGATCGCAAGATAGCGGATATAAAGCGCGTAACCGATGGTGACGAAGCCAACCACCAGCAGAAACTGGACTTGATAGGGCGTCAGGCGAAACGGGGTTTTCTTCACGGGCCTGTTTCTTCCGAAAACTGCACGAGTCTGTCGGGAGACCCGTACCCTCTTTTCCAAAAGTGGCAAGCGCGATTTTGCAACAAAGTCCGGGATGGGGCCGGAGCCGATTACCGCGTGTCAGTAATCCGCGAGAAACATTCAGCAAGCCCTTGAGAACGAAATAATTTTTTATTGACCCCCAACTTTCATTGGCGCCGGCCGAAAATCTGCGAAAAGGTCGATTGGTCGGGTTTTTGGGCCGGCTCTTCCTTGGGCGCCGCTCGCTTTGGCGCATATCGCTTGTGAACCGCAGATTTGTCATCGGGAGCGGGTTTTGCATCCACGGCAGGTGTGATAGCTGCGGTGGGCACCGCAGATATCGGTTCGTCCGAGCTCATCGTAAGGCGTTGGCCTTCGAACACCGTCGTCGTGCAGGTTCGATCATGGGCCATCATCGCGGCACAGATTTTGGCCGCCGCTGCGGCATCATTGATCGGACCGGCCACCAACCGAAGCTGCATGCCGAGCCCGTTGCGGTTTTCGCTGATCGCGATCATCGGACGCAAGTCGGCAAGCGATGCGTTCGACCTCGATTTGAGCAGCCCGCGCCAGAGTGCACGCAAGCCGGGGATCGAGTTCGCACCCCCGACATCGACTCCGAATTCGGTTCGCTGAACGGCGAGCTTTGGCGTCGCCGAAGCCTGATCGTCGTCCGCCACCTCCTCGGTGGGCGATGCGAAAGCCACCACGTCCGGTATAGGTGCGGCCGTAATGACCTTCGGCGGCGGGATCGGTTCGATCAACTTTCCGGCTGCTGTATCGGGCGGCCCCATCATGGATTTCGGGGCCAAGAGGGAGGTGGATGGCGGAATTGCGGGCGACGCGGTCGGCATTGACGGAGATGCAGAAGACGCCGGGGTTGGACCGGGCTCGGCGCTCGAGGCCACGATGGGCGGTTTTTCAACTGTCGCCGCTGTATTCGGTACCGCTGGGGATACGACCGGCGCGGAAGCGGGCTTTTGCGCGCTCGCCGGCGTCTCGGTCGCCTGGGCTGGCGCAGCAGCGGAGGCCGCGGAAGTGGTCACGGTGGAAGCCGCTGGGAGCGCAACCGGGGCGGGCGCGGCGGCAGCAGCATTCGTGGAAAGGGTACTTGATGAAGCTGGGTTCTGAGCGGCGGCACTTTGAGCCGTATTTGAAGGAATGACACTCGAGGAAACGGCCGGTGCGCTGGCTGGCGGGGATGGGAGCTGCGCATTCTGCCGAGATATCGTGCCTGTCACCGAATCCAGGCCCTGCTCCAGAAGCCCAATCCGCGCATACAGCCGGTCCCGATCGCTGTTCAGGGTGTCGATCGCGGATGCCAGCCGACGGGCCTCGCTCTGGGTCTCTCTGGCGACCTGTTCGATCTGCTGCGACTGGCGCGCCAAGTCGGAGGAAGCGATTTGCTCATGCCGCATTCCAAACTGGTTGGCGAGAATGGCCACCACGACTGCGCCGACCGAACCAACCGCCCAGGAGCCGAGCCGCCACAGCGTTCGCCGGTCGAATTCATCCTCCTCGGCCAGCAGCCCGGAAAGCACGCCGCCCGAGTCCTCCGCCTCGAAACGCTTCGCCAGATTGCCGGAATCCTTTGCCATGGAAAGTTTAGGGTCCTGACCGAATCAACCCAAACATTAACAGGAAACGTCCCTTCATCCTTAATCCTGGCCCCTTCTGGTTGCAAATCCGCCTTATTCCAAGCAGCGCAAAAACGCTTTATGACGGCGCACATCAAAGAACTTCGGGGAAATTTCGGATGATCACCGGCAGGACTGCCGTCACCATCGTGCTTGCGGCCGGCGAGGGCACGCGCATGCGCTCCGCCAGCCCCAAGGTCCTGCACCCGGTCGCGGGGCAGTCGCTATTGTCGCACGTGCTTGCGGCAGTCCCGAACTCAGGCGCCATCGCGGTGGTGGTCGGGCCCGACCACGACGTCGTGGCAGAAGAGGTCAGGCGCGTGCGGCCGGAGGCCTCGACGTTCGTCCAGCGCGAACGTCTGGGAACGGCCCACGCCGTGCTTGCCGCACGCGATGCCATCGCAGCCGGCGTGGACGATCTGCTCATTGCCTTCGGCGACACGCCCTTGATTTCCGCCGCGACATTCGAACGGCTGCGGCAAGCGTTGAAGAATGGCGCCACTCTTGCGGTACTCGGCTTTCGTGCCACCGATCCGACCGGCTATGGCCGGCTCCTGGTCGAAAACAACCACTTGGTCGCCATCCGCGAACAGACCGATGCGAGCCCAGCCGAGCGCGCGATCAATCTTTGCAATGCCGGCGTGATGGCTTTTGACGGCCGCAAGGCGCTTGCGATCCTTGAAAAAATCGGTAACGCCAACAGCAAGGGCGAATATTATCTGACCGACGCGGTTGCGATCGTTCGCGACCTGGGATTGGAGGCTGTCGTGATCGAAACCAGCGAGGATGAAGTGCGCGGCATCAATACCAAGACTCAGCTTGCTGAAGCGGAGCATGTGATGCAGACGCGGCTGCGCAATGCCGCACTTGACGCGGGCGTTACCATCGTCGCGCCCGAGACGGTCTTCCTTTCAGCCGACACGACGTTCGGCAAGGACGTGACGATCGAGCCCTTCGTCGTGATCGGTCCCGGCGTTTCGGTCGAAGACGGCGCGGTGATCCATTCCTTTTCGCACATCGAGCAGGCCTCGATCGGAAAGAGGGCCTCTGTCGGCCCCTATGCGCGGCTGCGGCCGGGAACGTCGCTCGGGGAGGGCGCGCGAATCGGCAATTTCGTCGAGACCAAGGCGGCGACGCTGGAAGCCGGCGTGAAGGTCAATCATCTCAGCTACGTCGGCGATGCCCGTGTCGGCGCCAACACCAATATCGGCGCCGGCACCATCACCTGCAACTATGACGGCTTTGGCAAGCACCGAACCGAGATCGGCAGCGGCGCATTCGTCGGCACCAATTCGTCGCTGGTCGCGCCGGTCAAGATCGGCAATGGCGCTTATATCGGCTCGGGCTCGGTCATTACCCGCGACGTGCCGGACGATGCGATGGCCGTCGAGCGCAGCCAGCAGACCAATCGCGAGGGCGGAGCCAGGCGGTATCGCGAGTTAAAAACCCGCGGCAAGCAGCCCAGGAGCGGCGATTAAGGTTTAGGCTTAACGCTGTTTCAATCGGCAACAATTATTGAGTTTCTGCACGCAGGCTTGTTTCGTTAAGAGTTCCTTTGGCATCGTCTGTCCGGAGACATCAATCCGCATGTGCGGCATCGTCGGAATCCTCGGTCGCCGAGCTGTCGCAGGGCAGCTGGTGGATTCGCTCAAACGCCTTGAGTATCGCGGCTATGATTCCGCCGGTGTCGCGACGCTGGAAGGCGAGTGTCTCGAACGCCGGCGCGCCGAAGGCAAACTCAGGAATCTCGAAGCGCGATTGAAGGACGAGCCGCTCGCCGGCCACACCGGCATCGGACACACGCGCTGGGCCACGCATGGCAAGCCGACCGAGAGCAACGCGCATCCGCATGCAACCGACAACGTCGCCGTCGTTCACAACGGCATCATCGAGAATTTTCGTGAATTGCGTGAAATGCTGGAAAAGCAGGGCGCAAAGTTTGCAAGCGACACCGACACCGAGGTCGTGGCCCATCTGGTCAATTCCTATCTTCTCGAGGGCGCCTCGCCGCAGGAAGCGGTGAAGGCATCGCTGCCGCAATTGCGAGGGGCTTTCGCCCTGGCGTTTCTTTTCCGCGGCCATGATGACCTGATGATCGGCGCACGGCGCGGATCGCCGCTTGCAATCGGCCATGGCGACGGCGAGATGTATCTGGGCTCGGACGCGATTGCGCTGGCGCCCTTCACCGACAGCATCAGCTATCTTGAGGACGGCGACTGGGCGGTTCTGACCCGCCAATCCGGCGTGATCTACGACTCGCAGAACACAAAGGTAAATCGCGAGGTGCTGAAATCCGGCGCGTCGTCGTTCCTGGTCGACAAAGCGAACTACCGCCACTTCATGGCCAAGGAGATTCACGAGCAGCCGGAAGTCGTCGGCCACACCCTGGCGCGCTATATCGACATGGCGACGGACCGGGTGATGCTGCCGCTGAAACTGCCGTTCGACTTCAAAAATATTCAACGAATTTCGATCACGGCTTGCGGCACCGCGAGCTATGCCGGCTATATCGCCAAATACTGGTTCGAGCGGTTGGCACGCGTGCCGGTCGAACTCGATGTCGCCTCCGAATTCCGTTACCGCGAGGCACCGTTGCGCAAGAGTGATCTTGCGATCTTCATTTCGCAATCCGGCGAGACCGCCGACACGCTTGCCGCCCTGCGCTACGCGAAATCGCAAGGCTTGCATACGCTTTCCGTCGTCAATGTGCCGAGCTCCACGATCGCTCGCGAAAGCGAGACCGTGCTGCCGACGCTTGCCGGTCCCGAAATCGGCGTTGCCTCGACCAAAGCCTTCACCTGCCAGTTGATGGTGCTGGCTGCACTTGCGATCGAAGCGGGCAAAGCGCGCGGCGAGTTGTCGGACGATGACGAAACCAGACTGGTGCATGGGCTCGTCGAAATTCCGCGCCTGATGTCGGCGGCGCTTGCCATCGAGCCGCAGATCGAGAAACTCGCGCGCGAACTTTCCAAATCGAAAGACGTGCTTTATCTCGGCCGCGGCACCAGCTATCCGCTGGCGCTCGAAGGCGCGCTGAAATTGAAGGAGATTTCCTACATCCACGCCGAAGGCTATGCGGCGGGCGAACTCAAGCATGGCCCGATCGCCCTCATCGACGAAAACATGCCGGTGGTGGTGATCGCGCCACACGACCAGGTTTTCGAGAAGACGGTCTCCAATATGCAGGAAGTGGCGGCCCGCGGCGGCGCCATCATCCTGATGACCGACGCCAAAGGAGCCGCGGAAGCGACCATCAAGTCGCTGATGACGATCGTGCTGCCGGATATGGGTGCAATCTTTGCGCCGATGGTCTATGCCATTCCCGTGCAGCTTTTGGCCTATCATACCGCCGTTGTCATGGGCACGGACGTCGATCAGCCCCGGAATCTCGCCAAATCAGTGACCGTGGAATAGCCGTTCAATCACCCTCCGGTCGGCCTTGGGTCTTCAAAAGTCTGCTAGGATAGCTTAGCTGGCATGGATGATGCCTGCTTCGACCGACCTGGAACCCCGATGAATCCTGAAAATTTGCCGCCGGCCGAAACCCCGCCGGAAGTCCACACCGGCCTGATGGCCCGTTTCCGGAACTACTTTCTGACCGGACTGATCGTCGCCGGTCCGATTCTGATCACCCTTTATCTGACCTGGTGGTTCGTCACCTGGGTCGATGGACTTGTGCGGCCGTTTGTCCCCAACGCCTATCGGCCGGAAACATATCTGCCGTTCGGCTTGCCCGGCTCCGGACTAATCGTCGCTGTCGTGGCGCTGACCCTTCTCGGCTTCCTCGCCGCCAACCTGATCGGGCGCACGCTGGTCGATCTCGGCGAGCGGCTGCTCGGCCGCATGCCTGTGGTGCGCGCGATCTATCGAAGCCTCAAGCAGGTGTTCGAAACGCTGTTCTCGGGAAAGGGATCGAGCTTTCGCAGAGTTGGTCTGGTCGAATTTCCATCGCCCGGCATGTGGTCGATCGTGCTGATCTCGCAATCGCCGAGCACGGAAATCTCAAGCCGCATTCCGGTCGATGAGGAGCATATCTCGGTGTTCCTGCCCTGCGCGCCGAACCCGACCACCGGTTTCTTCTTCTACGTGCCGAAGAGCAAGATCATCGAAGTCGAGATGAACGCCGAGGATGCCGCAACGCTGATCATGTCGTGCGGCGTGGTGCAGCCCGGCTCCGACCAGCAAAAAAAGATTGCCGCATTGGCCGGCATGGCGAACGCTGCTCGCGTGGCAAATTCATCCATGCTGCAGGCGGAGCCCGCGAAGGCAGAATGAAGACGCACGGCGCGATGGTGGGCAACGCCACACCCGAAATCTCGAATTTTCTCAGGTGCGCAATTGCGCACCATGGTTCGCTCGCTTCGCGTGCGCCCCGGCAGGATTCCGTGAGTTACCCCGCACCCATCAGCGGCAAGGCCTCGTCGCGTTCAAAGAGATAGAGAAGGCAGCGCAACGCTTCCCCGCGCCCTCCTGTAAGTCCGGGATTTTCCTTCATGATACGCAGCGCCTCGTCGCGCGCCTGCGTGATCAGCTGGGCGTGCACGTCGGAGCGCGCGATCCGATAACCGGGCAGGCCGCTTTGTCGGATACCCAGCACGTCGCCTTCGCCGCGCAGCTTCAGATCTTCTTCGGCGATGCGAAATCCGTCCGTCGTCTCCCTGATCACCTTCAGCCGAGCCTTCGACATTTCGCCGAGCGGCTCCTTGTAGAGCAGGAGGCAGGTCGAGGCCTCGGAGCCCCGGCCGATCCTGCCGCGCAGCTGATGCAATTGTGCCAGCCCGAAGCGCTCGGCATTCTCGATCACCATGATGGTGGCGGCCGGCACGTCGACGCCAACCTCGACCACCGTTGTTGCAACCAGAAGGCTGACTTCGCCGCCGGCAAACTGCGCCATGACGCGATCTTTCTCGGCGCCGCGCAGCTTGCCGTGGACCAGACCGACTTTGTCGCCAAACCGTTCGCGCAGGCTTTCGAAGCGCTGTTCGGCGTCGGTCAGCGCAATGGTTTCGGATTCCTCCACCAGGGGAACGATCCAGTAGACACGTTTGCCCTTGTCGATCGCCCGACCGACCGCCTCCATCACCTCCTCGAGCCGGCTCATCGGGATGGCGCGGGTGTCGATCGGCTGGCGTCCGGCGGGCTTTTCTCGCAATTCGGAGACGTCCATGTCGCCGAAATAGGTCAGCACCAAAGTGCGCGGGATCGGCGTGGCGCTGAGAACGAGCACGTCGACGGCTTCCCCCTTGGCGGTCAGCGCCAGGCGTTCGCGAACGCCGAAGCGATGCTGCTCGTCGACGACCGCAAGCGCGAGGGATTTGAAGACGACGTCATCCTGGATCAGCGCATGCGTTCCGACCAGAAAATCGATTTCGCCGCCCGCAAGCCGCGCCAGGATTTCGCGTCGCTCCTTGCCCTTTTCACGCCCGGTGAGGATGGCGACCCGCAAGCCGGCGCGCTCGGCCAGCGGCGTGATGGTCTTGATGTGCTGGCGGGCGAGGATTTCGGTCGGCGCCATCAATGCCGATTGCTTGCCGACTTCGGCGACCGCAGCCGCCGCCAGCAAAGCAACCACCGTCTTGCCCGAACCGACATCGCCCTGCAGGAGCCGCAACATGCGAACGGGCTGGCGCAGATCTTCCGCGATCGCAGCCGCGGCCTTTCGCTGCGAGGTGGTCAGCGCGTAGGGCAGCGCGTCGATGATCTTGTTGCGCAGATGACCATCGCCGGCATTGCGATCGCCGGCGGGCCGCCGCAATTGCGCCCGCACCAGCGCCAGCGCGAGTTGACCGGCGAGCAATTCGTCAAACGCCAGGCGCGACCAATAGGGGCCGTCGGGCAGGATATCGGTGAGTTCGAGCGGGATGTGGACGTGATGGAGCGCGTCGGCGAAGGGTGGAAATTTGCAGCGCCGGATCACCTCCGCGCTCGTCCACTCCGGAAGTGTTGGCAGCTTTTGCAGCGCCTGTGCCATCGCCCGCCGCAGCGAACCAAGCGCCAGCCCCTCGGTGAGCGGGTAGACCGGATCGATGCCGGTCAACTTTGCAAAGCCCGCCTCATCGACGACGCGGTCCGGGTGCACGATCTGCGGGACTCCGTCGAACATCTGCAAAGTGCCGGAGACGTAGCGTTTTGAACCGACCGGAAGGAGCTTTTCGACGTAGCCGGGCTTGGCGCGGAAGTAGGTCAGCACGACATCGCCGGTGTCGTCGCTGGCGTAGACCAGATGCGGCGCGCGGGAGATGCGGGCGGGCGTCGGGCGGTGGCGCTCGACCGTCACTTCCAGCGTCACGACCGTTCCGGGTATGGCATCGCGAATCTTCGGCCGCGCGCGGCGATCAACCACGCTTGCCGGCAGATGCAGCAAGAGATCGATCAGCCGTGGCGCCTCGTCGCGGCCGAGCAGGTAACGAAACAGCTTGTCCTGTTTCGGCCCAACACCGGAAAGGCTCGTGACCGGCGCAAACAAGGGATTGAGCAAGGCGGGCCGCATCGGAAATCTTCTCGCCGCACAACTCGTCATGCGCGGGATTCGAACCGCGCTTCCTCATCAAAAGCTTGGGGATCGCCGGGTCAAGCCCGGCAAGGAAGACGCCGTCGATAATTGGGGACAGGTGAGGGCTGACAAGCCTCGCTCCGATCGCTATATCAGCCTCGCCCGGCACGTCCGGGCTTTTGGCGTTGGCATCCGGAAATAAGAAAATGACGGGAACGACACGATCGAGCGGCGGCCTTGATGAGCGCCGCAAGCGGCTCTTGTTCCGCTGCTGGCACCGCGGCACCCGGGAGATGGACCTGATACTTGGCCGCTTCGCCGATGCCGAAATCGCTGGATTGACTGACGAGGATTTGGGCCAGTTCGAGAAGCTGATCGAGATACCCGACCCCGATCTCTATGCGGCACTGACCGACAAGGCACCACCGGCGCCGCAATACGCGGGCCGCCTGCTCGATCGCATCAAGTCGTTTCACTCTAGGGATCGCCGGGCATGAAACAACCTGCCCAATCGCCCGCGCAACTGCTGGCTCCCGGCCGTGCGCTGACCCTTTCCAACGTCGCCGAAGGCGCCGAGGGACTGATTATTTCAGATCTCGCGCGTGCGGTTGCGGCGCGCAGCAACCCGCCGGCGGTCAGCCTAGCCGTGGCTTGCCGGGACGGATCCCGCATGCAGCAGCTGGCGCGGGCGCTGGAGTTCTTTGCCCCCGATCTGCCGGTTCTGCAGTTTCCGGCGTGGGATTGCCAACCCTACGACCGGGTATCGCCGCATGGCGGCATCCTGGCGCAGCGGCTAACGACACTGGCGCGGCTTTCGCGACTTGCAGGCAGTGACAAGCCGCTGATCATGCTGACGACGGTCAACGCCATCGTGCAACGCGTGCCGGCGCGCGAGGTGATCGCCGCGCAGGCGCTTTCGGTGGCGCCCGGCCATGTCGTGCCGATGGATTCCATCGTGGCCTGGCTTGAGCACAACGGCTACAACCGTTCCTCGACCGTGCGCGAACCCGGCGAATACGCGGTGCGCGGCGGCATTCTCGATCTTTTTCCCGCCGGACTCGATCAGCCCGTCCGATTCGATTTCTTTGGCGACAGCCTGGAATCGATCCGCAGCTTCGATGCCGAAACCCAGCGAACGCTTCTCGACATGCGTTCGCTCGATCTCGTTCCGATCTCGGAATTCCAGCTTACCACCGAAACCATTCGCCGTTTCCGCATGGGCTATGTCGCTGCCTTCGGCGCGCCCGGACGCGACGATTCCCTTTATGAGGCCGTCAGCGAGGGCCGCCGTCATCCCGGCATGGAGCACTGGTTGCCGCTGTTCCAGGAGCGAATGGACACGCTGTTCGACTATCTTGCCGATGCACCGATCGCGCTCGAGCCGCAAGGCGAGGACGCTGCGCGCGAGCGCTTCAAGCAGATCGCCGATTATTACGAGGCGCGGCGCGAGGCGCTGGAGCACCCCGGCGGCGGCGCGATCTACAAGCCCTTGCCGCCCGAGCGGCTTTACCTGGCTGAAGACGAGTGGAGCAAACGCCTCCAAGCTTGCGCATTGGTACGGCTGACGCAGTTCGCGGTGCCGGAGGGGACC
>Ga0306920_100002980_pt1 | contig 21424 bp, 18 predicted proteins | sample flu12Cox44000170_FD_204666 | JGI IMG/M metagenome (GOLD analysis project Ga0306920, IMG submission 204666) | Lab enrichment of tropical soil microbial communities from Luquillo Experimental Forest, Puerto Rico - flux4day.12C.oxic.44.000.170 (v2)... | ecosystem: Environmental > Terrestrial >... | reverse complement strand
AGGGCCTTTTGTGCCGATTCCGAAGAGAAGCGCGAGCCTGTGAGCGACATCGACACTGCAGTGGTGCAAAGTCTGAAAGCGCTTGACCCCAAACGGCCGATTAGAGAAGCGGACATCCCAATGCGCTCATCGGATGTCCGCTTTCGGGGGAATAGCGGACGTCGCGCAAGCCACCGGGAATGTCTGCTTTTGACCCCCTAAACAGACGTTGTGTCGCGCTCGTCATCAGCCTTAATAGTTTGTAAGTTGGAGCGATCTCACGCCTACTGTCATTCCGACCCGCCTCAAGGGGAGATCGAATGCGTCGAGTGAAGCGGCGAGAATTTATGGTCTTAGTCGGGAGTGCCGCAGCGGTGTGTCCGCTGGGCGCCTTCGCTCAGTCTTCCCAATCGATGCGGCGCATCGTTGTCGTGATGGCCTACAAGGAGGACGATCCGAATGGGCAAATGCAGATCGGAGCCTTCAGGGAATACCTGACTTCGCTGGGTTGGACAGAGGGCAACAACATCACCGTTGACGTTCGCTATGCCGGGTCTGATCCTGTTCGGGCTCGAGAACTGGCCGCCGAGCTGCTTCAGCAGCGGCGCGATTTGATGGTATCTAACTCCAACCTCGTCACTGCCATCCTTCAAAAGGAGGTCGGCTCGATCCCCCTTGTGTTCATATCGGTCTCTGATCCTGTTGGCAGTGGTTTTATCAACGAACTGGCAAAACCGGGTGGCAACATCACCGGCTTTGCCAACTTCCAACCTTCCATGGGAAGCAAATGGCTGGAGAAATTGCACGAGGTAGCGCCGCACGTTGACCGTTTCGGACTGCTTTTCCACCCTGAGCCGCCGAACTTTGGGTACCTCAAATCGGCGCAGGAGGCGGCGGCCTTGCTTAAAGTGAGTCTAGTCGATCTCAGCGTGCACGATAGCGTCGAAATCGCAAAAGCCTTCGCGGCATTCGCGGGCGATGCCCGCAGCGGCTTGATCGTCGCACCCAATGTCGTCACCTTCGCCAATAGTGCGCTCATCGTAGAGCTGGCCACGAAGTATCGGATGCCCTCGATTTATCCATTTGCCTTCTTCGCCAAGGAGGGGGGCCTGATCTCTTATGGTTTCGACGAGCGTGACCAATTCCGGCAGGGTGCAGTCTATGTCGACAAAATACTAAGAGGAGCCAAGCCAAGCGAGCTACCGGTGCAATATCCGTCGAAATTCGAGATTGTCATCAATCTCAAGGTCGCTAAGGTTCTCGGCCTTGATGTACCCCTGCACATCCAGCAACTTGCCGACGAGGTCATTGAATAGGACGCATTCGCTCAAGCCCGGGGGGATTCCTTGTGTTCGCTCCTAAACAAAACCCCTGCCGGCGTTGGGGGGCTAGCAGGGGTTTCGACGGGTAGATGAGAACCTCTTGTCAGGAAAGGCCGCCAAGGATACCCGCACACCCATAAAAGCGCGGCGCTTGGCTCGTGGCAAGCCAAGTTCAGATTTTCAGGTGAAAACGCGCATCACCGGCAATGAAAAGCACTTTAAGGCGCTCCAGCACGCGCCGATTTTAATTAGTACTGCCGGCAGACCCAATTGCCATAGGCGTCTCGGTAGCAGCCGTTGCCGTAACCGTAGGCGCCGTAAGCGGCGGCACCAACTGCCGCGGCTCCTACTGCTGCGGCACCGACCGCCGCTCCGCGATAAGGATAGTACCCGCCACGATAGGCGCCACCGCGATAGGCCACAGCACCACCGCGATAGGCCACACCACGGCCCGCAACGGCACCACCTCGGACACCAGCCGCGCGAACCCCTCCGCCAGCACGGGCACCGCCACCACGGTAAGCGAACGCGTCGTCAGGAATGAAGGCCATCCCTACAAGGAGGGAGGCTGTGAGACCTACGATAACACTACGCAACATTGGTGTTCTCCTTCCAAAGCGGACATCGCTGCCTCGCGCGCGGCCTTGAGGTCTACAGGTACGCCGCGACCTGCACGGCGCTTGCCGATCTCGCGCTGGTGCTGCCAGACCGCACAACAGGCGCGGTCGACTACATCTTCACATGCAGCCGATGTGGTCGTGTCATCTGGAGGAAGTAGCCCGCGTCAGTTGGTGGCCGTTGGCCGTCAGACCGCCCTTATCAATAGGGATCCATCCGGATCGTCGGCGGCGACGGGCGAACCCGCCGCAGCGTAATCGGCATTCCGTCGGACTCGAAGGCGAGTTCATAATGCTGGCCGCTTCGATCCGCAGCCGTGCACGTGACTGAGGAGACCTGTCGGCCAGCGAAATTTCCGACTTGGCGGCATTCGCCGTCGGATCGCTCGACCGACCGCACCGGTAGGCCATCTACTTTCGGCCGGTCCTTGGAGTTGAGCTCCATCCGGTCGACCGCCAGTACGTATAAGTTTTCTTGGCTGCGCTGGCGGTGGATACCTGTTTACCGAATGCAATGCCGCCTTTGCCAACCTCGTTCACGCCAACGCCCGCGCCGGTATCGCAGCCGCGCAAGGCGACTTCCTCATTCGCGCCAACGCGCGCAAATCTTGCGCCGGTACTGCAGTCGCACACGGCGGCACTAGCGACGGCCGTGCAACCAGCCAGCACACCCTTGCTGCCGCACACGGCGACCAATGTTACCGCGGCGGCCCAGCCAGCCAATCAGTCGGCCGCGCCTTCGAGCCCACTCACACTGCGGTCGTCGAATCCCGGTGGGCAAGCATCGACCAGTGCGAGCCAGCCAGCCAATCAGTCGGCCACGCCTTCGAGCCCGCTCGTACTGCGGTCGTCGAATCCCGGTGGGCAAGCATCGACCAGCACGGGCCAGCCGCAGGTGGCGAACACGGCGAGCCATCAAAGTTCCAGCAGCGGGATTTCGCCGCTGCCGAACGCGTTGAGCCAGCGGAGTTCCACTTCGACTTTGCCACCATCGACTTTGCGATCATCCACTTCGCCGTCCACCTCGTCATCATCGAACCCGACCAGTGCAACGAGCACCAAGAGCACCGCGTCACTGGCGCCCAGCGGACACCAGTCCAGTACCAGCCGCTCACAAACGACGACCACTCGCTCGTTTTCGTCCGGCTCGCAGACGACAACCACCCGCTCGTTCTCGTCGCGTCAATCGGGCGGCGGAATTAGTCAAGCCCGGTCAATATCCCCATCGAGTACGCAATTGGCGCAGTCCCATGTCTCCAACTTCGGCGGGCCCAGCCGGAGTTTCGGCGGGGGCGGTCAGAGATTCAGTGGCGGGGGTTTCGGTGGCGGGGCTCCCGGTGGCTTCCGACATTCCGACATCCGCCTCAAGGAAGATATCGTGCCGCTCGGACGGCTCGACAACGGGATCGGCCTCTATCGCTTCCGCTACCGGGGAGGCGACCACACCACCTATGTCGGGGTGATGGCGCAGGACGTGCAAACCATTGTGCCCGACGCGGTGTCGCGTGGGCGCGACGGCTATCTGCTTGTCGACTACGACAGGCTCCACCTCCGCTTCCTGACCTGGGAGGAGTGGGTGGCACGCGGCGGCACGCCATCGGCGACCATGCAGTGACGCCGCGCCGTCGGGTCGCGCGGGCGGGTCGCGCGGGCGCGCGCGCCCTCGGAACCCGTGTCAGGCCTTGACGGGCTCGCCGCCGGTTTCGTCCAAAAGCAACAGCACGCAATTGCTAACGATGAGCCCGGCGACCGCGATGAGGCTCGCAAGGGCAAAGGCGCGGTCGGATCGGCCGAGCATGCTCACGGCCAGGGGACCTGCGATCTGTCCGGCGCCGAACGCGGCCGTCATCACGCCGACCGCGAGAGAGGCCGGCGCACCACCAAGGCGCAAGGCTTCCTTGATGCCGGCCATGGTGATGATCATGAACGTTCCACCGACGCAAACGGCCGAGATCAGCAAAGTCGGCACATTGATCCAGAGCGCGGGCGCCAGCACGCCCAAAGCGAGTACCCATTTCGCCCGCATCCACAATTGCCGCGGCGAAAGCGCGCGGCCGAGCCGGGCGCCGGCAAAAGTGGAGAGCGCGGCGGCCACGCCGAACACCGGCCAGACCAGTCCAAACATCGCAGGGCTGTCGATATAGCCGCGCGCCAGCGCCGGAAGAAAGGTCGCCGGAATGATGTAGCCGAAACCGAAGGCCGCGTAGCAGACCGCTGATATCATCGCCCGTCGGGGCAGCGCGCGGGGTGTTTGCGCGGCAGCTCGCACAACAGGCACGGGATCGGCAGCCAGCGGCCGCCAGAGCAGCGCCGCGAGCGCGACCGCAATGAGACCGAGCACGGTCCAGATCACCCGCGAGCCCCAGTCATCGATGCCGCCGACGAGGCCGAACAGGCCGGCAAACGCAATCCCGATGCCGACGCCGGAAAAGACGTGCCCCGACCATTCCTCCCGGCCGTGACGGGCGAGGATCGGCATGGCCCATGCGGAGGTGCCGACCAGCACAAACGCGCTCGCCACGCCGGCGAGGAAACGCGATGCCAGCCACAGCGGCGGCGAGCTGGAGAGTCCCATCGAAAGCGTCAGCAAGCCCACGGCCACAAGCCCCCAGCGCATCGCGGGCAAGGGGCGTGGCTGCATCGCAATGCAAGCGAGCGCACCAAGAAGGTATCCAAGATAGTTGCCGGTCGCGAGCCAGCCGCCCACCGTCAGCGTCAAGGCGGCATCCTGCTGCATCAGCGGCAGGATCGGCGTCAGCGCAAACCTCCCGATTCCCATCGCGCTTGCAAGCGCCACCAGCCCGATTGCGGCGGCGGCCACGGCGGACGGCTCAAATCCTGTTCCAGATAATCTTGTTCCAGACACGGCTCTGGAATAGCCGATCTGGATGTTCTATAATATTGAAAAACGCGAGCCGATTTGTTCACGTAAATTGAATGGAATCAACGCCATGAATTTCGCCGACCTGCAGGTGTTCAAAAGCGTCGTCGACGAAGGCGGCGTGATCAGAGCAGCCAGCAAGCTGCATCGGGTCCCCTCCGCGGTGACGACCCGGATCAAGCAGCTTGAAGCCTCGATGGGCGTGAAATTGTTCCACCGCGACCGGCAGCGCCTTCATTTGTCGCCCGCCGGCGAGTTGCTGCTCGACTACGCCGAGCGGCTGATCCGGCTATCCGACGAGGCGCGCGACGTCGTCTCCGGCACGACACCGCGCGGCGTGCTCAGGCTGGGCGCGCTGGAGAGCACCACCGCAAGCCGACTGCCGCCGATCCTTGCGGGCTTTCACGGCCGCTACCCGGAGGTGCGGCTCGAACTCGTGACCGGCACCAATGATGCCCTGATAGGCCAGCTCGCCGAACGCCGGCTGGACGCCGCATTCACCGCCGAGCCGCCGCCCCCACGCAGCTTCGAACATCTTCCGGTGTTCGCCGAGCAGCTGATCCTGATTTCCAGCTCCGACCATCCACCGATCAAGCGTGCGCGGGATGTGGAGCGAGATTCGCTGATCGCCTTCCCGGAAGGCTGCGCCTACCGGCGCGTGCTGCAACGCTGGCTCGGACGCGACAGTCTCACGCCATTCCGTGTGCTGGAGCTTGCCTCCTATCATGCCATCGTCGCCTGCGTGACCGCGGGTGCAGGCGTTGCGCTGATGCCGGAGTCGGTCCTCGACACCATGCCTGACGCCAATGTGCGCCGGCATGCAATTCCCAGGTCGCAGGGTACCATCACGACACCGCTGGTATGGCGGCGCGGCGAACTTTCGCCGTCGGTACTGGCACTGCGAAGCCTGGTTGCGTCTTCGCGAAAGCAGAAGCGGATCTGACCGGTGCGACCGCTCGCTTTTACCTTTAGCCGAATTGCCAATGCGAGCGGAGGCGGCTGCGGTTGCCTCGCCTCTTCGCCGCCGATATCGTCGCCGGAAATTGCGCAAGATGTGCGAGAAAAGCGAACCGTCGGGGAGAAACGCATGCGGAGCGGACGTGTATTGGCCGCCGCGGCCTGGTGTACATTGGCGATCTGTGGCGGCGCCGCGCTCGCGGACGAACCGAAACAGGGGGGCATCTTCCGGATTTATCATCGAGACAGCCCCGGCAGCGCCTCTATCCATGAGGAGGCGACCTTTTCGACCAACGCGCCCTTCATGGCGGTCTTCAACAATCTCGTGATCTTCAAACAGGATGTCGCGCAGAACAGCATGGACTCGATCGTTCCGGATCTCGCCGATAGCTGGAGCTGGAGTGCCGATAACAAGACACTGACCTTCAAGCTGCATCAGGGCGTCAAGTGGCATGACGGCAAGCCCTTTACCTCCGCCGACGTCAAGTGCACCTTCGATATGATAATGGGCAAGTCGCCGCAGAAATTACGCAAGAATCCGCGAAAATCCTGGTATGACCAAGTCGTCGACGTGACGACGAACGGCGATTTCGAGGCCTCCTTCAACCTGAAGCGCCCGCAACCCTCGCTGCTTGCCCTGCTCGCTTCCGGCTATTCGCCGGTCTATCCCTGCCATGTTTCGCCGGGTGAGATGCGGACCCACCCGATCGGCACCGGCCCCTTCAAGTTCGTGGAATTCAAGGCCAACGATTCGATCAAGCTGACGCGCAACCCGGACTACTGGAAGAAAGGGTTGCCGTATCTTGACGGCATCGAGTTTACCATCATTCCCAACCGCTCGACCGCGATCCTCGCTTTCATCGCCGGCGGGTTCGACATGACATTCCCGTACGAAGTGACGATCCCGCTGTTGAAGGACATCAAGACGCAGGCGCCCAACGCAGTCTGCGTGGTGGCGCCCACCAACGTCTCGACCAACATCATCGTCAACTCTTCGAACCCGCCATTCGACAATCCGGATACTCGCCGCGCGCTGGCACTGGCGCTCGACCGCAAGGCCTTCATCTCGATCCTGTTCGAAGGCCAGGCCGATATCGGCGGCACCATGCTCCCCGCGCCGGACGGATTATGGGCGATGCCGAAGGAGATGCTGGAATCGATTCCGGGCTACGGTGCCGACGTCGAAGCCAACCGCGCGGAAGCGCGCAAGCTGATGGAGAAAGCGGGCTTTGGCCCGGACAAGCATTTGCAGCTCAAGGTCTCCACCCGCAACATTCCGATCTACCGCGACCCCGCCGTGATCCTGATCGATCAGCTCAAGAGCATCTATATCGACGGCGAGCTCGACGTCGTCGACACCGCGCAATGGTTCCCGAAGGTCGCTCGCAAGGACTATGCGCTCGGCCTCAACCTGACCGGCAACGCGGTCGACGATCCCGACCAATCGTTCTACGAAAACTATTCCTGCGGCTCGGAACGCAACTACACCAACTACTGCAACAAGGACATCGAGAAACTGTTCGACGCGCAGTCGGTTGAAACCAACATCGCCAAGCGCAAGAAGCTGGTCTGGGAGATCGACAGGAAACTGCAGGAAGACGTGGCGCGCCCGATCATCTTGCATAGTCGCGCGGGCACCTGCTGGCAGCCCTATGTCAAGGGCATCACCATCATGGTGAACAGCTCATATAACGGCTATCGTTACGAGGACGTCTGGCTGGACAAGTAGGCCGGGCGCGACTCAACAGTTTTCGACAGGAGTAGGCCCGCGTGCTTGCCTACATCGTGCGCCGCCTTGGCCTGATGCTCGTGACCCTGTTCGGGATCTCGATCGTCGTCTTTTTCCTGCTGCGCATCGTGCCGGGCAACATCGTCGATATCCTGTTCGATGCGGCCGGCTTCGTCGACCCTGCCGACAAGGCCAATCTCGAACGCGAACTGGGGATCGATCAACCGCTGGTGCTGCAATATCTGCACTGGATCGGCGGGCTGCTGCGCGGCGACCTCGGCTATTCCTACGTGTCGGAGAAGCCGGCGCTGGAGGAAATCCTGCCGCGGATTCCGATCACCGCGCGGCTCGCCGGGCTCGCGCTGCTGTTCTCCGCCTCGATCGGCATTCCGCTCGGCGTCGTCAGCGCGGTCTATCAGGGATCGCGGATCGACTACGCCTTGCGCGTGGTCAGCCTCAGCGGCCTCTCGCTGCCCTCGTTCTGGCTCGGACTGTTGATCCTGATGGCCTCGGTCGCGCTGTTCGGCAGCATCCCGATCTTCAACCCGAATCCCAGCACGTTCGGCGAGATGTTTGCGACCTATTGCCTGCCCGCGCTGGCGGTGGCCTTTCGCAGCTCGGCGTTGACCATGCGCATCACGCGCTCCTCGATGCTTGAGGTGCTGCGGCAGGATTACATCCGCACCGCGCGGGCTAAGGGTGCCTCGGAGGCATCGGTGAATTTTCACCACGCATTGAAGAACGCCATCCTGCCCGTGATCACCGTGGTCGGCATCGAGGCGGCGTTTCTGATCGGCGGGCTGATCGTGACCGAAACCGTTTTCAATATTCCGGGCGTGGCGCGCTTTCTGGTCGAGGCTATCCGTTGGCGCGACTATCCGATTGTCCAGAACCTCGTGATGTTCATCGCCGTGGTTGTCGTGGTTGCGAATTTCGTGGTCGACATGCTCTATGCGGTGTTCGACCCGCGCATCCGCTACTCGGATTGAGGAAAGCGGCATGGCAACGGTCGACTACGATCTCGAACTCAAACGTGCCGGCGCCAACGCCACGCATGGCTGGCGCAGGCTGGCATTTTTCGCGCAGCGTTACGTCCTTGGCACCGTCGGTCTCGCCATCATGACGATTTTCGTGCTGACCGCGGTGTTTGCCGGCCTGATCGGCCGCTACGATCCGCTGACGGTGGATTCCGCGCATGCGCTTGCCCATCCCGATGCGCGGCACTGGATGGGGACGGATTCCTTCGGCCGCGACGTCTGGAGCCGCATCATCCATGGCGCGCGGATATCGCTCGCCGTCGGCATCGGCTCGACCGCGCTCGGCGCCTCGATCGGCGTCATTGTCGGCTTGACCTCGGGCTATCTCTCCGGCTGGGTCGACCTCGTGTTCCAGCGCGTGACCGATATCCTGCAATCGCTGCCGCTGCTCGTTCTCGCGCTTGTCATGACCGCCGCACTGGGCCCATCGCTGCCGAACGTCATTATCGCGATCGCGATCCCCCTGATCCCGATCGTCGCGCGCGTGATCCGCGCCAACACATTGGCGTTACGCGAACAGCCCTTCGTGGAAGCCGCCAAGTCGATCGGCATGAGCGAGATGCGGATCGCGCTGCGCCATGTCCTGCCGAACACGCTGGCGCCGCTGATCGTGCTCGCCACGGCCCAGCTCGGCTCCACCATCCTGACCGAGGCATCGCTGTCGTTCCTCGGCCTCGGTATTCCCGAGCCCTACCCGTCCTGGGGCCGCATGCTCTCGGAATCGGCCGCCGAATACGTCCGCACCGCGCCATGGCTTGTGATCTTCCCGGGGATCGCAATCAGCCTTGCGGTGTTCGGCACCAACCTGTTCGGCGATGCACTGCGTGACATCCTCGACCCAAGGCAGCGCGGCTGATGAGCGGCTCGGCGGCATCGGCAAACGTCGTCCTTGAAGTGAAGGGCCTGCAAACCGTGTTCTTCACCAATTCGGGGCTGTTCCGCGCGGTGGACGACCTCTCGTTCGACGTTCGTCGCGGCGAGACGCTGGCGATCGTCGGCGAGTCTGGATGCGGCAAGAGTGTGAGTGCGCTCTCGATCATGCGCCTTGTGCCGAACCCGCCGGGCCGCATCGTCGGCGGCTCGATCCTGCTCGAAGGCAGGGATCTGCTCGGTCTTGATGAAGCTGAGATGCGAAAGATCCGCGGCAACCGCATTTCCATGATCTTTCAGGAACCGATGACTTCGCTCAACCCGGTGATCCGGATTGGCGATCAGATCAGCGAGGCGGTTCGCCTGCACCGGACCATGACGGCAAGAGAAGCCTGGAATCAGGCGGTCGAAATGCTGCGACTGGTCCGCATCCCCGAGCCAAAGCGCCGCGCGGAGGAATATCCGCATCAACTGTCCGGCGGCATGCGCCAGCGGGCGATGATCGCGATGGCGCTGGCGTGCCGCCCGGCGCTGTTGATTGCCGACGAGCCGACCACCGCGCTTGACGTGACGATTCAGGCGCAGATTCTCGCGCTTGTGCTCGACCTGCAGAAAGAGCTCGGCATGGGCTTGATCCTGATCACGCACGACCTCGGCGTGGTCGCGCAAACCGCGCAGCGCGTGATCGTGATGTATGCCGGCAAGAAGGTCGAGGAGGCCGATGTCGAAACCTTGTTTGCAAATCCGCGTCATCCCTACACGCGCGGCCTGATGGCCTCGATCCCGGCGGTGCCGACCGGGCAGGCGCGGGCCGAGGCGCGGCTGACCGAAATTCCCGGTACAGTGCCTTCCCTGACCAGCCTGCCCGAGGGTTGTGCGTTTGCGCCGCGTTGCTCGCTTGCGGTCGAACGCTGCCGGCAGGAATATCCGCCGCTGCAACAGTTCGGCAGCAACCATCTGGCAGCCTGCTGGCGCGCCGCAGAACTTGCAGGCTCGCCGTGACCGATACCCGCCCATTGCTCGAGGTCACCGACCTCGTCAAGCACTACCCGGTGCGCAGCGGCGTGCTGCGCCGTGCGGTCGGCACGGTGCACGCGGTCGACGGCGTGAGCTTTTCGCTTCGCGTCGGCGAAACACTCGGGCTGGTCGGCGAGTCCGGTTGCGGCAAATCGACGGTGGCCCGCAGCGTACTGCGCCTGGTCGAGCCGACCAGCGGCCGCATTCAACTCGACGGAAGGGACATCACTCACCTCGGCAAAGCCGAGCTTCGCCCGGTCAGGCAATCGATGCAGATCGTGTTCCAGGACCCGTTTGCCTCCCTCAATCCGCGGATGACGGCGGGCGACATCGTCGGCGAGCCGCTCAGCGTGCATGGTCTGGCCTCCGGCCGCGACAAGCAGACACGTGTCGCCGAGCTGTTTCAAAAAGTGGGCTTGAGAGCGGACCAGATGAAGAACTATCCGCATCAGTTTTCCGGCGGCCAGCGCCAGCGCATCTGCATCGCCCGCGCGCTCGCGCTGGGGCCGCGCCTGATCGTCTGCGACGAACCGGTTTCCGCGCTCGACGTATCGATCCAGGCCCAGGTGATCAATCTGTTGATCGACCTGCAGCGCCAGCACGGCTTTTCCTATCTCTTCATCGCGCACGACCTCGCCGTCGTCGCCCATATCAGCCACCGTGTCGCCGTGATGTATCTCGGCCGCATTGTCGAGATTGCCGAAAAAAGCGAATTGTTCAGCAACCCCCGCCATCCCTATACACAGGCATTGCTGGCTTCGGTGCCGGTCGCCGATCCCAGGACAAGACGGCTGAAGCCGCTGGTCGACGGCGACGTACCGAGCCCGGTCAACCCGCCGTCGGGCTGCGCCTTTCACACGCGCTGCCGTTACGCGATGGAGCGGTGCAAGGTGGAGCGAGCGGCCTTGGTAGAGGCCGCCGGGCGACATCAGGTGGCGTGCCTGCTCAACGAGGGGACGGGAAGATCTGAATAGACCCAAGCGGCCTTTGCGGGTCGGAGCGTTCGGTCAAGTCTTGTTGGCTCAAGTCTTGTTCGCTCAAGTCTTGTTCGCTCAAGTCTTGGCGTCGGAAACCACGACCCTGATATTGGCGATCGCGATACTGTGTTCATCGATGAACACGACGCTCGAAGTACCGAGAGCTAGCGCCCTCAGCACGACCGCGCGATCGTTTTCGCGCTGGACATCGACCACGTGGGGATGCTCGATCAATACGGTTTCGAAGGGCCTGTCGAGCCTGAGCAACGATCCGACGCCGGGCGCGAGGTAAACCGTGTCATCCGAGCCCTGCACGGCGGCAACCGTCGCCAGCAGCAGGATCATTCCGAGCAAAGAGGCGCGAAGCCGAGCGGACAACATGTCAATCACCGCCATATTCAGGTGGGTGAAGGCAATTCAGGATTTGGTATTCGCAAACGTCGCTCAATACGGCCAAAGTAGCATCGCACGCCGCAATCAAACGTGAAGCAGTTCACAGCGCCGGCCGCTCCACGCCATCAAAGCATGATGGATTTAAGTTCGATCGACCTCGTCAGCACCGGGTCTTCCAAATACGCCCCCACCCTGGCTCGCCTTCGCTCGCCTTCCCTCCCCGCTGCTCGCTCACGCTCGCGGGGGAGGGATGAAGCGGACTGCGTACTGCGTCTGATCCCTCCCCCACGAAGTGCGGGGAGGGTGGCCGGCCGTAGGCCGGTCGGGTGGGGGCCGCACTTCGCGCGACCCGTTGGCTCGCAATGACGACGCTTCGAATTGAGCCAAATCTTAAGCTCTGGATAGCGCCACGCAACTAACCCGCCGCGATTTCGACCACGACCTTTCCCATCGTCACCTGCTCGCCTTCGACGACATCGATCGCGACGATGGTGCCCGCCATCTCCGCCCGGTGCACATGCTCCATTTTCATGGCTTCAAGCGTCATGACCGGCTGGCCCGCGGTGACGCGATCGCCCTGCTTCACCAGCACGGCGACCACGCGCCCGTTCATTGAAGCACGCACCTTGCCGTCGCCGCCGCCCGAATTGGCGGTTTCCGGGGCCGCAAGCGTAAGATCGCGGACCGAACGCGTAATGCCGCGGTGCTGGAAATACAGGCGGTCGCCATGGCGCAGATATTTGATCTTCTCCGTTATGCCGCTTTCGCGGAAGCGGATCATGTCACCGTCAGGCTCGTCAATCTCGAAGCGGTGCTCGCCGCCATCCAGGCTTGCCAGATAGCTGCCTTCGCGTTCACGGAAAATCTCGAGCTCCAGTAACCCGCGATCAAGCTCGATCCGCAACGGAAGTGGAAACGTCGCGGCGAGCGACCGCCCGCCCCGCCAGGGCTCCGCATGCGGATTGGTCACGTACAGCAGCAACGCCGCTAACGCGGCGTCGGAATCAGTATCACCCCGCGCCAAAAGCTCCTCGCGATGCTGCGCGATGAAAGTCGTCGTTGCCCCGCCGCCTGCGAAGCTGGGATGCCGCAAACAGGACAACAGGAAGCTCTGGTTCGTGGTCACACCGAAGCCGACCAGCTTTTCAAGGGCGCAAATCAGCCTGCCGCGCGCCTCCTCGCGGCTCATGCCATGGCTGATGATCTTGGCAATCATGGAATCGTAGAACGGCGGGATCACCGAGCCGGACTGCAGGGCGTGCTCGACCCTTGCATCGTAGGGCGTTTCCCAAAGCACCATTTCTCCGGATTGCGGCATGAAATCATGGTTGGCATCCTCCGAGCACAGCCGCACCTCGATGGCGTGGCCGAAAAAGGCGACGTCCTCCTGAACCATGCCGAGCGGTTCGCCGCTCGCCACCCGCAACTGCAGGGCGACGAGATCGAGCCTCGTGATCGCCTCGGTAACGGGGTGCTCGACCTGCAGGCGCGTGTTCATCTCCAGGAAATAGAATTCGCCGCGCTGATCGAGCAGGAATTCCAGCGTGCCCGCGCCCTCATAACGCAGCGCCCTGACTGCTGCGACCGCGACTTCGCCCATCCGCGTCCTCAGCTTCTGCGAGACCGCGGGCGAAGGCGCTTCTTCGATCAGCTTCTGATGCCGCCGCTGCACCGAACAATCGCGCTCGCCGAGGTGGATCGCGTTGCCGTAACGATCGCCAAACACCTGGATTTCGATGTGACGGGGATTCTCGATCGCCCGCTCCAAAATCATATTGCCGTCGCCGAACGCGGCCTTGGCTTCCGACCGCGCGCTGCGCAGCGCATCGGGAAAGGAAGCGGCGTCGGTGACCAGCCGCATGCCGCGGCCGCCACCGCCGGCAGCCGCCTTTATCATCACGGGGAAACCGATCTTGCCGGCCTCCGCGAGCATTGCCGCCTCGCTCTGGTCCGTTCCCTGATAGCCGGGCACGCAGGGAATGCCGGCCTTGCGCATGAACTCCTTGGCACCGGCTTTGCTGCCCATCGCCCTGATTGCTTCCGGCGACGGCCCGATGAAGACCAGTCCCGCATCGCGGCAGGCCTGCGCAAAGTCCGCGTTCTCGGCGAGAAAGCCGTATCCGGGGTGCACGGCATCGGCACCTGAGGCTTTTGCCGCTGCGATGATCGCGTCAATGTTGAGGTAGGACCGCGCCGGCAGCGCCTCACCGATCCGCACCGCCGTATCGGCTGCGCGCACGTGCAATGCGTCGCGGTCGGCATCGGAGTAGACCGCGACAACGCCGAGCCCGAGCCGGCGCGCTGTTTTCATGATACGCAGTGCGATCTCGCCGCGATTGGCAATCAGAACCTTGAAGAACGGGGTCCGCTTCATTTCGCCGGTCATGGGCGCGCAACCGAGAACTGCATGGCTTGCGGATGGCGCGCCTCGGCCTCGCGGCAAACCGCGAGCACCTCGGCCAGCACGCCGCGGGTGTCGCGCGGATCGATCACGCCATCATCGAGGACACGGGCGCTGGTCGAAAACACGTCCATTTGGCCCTCGAACACGCCGACGATCTGGGCCTTCATCGCCTCGAGCTTCTCCTTCTCGATCGGCCGGCCCCGTCGCGCGGCGGCAGCCTCGGTCACGATCGCCATGGTCTCGGCGGCTTGCTCACCGCCCATGACGGCGGTCTTGGCGTTCGGCCACGAGAAGCAGAAGCGCGGGTGGAAGCCGCGCCCGCACATGCCGTAATTGCCGGCCCCGAACGAGGCGCCGCAGTAGATCGTGATCTGCGGCACGCTGGCCGAGGTCACGGCCTGGATCATCTTGGAGCCGTGCTTGATCATGCCCGCCTCTTCATAGGCGCGGCCGACCATGTAGCCGGTGGTGTTGTTCATGTAGAGCAATGGCGTGCGGGTCTGGCAGCAGGCCTGGATGAAATGCGTCGCCTTGTTGGCACCGGGGACATCGAGCGGGCCGTTATTGGTGACGATGCCGATCGCCTGACCTTCGATGCGGGCGTGGCCGCACACCGTGGCCGGCCCGTAATTGGCGGCAAATTCGGTGAAGTCGGAATCATCGACAAATCGCGCAATCGCCTGGCGCATATCGACCGGGCGCTTGTGATCCATCGGCATGATGCCGAGCAGTTCTTCGGCGTCGTAACGCGGCGGCTTGAAGGAAGCCTGACGCGGCGCCACCTGGTCCCATGCCCGGTCCCATTCCAGGCTTGCCATGATTTCGCGGGCGATCCTGAGCGCATCGCGATCGTCCTCGGCGAGGTAGTCGCCGAGGCCGGAAATCGTCGTGTGCATCTCGGCGCCACCGAGTTCTTCTTCGGTCGCGATCTCGCCAGTTGCGGCCTTGAGCAGCGGGGGTCCTGCGAGGAAGGCGCGGGTCCGGCCACGCACCATCACGATGTAGTCGGACAGGCCGGTCTGATAGGCACCGCCCGCGGTCGATGAGCCATGCGTCACGGTGACGACGGGCAGGCCTGCCGCCGACAGGCGCGCCAGATTGCGAAAGATGTTGCCGCCGCGCACGAAGTCCTCGACGCGGTAACGCAGCAGGTTGGCGCCGGCGCTTTCGACCAACTGCACGTAAGGCAGCTTGTTTTCCAGCGCCAATTCCTGCACGCGCAGGGTCTTGTCCAACCCGAAAGGTTGCAGCGCGCCGGCGTCGATGCCGGCATCGTTGGCGCTGACCATGCAACGGATGCCCGAGACGAAGCCGATGCCGGCGATCACGCCGCCACCGGGTACGCTCTTGTCGGGGTCTGGCACATCGAACATGTAACCCGCCAGCGTCGACAGCTCGATGAAGGGACTACCGGGGTCGAGCACCAGCGCGACCCGCTCGCGTGGCAACAGCTGTCCGCGCTTGTGAAAGCGGTCTTTCGCCGCTGCTGAAGCGACACGCGTACGCTCCTCGAGCGCGCGCATGCGTGCAATCAGTGCCCGCATGCCTTCGCGATTGGCCTTGAAGGCATCGCCGGTGGGGGAGATCGTGTTTTCGATAACAGCCATGAAGATGCCTAGTCTTGCTGCGTCACTAAACCCTCATGGTGAGGAGGCGCGCGAGCGTCGTCTCCGGACGATGCTTTGCATCGCCGGGAGAACCATGAGGCGCGGGCAAACCTCCCGGGCCACATCCTTCGAGACGCGGGCTAAAGCCCGCTCCTCAGGATGAGGCCATAAAACCATGTTATGACGCAGTAGGGTCAACGTTTGGTCCCGAAAATCTTCCGTGCCTCGGCGGGGCCTGCGATCTCTCGCCCGGCGCGGCGCGCGCAGGAGGCCAACGCCTCGACCAACTGCCCGTTGGAGGTCACCTTGGTGCCGTCGCCGAGATAAAACGTGTCTTCCAGCCCACTGCGCAAATGCCCGCCGAGATCGGCGCAACGCTGGTGCAGCGGCCAGATTTCGGCGCGCCCGATCGCGGTGACCTGCCAATGCGCATCCGGCAATTTCAGCTTCAGGAGAATCGGAAGCAATTCCGGATCGGCCGGCATGCCCGAAGCGACACCCATCACGAAGTTGTATTCGAGCGGCCCCGAATACATCCCGGTCTGCCGATACATGCCGACGCAACGCACGATCCCGACGTCGAAGCATTCAAACTCGGGAATGGTGTCGACCTCCTTCATGACGTCGAGATAATCCTTCACCTTCTCGACCGAGTTGTCGAACATCATCGGCGGCCAGGCCCAGCTGTTGTCCGCCTTCACCTTCAGGTAGTTCAGCGAACCGGCGTTGCAGGCGGCAATTTCCGGCCTGGTCTGGCGGATGCATGAAAGCGCGCCGGCATAATCGGGTCCGGATACGCCGGAGGTGTGGTTGATGATGACGCCGGGACATGCCTCGCGGATCGCCTGCTGGATCTCCTTGCTGACGCCGACCTCCCAGGACGGCAGGTGGCCCATGCCGGGAGCCTGCTGGCGCAGATGGATATGCATGATGCTGGCGCCCGCGTTGAAGGCGGCCCTGGCCTCGCGCGCCATTTCCTCCGGCGTCACCGGAACGTGATGCTGCTTCGGATCGGTCAGCACGCCATTCAGCGCGCAGGTGATGACAGCCTTGTCGCTCATGAAAATGGCCTTCGGCGCGTTGTGAAACTGCGGCGATGATGCGAGCCGTCTTAACCGGCTTCTTGCGTCCACCCGCTATCCGAGAACTCCGGCCGGCCAGCGTGGTAGATCACGAGATCACGCGAGCCGGAAAAGATCGCGCGCGGCTTCAGGCCGTAAAATCTGCGGATCGAGTGGCTGAAATGCGTTGAATCGGGGTAGCCGATATCCTGCGCCAGATGCGCGAGGTTGACGTCCTGGTTGGCGAAATGCAGCAGGTGACGCGCGCGCTTCCAGGCCCTGAACGCCCGAAACGAGATGCCGGTCTCCTGCTTGAACAAATGCAGGAAACGTGACGCGGACAACCCCGCTTCGGCTGCACAACTGGCCGCGGTGACCGGCTCGCCCGAGAACCTGCCGATGGTTGCGATGGCTCTCACCACGCGCGGATCGAGCATGTGAGGCGGCAGCGACTCGCCGAAGCACATCAGATCGAACACGCGGCTTGTGATGTCGTCGCGGCACTGCCGGTTGCGCAGCTCCGCATGGGCTGCGCGAATACGTCGAGCGAAGGCTCCGTTCTCCGGTCCCGACAAGCGTTTTGAAAGCTCCTCGAACGTACCCGGACGGACGCTTTCCGGCTCTATAGTTACACAGATCACGGAGCGATGGTCGCTGGTCACCGTGTGGCGTACGTTCGGCGCCACCGTCAGCAGCTCGCCATGGACTTCGCACGCTTGCGCAGTGGACAGCCAAAGCCCGCCTTCGATGGCCACATAGACATGAAACGCGCCCGCGCAGCGCTCTCGGGGACGGCCAAGCAGGCCGGCGTAAAACACCCGCTCCGGCGTGATCAGCATCAAATGGCCGGTTCGACTTGCCCTGTCGTCCATGGCGTCCTCCTCGCAGCGGCCGTTTGCGACCGCTGCGAAATCCCCTCCTGGGGGATGCTCCCGCTTCAATCTGGTTGCGCGGGACCATAGCGCAAATTTCCGATCGCCTGCCATGAATTCCCCGCGGATGCGCTAATGTCCCGGTTCTGACATTCGTATCACTCAGCGGCTGGCTCATTTACGAATGTCAGAACCAAAGGGACACTAGCAAGTATCGGATTCTAGTGTGGTTTTGGATTTGACATTCGATTTGGGAAGTCGCGGCAATACTGAATCGAATGTCAAATCCACCACACTAGCCAAAATCAGGCGCGTACCCGTGCCGCCACGTTCTGTTCAACGCCTGCGCGGCGCTCCGCCGCAACGGCTCGCCGATATCCCTCGCGCTCCTGCAGACGCGCCCAATAGGCCGCAACGTTCGGTCCGAAATCCTTGGCAAGGCCGATCGACTCGGCCAGCCGCAGCGCAAAACCGATGACGATGTCGGCCGCCGTAAAGCGACCGGCGCAGAGCGTCTCCCCCTTGCCGGCTGCAGCCTCGACCGCCCGCAGCCGGCCCAGGAACCATTTTGCATAGTCGGTTGCGACCTGCGGGTTGCGGCGCTCCTCCGGCTCGAGCTGGCTGTAGCGAAGCACCAGCGTCTGCGGAAAGGTCAGTGTCGCGTCGCTGAAATACATCCAATTCAGGAACGCGCCGTAATCGGGATCGGCGGCATCGACCATCAGCGGCGTCGGCCCGTATTTGATGCCGAGATAGTGGCAGATGCCGGAGGACTCCGTCATCCTGGCCTCGCCATCGATCATCAGCGGAATGGTGCCGAGCGGATTAAGCGCAAGATACTCCTTGGCGAAGACCCGCGGCGGGAACGGCAACATCTTGAGCTCGTAGGGGAGCCCCATCTCTTCCAGCATCCAGAGCGGACGAAAGGAGCGTGCGCCGTCGCAATGATAAAGGGTGATCATCGGTGTTTTCCTGTTCTTGATTTATAGGGGGCGGTGCCTACCATCTTTCATAACCCCATCTGGCGGCTGGCAAGATCCTTCATGATTTCCTCGGTGCCGCCGCCGATCGCATTGACCTTGACCTCGCGGTAGATGCGCTCGACCTTGACGCCGCGCATGAAGCCGGCGCCGCCAAAAATCTGCACGGCCTCTGACGCGCAGAACGCCATGGTCTGCGTGGCCTGGTTCTTCATCATGCAGATTTCGGCGACCGGGCTCTCGCCCTGCTCGAGCCGCCACGCCAGCATTTCCAGCATGGCCTGGGAAGCAGCCACGCGCTGGGCCATATCGACCAGCTTGTGGCGGATCACCTGGTGCTGGGCGATCGGCTTGCCGAACGTCTTGCGCTCTTTGGCATAGGCGATCGCTTCGTCAAGACAAACGCGCGCATAGGCCGTGCAGCTTGCCGCCATGCCCATGCGCTCGCTGTTGAAGTTTTGCATGATGAGCCTGAAGCCTTGGCCTTCCTCGCCGATAAGGTTCTCGAGCGGAACGCGGCAATCGTCGAAATGCAGCGTGGCCGTATCGGAGGCCCACCAGCCCATCTTCTTCAGCTTGGTGCGGGAAAGCCCCGCCGTGTCGCCTTCGATCAGGAGCAGGCTGACGCCGGCAGCCCCCTCGCCGCCCGTGCGCACGGCGACCGTCAGATAGTCGGCGCGCACGCCCGAGGTGATGAACGTCTTTTCTCCATTGACGACGTAGTGATCGCCCTCGCGGCGCGCTCTGGTCCGCAGGCTTGCGACGTCGGAGCCGCCGCTCGGCTCGGTGATCGCTAGCGCCGAAATCTTCCGGCCCGACAGCACCTCCGGCAACACCCTCGCCTTGATCTCGGGACGCGCGGCGCGCGCAATCGGCGGCGAACCGATGGTATGGCTCATCAAGCTTGCATTGACCCCGCCGGCTCCGGCCCGCGCCAGCTCCTGCGACACCACGATCTTCATGAACTGATCGGCGGGAACGCCGCCATATTCTTCCGGAAAGCCGAGCCCGAGCAGGCCGATCTCGGCAGCCTTCGCATAGAGCGTGCGCGGGAACTCGCCGGCCTCGTCCCATTGATGGGCATAAGGCTCGATCTCGCGCTCGACAAAGCGGCGGACCACGTCGCGATAGGCCTCATGCTCTGCGCTGTAGAACGGGCTTTTCATCGACCTGTTGTCCTTATGGTTCATCAAGATGGCGATAAGCTATGGGCTCAACTTGCGTCCAGTGGCTGTGGCGGAGTCTCAAGCCGCGGAGTTCGCCTGCGCTGATCATATATAGCAACTCGCCGCAAGACAGTCTTTCCGCACTGCCCAACTTGAGGCATGGTACGGGCTACGACCGCCGACCATGGAGGAAGCCTTGGCCGTTCGCTACTATGACTGGATCGCGCATTACGGCCTGCGGACACCGGACAAGACCGCGGTCATCGATCTTGCAAGCGAACGCCGCTTTACTTACGCGGAATTCGACGCGCGGGTTTCGCGGCTTGCCGGGCATTTGCGGGATCGTCTTGGCGTTGCGCGGGGCGACCGCGTCACCGTGCTGGCCTTGAACACCACCGATACGCTGGAGGTGCAGTTTGCCTGCGGGCGGCTCGGCGCGGTGTTCGTGCCGCTGAACACGCGTCTCACCGTACCGGAGCTGCAGTTCATCGTCGGCGACGCCGCGCCAAAAGTCATGGTTCATGACACCGACCTTGCGGAAACGGCGCTGGCGGTCACGAAACTGTGCAACGTCCCCTCCACGCTGCTGCTGGGTCGCGGCGGCTCCTACGAGATTGCAATCACCGGGGCAACGCCGCTCGACAAGTTCGAGGAGGTCACGCTCGATGACATCTCGACCATCATGTACACCTCGGGCACGACCGGCCAGCCCAAGGGCGCGATCATCACCCACGGCATGACGTTCTGGAACTGCGTCAATCTCGGCGGGCCGGCCCTCATTACCCCCTCCTCGGTGCTGCTGACGGTGCTGCCGCTGTTTCATACCGGCGGGCTCAATTGCTATACCAACCCGGTGCTGCATGCCGGCGGCACCGTGCTGATCATGCGCAGCTTCGATCCCGGACAGGCGCTGCAACTGATCAGCGAGCCCACGCAAGCGATCAACGTGTTTTTCGGGGTGCCCGCGATCTATCAGTTCATGGCCCAGCATCCCGCCTTCGAGACAAGCGACTTCAGCCGCCTCATCGTCGGCGGCGTCGGCGGCGCGGCGATGCCGGTGCCGCTGCTCAAGGTGTGGGAGGCCCGCGGCGTGGCCCTGCAGCAGGGCTACGGCATGACCGAGACGTCGCCAGCGGTGCTGGTGCTCAGCCGCGAGGAGGCCGAACGCAAGGCCGGCTCGGCGGGAAAACCGGTGTTACACACAGAGGTGCGGATTGTCCGCCCCGACGGCACCGATGCCGCAGTCGGCGAGCTCGGCGAGCTCTGGGTCAAGGGGCCGAACGTCACGCCCGGCTACTGGAACAGGCCGGAGGCCAACACATCCTCCTTCACCGACGGCTGGCTGCACACAGGTGACGCCACGCGCATCGACGAGGAGGGCTTTTACTACATCGTCGACCGCTGGAAGGACATGTACATCTCCGGCGGCGAGAACGTCTATCCGGCCGAGGTCGAGAACGTCCTGCACCAGATCGAGGCGATTGCCGAGGCAGCGGTGATCGGCATTGCAGATGCGCAATGGGGCGAGGTCGGCATGGCCATCGTCGCCATAAAA
>Ga0306920_100002979_pt1 | contig 21429 bp, 18 predicted proteins | sample flu12Cox44000170_FD_204666 | JGI IMG/M metagenome (GOLD analysis project Ga0306920, IMG submission 204666) | Lab enrichment of tropical soil microbial communities from Luquillo Experimental Forest, Puerto Rico - flux4day.12C.oxic.44.000.170 (v2)... | ecosystem: Environmental > Terrestrial >... | reverse complement strand
GACCAGCGGATATGCGGGCGCGTTCCTCGATGAGGGCAAGGTCATTTGGGGACACGAGACTGCCATCGGCTACTTCGCGCAGGACCATCGGGCGCTGATCCAGCCGGGGATGACGGTTTCCGACTGGCTGCATCAGTGGGAGCCCGGCGCAGCCTTCGAAGAGATTCGAGGACTGCTGGGGCAGATGCTGTTTCAGAAAGAAGACGGCAGCAAGAAGACGGATGTGCTTTCCGGAGGCGAGGCGGCGCGGTTACTGTTCTGCAAGCTGATGCTGCAGAAGCCGAATGTGCTGGTCTTCGACGAACCGACCAACCACCTCGACCTCGAATCAATCAACGCGCTGAATATTGCTCTGCAGCGTTACCAAGGCACCGTGCTGCTCGTCTCGCACGACCACGACCTGATCGACGAAGTCGCCACGCGCATCTGGCACTTCGAGAACGACCATAGAATCACCGATTTCAAAGGCCCGTACGAGGAGTACCAGGAAGTGTTGGCGGCGTAGATTCTGTCGGTTGCAGGAAGAGGCCTCGCGAGGAGCGAGGCTTTTTCTATTGCTCAGGCCGTTAAGAATCGTCGCTTGATTCCGCGCCGCTTTTCATGATTCCATTCCTTCGCTGGGGCACAGTCGTGGAATAACCGTAGGCCGGCAGCGGGAGGCGACAGTGGTTTATCGCGACAGCAAGCACACGTCGGAGTTCTACTTGGGCGGCCGCCGGCGATGGATGACCAACGCCGCGATTTGGATGAGCGCGATTGCTTTTGGGTCCGGCAAAGGATGGGCGTTTTCGGACAACGGCCTGTCCCACTCGGCAGAGGCGATTCACCAAGAGCCGCTGTTCAAAGCAAATCCAAAACGAATTTATGAGGCTCTCACCGATGCGAAGCAGTTCCAGAAGATCCAATTGCTCGGAGGTGCCATCGCGGCTTCGGAGCTTCAAGCTAAACCGGCACAAATCAGCGCCGAGACGGGCAGCACGTTCACTCTTTTTGGCGGATACATTGTCGGCAGGCAACTCGAGTTGGTGCCCGGCCAGAGAATTGTTGAAGCCTGGCGCGAAATCACGTGGGAGCCAGGTATCTTTTCGATTGTCAGGTTCGAAATGAAGGAGAACGGCACCGGCACGAAACTAATTTTCGACCACACGGGGTTTCCCGCCGGGGCCGGTGAGCATCTTGCAGTGGGATGGAAATCCAACTATTGGGATCCGATGGAGAAGCTGCTGTCGTGACAGGGGGTGCGGAGACCTCGCAGAACCTCCACAAGAAACAAGGCCTCGCGGTTGGCGAGGCCTGTTTTCCTTGGAAGAGAGCTTGAGCTGAGAGTAGTCGGAACCCCAGTTACTCGCGCCCGTAGCTCGACTCTATGATGTGCTGGCTTGATCGGTCATAAAGGCAGCGGTAGTTGAACTTGCCGTAGTTTCCATCGTCAGCCTGATACTGGCCTTCTCCCTGAATGACAATGCGGCCGTCGTTTTGCTCCGATTCCGTCGTTGCTTCAGGCGTTGGACGCAGGTTCCTCACGTCTCGATGGTCGCGCTGAATGCGCACCGCCACTGCGTTCATGCAGGCTTCCGACGCGGAGGATCCCGCTGGGCCGGCTTTCCAGTTGTTGGAGGCGTATTCGCGGCCGTGATCGCCGTGCCAGTCTTCGGCATATCTGCCGCCCTTCCAAGTGATGTTGCCCGTGTAGCCTTCGGCTCTGCCGGCTTTTTCGCCTCGGGTATTGTCAATGCGAATTACAGCGACGCCGCCGTTGCCGCTGGGGCTTTGCTCAACTATCTGCATTCCGTGGCCATCGACGCCTGAAAAATGAAAGTTGTTGGTACTGGACGGCAGAGGCTGGTTGCAATCGAGCCGCCGCCATTGTGCTGGAGCGCCGTCGATACTGATGAGTCGGCCCTCGTCACCACGAATCTCGACGTCGGCTACACCCGCTACAACCACCTCGAAGGTGCACTTGCCGTTTCCGCTGCCGCCAGAAATGTTGGCGTGGATGTACTGCGCACGATGCGAATCGTCGGCATGCCTTCCCCAGTCATCGCGGTCCTGCGCAGAAAGCGAGAATGGCGCGGAGGCAAACAACGCGATTGCAACAAGCCAAGCTCGACATGATCCGAATCTCATCGTATTCCTCCCGACGAAGAATCGTCGTGGGACGATGCGTCGGCACGCGGGAACGTGCCAGCGGGATCGCCTCATGTAAGTCTAGGCATGATCGGAAGTCAGAAGGCCTCAGGAATCTTACGCAGATACGCGAGATATGTACCGTAGAGCAGTGGATAGTGGTTAGTGGATAGAAGAAGCATATGTGCCGGTGCAGCGGTGAGTTCCCAGGTTGGCGCCCAAATGCAGGGCGCGAACCTGGGGCACCCGTCACCCATAAAGTGATCAGTGGTCATACCTCATTTCAACCTGGCGCCGGCGCTGCGGACGACCACCCATTGGCCGTCGCGTTTCTCAAGAAGATCCATCCAAACAAACTCGCCGCTGGTATCTTTTCCGTCCTGGCTTCGCTTCTCCTTGACAGTGGCACTGGCCACAGCAACATTGCCGTATACCTGCACGTCCATCGGTCCATTCTCAAACCACTCGAGTTTGTCATGGAACGACTTGAAGTCAGTTAGAAGGGTCTCCTTCGTGATGATCTTTCCGGAGGAGACGGTTGCGAAATCGTCGGCGTAAACCTTGCTCAGCCTGCCGACATCGCCGGCCACCAGTGCATCCCCCATCTCCTGTTCGAGTTGCTTGATAGCGTCGACAGCGCTGGCATCGTTCACCCGCGCTTGCGCGGGAATAAGCGCCAGTAAGGAAATCAACACGATAACGATGCTTGTTATGCTCCGCATGTTGGATCGTCCTCCATCCGAGAAATTTGCTTGGATCACCAAGACCTCGTGAGGACGAGTATTCAATGGAGGAAGAACGCCGTCCATGACCTCCGAGGTCATGGCGACGCGGGGTGCGATGTTTCGGTGCTAAAGCGCTTCGTCAGCCAGACGATTTACGAAAGTGCGCGTGGCTTCATCGGCAGGGAAGAAACTTTCGATGCGGAGTTCCTGCAGTGCAACGTCCAGCGGCGTGCCCAAGGTAGTCAAGGCAGAAAACCAGCGAAGCGTCGAGTTCTTCCACTTGTAGTCAAGGGTCAAAAACGGCGGAGGAGCGCCATCCAGATCGAGCATGCGCCAGCGGTTCGGGACGCCCGGATAACTGAGCAATTGCTCGAGGTAAGCCTTCAACGTCTGGTCTGTCGGGTTGTCGGCAGCTTCGCGGTGCACCCGCCGAATGATGTGTGCGGCGACCACCTCCCAGTTTTCGAGGAAGGGCCGCAGTCCTTTGGGATCGAATACAAGGCGGGGACCGTTGTGAGGGTTCCCGGAATCGCAACCGGGGAAAAGGCCAAGAAAGCGCTTGGCGCCAGCGTTCATCCTCAGGGTGTTCCAATAGCGATCCAAAACGAAAACGGGATTCGGCTCAAGTTGCGCTATGAAAAGCTCCACCGCGCGGCGCGCCGCCTCCAGTTCAGGTGCGTCGAGACCAGTGTTGCGATAGAGCGGCGCATAGCCGGCCGCCAGCAGCAGCGCATTGCGCTCCCGCAGTGGAACCTGCAGCGCTTCGGCAAGACGCAGAACCATCTCCCGGCTGGGCTGTGCACGGCCCGTCTCGACGCAGCTCAGATGTCGCGTTGAGATATCAGCATCGAGCGCCAGGTCCAGCTGGCTGACGCGCCGAACGCCTCGCCAGTGACGCAGCAGGACGCCAAAACTTCCCGTAGCGAGGACGGTTGCCGAACGACATGGCGAGGAACTCACGGGGTGATTATAAGAGGACGAGCGGACCGTGGTTAGCGCGCAGGCATTTCAAATTACTAATCCGGCCTGGATTTAGCCGATTCGTCGGATATTTCCAGACCCGCCTTGCGGAGGCCATCCATCAGGTGCTCGACAAGTTCAGGAGCGAACCACTTAGCAAGGCGCTCGCGCGCCGATAGGGCGTAGGCGGGGGCCAGCCTCAGAACCTCATCCAGAGATTTTCTCGCCGCTTCCGATTCTCCAAGCTGGCCGTAAGCAGCTGCCATTGCGGAGTGGGCTCCTAAATAGCCATGCATATTGAATCTGAGCCCGACGGCCACCGCATCGCGGTAGTCGCCTTTTCGGTACGCGTTGTAGAACAGAGGAAGCCAGTACCATCCGGGATGGCGTGGATTCCATTGCGCAGCTCTCTCCACCAGCGCGCAACCGTGGTCCCAGTCGCCTGAGTAGGCCAATATCGCGCCAATACCCGCAACGATCCATCCATCCATGGGATTGTGCGAGATGGCCTGCTCTGCCGCGGATCGGCAGCCCTGAAAATCTTTCAGGAAGAACAAAGCCACCGCCATGGCTTCGTGCGCAGAGGCATTCGAAGGCGCGCACTCAACTGCCCGACGCGCGGCTTGGAGTGCACGGCCGAGGGAATCGGGCTGTGGGTTGAACCCAAAGGCGAACTCGTCACAATAGAGGCTCGACAACGCGGCCCAGGCATCTCCATAATCCGGCGAACGCTGAACCGCCAGCTCCAGGCATGCCCGGGCCGCGGCATGGTCTTCGGGAGTTCCGCCCCGGGAATAATAACCATAGTTGCGTAGAAACGCCTCATAGGGGGTCAACTCGTCGGGGGCCTTACCCCGGACCAAGTTAGCCATGCTGTACGGCAAAATGCCATACCCATCGGCGACGGTGGAAACGATGCGCGGAACCAGGTCGTCCTGGAGCTCAAACATCCCATCCGGGCTGAATGTGCGCTCGTAGTTCTCCGCCCAAAGATGAGCGCCGGAGACAGCGTCCACTAACTGCACCGCGAGGCGCAGCTTGGTTCCCGCCTGCCGAAGGCTGCCTTCCATGACATAGCGAGCGCCCAGCTCCTTGCCCACGGAACGCACGTCTATCGCCTGATTTGCGTAACGCAGGGTCGAGATGCGAGCAATGACGCGCAGGTACGAGAAGCGTGAAAGCCCGGTGACGACGTCTTCCGACAGTCCGTCGGCCAACGCGGCGAGGTCGGCATTGCCGCTGTATGTGAAAGGCAGCACCGCGACCCAAAAGCCTTCGTCGGCGCGGGCAGCGCCGGAGTCAGGAGGCTCGGGCTTAGGAGTGACCGGAAGCTCAGTAGGAAAGATAAAGCGGTAAACGCGTCCCGGGACGGTCTCAATGTACCGGGGTTCAGTTGCGGAATCGCCCAGGTTCTCGCGCAACCGATTTACCGCCGCATTCAGCCCTTCGTCTGGAGCGCGCTTCGGCATCACAACGATGGACTCTGCAAGTCGATCGCGAATAGAGGTGTCGAATTCCAGATTCGCAATGAACCGATATCCCTGCCGAGGGAGAGTCTCGATGAAGCGCGGCTGTTCGGCAGAATCGTTTAGCGCTTCGCGCAGGCGGTTCACCGCTTTCCTCAAGCTTTGCTCGTAATCGACAAATGTATCGGATGGCCAGAGATGCCTGACGACGACGTCATGGCTCACAAGCTGGCCGCGGTTCTCGATGAGGAGCCGCAATACTTCGAAGGGTTGCGGGGCGAGCGTCTGCTTCGTTCCGTTAGTCCATAGCTCTCGGGTAGACAAGTCCAGCTCAAACTCGCCGAAGCGCACCCGCTGAGAGGCTCGCCAAGGGGTAGCCATCGTTAATTCGTCCCCAAGAGATTGGACGAATTCTAGCACGATGGGCGATGAGCCGATGTAATTCCCACCCGCAAGCCGAGCGGAGTAAAGGAGTTGCAGATAGTCACAACACGGTCACAGTAATTTCCCGCGTCCGCCATTGCCAGTCAGCAGCTCGAAGGCGCAAATTAGCGCCAGATTCCGGTCTGAACAAAATCACAAACCGGATTCTCAAACGAGGAGGATCTCAGATGAACACTCGACCCTTTTTACTGTTGAGCATCATGGTTGGGCTTGCCCTGATACTCTCTGCCCTTCCTGCAAACGCGACCTTCCCTGGAAAGAATGGCCTAATTGTCTTTCAAGCCCAAACCGCCGCGGGCATTCAAATTTACACTGTGCGTTCCAACGGACAAGATCTGCGCCAGATCACACAGGTCGACGGCGACGCCGTACTTCCCGACTGGTCGCCCGACGGCCGCCAAATCGTGTTCGAGATTGACAGGCCGAACCCTCCTTTCTGCAGCATTGCGATTATGAATGCAGACGGCAGCACCATCGTTGAACTGACACCGCCAAACGCGAACGTCTGCGAGAACGATGCGTCTTTCACGCCGGACGGATCGAAGATCGTCTTCGATCGATTCGATCCTGATACAAACGACGAAGCCTTCTGGAGCATGGACCGCAGCGGCAACCACCGGCAACGCATTGGACCATGCTGTGCCGATCCGAATGTCTCTCCCAACGGCAAGAGACTAAGCTTTTTAACCAATAACGGTCAGCCGGGCGGAACGGCTCTCTTCACCTCCCGTATCGATGGGAGTAATTTGTTCCAAGTCACTCCATTCAGTTTCGACGTCGCGGTCAAGCAGGACTGGGCGCCGGACGGCCAGCACCTGGTGTTCACAGTGAATGGTGATGTTCTTATGCCCGGGGTATCGGCAAACATAGCCACCATTCGCCCGGACGGAACCGACCTGCAATTCGTAACGCACTATCAGGGCGGAACTGATAGGGCATTCGTTGGCTCGTATTCTCCCGACGGGCGCTGGATCGTATTCCGGCTTAACGAAAACGGGCTTGCCGGCCTGTTCAAGATCCATCCCGATGGCACACACCTCACAACGATTATTCCCCTATCGAGCTTTAGACCTCGCTTCATCGACTGGGGTGCACGACCAAGTGAGGATGACGGTGACGAGGAAGGTTGGCAGGAGCCTGATTAGGCTGCCGCGCGGTGTCCTGACTGATATCGGGACCTTCGGTGGCAACGGCGACGCATTCCGGCTTAATGATGCTGGGCAGGTAGTCGGCAATGCCAATCTCCCCGACGGACAGTACCATGGATTTGTCTGGTGAAAGGGCAAGATGACCGACATCGGCACAATCGCTGATGATCCGTGCAGCAATGCCTTAAGAGGAGCATGAGATAAAGCTTGCTGCCCGACCCTTCACGATAGAGGAGAGGTGCACAAGCTATCGTGAGCGCGCTTTCGAAGGAGAAGAAAATGAGCATACGATCATCGGTCGGCGTCATTCTGGTCTGCGGATTCACAGCACTCTCACTCGCACAAGCTCCACTGGAGGGCCCGAAGCCGGGCCCCGAGCACAAGAAGTTGGAGTACTTCCTTGGCACATGGAAAGTGGAATCCGAGATTAAAGCCAATGAGTACGTGCCGGCCGGTAAGGGTGTCACCACCGAAACATATACATTGGATCCGGGGGGATTCTATCTCGAGAGCCGCGGTGAAGGGCAAATACCAAGGACCGTCGGCATCATCGCCTACGACAGCCATGCGAAGCTCTACACAACATTTTACGCGAGCAGTGCCGGACTCGTGGGTACCGGCACAGGAACGGTTAACGGAAATACCTGGACGTGGATGATTCAAGACAGGTGGCTTGGCCAATCCGTCAAAGGAAGAACTACAATCACGATTTCATCAGCCTCCCAATATACGGAGAAGTATGAAATGCTCGACGCGAACGGCCGATATGTAACCATCCAAGAAGGAACTGCCACAAAAGTCGCGCCTTAGCGACGCAGGCATCCAAACCTAACGCAAAGGCCGAGGACAGTCGATGAGGGGATCTTAACTTTCCTGCTGATCGCGGTATGTTTCACCGCGACGGCGCAGACAAATTCGGAAACGGCACCATAATCGAAAATCTCCGCGGTTCTACAATGAAGTAGTTGCTACAAGGCACATGCATTTTGCAAGGCTTTATTCCAATTTAAAGAGCGCTTGGATAAGGAGATGAGCCTGATGCCCCCAAAGCCCTTCAGGACTTAAGTGCGTGATCCGGATTTGCTGAGATTTGGTGTCGAATCACCTTGTGCCGCTGATTTCCGGTTAGTCGGCGACTCGGAACTTGACCAGAAACGGGCCTGAGGAAGGTTACTTCCGGCAAGTCGGCCAGTGCTTACGAATTCTTTCTTTTCATCCTGCCGTATAACGCCCTATTCGTGGATGTGGCCGATGACTCTGAGTGTGTTGTCGGCGAACGAGAAACTGGCACTGGGTTGCAATCGCTTCCGATATTGCCCGTCAAATCGGCGAAGCAAGAGAGATTCACCGGTGTGGCTTCGATCCGTCGATTCCCGGTTGCCGCAGGAATCGGCACGTTCGCATCCGCCATCAAAATAGGGGAAGGCCGAGGGATTCCTGCAAGGAGTGCCTGCCATGCCACAGGTTTCAGCTCGAGAGTTCGAACGCATGCCGTTGCGTGTTCATGAGTTTCTGGATGGAGTGCCTCTGCACGATGTTTGGGCCGTTGATCTGCCGCACGCGCGCGCCGGAATCACACTCGATGAGTTCTTACGCGCGGCAGCCAATCGTTCCTTCACTCCGTCCTTGATGGTCCGCATTCTGCTCAATATCCGTTTCTTTATTGGACGGATTTTCGGTTGGGATAGCGAGCTTGGTGCAGGTGCGTGTGAGACCTTCACAACGCGTCTGACAATCGCAGATCGCTCGCAGTCCCTTGCGCCGGCGGGAACGCGCGAGGGACCTTTCAGCATCGTGTACCGGTTCGAGAACGAGCAGCTCCTAGAGTTGGTCAACCGCACCGCTCATGCGGGGGCGCTGAGCACCCTCGTAGAAACGACGAACGGCTACCGCTTCTATTTCGGCGTTTATGTGCGCAACGTCAGCCGCTTCACGCCGCTGTACATGGCTGTGATTGACCCGTTCCGCAAGTGGATTGTGTATCCGTCACTCTTGTGTAGTGTCCGCGCTAGATGGAATCGCGAGTTCAACACCACGTGATTCAAATGCCCTTCTGGATCAGGATACGGTCGGGGTGGTCGGGTACCTGCTGACGTACTCTTCTAGCCTAGTGGTCCAGTGCCCGTCCGCCCGCCGGTTATGCCTCCGGCACAACCACTACTACCTGCTTGCCCCCGCATGATCACGATACATGTTTGCGAAGCAGCCAGACAGAAGGCCTATGAGGTAGCCAAGACCCCATAGTTTGCTGACACGCGTAAGCGAAGGAAAGTGAAGCGCTGTTCTCGGAACTGAAGAATCTGATTGGGTTGCGCCGACTGCGGCTGCGCCGGATCAAGTTTGTGCGCGAACAGTTTTACCTAGCAGCAGTGGCGCAGAATCTAAAACGGCTGGTGCGGTTCCTCGCCGCCCGGCCGCAACCGGCAGAGGCTTCCATCTAATACAGAAACGAAGAAAAGAAAAAGAAGACAGTGTAAGAACAACGACAGGCCCACCACACCCTGTTTCAACCGACTTTTTCAACAGCAACGCGATTTTTCGACAGTAGAGATCGGAAGACCGACGCAGTCGGTAGATCGGCCCGAGTTTTTACTTGCCATCAACCGCCGGAAAACTGGGGTCCATCCTGTGGAGTGCAGCCCGGATTTTTGCTTCTTGGACATCGTCAAATCCCAGGCTTTCGAAGAGCACCGTACTGTCTTTTCCAATTAGCACTAGGCGCGGAATCGCGGATTCGCCCCAATCGCCGTCCGATTCCCATTTGGGATCGGCAACATTCAGCCAGGAGTATTTATATTTCACGATAAACCGGGCAGCGTCTGCTGGATCGTCGTCCTTACTCACGCTGACCAGCGCGAGTCCTTTTTCCTTGAACTCGTCATAGAGCTTCGCCAGATGCGGCATCGATTCCCGGCACGGCGCGCACCAAGTCGCCCAAAAGTCGACCAGCACTGGCTTCCCGCGAAGAGACCCGAGATCGAACTCCTTTCCGTCCAACGTTTTCAATCTCAGCGGAGGTGCAGTTTTCCCCACGAGCTCGACAGGGCCGAATTCGATCTTCTCGACTTTCTTCGTTCCAACCGGCGGAACAAATTTGAACAAGGAATCTGCGAATGAGGCGTTGAGCTCGGTCGTGTAGATGGTCGTTCCCTCACTGTGAAACTTGTGTTCAGGAACTGTGCTACGCATCACAAACTGTTCTTTCACCAGGATCTTGCGGTCTCGATCAATCCAATAGGTAGTTTGCTGTTGCATAGTGGGATCGCGCTGTTGGTGCGGAGGCGGCCCGATTATCACCATGCAGTTCACCCGTCCGTGACCTGTGTCGATCGTCTGTGGTGGCTGCACTCTGCCGCTGGCGAGCTTCTTGTCTATCTGTCGTAACCAAGCGATGATGCCGCTTTCTCCAGGACTGAGAGCTTCCGGATCAGACGAGCGCTCTACAGACTTTTCGACATACTCTTTACGCCACGGATACCAAATCCACTCGGTTTTTCCATCGGATTCGTGAATGTCCCACGTCCCAGCGTCCTTGCGCACGATCTGATAGCGGTTTTCCGGTGCAACTGTGACGCTCACCAGTGACTTACTCGATAAGGTCATTAGTTCCGATTCGGTCGCCGCGACTATCTCCCGTTCGATCCGGAACGACTTCACCCCACGATAAGTCCCGGCTGTCTCGGCCAACAGTTTTTGCATGTCCTCCGGCGAATCAGCACCCTGAATAGATGTTGCGTGCTCAGGCTTGCTTCGATCGGCATTCGGAGTTGATGACGCGGAATTTTGATCGACTGCGAAAGACATGCCCACGAGGAGTGCCCACACTAGGAAGATTTTCAATGCGGTGCTCCTTCTGAACAGACAAACGTTCTTTGATATTCAACGTCAATTGTAGTCCGTCATGGTTGACGTAAACCGCCCATTACATAAGCAATCCTCGAGAAGCCATCCACTTTGATGGTTTGTCGGCATGTCGGACACGTGAATCGTGAGAGATTCAAATCTCGGCGTTGGGCGTCATACGGCCGGGTGAAAAGAAAGAATTCGTAAACACTGGGAGACAAGCCCTAGCCGCCCCTCTTGGGGCGGTTACGCGAGCCACAAAGTCACGTGAGAGAGCTCGGTGGCCCTGGTGCTTGGCGGCACTCTAGAATCCCCACTACAACCTGGCTCGACAGTTAAGGTCGTACCTTCCTTGGAGCGTTCCTGCCCGACGACAAGCATGGCTCCGGTGTTGGCGATTACGTGGATGGTGGCAGGCATTGTCCTTGCAAAAGGAAATGGCCCGACCCCGATGGAGAGAGTGTGAAGTTTCGCTACCCGGGTCGAGCCAGATTGAATTCAGCGACGAGGACAAGGATACATGAAGCTCAGGAAAGAACAGCCGCAGCAGAAGCAGAAAAAAACCGCTCCCTCCGCGCATGGCACGGAGTCAGCCGGTTGGCACCAGATGAACCGCAAGCAGCGACGGGAGATGGCGCGGAAAATCCAGGCGGACGACCTCAGTCTGCAGGTGGTGCATCCCCATGCGGCCGGTATTGATATCGGCAACGAGTCCCACTACGTGGCGGTGCCTTCCACCCGAGACGAGCAACCCGTGCGGCGTTTCGGCTGCACCACCGCCGAGCTGAAAGCGATGGCCGCATGGCTGAAGCAATGTGGCATTCGCACCGTGGCCCTACAATCGACGGGGGTGTACTGGATCCCGGTCTACGACATTCTGGAGGCAGCGGGCTTGGAAGTGTACCTGGTGAATGCACGGGAGACGAAGAATCTGCCGGGGCGCAAGACGGACGTACAAGAGAGTCAATGGCTGATGAAGCTGCACACGTACGGCTTATTGCGGAATTCGTTTCGGCCGTCGCAGGAGATTCGCAGCATGCGGAGCTACTGGCGGCAGCGTCAGGACCTGGTGCGGAGTGCGGTCCGACACATCCAGCGGATGCAGAAAGCACTGACGCAGATGAACATCCAGCTGGCTAACGTGTTAAGCGATATAAGCGGGAAGAGCGGACAGGCCATTATTCACGCCATTCTGGAAGGAGAGCGCGATCCCTATGAGCTGGCGGCGCTGTGCAATTACAACGTAAAGGCAAGCGAAGAGGAGATCGCACGCAGCCTGGAAGGCAACTGGCAAGCAGATCTATTGTTTCTGCTCCAGCAAGAACAAGCAGGCTACGAGTTCTGTCAGAAGCAGATGGCGGCATGCGATGCACAGCTACAGCACTATCTCGCGCAAAGGGAGGATCGAAGCGCGGGCGCCAGCCTGCCGGAAGAGAAACGCAAACGACGAGAGCACAGGAACAAGAAGAATCATCCGCAGTTCGACGTGCGCGAGCAATTATTTCGCACCGCCGGGACAGACCTGACACAGATCGATGGGATCGATGTTCTGACCGCGATGACCGTGATCAGCGAAGCGGGATGGGACATGAGCAAATGGCCCAGCGAAGACCATTTTGTTTCCTGGTTACGACTTTCTCCGGACAACCGAGTCAGTGGCGACCGGGTAATTGGCAAAGGGCGACTGCCTACGAATAACCGGCTGAACGTGGTTTTGCGCATGGCTGCCAGCACCTTGCGGCAAAGCGACAGCTATTTGGGGGCGCAATTTCGCCGACTGAAACGGAGGTTGGACGCTCCCGTGGCGACCAAGGCTATGGCAGCCAAGCTTGCTCGGTTGATCTATCGCATGCTGCGCTACGGGATGCGGTTCGTTGATCAAGGAGCGGAGGTCTACGAGGCGGCACATCACCAACGGGAAATCTACTATCTCAAGCAGAAGGCTGCCAGCCTAGGATTTCAAATTATTGAAGCTACAGCATCCTAGACGACCAGGGCCACCGAGCTCTCTCACGTGACTTTGTGGAGAGGCAGGGCTAATCTGCGAAACAGGATCATTGTCCGGGTGGCACAATCAGTCAGAAATATTCATGTGCGGTCGAGGTTAGGTCAAACCTGTTCTAGACTCCCGGAGTTTCTGTGAATACAGGTGGTCTTCTTCGCACGGAAATATTGCGAAAACAAGAGCCGGGGAGATTTCTTCGGCTTGCAACAAGAAACCTCCTCGGATACCTAATCCTCGGGAACTTTAACTCGCTCCCCTTCAGCCGTGGTCGCGAACCCCGGATCAGTCACCACTTGGTGAATTGTGTCTCCCGACTGCGCGACGATCATCTGCAGGTGTAGGTCAGGCAGGCCAGGAACAACAATGGTCTGGGTTCCGGTGCAATCTGTGTTTATGGAGTACGTCCCGGTACCGGGGCGCCAGCCAGGTGTGAGGTTGCCGTTAAGGGCCACCGCATCAACTTGCGTTAGATTGCCCGCACCGTCATAGGTGGCTTTGTCGATGCCATCCACGAGCAGGGTCGAGCCGTCCGGGAGAAAGATCGTTCCGTGGATAGTGAAAGCGTAGCTTCCCCTAATGGTCAAATTGCTGCAAGAACTGGCTTGGGCTGCCACAGTTGACAATCCAACCAGAGCAAGACTTAGCAACAACGCCGAAATGCGTGATCTCATAACGCCTCCTTACCTACACATGTGCAAACCAGAGCAGAGAGTGATCATGAAACCGCAGATTTTTTCCCGGTGGCACTATTGGGCCATCATTTCCGACGCTGCCAGGGTTGTAAAATGAGCACGCTTCAGGGGCTTCTTTTTCAGCGCGTAAGCTATGTCGTCCACGCACGAAGTGACACGGCTGTTGGGTGAATGGGCGAAGGGAGACCAGCAAGCCCTGGAACAACTCATGCCGCTGGTTTACGGCGAACTGCGCCAAATTGCAGCCAACTACTTGAGAAAAGAGCGGCTGGGCCATATGCTACAGCCGACGGCGGTTGTGCATGAGGCCTACATTCGTCTCGTACGTCAGAAGAACCCTGACTGGGAAGAACGGAAGCACTTCTTCGGAGTGGCGGCGCACCTGATGCGGCAAGTCTTAGTAGAGCACGCGCGTCGACGGGGCGCTCGCAAGCGTGCTGGTCGCAGGGTGTCAGTGGAAGAAGCCGTGAGCTTTCGACCCGAGCGCAGCAGGGACGTCGTTGTGCTCGACAGTTGTCTCAATGAGCTTCAGAAGCTCGATCCGCGAAAGTGCAAAGCGATTGAGCTGCGATATTTCGCTGGACTGTCCGTGGATGAAATAGGACAAGCGCTCGATTTGTCTCCTGTGACAGTGAGGCGGAGTTTGAGAATGGCGGAAGCCTGGCTTTACCAAGAAATGCAGAGCGGGTAGTTGCCGCGTGACTCCGGAACGCTGGGCACAAATCGAGGACTTGTTCCACCGCGCTGTGGAGTGCGGCCCAGAACAAAGAACTGCTCTGCTGGATCAGAGCTGCAGCGACGACCCAGAGCTTCGGCGAGAGGTCGAGGCTCTGCTCTCCTGTGATGGCAGCGCCCGCGACAACGTGCAAGCTGCGGTGCGTCCTGCGATCGACAGCTTCGGATTCCCCCTCACAGGCAAGGTCGTGTCTCACTACCGCATCTTGGAAGGCCTGGGCGGAGGCGGCATGGGCCTCGTGTACCGGGCTGAGGACATCCGGCTGGGACGGCTGGTGGCTCTGAAGTTTCTCCCAGAAGAATCCGCCAACAATCCGGTGGCGCTGGCGCGCTTCGAGCGCGAAGCCCGGGCTGTTTCGGCTGTCGAGCATCCCAACATTTGCCCGATCTACGAATTCGGAGAGCACGAGGGACGGCCGTTCCTGGTGATGCAGCTTCTAGAAGGACAGACGCTTCGGGAACTGCTGGAGAACAGGAGCGAGAAATCAAAACCAGGCGTCGGTGCGGCGGCGCAACAGAACACGGGCCTGCCGCTCGATCAGGTGCTCGACCTAGCTATCCAAATCGCCGATGGATTAGTCGCCGCCCATGAAAGGGGAATCATCCACCGCGATCTGAAGCCGGAGAATCTTTTCCTGATCAGGGATGGCCGGGTTAAGATCCTCGATTTTGGACTGGCCAAACTCACCCATCCACACTCCACAGAAGTGGATGCCGCAAAGACTTTGCTCGACGAGCGAACCCGTCCAGGACAGGTGTTGGGGACCGTGGGCTACATGGCACCTGAACAGGTGCGCGGCCTGCCCGCCGATACCCGTAGTGACATTTTCGCCTTCGGTGCCGTGCTTTACGAAATGTTGTTCGGAAATCGTGCGTTCAGAGGAGACAATTTTGCCGACATCCTCAGTGCCATCCTTCACACTGATCCCCCTGCGTTCTACGACGCCAGCAGCGATATTCCTCCAATGCTTGCTCGCGTCACACGCCGCTGCCTTGAGAAGTCTCCAGAGCAACGGTTTCAGTCGGCGCACGACTTACGTTGCGCGCTCGAGGCTGCGGCGGCAACCCCTGCGGAAGGGGCGGAGGGACAGGTCGCTCAAGCAACCGCATCCCGAGTAGCCCAACCTGCACAACGGCTTGGGGGGAGGCTAATTGCGGCAGCCGTTCTGGGTCTTGCCATCGCGGCAGCCGCTTCGTACTGGTTCGCTCGTCCACGAACGCCAGTCGTCACTGGCATTCATCAACTCACACGGACTGGTCTCAACAAGTCGTTCGGGGGTTTTCATCAACCTGTGACCGACGGTATGCGGATTTATTTCGACGAAGCGAGTCGAGGCATTGCCCAAGTCTCGACGAAGGGCGGCGAGGTCTCCTACCTCGGCTCAGCCTTGTTGGGCCGGCCGGGCACCCGCCAGGTCTCAATCGATGGTTCCGAACTGCTGGCCGTCGACTGGGGTGAAGGATGGAATAACCTGTTCTGGGTTGTTCCATTGCCGAGTGGACCGGCACGAAGGATTCCCGGAACGTTCGCGGAATTGACGTTTCTGCCGGGAAGCAATCGAATCGTTTACAGCCGCGTGCCAGAGAGGAATCGCCTGTTCACGGCCAACCTAGACGGCAGCGAGGCACATTCGTTCATGTCTTTGCGTGGCGAGCGGTTCTATCCTTTTGTCATTTCGCCCAATGGAAAAATAGTTCGCTTCCCCACAGTCGACGGCCAGATGTGGGAGGGCGCTTCGGACGGCGGCGGGTTGCGTCGCTTCTTCCCAGAACATGAACAAAAGATGTGTTGCGGTAATTGGAGCGCAGACGGCAGGCTTTACGTGTTTGCCAGCCTGGATGGTGACGGATACAACCTGTGGGCGGTCAATGAGTCCGGGTGGTCACTTTACCCGTTCAGATCGCGACCGGTGCAACTCACCAGCGGCCCAATCTCGTTCCAGTTCTCAACACCCAGCAGAGACGGGAAACAAATCTTCGCTGTGGGAGAAAGCTTGCGTGGGGAACTGAGTGTTTATGATTCCAAATCAGATCAGTTCCAATCTTATTTCAAGGGAATTTCCGCTGGGCTTACCGATTTCTCGCGCGACGGGCAATGGGTCACCTACGTTACTCACCCGCAGGGAATGCTTTGGCGAAGCCGGGTCGACGGCAGCGAGCGATTGCAACTCACATTTCCGCCCATGGGCCCCATCGGTGTTCCAAAATGGTCTCCCGATGGCCGTTTCATTGCGTTCTGCGACATGGGGGAGGAGCGGAAAATCTATCTGGTTTCTGCCGATGGCGGCAGTCCCCTCCTGCTGTTGTCGGGAGACTTCTGGCCCTGTGATCCAACCTGGTCGCCCGACGGCAAATCTATTGCTTATGGCGGAGCTCATATTAGCTCAACGCCGGGAGGTGTCAGGTCGGAAGTCAGGATTCTGGACCTGGACACAAAGCAATCCAGAACTATACCGGGGTCAAAGGGTTTGTTTAGTCCGCGATGGTCACCCGATGGACGCTATCTAGCGGCCGTTTCGGACGATAACGAGCGAGTGTTCCTGTACACCTTTGAGACCGGCGGCTGGAAGCAACTGCCGTTGCAGGAGTCGAGATCCGGGGGCGTAGGGTGGCCGGCATGGTCTCATGACAGCCGCCATTTGTACGTGGACAACGAATCTGGGGTCTACAAGTTCCGGATACCCGATGGAGGCGCAGAACTCGTCGCCAGCGTGGTAGGGGTAGAATTGTTATGTCCTGCCTCGGTGGTGGGTGACTGGTTTGGGCTGACGCCAGATGATCGCATCCTAGTGCTGCGCGACCGCGGCATCGACGAGTTGTATGCGCTGGATTTGGAGTACCGGTAGTTCCAAAACGTCCGAATTCATGCGGGAAAGGGGGAAACGGGGCGCCTCTTCGCATGAGCGCCCCGCTTCATAGCCGCTGAATCATGATGGTGGGTCACGACCGGGCGGCAACTCGATCCCGCCCTACTTTTTCGCAAGAAGTGACAACTCCACCACATCTTGCCCGCCACCGCGTGCTATCTGGATCTCGTTCGTCGAGGCGTAAAACTCTCGAGCATGGTCGGAATTTGGCAACCAAGCAGCCGAGAGGAAGTAGGCGTTGCCGTACTTGTGAAAGACCAACTTGGCGCGGCCGTCCGACTTCGTGGACGAGCCGTTGTTGGTCATTGTGGTCTTCGTCTCATGGCCGCCGACATGCTGCAGGTTGACAACCCGCTCGCTGGGTGACGAGATGATGTACTCCCCGGCGGGCATGCGGACATCGTCCACGGTAAAGCTGAACGGAATGTTGACGGTTGCAGAAGTCTTCTGCGCGTACGCCGGAACCAAGGCAACCAGCACCAGCGCCAGGGTGATCAAGGTCTTGCAAGCTGTATTTTTCATTTCCATCCTCATGGGAGCAGTGGCTCCGTCCTTCTACTTACACGTGTGCAAACCAGAGCAGAGAGTGATCATGCAACCGCAGATTTTTTGCCAGGTGGCACTATTGGGCCCTCATTTCCGGCACGACAAGGGTCGTAAAATGAGACACGCTTCAAGGGGCTTCTATCTCAGAGCGTAAGCTATGTCGTCAGCGCAAGATGTGACACGACTGTTGGGCGAATGGGCAATGGGAAACCAGCAGGCTTTGGACGAGCTCGTGCCTCTGGTGTACGCCGAATTACGTCAAATTGCCGCTGGGTACTTGCGAAGAGAGCGGCAAGGCCACACACTGCAGCCAACAGCGGTTGTACACGAGGCCTATATTCGACTCGTCAGACAGAAGAACCCTGTCTGGGAGGACCGGAAGCATTTCTTCGGAGTGGCGGCGCGCTTGATGCGGCAGGTCTTAGTAGAGCACGCACGTCGAAGAGGCGCCGGCAAGCGCGCCGGGCGCAGAGTGTCACTGGAAGAAACCGCGAGCTTTCAACCCGAGCGTAGCCGGGACGTTGTAGTTCTCGATAACTGCCTCACAGAGCTTGAGAAAATGGATCCGCGGAAGTGTAAAGCCGTAGAACTCCGCTATTTCGCCGGATTGTCTATGGAAGAAATCGCGCAAAGCCTCGATGTATCTGCCGTCACCGTACGACGCGACTTGAGGATAGCGGAAGCCTGGCTTTACCACGAAATGCAGAGCGAGTAATGGCGACAATGAATCGGCCGTCAGGAGAAATTCGGAGGGGGACAAACCTTCCGACCCGAGGATGGTCGAAACGCGCGCCGTTCGCAGGTCAACGGAGAAAAATCCGCGTTTGGGCTGGTCGAGCGAGACGCAAGATTGGACAGCAGGTGGGGCAGCAACTTCGACACCGTCGGACCCAACCGTCAACCGTCCTTCCTCATGGGAGGCATCCATGAATCGTTGGGGCCGATATTTCGCATCTGGGTTTTGCATCGTAACCTTGCTTCTGGAACCGCTGCACGCCCAGAAGACAACCGGCACGATTCGGGGAGTAGTCTCGGACCCTACAGGAGCGGTTATACCCAACGTTGCAGTAATCGTTCGTAACGACGGAACCGGGTCAGTTCGCACCGTAAATACGAATGCGGACGGCGAATATGTTGCACCCGAGCTGCCGGCAGGTACCTACACCGTTACTGTGAAGGCTCTAAGCTTCAAGGAAGCCGTCTCTAGTGCCGTTGAATTGCACGTCTCCAGCATGGAAATTCTGAACATCCAGCTCCAGGTTGGTAGCACCTCGGAGCAGGTAACGGTGAACGCAAGCGCAGTTCAAGTACAAACGGCCAGCGCAGCTCTGGGCGAGGTCGTGACTGGAGATCAGATCCGCGAACTGCCGCTTAATGGACGCAGCTTCGTGATGTTGACGCAACTACAGCCGGGCGTGTCCGCCGCCAATAACTTCGACGCCAAGAACAAGGGGCTGTTGACAGGCGTGGACTTTTCCGTGAACGGCAACGCGACCACCAGCAACCTGTTCCTCGTGGATGGCGCCAACGATAACGACATCGGCTCCAATCGCACGATCTTGATCTATCCCTCGATCGAGTCGATCGCCGAACTTAAGATGCTGCGCAATTCTTACGGTCCGGAATACGGCCAGGCTTCCGGCGCTGTCATCAATATCGTGACTCGCAGTGGTTCGAACCAATGGCACGGTGACGTGCTGTATTTTGGCCGCAATGACGCGCTGAACGCCTATGAGTACTTCGCAGCCGGTACGGCAGCACAGGCCAAAGCCCAGGGCATTACTCTCCCCAACGGCGGCAAAGACCTGCTTCGCCGCAACGATTTCGGGTATTCGCTTGGCGGCCCCATCAAGAAGGACAAGCTGTTCTTCTTCCTCAGCCAGGAATGGAACATCGAACGGCGCGGCCAGACGCGCCAGTCGTGCGTTCCGACGGCGGCTGAGCGCGCTGGTGATTTCACCACCGCGAGTTGCGGCGAGCCGCAACCGACGGGTCTGGTCGCCGCCGGTCTCGCCAATCCCAATACTCCGTACATCATGAACTCAATCAGCAAGGGTGGCAGTCTGATCGCTGCGAATCTGCCGCTGCCCAACCTGACTACGCCACTGGCTGGCGGAGCCAATTGGAGTGAGTCCCTGACTACGCCGATCGATTGGGATCAATTCAACGTTCGTCTGGATTACAACATCAATCACTCGCAGACCTTGATGTTTCGGTTTACTCGGGACAACTGGACCAACAACGCTCCGAACGGAAACCAAGCCCTCGGTCTGGGGTGGGGCGATGATCCGTATCCTGCCTTGGAAAGTAGCTGGGCGCAACCTTCGAGACAGATCGTGGCGCGGTTGACCTCATCGATCGGCACCTCGATGGTGAACGACCTTGAGTTCGCCTACTCGGATAACCGCATCAACGTTACTGCGGGCGGCACCAATCCTGGGCTGCTCGCGCAGATTACGGCTGCCATTCCTCCAGTGTGGCCGGAGAAGTACAAGACCAGCAAGCTCGGCATGCCAGCACTCTGGGGTGGCCTGGGTGGTTACACCAGCTACAACAATCTCTTGTTGCTCGCACCCTGGCAGAACAGCTTGGACATCTATACCGTGCGAGATGACTTTTCCAAGGTATCGGGTGCGCACACCCTGCGTTTTGGCGGCTTCATGGGATGGCAGGGCAAGAACGAATTGAGCGGCGGCACATTTTTCGAGTATCCGCAGTTCTCTAGCAGTGATTGGAACACCTCTATACCAACCGGCAACCACTTGGCAAACGTGTTGGCTCCGGGAGCTCAGTGGGGACTTTCCGAGCAGTCCACCAACATTGTCGTGCACATCCGATGGCGGGATTATGAAATGTACGCCGCCGACACCTGGAAGGCACGCCGCAATCTGACGCTGGACTTCGGGGTCCGGTACTCCATCCTGACGCCGACGTTCCAGCCCAACAACCAGTCGACCAGCTTCCGTGAAAATCTGTATAACCCGGCGCTCGGCACCGACGCCTGCAATGGACTAGTCACTGTTCCCGGCTACACGCCATGTGCTAACGCCAATAAAGTCTTCGGTACCAACTTCACCGAAGCGGCCGCTGGGCAAAACCGCTACCTCAGGGATGTGAACTATCACCTGTTCGCCCCGCGCTTGGGGATTTCGTGGGACCCGACTGGCAGCGGGAACAACGCGATTCGTGCTGGATTCGGCATCTTCTACCAGCGCGATCAAACCACACCATCGTACGTCAACTCGGCCAACGCGCCGTTTGCGCTGAATTCCAACTTCACTCGAACGTTGGACGCACAGCCTGCGACCACCATCCCGGCGGGCGGAGCATCTCCTTCCGGCGGTTACGATCCTAGCAACACGGTGGCCAACTCTTTGCAGTGGAACGTTACTGTGGAGCACGGCTTTGCCAAGAACACGACGCTCGAAGTCGGCTACGTCGCCAACCACGCGATCCACCAGTTAAACAGCTATGACATTAACTATGTGCCTCAATCTCAGTGGGTCAATGCAGCGTTTCAGTCCGGCGCCGGGGTGGACAACCTGCGCCGTTTCCCCGGATGGACAGCAATGACTTGGTGGTTGAATAACGGTGACGCGACCTACAACTCTCTGCAGATCCTGTTCAAGACCCAAGTCCAGAAGTTCCAACTGCAGACGGCTTACACCTGGTCGCACTCGATCGGCAATGTCACCAACCAGAACTCTGCCGGTGGTATAAGTGGGAATAGCTACATTTGGGGGCCGAATCCCAGTCTCGATCGTGGCAATACGGCAATTAACCGTCCACAGATCTTCGTGGCAAATGCCGTCTACTACTTGCCTGACTTGAAGGGCGCCAGCTCGTTTGTTCAGGCGACCGTGGGTGGATG
>Ga0306920_100002978_pt1 | contig 21430 bp, 17 predicted proteins | sample flu12Cox44000170_FD_204666 | JGI IMG/M metagenome (GOLD analysis project Ga0306920, IMG submission 204666) | Lab enrichment of tropical soil microbial communities from Luquillo Experimental Forest, Puerto Rico - flux4day.12C.oxic.44.000.170 (v2)... | ecosystem: Environmental > Terrestrial >... | reverse complement strand
CGGCCGCCGCGATCGGCTCGCCCACCGCGAGCGTCAGCCGGCTCGTCAGGCCGCGCCGCAGCGGCCGCTCCTGGCCGGAAGCCGCGAAGCGCGAGAACGTACTGCCCCAGAGTCCGCGCAAGGCCATCGGCACGACGGGAACCGGCGAGCGCTGCAGGATTTCGCTGACGCCACGGCGAAACGGGTTCATCTCGCCCGTACTCGTGAGCTTGCCCTCGGGAAAGATGCAGACGAGATCGCCTTCCGCCAGTGCCGCCGCGCACGCGTCATAGGCGGTGGCGAGCGCCACCGGGTCCTCGTGCGCGGGCGAGATCGGAATGGCCTTGGCGTGGCGGAACACCCAACCGAAAAACGGCGAGCGAAAGATCTGCTGATCCATTACGAAGCGGAGCGGCCGCGGGCTCTCTGCCATGATGACGATCGCATCGACATAGCTCACGTGATTGCAGACCAGGACCGCTGCGCCCTGAGACGGTATGCGTTCGGTATGCACGAGCCGCACGCGGTAGACCGTATGCACGAGCACCCAGGCCACGAAGCGCAGCAGGAACTCGGGCACGAGCGTATAGATGTAGGCCGCCACGACGATATTGAGCAGCGCCGTAGTGAGAAAGAGACCGGGAATGCCGACGCCCGCGGTCGTGAGCGCCATCGCCATGAGCGCCGAGACGATCATGAAGAGCGAGTTGAGGATGTTGTTCGCGGCGATGATGCGCGCGCGGTGGCTCGGCGCGCTGCGGCTCTGGATCAGCGCGTAGAGCGGCACGCTGTAGAAGCCGCCGAACATGGCCAGCAGGAACAGGTCGGCGAGCACGCGCCAGTGCGCGGCGGTGCGCAGGAACTCGCCCACCGAAAGCAGATGGGGCGCGGCAGGCAGCGCGTGGCTCGCAAAGAACAGATCGATGCCGAACACGCTCATTCCGATCGAGCCTAGCGGCACGAGGCCGATCTCGATGCGCCGCCGCGAGAGCCGCTCGCAGAGCAGCGAACCCGAGCCGATGCCGAGCGAGAACATCGCGAGCAGGAGGGTCACGACGTCGGGGTCGGCCGACAACGTGTACCTGGCGAAATTGAAGAACGAGGCGAGAAACGTCGCGCCGACGAACCAGAGCCAGGAGATGCCGAGCAAGCTCAGGAACACGGTGCGGTTGCCGTGCGCGAGGCGCAGATTGCGCCAGGTTTCGGAAAACGGATTCCAGTTGATGCGCAGGCCCGGCTGCGACGGCTCGCACGGCGGCACGAACGCGGAAGCGACCCGCCCCACGAGCGCGATGACGATGCACATGCCGCCGAGCCACCACGCGCCAAGAGGTGGCCCAAGCGGCCCAACGGGCGCCGCCCCGGCGGCGACGGCATCCGTCGCCCCGATGCCCGCCGCCACGCCGCCGAGGATCGTGCCAAGCAGGATCGCGACGAAGGTGCCCATTTCGACGAGCCCGTTGCCGCCAACCAGTTCGTCGGGCGCGAGCCGCTGCGGGAGATACGCGTACTTGACCGGCCCGAACACCGTGGAGTGCACACCCATCAGGAACGTGCACGCATAGAGCAGCGGCGCGCTGTGCATCCAGAAACCCGCCGCGCCGATCAGCATGACCGCGATCTCGAAGGTCTTGACCCAGCGCATGAGCATCGCCTTGTCGTACTTGTCCGCGACCTGCCCCGAGGTCGCGGAAAACAGCACGAACGGCAAAATGAAAATGGCCGAAATGAGGAAGGCGACCGTCTTCGGGTCAACGCCCGAGAACCGCGCGGCCTGATACGTGACGAGCGAGGTGAAGCCGATCTTGAAGACATTGTCGTTCATCGCCCCGAGGAACTGTGTCCAGAAAAACGGGGCAAAGCGGCGCTGGCGCAGCAGCGCGAACTGCGAAGCATGGCCGCCCTCGTGGCTCGATTCGCGTGCGGCTTGCTCGTCGCGCTGCGTTGCGGGTATCGGTCTATCGTTCATCGTGTAGGGATTGCACTGACGGAATTTGCAGGCCGCAGACGCGAAAAAGCGCGCCTGATGCGCGCTTTTCCATGCTGGATGGCGATGAGGTCGCCCGGTTTGCTCAGCGCGCCGGCTGACGCTCCTCTTCGGGCCAGTCGCGGATATAGGCCTTGAGCAGCTTGTTCTCGAAGCCTTGCGCCTCCACCACGGCCTTCGCGACGTCGTAGAACGAGATCACGCCCATGAGCGAGCGGCTTTCCATGACCGGCAGATAGCGCACGTGATGCTCGAGCATCATGCGGCGCACTTCGTCGACCTCGGTTTCCGGCGTGCAGGTGATGGGATGATCGTCCATGACCTTGCGGATCGTCGTGGTGCCGACGCTGCCGCCGTTCGCGCGTAGCGTGAGGATGATCTCGCGGAACGTGAGCATGCCGACCAGGTCGCCGTACTCCATGACGACGAGCGAGCCGATGTCGTGTTCGGCCATGGTGTTGACTGCCTCGTGCAGCGCAGTGTCGGGCGTGACGGTGAAGAGCGTGTTGCCCTTCACCTTGAGGATGTCGCTGACACGCATGATGTGTCTCCAGAAGTACCGCTAATAATGGGGAGATGCTGAATGAAAAGATACCTACCTCTTTTCGATCCTAGCGGAAAGAGTCTTAAAAGGAAAGCCGCGCGGCATGCGGCAGGCCGCCCTCCGGGCGGTCAGCAAAAGGCCGTGGCACGGGCTTTGCAGCCCTGACGCCCGGCGCGACGGACGCCTTTCATCCGGCCCGAAAAACGCCCGGTCGGGCGCCCCCGCGCCCCGCCGCCGGTGTTACGATGCCTTTCACCCTCGACACCAGGCCGGTTCGCGCCGGCCGCGCCGCCACGATGTCATCGACGCCCGATACCCGCTTCGACACGCTCGCGCTGCATGCCGGCGCGGCGCCCGACCCCGCCACCGGCGCCCGCGCGACGCCGATCTACCTCACCACGTCGTTCTCGTTCCGCGACACCGACCACGCCGCCGCGCTCTTCAATATGGAGCGCGCGGGCCACGTGTACTCGCGCATTTCGAACCCGACCGTCGCCGTGTTCGAGGAGCGCGTGGCCGCCCTCGAGGGCGGCGCGGGCGCGATCGGCACCGCGAGCGGCCAGGCGGCGCTGCATCTGGCGATCGCGACGCTCATGGGCGCGGGCGCGCACATCGTCGCCTCGGCGGCGCTCTATGGCGGCTCGCACAACCTGCTGCACTACACGCTCAAGCGCTTCGGCATCGAGACGACCTTCGTGAAGCCAGGCGACCTCGACGCCTGGCGCGCCGCGCTGCGTCCCAACACGCGCCTCCTGTTCGGCGAAACGCTCGGCAACCCGGGGCTCGACGTGCTCGACATCGAAGCCGTCGCGCAGATCGCGCACGCACACGGCGTGCCGCTCCTCGTCGACTCGACGTTCACCACGCCCTGGCTGCTGCGGCCATTCGAACACGGCGCCGATTTCGTCTATCACTCGGCCACCAAGTTTCTGGGTGGGCACGGCACGACGATCGGCGGCGTGCTGGCAGACGGCGGCACGTTCGACTTCGAAGCCTCGGGCCGCTTTCCCGAACTCACCGAGCCCTACGCAGGTTTTCACGACATGGTGTTCAGCGAGGAAAGCACGGTCGCGCCCTTCTTGCTGCGCGCGCGGCGCGAGGGCTTGCGCGACTTCGGCGCGTGCCTGCACCCGCAGGCCGCGTGGCAGTTGCTGCAAGGCATAGAAACGCTGCCGCTGCGCATGGAGCGGCACGTGGCGAACACGCGGCGCATCGTCGAATTCCTCGCCGCGCACGAGGCGGTCGAATCGGTCGCCTGGCCCGAGCTGCCGGGCCATCCCGATTACGCGCTCGCGAAGCGCCTGTTGCCGCGCGGCGCGGGCGCCGTGTTCAGCTTCAACCTGCGCGGCGGCCGCGAGGCGGGCAAACGCTTCATCGAATCGCTCACGCTGTTCTCGCATCTGGCCAATGTCGGCGACGCGCGCTCGCTCGTGATCCACCCCGCCTCGACCACGCACTTCCGCATGGACGCCGCCGCGCTCGCCGCCGCCGGGATCGCGGAGGGCACCATCCGGCTCTCGATCGGCCTCGAAGACCCTGCCGATCTGGTCGACGACCTCAAGCGAGCGCTAAAGGCCTCGCAAAAGACGGAAGCTTCCAGGACCCAGGCCGGGGCACAGGCAAAGGCCGCGGGCAAGGAGGCGCCATGATCGTCAATGTCGCCGGCAAGCCGGTCTACGCCTATACGGCCTCGCGTCCCATCGACAGCGCGCTGCCGTTCGCGGTGTTCGTCCACGGCGCGCAGCACGACCATAGCGTCTGGGCGCTGCAATCGCGCTATTTCGCGAACCACGGCTTCAACGTGCTGGCCGTCGATCTGCCCGGCCACCTGCGCAGCGCCGGGCCGGCGCTCACGAGCATCGGCGCGCTCGCCGACTGGCTCGCCGCGCTGCTGGACGCAGTGAACGCGCCGCAGGCCTTCGTTGCCGGCCACAGCATGGGCTCGCTCATCGCGCTCGAATTCGCCGCTCGCCATCCGGCGCGCGCGGCGCGTATCGCCCTGCTCGCCACCGCTGTCCCGATGACGGTGGCACCGACGCTGCTCGAGGCCGCGCGCGAGCGCGAGCCGGAAGCGATCGCGCTCGTCAACGCATGGTCGCACTCGACGCTCGCCGCCAGGCCGTCGAGCCCCGGACCCGGCTTCTGGCTGCGCGGCGTGAACCAGCGCCTCATGGAGCGCGTCTCCACGCGTGGCGAGGCCCAGCTTTTCCATACCGATTTCGCGGCTTGCAACGCCTATGCGGACGGCCTCACGAGCGCGGCAAAGGTGCGCTGCCCGGTGCGTTTGATCGTTGGCCGCCGCGACGCGATGACGCCGCCGCGCGCGGCGCGCGCGCTTGCCGATGCGCTCGCGAAAGCCGGCGCGCCGGTGGACACGGTGACGCTGGATGCAGGCCACGCGCTGATGACCGAGCAGCCCGACGCGACGCTCGATACGCTCTATGCTTTTGCAACACAGCACGCGCCGCGCGTGGGCAACGGCTGAAACCGGCCCTGGTTGCACGGTCGTTCGGAACGCCGGAAAATAAGTCGACCAACCATCCCCTGCGCGAGCGCGCAGAAAGGAGGAGACGATGCATCCCACCACGCATGGCGAGCATTTTTCGAGCTTCGCGGAGTTCTATCCGTACTACCTCAGCGAGCACAGCAATCTCATGTCGCGGCGGCTGCATTTCATCGGGTCGCTCGGCGTGATCGGCTGCGTCGCCATGGCGATCGCCACTGGCAACTGGCTCTGGCTGCCGGCCGCCATCGTGTGCGGCTACGGCTTCGCGTGGTTCGGGCACTTCAGGTTCGAGAAGAACCGCCCGGCCACCTTCCGCCACCCCGTCTACAGCCTGATGGGCGACTGGGTCATGTTCGCGGATATCTGCCGCGGGAAGATTTCCCTCTGATTTTCTGTCTGAGTCGGCTTTGACACGACGGCGCGCCGCTCATGCAACGGCGCGCCGCTCTGTCACGCCGCCGGATGCGGGAGCACCGGCGGATGCTCCTCCGTCAGCACCTCCAGGCGCCGTGCCTGGAGCAGCGAGGCGAGCGAAATCGAGAGCTTGTCGTTGTCGAGCGCACCCAGCAGCATTGGCGCGTCGATGCTGCTCGATTTGAGCTGATACGCCAGTTCCTTGCGGTCGATCACGAAGCGGTCGAATATGCGCGCCGCCGGAATGCGAGCGGGATTGCCGATCAGCAGGAACAGCGTTTTCCCGCGGTCCTCTTCTTCGAGGCGGGCCACGAGTTCATCCTCCTCGAGACCATCGATCAGGCGCGTCACCGTGGCGAGATCGCGCCGCAGCAGCTGTGCGAGCTGCCCGGACGTGCGGCCGGGCTCGCCCGCTTCGCGCGCTTCGGCAAGACCCGCGAGCAGTTCGAGCGCGTCGAGCAGGTCGCAGCCCGGAAAGCGCGGCCGGTCGAAGCGTCCGGTGCGGATCTCGGGCAGCGCCGAGGTGATCATCGCGCCCACGAGCGTGATGAACCAGCTCAGGTACACCCACAGCAGGAACATCGGCGCGGCTGCGAACGCGCCGTAGACGGCCGTATAGGTCGGAATGCGCCGCACGTAAAAGCCGAAACCGCGCTTGGCCGCCTCGAACGCGAGCGCCGCGGTGAGGCCGCCCACGAACGCGTCGCGCCACTGCACGCGGCAGTTCGGCAGATACACGTAGGCCATCGTGAACGCGAGCGCCGTGAGCGGCAGCGAGGCGCCGAAGAGCAGCCAGTCGAACAGACCGGAAACGTGCAGCTCGGTCGCGATCACGGCCGGGCGCGTGAACACGTACGAGGAGATCGAGAGGCTCACGCCGATCAGGATCGGCCCCAGCGTGAGAATGGCCCAATAGACGAGCACGCGCTGCGCGAAGGGCCGCGCCTTGCGCACGCGCCAGATGAGGTTGAAGGCGGACTCCACGGTCATCATGGTCATGACCGACGTGACGAAGAGCACGATCATGCCCATCGTCGTGAGGCCCTTCGCTTTCGAGGCGAACTGGTTCAGGTATTTGAAGATCTGGCTGTTGATCTGCGCCGGCATGAGGTGGTCGGCGAGAAAGGCCTGCAGCGAGTTCTGGAACGAGGCGAAGATCGGAAACGCCGTGAAGAGCGCGAACGCGACCGTGGCGAGCGGCACGAGCGAGAGGAGCGTGGTGAACGTGAGGCTGCCCGCCACCTGCGGAATGCGATCTTCGCGGCTGCGCCACGCCGCGAAGCGTGCCAGCCGCTTCACGATGTCCAGATCGATCTTCACCCTCGACAGCACATCCATTGGCCCGCCTTCCTTGCTTTGCCCTTGCATTGCCTGACTCGCCGATGCGCCGCATCGGCGGCGAACCCAACCCCTATAATATCCCGTCCACCGACGAGGCCCGATGAAACCGATTCTTGTGCTCTACTACAGCCGCCACGGCGCAACGCGCGAGCTCGCACGCGCGATCGCGCAGGGTATCGACAGTGTCCCCGGCGCCGAAGCGCGCGTGCGCACGGTGCCGCCCGTCTCGACGGTTTGCGAGGCCACCGAGCCCGATATTCCTTCTGACGGCCCGCCCTATGTCGAGCTGCGCGACCTCGAAGAATGCTCGGGTCTCGCGCTCGGATCGCCCACGCGCTTCGGCAACATGGCCGCACCCCTGAAGTATTTCCTCGACGGCACCACGCCGCAGTGGCTCTCGGGTGCGCTGGCCGGCAAGCCGGCCTGCGTGTTCACGTCGACGGGCAGCCTGCACGGCGGCCAGGAAAGCACGCTGCTCACGATGATGCTGCCGCTGCTCCATCACGGCATGCTGCTCGTGGGCATCCCCTACACCGAAAGCGCGCTCACGACCACGCAGGGCGGGGGCACGCCCTACGGCGCCTCGCATCACGCGCGCCCGGATGCGCGCGGCCACGGCCTGAGCGGCGAAGAGAAGACGCTGGCGAGCGCGCTAGGTGTGCGGCTTGCACGCGCGGCGCTCGCGCTCGCCACCGCTGAACAAGGCAAGCGCCTATGAACGCCAGCGCGCGCGGTGCCACAGAGCCCGATGCACAGCCCGCCGTACACCCCATCGCACAGCGCCGCGGGGCCGCGCTCGGCGCGTTTGCCATGCTCGCCGCGCTCACGCTGCTGTGCATCGCGTGGGAATGGCGGCTCGCGCCGTTGCGCCCCGGCGGCAGCGCGCTCGTGCTCAAGGCCGTGCCGCTCGCCATTGCGCTGCCGGGCGTGCTGCGCAGGCGGCTCTATACGCTGCAGTGGGCGGCAATGCTCGTGCTCCTCTACCTTGCCGAAGGCATCGTGCGCGGCATGACCGACCCCGCGCCCGGCAACCGGCTCGGCTGGGTGGAAGTCGCGCTTTCGCTCGGCTTTTTCGTGTGCGCGCTCGCCTTCGTCGCGCCGTACAAGCGCGCCGCGCGGCGCGCGAAGCGCGAATCGGCTTGAGCGGCGCGGCAAACGCGCCGCCGCGATCCTGCGTGCCTTTGCCTCACGCGCGCTCCGCTCCGCCGGCACTGCGCGAAGGCCCACAGCGTGTCACACTGATCGCCTCAGCCTGAAGCGCCCCGATGCCCCCAATGCCTCCCATGCATATCGCACCGCGCGCAGCCCCGCGCCACATGCGAAAAGCGCGAAACACGCGAAACGCGCGAAACACCGAGACACCATGACCGACTCCACCCCGACCGCCCCACAAGCCTTTCTCGACGCCTGCGCCGCCGCCATTGGCGCGCAAAACGTGCTGACCGGCGCCCACGACACTGCCCCTTACCTCGCCGACTGGCGCCGCCGCTACCGGGGCGAGGCCTTCGCCGTGCTCTGCCCGGCCAATGCGCAGGAAGTCGCCGCGGTCGTGAAGCTCTCGCACGAGCACCGCGTCGCGCTCGTGCCGCAAGGCGGCAACACAGGTCTCGCGGGCGGCGCGACGCCGGACGCGAGCGGCAGGCAAGCCGTGTTGAGCCTGCGCCGCCTGAACCGCGTGCGCGAAATCGACGCGCACAACAACACGATCACCGTCGAAGCGGGCGTGATTCTCGCCGAAGTGCAGGCGCGCGCAAAGGACGCGGGCCGCCTCTTCCCGCTTTCGCTCGCGGCCGAAGGCAGTTGCACGATCGGCGGCAATCTGTCGACCAACGCGGGCGGCACCGGCGTGCTGCGCTACGGCAACACGCGCGAGCTGTGCCTCGGCCTCGAAGTCGTCACGCCGCAGGGCGAGATCTGGGACGGCCTGCGCGGGCTGCGCAAGGACAACACCGGCTACGATCTGCGCGATCTCTTCATCGGCGCGGAGGGCACGCTCGGCGTCATCACGGCTGCGGTCATGAAGCTGCATCCGCTGCCGGCCGCCCGCGTCACCGCGCTCGCCGCGCTCGGCTCGGCGCATGCCGCACTCGACTTTCTCGCGCTCGCGCAGCGCTACGCCGGGCCGCTCCTCACGGGCTTCGAGCTGATGTCGGACTTCTGCATGCAGCTCGTCGGGCGCCATTTCCCGCAGCTGCGCTATCCGTTTGCGGAGCATCACCCGCAGGTCGTGCTGCTCGAACTCTCGGATAACGAAAGCGAAGAACACGCGCGCGCGCTCTTCGAGCGGCTCATGGAAGACGCGCTCGAACAGGGTCTCGTGGAAGACGCCGTGGTCGCCGAAAGTCTCGCGCAGTCGCAGGCGTTCTGGAACATCCGCGAGCACATTCCGCTCGCGCAGGCACAGGAAGGGCTGAACATCAAGCACGACATCGGCGTGCCGATCTCGCGCATCGGCCACTTCATCGAGGAAACCGACGCCGAGATCGCGCGCGCCGTGCCCGGCGCGCGCATGGTCACGTTCGGCCATCTCGGCGACGGCAATCTGCACTACAACGTGCAGGCGCCCGAAGGCGGCGACCCGAAGCGCTTCCTCGCGGAAAACGAGAAAGCGCTGAACCGCATCGTCTACGACAGCGTGGAGCGCCATCGCGGCACGATCAGCGCCGAACACGGACTCGGGCAGTTGAAGATCGACGAGAACATGCACTACAAGAGCGAGGTCGAACTCGCGCTGATGCGCGCGATCAAGACCGCGCTCGATCCGCTGAACCTGATGAATCCGGGGAAAGTGCTGCGCTAACAGTGCAAGAACATAAGGAGCCCTGACTGTGAAAACGCCCGTGAAGGTCCGCGTGCTGTCCGACCTGCATCTGGAAAACGACGAGCCCGACATGATCCCGCACGCGCAAGCCGATCTCGTGGTGCTCGCGGGCGACATTCACAATCATGGGCTGGGGCTGCGCTGGGCGGCGGAAACGTTCGACCCGCAGGTGCCGGTCGTGTACGTGCCCGGGAATCACGAGTACTACGACGGCGACCTGGGCGCGCTGGAAACGGCGATGCGCGACGCCGCCTCCACGCTCGACAACGTGCATTTCCTCAACGACGGCGTGTATGTCGATCCGGCGGGCCGTTTTCGCGTACTCGGCACGACGCTGTGGACGGACTTCGCGCTCTTCGGCGCAGACGATGCCGCGCGCGACGCCGCCATTGCGGCCGCGATGCGCGTGATGCTCGACTTTCGCGGATTGATCCAGGTGTCGTGGCCGGCGAGCCCGCAGGCGAGCGCGCGCGACTTCACGCCAGCCGATTCGCTTGCGCTGTTTGCGCGCTCGCGCGCGTGGCTCGAAGCGGAGCTGGCTAAACCCTTCGCGGGCAAGACGATCGTCGTCACGCATCACGCGCCGCACAGGCAGAGCCTCGCGCCGCGCTATGCGGAAGATCTCGTTTCAGCGGGATTCGTGAGCGATCTGGACGCGCTGGTGCGCGCGCCTGTCGCGCTATGGGTGCATGGCCACACGCATACGTGCTTCGACTACACGGTCAACGGCACGCGCGTGGTGTGCAATCCGCGCGGCTATCGCGACCGTCGCACGGGGCGGCCGGAGAATCCGGCCTTCGCGTGGGACAAGGTGGTGGAAATCTAGCGAGGGAACGTGCCCGCAGCGTCAGCGCATGCGAGCGTCGTCGCGGCGCACGCGCAGCGTCACGGGCTCGAGTTGCGCGCGACGCATGCGCAGCAGATCGCGCGATGCCGCGATGCCGATCAGGCCCATCATCACGGCGATGCCGATCATCAGATGCGTATCCATTCAAGTCCTCGGTGCTGGCAGATAGTAGGTGGCGTGAATCAGTCCCGCTACCTTACCAAGCCGCCGCAGCACCGGGCGTAAGGAAGTGTTGCCATCTGCGCAAGCTGTAACAGGCTGTCACAACCCGGGCGCGTCGCTTGACCGGTGTTGAGCGCGACCGGCTGAGGGGCGACCCGTTGTGTGGCCCGCTGTGTGGCCCGCTCAGTAGCCCGTTCAGGTGCGCGCGAACTGGCGCAGCTCGGTCTGGTCGCGCGCCAGCGTCGACGGCATCCTCTCGCGCAGCAGCTCCACCCACGTGCGGATCTTCGCGTCGAGATACTGCCGCGACGGATACACCGCGAACACGTTCATCTCCTGCGACTTGTACTCCGGCAAGATCCACTGCAACTCCCCGCTGCGCAGGCCGCTGATCGCCGAATAGATCGGCAGCAGGCCCACGCCCATGCCCTCGCGCACGGCCACCGCCATCGCCTCCGCCACGTTCACCTGGAAGGTCGCCGGGCCGAGGTCGATCGTGGTTTCGCCGTCCGGGCCCGTGAACTGCCACTGCGACGTCGGAAACACGGGCGTCACCATCTGCAGACAGGTGTGGTTCGCGAGATCGGCGGGCGTTTGCGGCACACCGTGCTTCTCCAGATACGCAGGCGACGCGACCGCAATGCTGAACGCGCTGGCAAGCCGCTGCGAGACGAAGCCCGAATCCGGCAGATCGGTCGCGACGACGAGCGCCACGTCATAGCCCTCGTCGAGCAGGTCCGGCATGCGCTGCGCAAGCGTGAGCTCCACATGCACGTCCGGATAAAGCTGCTGATACTGCCCCACCGCCGGCACCACATAGTGCTGGCCGAAGCTCGTCATCGCGTGGACCTTGAGCTTGCCCGAGGGGCGCGCATGCGCGTCGCCGGCTTCCGCTTCGGCCTGATCGACGTAGGCGAGGATCTGCTCGCAGCGCTGGAGGTAGCGCTCGCCCGCCTCGGTGAGCGCGATGCGGCGCGTCGTGCGGTTCAGGAGCCGCGTACGCAGGTGCGCCTCCAGATCGGAAACCGCGCGCGAGGCGTAAGCCGTGGTCGTGTTCAGGTATTGCGCCGCGCCCGTGAAGCTGCCCGCCTCCACCACCCGGACGAATACACGCATGTTTTGAAGCGTATCCATACCAATCCTCTATCTGACACACGAATTGTTTCATATTTCGCAAGATCGATTGTCTCGCGTTTCGTAAAAATGCCTTGCATCCTTACCGGTTATTCATCAATCGCGCGAAAAATATAATGACGCACAGTGATTCATAGTCAAGATAAGGAGTAAATCGTGCAGTCTCCGGTACCGAAAGGACTAGCCGCACTCACGGTTCTTACGTTCTCGTTGATAATCGCGGGCTGCGCCAGTACCGGGGGCATCGCACCGCAAGCGAAACAGGCCGAAGCGGCGCAACTCGACGCCGGTTCGGCGATCCGCGCGGCCAATACCGAAGCCGGCTGGCCCGCCAGCGACTGGTGGCGCGGCTATAACGATCCCCAACTGAACGCCTGGATCGAAGCCTCCGTGGCCGGCAACCCCTCGCTTGCCGCCGCCCAGGCGCGCGTGCGCGAGGCGCGCTCGATGGTGGGCGTGGCCCAGGCCGGCCTCCTGCCGCAAATCAACGGCAGCATGTCCATCCAGCGCCAGCAGTGGGCCGACAACATCTACTACGGGCCGGGCTCACTCGCGGGCACGAACACGTGGAACAACACGGCCACGCTCGGCCTGTCGTATCACCTCGACCTCTGGGGTCAGGACAAGAACAACGCCGAGCGCGCGCTGGACGTGGCCCATGCCACCGCCGCCGACGCACGCGCGGCCCAGCTCGAGCTCGAAGTCAACGTCACGCGTACCTACATCGAGATGTCGATGAACTACGCGCTGCTCGATATCGCAAAGCAAACGCTCGGCCAGCAGCAGCGGATTCTCGCGCTCGCGCAAAAGCGCCTCGCGGGCGGCATCGGCACGCAGCTCGAAGTGAGCCAGGCGCAAACGCCGCTGCCCGAGTACGAGCGCCAGATCGACGCGCTCGAAGAATCCATCGCGCTCGGCAAGAACCAGCTCGCGGCGCTCGCGGGCAAGGGCCCCGGCGCCGGCGAATCGATGCAGCGCCCGGCGCTCGCGCTCGCCGCACCGGCGGGCCTGCCCTCGGCGCTGCCCGCCGAGCTGATCGGCTATCGCCCCGACGTGGTCGCGGCGCGCTGGCTCGTTGCGGTGCAAGCGCGCGGCATCGACGTCGCCAGGGCTGACTTCTATCCGAACGTGAACCTGCTCGTCTCCATGGGCGGCTATGCGGCGGCCGGTCCGCTATTCCAGTTCCTCAAGTCGATGAGCGGCAGTTACTCGGCGGGCCCCGCGCTCTCGCTGCCGATCTTCGACGGCGGACGCCTGCGCGCGCAACTCGGCGCGCAGTCCGCCGCCTACGATATCGCGGTCGACCAGTACAACCAGACGATCGTCACCGCGCTCAAGGAAATCGCGGACCAGGTCGTGCGCATGCGCTCGCTCGCCACCCAGGAAGACGATGCGCACCGCTCGGTGGCAGCCGCGCAGCGCAACTACGATCTCGCGCAGGAAGGCTTCCGCCGCGGCCTCACCGACTACGTCAACGTGCTGATCGCACAGACGCAACTGCTGCGCGCACAGGAAGGCGTCGCGCACATCCAGGCCGAGCGCCTGACCGCGCATGCCACGCTCGTCGCGGCGCTGGGCGGCGGCATGATCGATGTGTCGAGCGACCCGGCGGCGAAGGGGCCGACCGAAGCCGAGCAACTACCCGCGCACGGCAAGAAGACACGCGCCGTGCCGCTGATGCCCGCCGCGCTGCTCGCGCCGCATTCGTCGCCTGCTTCGCCCGGGCCGGACGCCGCCGATGCAGGCGCATCGGGCGATGCCAGCGCAACCGGCGCCGCGCACTGAGGCAGCCGACCATGCAAGCGTCCACTTCCTCGCCCTCGCAGCCGGGCGGCCAGCGCCTCTACGCCGCGCTCGCCGACTGGGCGCGCACCGACGGCCTCGTCTGGATCTATCTCTTCAAGGCGATCGCCGCCGCGCTGCTCGCGCTCGGCATCGCGATGAAGCTCGATCTGCCGCAGCCGCGCACGGCCATGACCACGGTGTTCATCGTGATGCAGCCGCAAAGCGGCCCCGTGTTCGCGAAGAGCTTCTACCGGATCTGCGGCACGCTCGTCGGGCTCGTCGTGATGCTCGCGCTGATCGGCCTCTTCGCGCAGCAGCCGGAGCTTTTCATCGTCTCGACGGCGCTGTGGGTGGGTCTGTGCACCGCGGGCGCCGCGCGCAACCGCAACTTCCGCTCGTACGGCTTCGTGCTCGCGGGCTACACGGCGGCGCTCATCGGCATTCCGGCCTCGCAGCATCCCGACACCGCGTTCATGTCGGCCATGACGCGCGTGGCCGAGATCTCGATCGGCATTCTCTGCTCGGGCTTCGTGAGCGCCGTGGTGTTCCCCCAATATACGGGCGAGCTGCTGCGCTCGAGCGTGCGGCGACGTTTCTCGTCGTTCGTCGACTACGTTTCGGCGGCGCTCGCCGGGCGCATCGACCGAACGCACATCGAAGCGAGCAATGCGCGCTTCGTCGCCGACGTCGTGGGCCTCGAGGCGAACCGCAGCATGGCCGTGTTCGAGTCGCCCGATGCGCGCATGCGCTCGGGCCGCCTCGCGCGCCTGAACAACGAGTTCATGACGGCCTCGACGCGCTTTCACGCGCTGCACCAGCTGATGAACCGGCTGCGCACAGACGGCTCCTCGGCCACCGTCGCGGCGCTGGAGCCCTACTTCCGCGAGATCGCGCCGCTCTTTGCGAAAGCGGGCGAGCCGGTGCTCACGGCCACCGACGCGTCGCACGTCTCGAAGCAGCTGGACGACTATCGTTCGACGCTGCCCAAACGCGTACGCGCCACGCGCGCCGAACTCGAAGCGCAAGGCGACGCCAACCTGCTCGACTTCGACACGGCGACCGAACTCCTCTACCGCTTCGTGCACGAGATGACCGAATACACGGCCACGTACGCCTCGCTCGCCGTCGATACGCACTCGCGGGAGAAGTGGATCGCGCGCTACGTGCCGAAGACGAACCTGATCGCGGCAGGCGTGGCGGGCCTGCGCGCAGCGGTCGTGATGACGCTGCTCGGCGCGTTCTGGATCGCCACCGCGTGGCCGAGCGGCACGAACCTCGTGCTCAACGCCGCCGCGACCTGCGCGCTCGCCTCGTCCGCGCCGCAGCCCTCGCGTATGGCGACGCAGATGGCGCTCGGCACCGTGCTCGCATCGGTCGTCGGGATGCTCCTCACGTTCGGGGTGTTTCCGCACATCGACGGCTTTGCGATGCTGTGCGTCGCGCTCGCGCCCGCGCTCGCGTTCGGCGTGTTCCTCACGACGCGCCCGAAATACGCCGGCTACGGCGTGGGCTACTGCATCTTCCTGTGCTTTCTCGCGGGCCCGGACAACGTCGTGCAGTACAACCCGAGCAGCTACATCAACGACGCGCTTGCGCTCGTCGCCTCGATGGCGGTCTCGGCCCTGGCATTCGCCGTGCTGCTGCCGCCCTCCACGCCGTGGCTGCGCCGGCGGCTCCTCGCCGACCTGCGCGGCGGCGCCGTGCAGGCTTGCCGCGCTCGCCTGAGTGGTCTGCGCAACCGCTTCGAAAGCGGCGCACGCGACCTGATGTTCCAGCTCTCGGCGATCGCCGGCAACGACGAAACGCAACGCCGCGACACGCTGCGCTGGCTCTTCTCGACGCTCGAAGTGGGCAACGCGGCGCTCGATCTGCGCCACGAGCTGGCCACGCTGCCCGCGCAGCCGCACAACGCGCCGGGAACGGCATGGCGCGTGGCGATCGACGCCACGCTCAAGGCCGTGGGCGCGCTCTTCGAGCGCCCGGGCAAGGCGCGTTACCGCGACGCGCTCGTCAAGACGGAACGCGCCATCGACGCCAGCCATACCGTGCTGCAAGGCCTGTGGAACCCGCCAGCCACGAGCGCAGCCGGGCACGGCGACCGCGGTGACGGTGCGCCGCGCGAAGCGCGCCACCAGCTGCAGCGCATCCGGAGCCATCTGCATTTCATCCGCACCGCGCTCATCGACCCGCAATCGCCGCTCGCAGCGTACGCGCTCAGCGACGGCGCGAATCCTGGCGTGAGCCAAGGAGTCAACCATGCCTCGTGACGTCGCGTTTCTCGACGCCTATATCCCGGCGATCGTGCTGCTCTTCATTCTGGGCGCGGCGATCACCTGGGTGCTCGATTCCGTACTGGCCCGAACCGGCCTCTACCGGGTCGTGTGGCACCCGTCCCTCTTTCGCGTGAGCCTGCTCGTGGTCGTGTGCTGCGTGCTCGGGCTCGCCGTTTATCACTGAATGCGTCGCTGAATGCATTGCTGAACGAATCAACCGAATCATGACTATCCGCAACCTCATTGGCTTTATCGCGACGGCCATCATCTTCGTCGTCGCCATTCTGGTCGGGCGCGTCCTGTGGGTGCACTACATGGACGAGCCGTGGACCCGCGACGGCCGCGTGCGCGCCGAAGTGGTGAACATCGCCCCCGACGTCTCGGGCGCCGTGGTCGAACTGCCCGTGCGCGACAACCAGTTCGTGCACAAGGGCGACCTCCTCATGCAGATCGACCCCTCGCACTACCAGATCGCCGTGGAGCAGGCCGAGGCCGCCGTGGCCGCGCGCAAGGCCGAGCTGACGATGCGCCAGGACGACGCGCGCCGACGCGCCGACATGGACAGCGAAGTCGTCTCGGCGGAAAACCGCGAAAACGCCTCGCATACGGCAAATTCGGCGCAGGCGCAGTACCAGCAGGCGCTCGCCGCGCTCGACGCGGCAAAGCTCAACCTCGAACGCACGCGCGTGGTCTCGCCCGTGGACGGCTACATCACGAACCTGCAGGTGTTCCAGGGCGACTACGCGACCTCGGGCCAGGCGAAACTGGCCGTGGTGGACAGCCATTCGTTCTGGGTCTACGGCTACTTCGAGGAAACCAAGCTGCCGCACGTGAAGGTGGGCAACAAGGCCGACATCAAGCTGATGAGCGGCGGCACGCTCGAAGGCCACGTGGAGAGCATCTCGCGCGGCATTTACGATCGCGACAATCCGCAAAGCCGCGAACTGCTCGCCGACGTGAACCCGACCTTCAACTGGGTGCGCCTCGCCCAGCGCGTGCCGGTGCGCATCCACATCGACAAGGTGCCGGACGACATGGTGCTCGCCGCCGGAACGACCTGCACGGTGGTCGTGAAACCGGGCACGTGATCAAGCACGCTGGCCGCGCACGCGCCGCCAGCCGAGGCACGCAAAAAAAGGGGACCGCCAGCCTGGCGTTCCCCTTTTTGTTGCCGCACGTGAGCGAACTATTAGCGAATGCCGCACATTGATCCAAAGCGGGTACGCGTGCCGCGCTCGCGGCCATAATGGACAACCCGCGTTGCCCGCGCACGTTGCGCTGCACTATGCTGAAAAACCAGCGCCAGATCCGGCCGCTCGAATCATCGGCTGCAACGTCGGCCGCACCACGGCACGAGTGAGGACCACCAGCACGGGAGGAAGGCAGTCATGCGTTACCGCGATTTTCACCGCGAATCGATCGCGCACCCCGACGACTTCTGGCGCCGCGAGGCCGAGCGCATCCACTGGCAGACGCCATTCGACCAGGTGCTGGACCGCTCGAACCCGCCGTTCGCGCGCTGGTTCTGCGGCGGCCGCACGAACCTGTGCTTCAACGCCGTCGACCGCCATCTCGCGGCGCGCGCACACCAGAACGCGCTCGTCTACGTTTCGACCGAGACCGGCATCGAGCGTCACTACACCTACGCCGACCTGCACGCCGAAGTCAACCGCATGGCCGCCGTCATGCGCTCGCTTGGCGTTGCGCGCGGCGAGCGCGTGCTGATCTATCTGCCGATGATTCCCGAGGCCGTCTTCGCCGTGCTCGCCTGCGCGCGCCTGGGCGCGATCCATTCGGTGGTGTTCGGCGGCTTCGCGGCGCCGAGCCTCGCCGCGCGCATCGACGATGCGAAGCCCGTGCTGCTCGTGACCGCCGACGCCGGCGCACGGGGCGGCAAGGTGATCGACTACACGCCGCTCGTGGACGAAGCGATGGCGCGCGCCGAACACGCGCCGCCCAAGGTGCTGCTGATCGACCGCCAGCTCGCGCCCGAGCGATTGAGCGCGCCGTATCTCGTCGCTTACGAGCCGCTGCGCGAGCAGCACTACGACGTGCAGGTTCCCTGCGAATGGCTCGAATCGAACGAGCCTTCATACATCCTCTACACCTCGGGCACGACGGGCAAACCCAAGGGCGTGCAGCGCGATGTGGGCGGCTACGCGGTGGCGCTCGCGGCTTCGATGGAATACATCTTCGAGGGGCGCGCCGGCGACACCCTGTTCACGGCGTCGGACATCGGCTGGGTCGTGGGCCACAGCTACATCATCTATGCGCCGCTGCTCGCGGGCATGACCACCGTGATGTACGAGGGCACGCCTGTGCGCCCCGACGGCGGCATCTGGTGGCGCCTCGTCGAACAGCACCGCATCAACCTGATGTTCACCGCGCCCACGGCGATCCGCGTGCTCAAAAAGCAGGACCCGGCGCTGCTGCGCGCCGCCGACCTTTCGAGCCTGCGCACGCTCTTTCTCGCGGGCGAGCCGCTCGACGAGCCCACGGCCGAATGGATCTCGGACGCGCTGGGCAAACCCGTCGTGGACAACTACTGGCAAACGGAGACCGGCTGGCCGATGCTCGCGATCCAGCGCGGCGTGGACCCGCTGCCGCCAAAGCTCGGCTCGCCCGGCGTGCCCTGCTACGGCTACGACCTCGTGCTGCGCAACGAGCATACGGGCGAGCCCTGTCCGCAGGGCGAGAAAGGTGTGATCACGCTCGGCTACCCCCTGCCGCCCGGCTGCATGCAGACCGTCTGGGGCGACGATGCGCGCTTCGTGAAGACCTACTGGGAGAGCGTGCCCGGCCAGCAGGTGTACTCGACCTTCGACTGGGGCGTGCAGGACACGGACGGCTACGTGACGATCCTCGGCCGCACCGACGACGTCATCAACGTGGCGGGCCATCGCCTGGGCACGCGCGAGATCGAAGAGGCGATCTCGTCGCACGCGGCCGTCGCGGAAGTGGCCGTGGTGGGCGTGAGCGATGCGGTGAAGGGTCAGGCCGCGCTGGCTTTCGTCGTGCTGCGCGACGCGAATGCAGCGGCCAATCCGGCCGACGCGGAGAAGCTTGCAGCGGCGTTGGCCGCGACGGTGGACCGGCAGCTCGGCGCGATCGGACGGCCCGCGCGCGTCCACTTCGTGCCGACGCTGCCGAAGACGCGTTCCGGCAAGCTGCTGCGCCGCGCGATCGCGGCGCTTGCCGAAGGACGCGATCCGGGCGACCTGCCGACCATCGAGGATGCCTCCGCGCTGCAGTCGATCCGCGCGGCGGTGAGTTCGGATAGCAGCGCGGGCAACGGCTGAGCGGGGCCCGCTGGCCCGCGGTTGGCACTATTTGCCGCTATCGGCCAGTCAGCGCGCGAGCGGCCGGTATCCGGCGAGAAAGCGCTTGAGGATGCCCGTCGAGTAAGTGCCCGCGATATCGGTGAGGAAGCTCGAGAACGACGTGCTCGCGTGCTCGTCGGCGGTATCGGAGATCGTGCGCACCACTGCGCAGGGCACGTCGTACTCGTGGCAGACCTGGGCAATCGCCGCGCCTTCCATCTCGACCGCGAGCGCATCGGGCAACTGCGCGCGCAGCGCGGCCACGGCGGCGGCGCTCGCCACGAACTGGTCGCCGCTGATCACGAGCCCGCGATGCACCTGCGGCAACGCGGTTTCGAAGCGCGGCAGCGCGGCCTGGTAGCGCGCCTTCAACTCCGCGCCCTCCTCCGCGATGAACCGCTCACATGCAACGGCAAGCGCCTCGGCCAACGCATGGTCGGCGTCGAAGCGCGAGCGCGCGAGGAGCGGAATCTCGTGACGCGGGAACAGCGGCTCGGCGTTCATGTCGTGCTGGAGCAGCGTTTCGCCCACCACCACGTCGCCTACGTGCACAGCCGCGCCCACGCCGCCCGCGACACCCGTGAAGACGATCGCTTCCACGTCGAACGCATGGATCAACGCGCTCGCCGTGGCCGCCGCCGCGACCTTGCCGACGCGTGCGAGCGTCACCACGCACGGCGCGCCGTGCACGGTGCCGACGTGATAGTCGCGCCGGCCGAACGTGTGCGTGCGCACGCCCGATTCGGCCTGCATCGCCGCGATCAGATCGCCGAGTTCCTGGGGCAGCGCGGCGAGCACGCCGAGCGGGCGTGCGGTCGCGCCGCTCGCCTGGGTCGAGAGATTCATTGTCAAAAGATTTCCGTCTGGTTCGTCAAAAGGCTGGGCGCTTACTCCACCGCCTGCAGCTTCGCCACCGCCAGCGCGAGCCACTTCTCGCCGTGGCGCTTGAAGCGCACCTGCGCCTTGGCGTCAGTGCCGCTGCCTTCGAGCGCCGTGATCGTGCCTTCGCCGAACTTCGTGTGGAACACGCCCTGGCCTACGCGAAAGCCCGTCTCGGCCGCGCGCTGCTCATTGGCGAAGGCGGGCGCCGGGCTCTTGTCGGCGATATACGCGTCGCGTTCGCGACGGCCGCCGCTGCCGTTACCATCGCCGCCGCCGGGCCGCGCGAACCAGTCGCGGCCCCAGCCTGCGTTGTCGGAACGGCCGCCCCAGCGCGCGCCCGCCTCGACCTTCGGCGTGAGCCACTTGAGCGATTCCTCCGGCAGCTCGTCGAAAAAGCGCGAGCGCACGTTGTAACGCGTCTGGCCGTGCAGCAGCCGGCTCTGCGCGAACGAGATATAGAGCCGCTCCTTCGCGCGTGTGATGGCCACGTACATGAGGCGGCGCTCTTCTTCGAGGCCATCGGCTTCCATCGCGCTGTTCTCGTGCGGGAACAGCCCTTCTTCGAGGCCGGTGATGAAAACGGCCGTGAATTCGAGGCCCTTCGCCGCATGCACCGTCATCAGTTGCACGGCGTCCTGGCCAGCCTGCGCCTGGTTGTCGCCGGCTTCGAGCGAGGCGTGCGAGAGGAAGCCCGCGAGCGGCGTCATGAGATCGGGATTCTGCGCGGGGTCCGTGATCGCGGGCGCGTCGAGCACTTCGATCTCACCGTCCTGCGAGACGATTTCCGGCACCGCGCTCGCGCCCGGTCGCAGCGGAATCGAGCGCGCGGGCGTGTCGAGGCCGTAGCCCGCCTCGCTCACGAACGCCGTGGCCGCATTCACGAGTTCCTGCAAGTTCTCCAGACGGTCCTGACCTTCGCGCTCGGTCTGATAGAAGTCGGCCAGACCGCTCATGCGCACCGTGTATTCGACGGTTTCCGGCAGGCTCATCTGCGCCGTCTCGGCGCGCATCTTCGCGATCAGGTTCGCGAAGCCGCCAAGGCTCGTGCCCGCTTTGCCGGTGACGTACGGAATGGCCGCAGCCATCGAGCAGTTGTAGAGGCGCGCGGCGTCGGCGACCTGCTCGATCGAGCGTGCGCCGATGCCGCGCGCGGGGAAATTCACCACGCGCGCGAATGCGGTGTCGTCGTTCGGGTTGTCGATCAGTCGCAGATAGGCGAGCGCATGCTTCACTTCCTGGCGCTCGAAGAAGCGCAAGCCGCCATACACCTTGTACGGCACGCCCGCATTCACGAGCGTGTGCTCGATCGTGCGCGACTGCGCGTTGCTGCGATACAGGATCGCGATCTCGTTGCGCGCGAGCCCCTGGTTGATGAGCGCGCGAATCTCCTCGACGATCCAGCCCGCTTCCTGAGAGTCGGTCGCCGCCTCGTACA
>Ga0306920_100002977_pt1 | contig 21433 bp, 19 predicted proteins | sample flu12Cox44000170_FD_204666 | JGI IMG/M metagenome (GOLD analysis project Ga0306920, IMG submission 204666) | Lab enrichment of tropical soil microbial communities from Luquillo Experimental Forest, Puerto Rico - flux4day.12C.oxic.44.000.170 (v2)... | ecosystem: Environmental > Terrestrial >... | reverse complement strand
TGGTGCTCACGATCGGCCGGCCTACGCCGCCGGTGGAGTACATCATCGGCGGGCGGCTGCCGTACCCGCTGGCCCTGGTGCTGGCTGACGTGGCGGTGGTGGCCCTGGCGGCGGTGATCGGAGCGATCGCGCTGCGCAACCTGCGCGAGATCTACTTCGCGGTCACCACGCTCGGCGCGGTCAGCGCGCTGTACGTGTGGGTCGAGAACTACACGCCCCTGTTCGACGGCTACAACGGGGTGTACGGGCTGATCAACCCCGGGCAGACACTGCTGCGCCTCACCTATGACGGGTACCGCGTCGGTTTCCTCGGGGCCGTCCTGGTCGTGCTGCTGCTCGCCTACCTGCTGGCGCAGCGCCTGTCCCGGAGCCCGTTCGGCCGGATGGTGCGCTCGGTGCGGGAAGACGAGCGCGCCTCCGCCGCCTACGGCCGCCCGGTGTTCTTCGTCAAGTACCGCGCCTACCTGGTGGGCGCCGCGTTCGCGGGGCTGGCCGGCGGCCTGTTCGCCGTGTTCATCAGCGCGTTCAACCCGTCGGCCTGGACGCCGCAGGAACTTCTGCTGATCTACGCCGCGATCCTGGTGGGCGGGCGCGGCAACCCGCGCGGCGTGATCCTCGGCACGTTCGTGGTCTACGTCGGCTTCATCGAGCTCACGCGGTACCTGCCGTCTCCCGCGTCGCGGCCTGACTTCGGCCCGGCGCTGCGCCAGGTCCTGATCGGGCTGTTGATCATCCTGATGCTCAAGTTCCGCCCCGAGGGCATCCTCCCCGAGCGGGCGGGCGGGCGCCAGCCACGACGCCCGGCGCCGGGCCAGGCGCCAGGGCTGGCGGCCGGACCGCCCGCCGAGCCCGCAGGCGCGGTCGCGGGAGCCGGGCCGGCGAGCGCGGACCTGGCCGACCAGGAGGGTGGCCCGCAGTGACCGCCGCGCTTCTGGAGATCGAACACCTCAGCAAGTCCTTCGGGGGCGTGCACGCGGTACAGGACTGCACGTTCATGGTGCCCGAGGGCCACGTCATCGGCCTGATCGGGCCGAACGGGGCCGGCAAGAGCACCGTGGTCGACCTGGTGTCCGGCTTCGGGCGGCCGGACGCAGGCAGCGTGAGGCTGGCCGGCCAGCAACTGATCGGCAAGCGCCCGGACACCATCTCCCGGCTCGGGCTGATCCGGACGTTCCAGACTCCCCGGGAATGGCGCAACCTGACGGTGCTGGACAACATCCTGCTCGCGCAGTGCCGGTTCCGGCGCGAGTCGCTGCGGGAGTCATTGCTCCGGGCCCGCCGCATCCGCCGCGAGGAAGATGCGGACCGGGCGGTGGCGCAGGCGATCCTGGACCGGTTCCAGCTGGGCGACCTGGCCGGCGAACGCGCGGTCAGGCTCAGCGGCGGGCAGAAGCGGCTGCTGGAGTTCGCCCGGATTGCGGCCGCCGAGCCACGGCTCGTCATCCTCGACGAGCCCATGGGAGGCGTCAACCCGGTGCTGGGCGTCCGGATCGGCGAAGCCGTCCGCGGCTTCGCCGACGAGGGCCGCACCGTGCTCATCGTGGAGCACAACCTGCCGTTCATCGAGCGGACCTGCGACCAGGTCGTGGTGATGGACCTCGGTGAGGTCATCGCGCAGGGACCGTTCTCCAGCCTGCGCGACAACGCGCGGGTCGTCGACGCGTACCTCGGCATGGATCTCGGCCATGAATGAGGGAACCCCTGAGGCCGCAGGCCCGGATGCGCCGGTCACGGCGGGCGAGCCGGCGCTGCGCGCCGAGGGTGTTACGGCCGGCTACGGCGGTCCGCCGATTGTCGAGGACGTCTCGCTCGCGGTGCTGTCGGGGAAGATCACCGCCATAGTCGGCCCGAACGGAGCGGGCAAGTCAACCCTGCTCAAGGCGTTGAGCGGGGTGCTGAAAGCCACCCGCGGCGAGGTGTACGTGCGCGGCCGCCGGACCACGAACATGCTTCCCGAGAAGCTGGTCAAGCGCGGGCTCGGCTACGTGCCGCAGGTGTCCAACATCTTTCCGGACCTCACGGTGCGGGAGAACCTGGAGATGGGCGGCTATCTGCGCCGTGACGGGCTGGGCCGCCGTATCGACGAACTATGTGAGCTGTTTCCCGACCTGGGCCGCTCGCTGCGGCGCCGGGCGGGGCTGCTGAGCGGCGGGCAGCACAGCATGCTCGCCATGGCCCGGGCGCTCATGCTGGAGCCCGCGGTGCTGCTGCTGGACGAGCCGAGCGCCGGGCTGTCACCCCTGCTCCAGGGCGCGCTCTGGGAGCAGATCGAGAAGGTTGCCGTTACCGGGGTCGGGGTCTGCGTTGTCGAGCAGAACACCCGGCGGACGCTTCGCCACGCGCACTGGGGCTACGTCCTCGTGCTCGGGCGCAACCGGCTGGACGGACCTGCACGGCGACTGCTGGAGGACGACAGCGTCGTGCAGCTCTACATCGGCCGGATGAATTGATCAGCGCGGGCCTCGCGGAGAACCGGAGCGAAATCGTGCCTCCGGGTTCTCGCCGGCTCGCATCGGATAAGGGAGTTCCGCAGTGAAACGATCAATCATCGGCAGAACCACCACGGCGTGCGCGGCCGCGATGCTGCTGGCCGCCTGCGCGTCGTCGAGCAGCGGCTCGGGGACCTCGAGCACTGCCTCCGGCCCCATCACCTACGGCGTGCTGTCCTGCTTCACCGGGCGGCTGGCCAGCCTCGGGCAGGCGATGCTCCAGGGCTCGAAGGTCGCCCAGAGCGAGATCAACGCGGCGGGCGGCGTGCTGGGCCAGAAGGTGCAGCTAGCCACCGGAGACACCAGCTGCGACGTGGCGGACGGCATCACCGCGGTGAACCAGATGCTGACCAAGAACGTCAGCGGCGTGATCGGCCCGGAGACTCAGGAGATCAACGGAGTGGAGCCGATCCTCGACGCCAACCACATCGTGGACGAGTTCCAGGGCGGCGACACCGCCCGCGACCACCAGACCGACCCGTACTTCTTCCGGGACAGCCCGTCCGACTCACAACTGGGCGTCGCCATGGCGCTGTATGCCCACGCGAAGGGGTACCAGCGGGCCGTCATGCTGTTCTACTCCGACCCGGCGGCGCAGACGTTCCTCAAGCCCGTCTCCGAGACGTTCACCCACCTCGGCGGCACGATACTCAAGACCATCATCGTGACCCCGGACCAGACGTCGTACCTGAGCCAGGTGCGGCAGGCCATCGCGGCCCACCCGCAAGTGATCTTCACCCAGGAAGACCCGCCGACCGCGTCGGTCTTGTTCCGGGAGTTCAGGCAGCTGGGCGGGCAGTCGATCCCGTGGGTCGGAACCGACGTGACCAGCGGCAGCGACTACCTGAAGGCGATCGGCTACGCCACGGCTCACTCAGTCCTGACCTCGGTGTTCGGCACGTCGGTGACCGGCACCGCCAACAGCGCGTTCCTGAGCCTGTTCAACCAACTCTACCCGAGCCAGAAGAGCGTCGGCCCGCTGGCGAACGCCAACTACGCCTACGACGCGGTGATCTCGCTGGCGCTCGCCGAGGACTACGCCAAGACCCTGAACGGCACGACGGTCGCCCACGACATGACCAAGGTGACCAACTCGCCGGGCACGCCCTGCTACACGTACTCGACCTGCCTGAAACTGATCAAGGAGGGAAAGAAGATCAACTACAACGGTGCGAGCGGTGACCTCAACTACAACAAGTACAACAACACGTTCGGCCCCTACGGCGCCTTCCAGTCGAGCCTCACCGGCGTGGAACAGCAGGTGTACGTGATGACGGCGCCGCAGCTCGCCGCGGTCACGCCGTAGCGCCGACGCGCCGGACGGTCGCGGACCGGCCGAGCTGCCGCCCGCGGCCGTCCTGCGCGGTCACCGCGAAGTACGGTCCCTCGGTGTTCACGGAGATCATCGTCTCGAAGCCGGACCGCGGCTGCGACCCGGCCACGGCCAGGGCGGACGGGCTCCGCCCGGCGAGAACCGTCCACGTCGCCACGTCGGTCGCCCCGTTCCAGCTCACGTACACCGCCGAGCCTCGGGCCGGGTTGGGGCGGACGACGACGGCCGGGTGGCCGGGAGGATGCCCGGACCAGCCGAAGGCGAAGGCGCGGTAGGACTGGTCGTTAACCGGAAGCCCGCCGTCCAGGAGCAGCTCGCCTTGGCCGGCGAACTCGGAGAAGTACGGCTCGGCGCCCCAGCCGACAAACACCCGTCCGTCGGGCAGTAGCTGCACGCTCCCCTGGTTGTCGGCGAGCAGGCCAGCCGGGTGGGTGTAGGCGTGCTTCAGCGTGACGCGCATGGCTGCGTTGTCCACGTTCAGCAGGAGAGCCCGTGACTGCGCTTCCTCCGGGGGCGAGGAGGCGTTGTCGAACACGGTGAGCAGGCCCGGCTCGGGCATGCGGGCGTCGTGCTGCCAGGAGAAGGCGGCGCCCGGTCCGATTTCGAAATCGGACTTCTTCCCGCCGAGCCGCCACCGTATCGCGCCGCCCTGGCGGGCCACCTTGTAGATGGTCCAGGTATTGCGGGACGAGATGAGGAGGTCCCCGTCGGATGCCAGCGCGATGGCGTTGATATGGAAATAGTCGTACGGCGCCTTAGCTGTTCCCCGGACCAGGCTCTGGTGCGACTCGGTGAGCTCCACATGGTCGAGGCTGTTCCAATCGAAGAGCACCTTGCCCGTGGCGACGTCGACCTCCTGGGCCACACTGGCCATGACCGACCCCCTGGCCGGCCCGCCCAGCGCCGACAGGTCGGCAGGTACCTGGCGGTGCGCGGTGATCAGGGCGGTGCCCTGCGGGGTGAGATTGAACTCGTGCAGGTCGGTTTCGGCCCCGTTGCCCGCCTTGACGGTGGCGATGACCCGATAGGAACTGTCGGCGATGTACGACGTCCCGTAGGTGATGCCGACCGCGTTCACGTAACCCGCCGACCAGGTAAGCACCGGCTGGCCACGGTATTCCTGCACGCCGAAGTTCAACGGCGTCCCCCCGATGGGCGACCCGAACCAGACCAGGCGGCCTTCCCGGTCCACGATCATCAGGCCGGGCTGCCCTACCGATGAGGCCAGGTAGCCCCGCGGCCCGATGAAGATGTACGGAGGCTGGGTGGCCTGGCTCGTGCCGGCGCTCGGCGTGACCGTTATGGCCGGGGGATGAAGGTCAGTCCTGGTCACGACGGAGTCGACGCGGCCGGGGTCAGCGGTGACCGGCCCGTCCGCGGCCGGCTGGTCCGCAGCCGGCCGCGCGCCGCCAGCGGGCTTCGGGTGCGGCCACGCGTAGCCCGCGTAACCAGCAAGTCCCAGCCCGGCGACGGCGGCGGCAACTCCGCCCCCCAGGAGCACCTGCCTGCGCGACCAGGTTTCCGGCATGTGTTCTTCGCCCTCCTCACCCGCGCCCGGCGGCCGGATCGATTGCAGCAGCGCTCAGCCGGCCCCTCGTGAGGCGAATTGAAACATGACTATCTCTTTACCTAGTTAAGGGTATTCCTACACTGTCCGCGGGTCCCCGATCCAGACATGGACCACTTCGGCCTCCCAGCGCGGCGCCGGAACCGCAGCCGCCGGTCAGGCGCACCTGTTTTGCTCCCCGTTGAATCGCTCTACAGTGGGCGCGTGGACACCGAGGAGTCCCTTTCGGGGGGGTCCGCACTACCGCTTGTGGTCCGGACCGGGGGATCTGAGCGAAGCCTGCCGGCTGGCCCTTCGTACCTGATCGGCCGCGATCCGGAGTGCGACATCGTGATCGCCGATGCCCGCGTGTCCTGGCGGCATGCCGTGCTCCGGCTAGAAGACGGCCACTGGGTGCTCGTCGACCGGGCCAGTACCAACGGCACCTATGCCGGAAACCAGCGGGTGGACCGGATCGAGATCGAGGGGGAATGCCTGGTCCGGCTCGGCCACCCGGCCAACGGGCCGGCCTTGAGCTGTTCCGTCACCGAAGCTGGCCCGGACGCGGCGGGCCAGCCGCCCGGCGACCTGGCGGTCAGCCCGGCGGCCGAGGGCGCCGCAGCCGCCCCGCCGGGAGAGCCCGTGCTACGGCCATGGGCGATCTCGCGGGCCGGGGAGCCGGACTCCGGACGACCGCAGCCCGGCAAGACGCTGCGCATCGGCCGCGCGGCGGATAACGACATCGTGGTTTCCGATCCCGACGTCTCAAAACACCACGCCGAACTGCGCCCCGAAGCGGGCGCAGCTCGCCTTGTGGACCTGGACAGCCGCAACGGCACCTTCGTGAACGAGCAGCGCGTCACGGCGGCGCTACTGTCCGAGGGGGATCTCGTCGGCATAGGCTCCGCCACGTTCCGGCTGGTCGGCCAGGAGTTGCAGGAGCTCGTCCGCCCCAGCGCCCGCCGCGAACAGACACCGCCGACCGCCACCGCACCACCCACCGCCGCACCGCCCGCCGCCGACGACAGCCCCCTGGAGATCCCGTACGCGGTTCGCTGGCTGGTGCCGAGGGGCGAGCGGTTCGCGAACTTCGACATCCTGAACGACAACGACACGCAACTCGACTACTACCGGCGGTTCGGGCACATTTACGCGGTCGGGGTCCCGTCCAAAAAATGGCGGCTGGTCGTCGTCTCAGACCCCGGGTTGCTGGACGAGGTGGCGGCGGACGAGGAGCAGTTCGGCAAGCGCATCGAGGAGATCAACTTCTTCGCCCAGCTGGCCAACACCCGCGGCGGCGGCATCTCGGTCATCGGCGACGGCGAGCACTACGACCGGGTCCGCCGGGTGATGCTGCCGTGGTACGCGCCGCTGAACCAGCGCACGCAGCTCGGGCAGATGAAGGACCAGGCGCGCAAGCTGGTGGCCGCGTGGTCCGCGATCCCCGACGATGAGCCGCTCGACGCGCGCGCCTGGATGGAGCGTTACGCCCTCGAAGTCTCCGGGCGCGGGGCGTGCAACTACGACTTCGGCCTGCTCGAAGGCGGCGGCGAAGGGCACCCGTTCGCGGTAGCCGTCCCGGAGAGCACGAAGGAGAGCATCCGGCGCGTCGCCGACCCTCGCCCCGACTCCGCGGTTTTCGCCGGCCGCGCGGCCCGCGCGCGCAGGAAGCGCTACCGCCGTCACAACGAAGAGCTGTTCCAGACGGCCGATGCGCTGGTGCGCTCCCGAGTGCACACGAGCCCGCTCGGGCAGCCGACGGACCTGCTCACCCGGATGGTGACGACGCCGGATCCCGAGACGGGCGAGCTCCTCGACGCGGTGACCATGCGCGACCAGGTCCTCATGCACCTCTCGAACGGCTTCAACGGGCCGTCGATCACCGGAGCGTGGCTCGCCTACGTCCTGGCCACGCACCCGGAGGTCGAGGAGAGGCTGATCGCCGAGATCGACGGGATCACCGGCGGCGACCCGGACTACGACCTGCAGTACGACGATCTGATGGCGCTGACGTACACGACGCAGGTGATCAAGGAGACGATGCGGATCTACCCGCCGATGCCGGTCACGATCCGCCGCAGCCTCAAGGACGGGATGCTCGGCCGCTACCGCATCCGGAAGGACGACATCATCCTCGTCGGGACGCTCGCCGCGCAGCGCGACCCGCGTTACTGGGGGGCAGATCCCGGCCGGTTCGATCCGGAGCAGTTCGCGATGGAGAAGGTCGTCGACCGGCCGCGGCATGCCTTCATCCCGTTCTCGATCGGCAAGCGGCAGTGCATGGCGCAAGAGGTCACGTTCATGATGCTCCGCGTCGTCTTGTTCGAGATCTACCGGAACTACCGGCTGCGGCTCGCGCCGGGCGCGACGGTGGCGAAGAACACGATCGTGACGACGAAGCCGGCCGCGGTCCCGATCATCCGCCTGCCGCGCGAGGCGCAGGCGCGCCCGCGGGCGCCGGTTGCGGAGCGCGGCCGCCCGGCGCCGGCCGAGCGGCCGGACCGTCCGGGCGCTCCCGCTCCTGCGGTCGCACGCGGGTGGGGCGAACCGACAGAGATTCCCGAGACGAGCGCCTACCGCCATCTCGTGATCGCGTACGGCAGCAACTTCGGCGCGAACAAGGAACTGGCCGAGCGCTTCGCCGAGCGGAGCGACTTCCACGGCTACATGAGCGACGTGATCACGCTGAACGAGCTCGCGGAGTCGCCGCCGCGTACGCAGCCCTGGCTGCTGGTCGTCATGACCTCCACCTATACCTCCAACCCGCCCTCGAACGCGGCCGCGTTCAAGTCGTGGCTCGAGCGCACGCAGGCCGGCGCGCCGACCTGGCGCAACTGCCGGTACCTGGTCTGGGGGCTCGGCAACAGCCAGTGGAACGCCTTCCTCGCGTTCCCCCGCTACGTACATAAGAAGCTGTCCGAACTCGGCGCGACGCCGCTCGCGGAGTTTGCGTACGGTGACGTGGGCTCGCCCGTGTGGGAGCGCCTGCACGGCGAGTGGAACACGCGCGTCTGGCCCGTCCTTCTCGAGCTGTCCGGGGCGCGGCCGACGCAGGCGGCAGCCGCGCGCGTCGCCGCCGAGAAGGCCGCGGCGGGCGCGCTGACGGGCGCCGACTCGAGCACCGCGATGCACAGGTCGCTCCTCGGCGCCGGGGTCGCGTCGCAGCAGGTTGACCGGGCGACGAGCTTCTCTTCGGTCATGCGCCTCATGTCGCCCGGGTCACGCAGGCGGGTCACGTCGGCACGTGACGGCTCGGGGGGATCGGCCAGGCGGAGCCGGAGCCAGCCGCGGGTGTTGCTCGCTCCGACGATCCTCCCCAACGCCGTCGGAATGAACACGGTCGAGGCACGCGCGCTGGTGTGCCGGGAACTCCTGGAGGCCGATTCGCCGAAGCGCACCCGGCATATCGAGCTCAGCCTGCCGCCCGGCGTCGCCTACCGGGTCGGCGACCACCTCGGCGTGTGCCCGAAGAACGACGGGGAGCGGGTCGAGCGCCTGGCGCGGCACCTGGGCGCCGACCTCGACGGCCTGCTGATGGTGCCGAACACGCTGAACGCCCGCGCCGTACCGAAGGGCACCGTGTTGCAGGTCCGCAACGTGCTGACCAGCCTGGTCGACATCCACGGCCGGCCGACGGTGCCGCTGCTCGATTTCCTGCTCGGGAAGGTGTCCGATCCCGCCGAGCGGGCCAGGCTGGCGGAGATCAGGGACGTGCTGCAGGCGCCGGATGGGCCGGATTCGCCCCTGCGGGCGGAGATCAACGCGGGCGGCTACGACGTGCTGCGGCTCCTCGACGAGTTTCCGTCCTGCTCGCTGAACGTCTTCGAGTTCCTGCAGGTGGCGCAGCCCCTCCGGCCGCGCTACTACTCGACGAGCTCGAGCCCGCGAATCCACGGCGACGGCGTGGCCCACCTGACCGTCGGCCTCGAGGCCACGCCCGTGCCGGGCCTGCCTGGCCGTGACTTCCGCGGGATGAGCTCGCAGTATATGCAGGCGCTGCGGGAGGGCGACCGCCTCAACATCTTCCTCAACAGCGCCGACGGGTTCCACCTGCAGGACGACCTGTCCAAGCCGATGATCTTCGTCTCCGTCGGCACCGGCTTCGCCCCGATGCGGGCGTTCCTCTGGGAACGGCTGGCGAACAAGCGCGCGGGCGCCTCGCTGGCGGAAGCGGCGCTCTTCAACGGCATCCGCTCGCGCCGCCTCGACTACATCTACCGCGACGAGATCGAGCGGTTCACCGCCGAGGGAGTGCTCGATCACGTTCAGGTCGTGACGTCGCGCGAGCAGCCGGGCCACCGCGAATACGTCCAGGACCGGATCCGGGAGCAGGGCGCACTTGTGTGGCGGCTGCTAACTGCTGAGGGCTACGTTTACGTGTGCGGCTCGCAGCCGATGCGGGACGCCGTTCGCGCCGCCTTCGTCGACGTCGTCGCGGAACACGGGTCGCTGCCGCGCGACCAGGCCGGGGCCTACATCGACGAACTGGAGACGACCACTCATTACCGCCCAGACCTCTGGGGCTGACGCTGGGAGCCGCATGGACGCCCTCGCCCTCATCCTGACCATCGCGGCGATGCTCATGTTCTTGTTCGCCGCCAGCGGCCGCGAACTGCGGCGCTTCAACGAAATCGCGCTCGGGCTCGTCTTTCTCGCCGCCGCCCTGATCTGCCAGTTCACCTCGATCACGAACACGCACATCGGCCGGTTAGCGCGCGCTGGCCGGCGCGTCCGGCGACAGGTGACCCCGTAGCGCCCGCTTCAGCACGGCGCCGGCCTCGGCCGCATCCGGTAGGCCGGCCCGAGGGCCGCCATGGCGAGGCGATACGGTAGCGTAGCGAAACGGCTCCGTATCGAAACCCGGCGCAGCGAGGAGGACCAGCATGAACCTGGCCCACGCCGCCGGCGACGTGCAGAAGACTCACCACCGTGGTGGTCGTTGCCTGGACAGCTCACGCGACCTGATCTTGCGGGACGCGGCGCTCGTCCTGCTCGCCGAGGTCGGCTATGACCGCCTGACCATGGACGCGGTGGCCGCGCGCGCCCGGGCCGGCAAGACCACGATCTACCGGCGATGGCCGGGCAAGGCCGAGCTTGTCGTTGATTCGCTGAACTGCCTGAAGGGCGTCCCCGAGATCCCGGACACCGGGTCGCTGCGGCAGGACCTGCGCGCCCTGGCGGAGTCCATCACCAGCGCTGAGAGCCAGTTCGGCGCCCAGGTGACGATCGGCATGGTCAACGCGCTGGCCCATCACGCGGAGCTGCGGCGAGTGTTCCGGGAGAAGTTCATCGCGCCGCGGATGGCAGGTTTCCGTAAGGTGTTCGAGCGAGCCGTGGCCCGGGGCGAGATGCCCGACGGCCACGACCTGGACCTGCTGGCCAGGCTGTTCCCCGCGCTCGCCATCCATCAGCTCATGACGTCCGGCGAGCTCCCGGATAACCGGTTCGCTCACCAGATCATGGACGAGGTCGTCTACCCGCTGGCCACAGCACCGGCCGCCCGCACTGGCCCGTATGCCACCGCGGAAGAGAAGCCGCGTGATGACGGCCAGCAAGCCCGCGCCAGGAAGGCCATGTCATGACCCAGCCCGCAGATGCCCGGCCCGGCGGAACTTCTGCCCAGGCCGGGCCGGCCGCGCCGGACCATCGGTGGCTGATCCTGGGGGTGATCGCCCTCGCCCAGCTCATGATCGTGCTCGACGCGACGATCATGAACATCGCGCTGCCGACGGCGCAGCGCGATCTGGGGTTCTCCATCGTGGACCGGCAGTGGGTGGTCACCGCGTACGCGCTGGCGTTCGGCAGCCTGCTGCTGCTGGGCGGCAAGCTGGCTGACCTGCTCGGCCGGAAGGTGACGTTCCTGGCCGGCCTGATCGGGTTCGCCGCCGCGTCCGCGATCGGCGGGGCCTCAGTGAACTTCGCCATGCTGGTGGCGGCGCGGGCCTGCCAGGGGGCGTTCGGGGCCTTGCTCGCCCCGTCGGCGCTGTCGCTGCTCGCCGTGACGTTCAGCGACCCGCGAGACCGCGGCCGGGCCTTCGGCGTGTACGGCGCGATCGCCGGGGCCGGCGGCGCGATCGGGCTGCTGCTGGGCGGTTTCCTCACCGAGTACCTGTCCTGGCGTTGGTGCCTGTACGTGAACCTGATCTTCGCCACTGTCGCCGCCGTCGGCGCCGTGATGCTGCTGCACCGCCAGCCCGCCCCGGGAAAGCCCCGGCTAGACCTGCCCGGCGCGGCGCTGGTCTCTGGCGGCATGTTCTGCATCGTCTACGGCTTCTCCAACGCCGCGCTGCACAGCTGGCACGCCCCCTCGACCTGGGGCTTCCTCGCCGCCGGGGTGGTCTTGCTGGCCGGGTTCGCCTGGCGGCAGGTCCGCGCGCCCGATCCGCTGCTGCCGCCGCGGATCGTCCTGGACCGTAACCGCGGCGGCGCGTACCTGACCATGCTGATCGCCGCCACCGGCATGTTCGGGGTGTTCTTGTTCCTCACCTACTACATGCAGCAGACCCTGGGCTTTTCGCCCGTGGTCACCGGCGTGGCGTTCCTGCCGATGATCGCATGCCTCATGGTGTCCTCGGTCACCTCTAACGTCAGGCTGATGCCCCGGACCGGGCCCAGGCCGCTGGCACCGACCGGGCTGCTGCTGGCCGCGGCCGGCCTGGCCCTGCTGACCAGGATCGGCGTGCACTCCAGCTACGCCACCGCCGTCCTGCCCTCACTGCTGATCCTGGGCATCGGCTTCGGCCTGGTGTTCGCGCCGGTGTTCAACACCGGCACCTTCGGCGTCCCCCCGCACGACGCCGGCGTGGCCTCGGCCACCATCAACACCGGGCAGCAGCTCGGCGGCTCGATCGGCACCTCCCTGCTCAACACCATCTTCGTCAGCACCGTGGCCAGCTACATCGCTGCCCACCTCAGCCCGGCCACCCTGGTCCACGGCCGGCCGAGCCTGCAGCTGACCGGGCTCGCCCTGATCCACGGCTACACCACCGCATTCTGGTGGTCCGCTGCCATCCTGACCTTCGGCGCGATCGTCGCCCTGACGTTGTTCCGTAACGGGCCGCTGACCCAGCCGGGCCAGCCGCAGCCCGCCGGCCCGGTGCAGGCGACCGGGACAGCCGCCGCCGTCGACCAAGATCCAGCTCGCCGGACCGCCCTTCCCTGAACGGCGTATCGCTAGCCGACCTCGCATGAGAATCTGGGCCGGCGGATCCAAACCGATGGGGGGCAAATGGACTGGCCGGTTCTCGCGTCAGTGCCGACGGCGGACCAGCGCAGGCTGATCGCCGGGCTGAGGCGGCGCGCCTACCGCCGGGATGAGGTGATCTTTCATCAGGGCGACCCGGCGGACACGGTCCACCTGATCGCCGCGGGTCATGTCACCGTGCGAGTAACGCTGGCCGGGGGCGAGTTCGTCACTCTCGCCGTCCTCGGCCCCGGAGACGCCTTCGGCGAAGGCGCTCTCCTCGGCGGTTCCCGTCCCCGCGGAGCCACGGTGACCGCGCTGGAGCAGTGCGAGACATTGTCACTGGGCGCCGGCGAGTTCGAGCGCCTCCGGACGTCGTACCCCGGCGTTGACCGCTTCCTCGTGGAGCTCCTTTCCGCGCGGGTCGATCGGCTCAACGGGCATCTGCTCGAGGCGCTGTACCTGCCCGCCGAACGCCGCGTGCTGCGCCGGCTGCTCTACTTGTGCCAGCTCTGGGCCGGAGACGAGCAGCGCGTTGTCATCCCGGTGACGCAGGAAATGCTGGCCAGCCTCGCCGGGACTACGCGTCCGACCGCGAACCAGGTCCTCGGGCGGCTTGCCGCCAGCCAGGTGGTTGAGGTGAGCCGTGGCCAGATCGTCGTGTTGAACCGCAAGGAACTCGACCGGCGGGCGGGAGGATCAGCACTGGCCTAAGTCAGCGGAAGGCCAGTACCAGCAGCCCCGTGGACGCCGTGGTCTTGTGTTGGCACGCCAACACTGGCTGTGTTGTCCGGCGAACAGACGGGGTCGAGGGGCCGGACGTAGCGTCCGGGTATGGGTCTCGGCTCTGTGCCTTAGCATCTTTGGCCGCGTTTGACGACAAGAGCCGCGACCGGTGCGTCCCCGGAGGGGAGGGCCGCGATGATGCGCGATGACGCGCCGACAGCGGACCTGGTCATGCGCGCGAGAAAGGGCGACTCTGATGCCTGGGACGCGCTCGTGGAGCGGTTCGCTCCGCTGATCTGGTCAATCTGCCGTAGATACCGGCTGGAACACGCCGACGCCCACGATGTCGGCCAGTACGTCTGGCTGCAGCTGGTGGACCAGCTCGAGGCAGTTCAGGATCCAGCCGCGCTCCCTGGCTGGCTCGCCACCACCACACGGCGGGAATGCTTCCGGATTCTGCGGACCGCGCGCAGGCAACAGGATCTCGGGCCTGTGCTGGACGTAGAGACCATCCCCGACGAGCAGACCGGGATGGCCGAACATGAGGTGCTCCTGGCGGAGCGCCACGCGGCGCTACGCGGAGCCCTCAGCCGGCTGCCAGCACCGTACCGGCAGCTGGTCGGCATGCTCACCGAAGACCCGCCCGTGCCGTACGCCGAGATCAGCGCCAGGCTGGGCATCCCGGTCGGGAGCATAGGGCCCACCCGCAAGCGCTGCCTAGACAAGCTGCGCCGCGACCCGGCGATCGCCGCCCTGATGAGCACCGAAGCAGCCCGGCCGCCCAGATGCGCAACCGACCGGTGAGCCTGCCATCCTGCTGCCATCGAGGTGGCCGCGCGCGTCCTGCAGCACGCCACGGTGGCGCCGTCGAGATCCGCCCCTCGGAGGTGTACTGGTAGCGGCGCTCGAACAAGTCTTCCGCAACCGCTGGCTGGCTGCTCCGGCTCGGCCTCAGGACTGTTGTGGCGGCACACCCGCACCGTTGACGACACAATGGATGTCCAGGATCCTGTGACACACCTCGCCACGGGCTGCCGAGGATGGGGGTGCTGCGGGATGAAGTGTGCTGAGTGCAGGGCGGACACTGATGACGCTCAGTTCTGCGTCCGGTGCGGGGTCCCTGCCGCCGAGCAGCCGCCGATGGCCGCCGCGGCGGGCAACGCCGCGGGCTGGGCTGGGCTAGCGCTCACGGACGCCAAGACGGCCGGGTGGGCCCCGCCCGAACTGTACCTGCCGGGCTCCGGCGATCGGGTTCCTCCCCGGATCCGGCGTGCGCTGCGACGGTACACAGGTATGGCTCTGGCGGCCTTCGCCGGCGGCTGGGCTGTCGCCATCGTCGGTGTCAAGTTCGTGGGGCAGAGCGACAGCGACTGGGGCGTGCTGCCCATCTTCCTATGGGCTCAGGCCGTTATCTTGGCCGCCAGGTGGTTCCGCTTCTCGAAGCTTCTGCGGCGGCCCGGCCCAGCGCACGGCGCCACGGTGACGGCCTGCGAGCGTGATGGGCGCTCGGTGACCCTGGAGGTTCCCAGGGGCGGGCATGCGTCCTCGGTAGAGGTGCGCCTCCTGCGGGAGATGGCACCCGAGATCCTGCTGCCCGGGGAGAGCGTGACGTTCTACGGGCGCGCCGACGGTGCGGGCGCCGTGCTGGTCAGCAGCCCCCAGCGGGGCAGGACATTCCTGGGCACCGGGAAGCATCGGCCAGCCTCCCCGGCCGCGCCGGAGACGCCGCCGCCTAGCGATGCCGGTCTAGCCGACTGGATCGAGTCACGGCAATTTTCTGCCACCCGTCTGCGGCCTGGCTACGACAAGGAAGAGGTGGACGCCTTCCTGGAAGCCATCCGCAACACGTTCGCCGGGGTCAGGGAACCCCCACTGACGGCGGATGCGGTCCGCGACGAGCAGTTCTCGACCACCCGCCTGCGGCCGGGCTACGACGAGGAGGAGGTTGACGTCTTCCTCGACGAGGTCGAAGCGAGGCTGCCGGTCAGATGCGCGGAATGCGGGGCGCCGGTTGCTGAGCCCACTCGGGCCTGCGCCGAGTGCGGGGCCCCTCCCGTCGGGCAGCTATCAGTGGCAGCGGACCCGGCGCCGGACGGGCGAGGCGATTCCGCCGCGATGGCCCCGGCCAGAGATACCAGATCGATACCTGGGCGCGCCCGCCTGGGGTACTTCTTGATGTGCCTCTTTTGTTATCTCACCCTCACCATCGGCTTCGTGGTGGCCAGCAATGCGCCGGTCAGCATCGAGGAACTTAGGCGGCTAGCGCTGTCCTATGCAACGGGTTGGATCATTGGCCTCAGCCTTGGCGCTGCGATCCTGTCGCTCGCTCTCACGGCGTTTTTCACTCCCCACCGCCGTTCGCCCCGCCTCCGTCAGGTGGCGTGGTTGCTGGTGCCGGTCCTGAGCCTTTCGTGGCTGGCGTTCGCGCCGTTCTTGTGGCTCGCGGACATCCGCCGACGGGGCGGGGATTGGGCCGTCTTTGCTGCCTACCTGGCCGCCGTGGCCGCAGAGATGTATTTCATCGCGGTCGGCTATTCAGGCAGCGTCGCCTGGGACATCAGCTTCGCGATGCTCCTGCTCGTGGGCCTGACCGCGGCCGTCCATGCCGGGGTGGCGTTCCGGCCCGCGGCAAGAGTGCCGACCTGGTATGACGTTCACGCGGTCAGGGGACGCAGATGAGTGCCAGCAACCCGTGACGGATGCGGTAATTCCGCAGGACCGCCGGCAAGACGCCCAACTGAGCCATCCAATATCAGTCCCTGCTGACTCGAGTGGAGCAACGATAAACTAACTCCCACACTCGGGTGGCAGTCTTCCCGGGGGATCCCGCCGGGCCGCCCGCCAGCTGCCGGCGGGCTGTTCCCCGGCGTCCAGCCGGGTCTGTGCCGGCAGCAGCTGAACGACACGCTTGTGCACCGCGTACCTGGCACTGGCCAGCATCATCTCGGCGGCGCCCAGCCTCATCGCCGCGTCAAGCATGTCATCGGACATCGCCTCGCTGGCGCCTCTTATGGTCAGCATGCAATGATCCAGGGTCTGCTGTACGTCTAGCGGATCGCTCATTCCAGCTCCCTTGCCGCTATGGCTGACCCGGCCAGCCGGGACCAGCCAGATGGCGTCCAGTCTGGGTGTGTGTGCACGGTAACGCCAGTCGTGCACAGCCGTTGTTAGCGGTGCGTGAGCAAGATCGGAGCCGCTCACGGTCATGGGCGGTCTGTAGCCTGGCGCGCATCGTCACGGTGATTCTCCGGCGGCATCCTCGGCCGTGGAAGTGCTTGCGGGCTGAGCGCCGCGCGATCTTACCTTTGTTGTTGGCGCCCGTTTGCGGGCGTCCGCCGGGGGTTCGGTTGAGTATCCGAGCTCGTCAAGGCGAAATCCGTGAGCCCAGGCTGTGCCGGCTACGAGAAGGTCGAGGGTCATGGTGGCGAGCTGTTCAACGTCACCGTTGATCTCGCCGGCCAGCCAGGCTTCCAGGATGGCGACGTGTGCCCCGACAAAGGCTCGCGCCATCACGGGGACAGGGACGCGTGGCTGCCTGTTGACGGCCTTGAGCCGGTCACGGAAGTTCTGCTCGGCGTAGCGGCTCAGGATGGACAGGTAGGCCTGGCGGGTCCTGGCGTCGCTCATGCACGCCCGGTACAGGTCGGGCTTTTCGGCCGCATGTTTGTATGCGGCTTGGATGGCGTCCCGGCGGACCACGTTCCACGGCCCGCCCTGGTAGGCGATGCGCTGCATCAGGTCCTCGACGAGCCGGTTGGAAACCGAGAAGAGCACAGCCTCCTTGTTGGGATAGTGGGAGTAGAAGGTGGCCCGGGCCAGGTCAGCGCGGTCGGAGATGTCTTCCACGGCGACCCGCTCATACCCCTGCTCGAGTACCAGCTGGACGAACGCGTCCTCGATCGCCGCCTTGGTGCGGGCGACCCGCCGCTGCACGCGGGGGCTTCGTCGTGGGGGTGGCATCGGTGTCTCCTGCGCCGGGAAATTAAGGGGTCCCTGGTCAGTCCAGTAAATCTGGTGCGGTCAGGTTGGTCGACACGGAGGCCGCCCGTATCCGGTCTGGCTTTACTCAGACAGGTTGACAACTACTAGACACTATGTATGGTTTTCCGCAAGCCTGTGAGAGGGGGGCGGCATGAATCCCTGGGGACCGCGTACGGTCGCCGGGCGGTGGCCGGCCGCCGTGCCACTCGGTCATCTCCGCGATCATCGGCCATCCCACCTCGCCGACGCTGAGTACGGCCCGGCGAGTGGCGATGGGTCCTGACTGTGCGAGAGGGAGCAACGTGAGACCTCACCGCTATCGGGTCATCGTCGCTGGCAGGCTGGGCAAGGTCTGCCGCGGAGCATTCGAGGATCTCGGCGTCGAACCCGACGGCGTGAACACCGGCCTGACTGGCGAGCTAGACCAGGCGGCCCTATACGGCGTGCTGAACCGCATCCTGGCGCTTGGCCTTGAGCTAGTGGGATTGAACCGCCTAGATGATGAACCAAGCTGAGGCCGGACGTACCTGCCACGTGCCACGTTTCGCCGATGATGGGGCTGCGCAAAGTTCCGTTCGTGGGTGTCATCACGCCGGAAGCTGAATCATCTTCTACCCGGGGAGCGGTGATGAAATCGTGCCGGGTATGGACCTGGGTTTCCGGGGCGAGGTGGCTGATCTCTACCACCGGTACCGGCACGGATACCCCAGCGCCGTCCTGGACGCGCTCCGGAGCGCTTTCGACCTCACCGGCCAGGATGTGGTGGTGGACCTGGGCTGCGGCACCGGCCAGCTGACCTTGCCGATGGCAGCGCGGGTGCGCGCGGTGGTGGGCATGGATCCCGAGCCGGACATGCTGCAGCGCGCCCGGCAGGCTGCCAGTGAGCAGGACGTGCGGAACGTGACCTGGATGATCGGCGCCGACACCGACGTTCCGGCGCTGCGCGACCTGCTGGGCGGCAACTCGGTCGCCGCGGTGACGGTCGGCCAGGCTCTGCACTGGATGAAGCACCTAGAGCTGTTCCGGGCGATCATTCCGCTGGTCCGCCCGGGCGGCGGTGTCGCGGTGGTGACCAACGGCACGCCCCTGTGGCGGCAAGACACCGACTGGTCCCGGGCTTTGCGCGATCACCTAGAGCAATGGCTGGGCACCAGGCTGACGTCCGCCTGCGGTACCGACGAGCAAAGCCAGCGGCGTTACCGCAACGACCTGGTCTCGGCCGGATTCGAGGTGACCGCCATGTCTTTCGATTACCTCACTGAGCTGGACCTAGACCAGCTAGTCGGCGGTATCTATTCCGCGCTACCGGTGACCCGGCTGCCCGCCCAGGATCATCGGTCAGAATTCTTTGAACAGGTCCGCCGGACCGTCGCCCCGCACGAACATTTCAGCGAACATGTTCACGTCGCGATATTGGCCGGGCGGGTCCGGTAGCGCCGTCTCCGCCCGGCTTCGCCGTGACCCTGCCCGCTACCGTGGCCGGATGTTCAGCTTGACGTACTCGAACCACAAGTCTTCGCCGCTCTCCAGCCGCAGGTGGATGAGCCAGAAGACCCAGAGCCCGGTGAGCAACTGCTCGTGAGCAACGTGCAGGTGGTACCAGCCCAGCACCGTCGCTGGGTGCCACTCGCGGTCGGTGTACAGCACCTCGGCCTCGGTAAGCCTCGGCTCCACCTGCGTTCCTGTCCCGGCGGGCGGATCGGCCGGAGTCAGGGCTGGTTGCCCGGAACTGTCCCCCGGCGGGTGGTCCATCCGTTCAGGCTAGAACGCATCAGCAGATCTTGGCTAAGGGGCGATCGGGGTGAAGTTGCCGGTGCTACCCCTTGATTTGGGAGTGTCTACCGGCCCATCGGGAAAGTGGTAGCCCGAGGCCATGCACACGCATGTGCACCGTCCGTCTGGTTGGTGGGAGGTTGCGAGATGGCACGCGGCAAGGGCACCGCCCCGGCGCCAAGATCACGTTCGGCACCGAAGGTGGTGGCGCCGAGCACCAGGGTGAACGTTGCGCTTCCTTTCGGAAGGATCACGACTAAGGAGCCGGTGAAGATGGAGGTGAGGGACTGGATCAGCCTGGCCGGATTGGTGGTCTCGGTCGCCGGGTTCAGCGTTGTGATCTCGCAGCTCATCCGCAGCACAAGAGCTTCGGAAGCGGACTAACGATCTTCGAGATGGCCTGGCAACATGATCTGTGAGCCGGGCAGCCGCACCCCGGGCGTGGGGTGCCGGAAGTGCATTCCACCGCCTTTCTAAGCCCTCAGGGCGACGCTGAAACATCGCGTGGGCCGGGCATCTCCGGCAGGAAGCCATCCCCGCGAATCAGTTCACGTTACGGCCCATGTGAACGAGACGGTCCCGTGCAGGCCGTTGCTCCCGGTCGCGGTCGCGGTGAGGGTGTAGGTGCCCACCATGGTGAGCGTGCCGCTGATCTTGCCCCCGGTGCTGATCTTCAGTCCTGGCGGCAAGTTGGCGGCCTTATAAGTCAGGGTGACCAGCTTGTCAGCGGCCTCGAGTTGCAGGCTCACCGCTGTACCCACCGTGCCGGCCCTGTTGCCGGGGTCGAGCAGTGGTATCCAGGTCCTGGTCAGCACGTCCACGTCGCACGGGCCGCTGATGCCCGGCACCGAGCCAAAAGCGCTGTACTGCCAGAAGGCCCAGCGGGTCCAGCCGGGCGTGATCTGCGGCTGGGTGCAGGACGAGCAGTAGTAGGGCACCCACAGCGGCGTCTGCGCGAAGGCGCTGCTGCTGCCGGCGCATTGCTGCCACCAGGAGATCGGCGCGTAGATCAGCGGCTCCCGCCTGGTGCGGCGCACGATCTCACGAGCGAAGCGGTTGACCCACGCCACCATCTGCGACGGCCTTAGCCCGTAGCAGGTGCCGCCGCCGTAGGGGTTGTACTCGATGTCGAGTTCGGTTTCGGGCAGCGGGGAGACGCCGTTGGCTTGCAGGTAGTTGACCAGGTAGTCCGCCTGCGCGGTTGGGCTGGCGCTGCCGCCGTTGCCGTTGGGGATGGCGAAGGCGTAAGCGTAGACACGCAGCCCCGCATTACGGGCGGCGGGGTAGTCGGCTGGCGCGTACGGGTTGGCGTAGTACGTACCCTCGGTTGCCTTGATCGCGGCGAACTGGACCCCGGACGCGGCCACCCGGGACCAGTTGATTCCGTGCCGCTCCTGGTAGTCGGCTACGTCCACGCCCCGCGCCGCCCCTGGCGGGGCCTGCGCGCGGTAGTGCGCTAACTCGCTCTGCACTTGTGGCGAGTGCGCCGCGCCAGGGTTGTAGCGCGAGGGGCGGGTGCTAGCTCCTGATGGGGCCGCCGCGCCCAGCGCGACGGTGGCACTTACTGCGGCGAATGCGATCCATATGGCAGCTCTCATTTCATCCCTCCCTGGCTGGGCAAGGTTCGGGCGGACAATCCCCTTCGTCGCCACCTCCGATCGCCAGCGATTCCCTCGACCCGAACTAGTGCCCGTAGTCGAGCTGGGTGATGGTGAGTATGTTGCCCTCGCTGTCTTTGAACCAGGCTGCCTGACCGACAGGGGTTCTCGCGATGCCATCCACGGTGCGAAGGCCCGGCTGGTCATACTCCTCGAACTCGACGCCCCGGCTGCGCAGCTCCGCGACTTCCGCCGCAAGGTCCTCGACGACCCAGGCGGCGAGCTGGTGCCGGGCGGTACCGGCGGCGCCGGAGGAAAACAGCAAGAACAACCGGTCCTGGCCGCTGCGGTACAGCACCGCTTGCGCTTCCTGCTGGCCGGAGGTGAAACCGAGCTTGTCCGCGTACCAGGCGCGGGCCCTCGAAAGGTCGCTGGCCGGGATGGTGGGTGCATGTGACGGCCGCGCAGCATACTGCCCTCCGGTGGTCATCAGGCGCCGTACCCATCATCACGCCCACCGGAGCCGACCGCTTGCCCGGGGTACCAAACGCACGCTAGCCGTTCTCAGGGACGAGGGTCTGATTTTCAGGCCAGGGTGGTCTGCCGCTCACCGCGGCCACGGTCGCGTCGAGCCGGTGGGAGCGCCCGCCGGGTCATCTGGAGGATGAACGACTTTGGGGGCTGCCAGACGCCCCGGTCCTCAAGTGACCATGCGTAGGTCAGGGCCCCGTCGCGGACGCAATCAAGCAGGCCGGGCGCGGCGAGCTCGTGAGCTGACCACGCGTAGAGCTGCTGCAACCTCGG
>Ga0306920_100002976_pt1 | contig 21440 bp, 15 predicted proteins | sample flu12Cox44000170_FD_204666 | JGI IMG/M metagenome (GOLD analysis project Ga0306920, IMG submission 204666) | Lab enrichment of tropical soil microbial communities from Luquillo Experimental Forest, Puerto Rico - flux4day.12C.oxic.44.000.170 (v2)... | ecosystem: Environmental > Terrestrial >... | reverse complement strand
TGAACCACTTCACTTTGCCTTGCACGTTAGTCTGCCTCACCCGAACCGCAGTGACCGCGGCAGTAAATGGTCTTGCCACGGAATGATCCATCAGAGCGCATTCCCGAAAGCTCGCAAGGTCCTCCACAACCAACCTCCCAAGCTTTCCGTCTCGAGTCACGATATCGAAGAGTTCCAGGCTTTGCAAGGGTCTTATATCATGTGATATACGGTCTCTGACCACAAACAACGGACTCGAGAGCACCTTATAGTGAAGTGCGCGACTTTGGTGGAGACGCATGCATTTATTCCTCCCCTTTTCCTTCCTCCCCCGGGATGCCCTGTGATTTGATTGATTGCTTCAGGTTCTCGACCGTCACTCTATAGATTGTCGGGCCCTCATGAACGTCGACGGTGATGGACATCCCGTCAAACGCCATCCTCTTCCGCTCAGAAACTCGAATCCAATCGGGTGCAGACCACCGACAGCGCCTTCAAACAATGATTCCGCTTTGAGTTTGAAAGCGTGTTCGGTTTCAAAACTTTTCACAAATTTAGCGATGCAGTTCCGCTTGAACCCTGGGAAATTCCACGAAAATTGGGTTTTTGGCTAGAGGAGAGAGCCTAAGTTTACTTCAACCGGGAGCCGCGTGCCATCCGGCCAGCGAGAGCTAGCAATATCTTTCGGTCTGCTTCTGTCATTTTCGACAAAGAACGACGGAGCGTTACGAGCTCGTGCGCTTCCCGGCCAGAACTTCCCCACACCCATTCTTCACCGTCCGGAAATTTTAAGGGTTTGGGAGGTTCTTCGCCTTCGTACAAAATCTGATAAAGCGGCATACCCAACGCTCCTGCCCACTCTTTTAGGATTTCGATTCTAGGCACTATATGCCCGTTCTCCACGCGAGAGATGTAGGGGCGCGCAAAGCCGGTCGCTCGTGCGATATCGTCTTGGCTCAGATTTTTCGCCTTGCGGATGTCTCGGAGTCTTTGACCGATGAGCATGAAGGGGATTCAACTTGCCGTGGCCGCAAGGAGGGATAGCCACTCTTCCGAGTCGTTCAGCACTATATTGTAATCGGCGCGTGACACCTGACGATTGGCGGACGGAATCAGGGCCACAACCTTTACCGTTGGAAAATTCTCTTTCAGCCAATCGAGTATCTCTCTTCTGGTTTGTTCGGGTGCCTGGTGGCCAATGACAAACACATCGACATTGTCAATCAAGGTTAAAGCATGCTTCGCAGCTTCGTTGTTAGGGACCGATAGGACTTCGTGGCCACAGCGTCGAAACAGTTCGGCCCTCGCGTTCAGTTCTCTTTCGTCGTAGCCGATCTGAAAAACTATTCTCTTCGGTAGTGATTTGATCGAAGTCTTCTCGCCTGTCAGGTTGGTGATGACATATTCACCGGGTGATGATGCCGCAAGCACCTTCACAAGCGCCTTGGCGTCTTCTAGATTCGCCGCCGCCTTCATCCAGCGACCGCGACCATCGCTCTGCACTTTGAATATGTGAAACGGCGCAAACATGGCTCGTTCGTAGTTGCCAGTTGCGGGACGTTCGTCTCCCGTCACCGAGAATCCGACGAATCAACCCAAATTCAGCCCGACAACACGCGACACCTCACCCACGGCTTGGCAATACACTATTCGCGCCCTCTGTTTCAATTCGCCAGCCAGAGATTTCACAAGTTTTTACGTTTTTTGGGGAGGAATTAAGCCCCCTTCACAATCAATCCGAGCTTCGCCTGAGCGCCAGACCGTTCACCTCAAGCCAGCAACCTGGTTCTCTAGGGGTGCTAGCAAGGAATCTGGGGGCTGCGATCATCCGAAGGGTCGCCCCAGCGATCGTTCGGAATCGTCGGCGTCCAGCAAGGCCGAAGCGGATCGCGATCGTAGGGATAAGGACCGAGGCGCCGGTACATTTCGCTGTATTTCGCCAATTTCTCGCGGTCTAGATGGACTCCGAGACCCGGGGCTGAGGGCACGCAAATCGCGCCATCTGCGTAATTGAACTTTCCGCCCTCGATGATGTCATCAGCGAGTTCGTGATAGTGGGCGTCGGCGGCGAAGGAAAGATTCGGAAGGACCGCAGCCATGTGTAGCATCGAAGCAAGCTGGATTCCCAACTCTCCCGATGAATGCACCGAGACACCTAACTGAAATGTGTCGCAGATTCCCGCGGCTTTGAGACAAGGCCGAATGCCACCCCAGAAGGTGGTATCGAGGAGGACCACATCCACGGCAGGATCGCGGATATTTGCCGCCAACTGCTCGAAATTGACGACCATAGTGTTCGTGGCCAAAGACATGCGGGCTTTCTCGCGGACCTGACGCATTCCATTCAACCCGAAGACGGGATCCTCGAGATAGTCATTGTTGAATCCTTCGATGGCGCGGGCGAATTGGATTCCTTGTTCGGTGGACCATGTGCAGTTGGGATCGAAGCGCAAATGGTCGTCGGGGAACGCCTCGGCAAGGGCGCGATAGCACTCAAGCTCATAGACCGGCGGAAAGACTCCGCCTTTTAGTTTATGGGTCTTGAAACCGTGTTCGGATTTCAATTTCTGGGCGTGGGAAACGAGGTGCCTGACGGTCCGCACCTCTCCTTTCCCATTCCCAGGATTTGGATAGCGAAAGAACAAGTACGAAGCGAATTCGACGCGATCTCTCAAACGACCGCCCAAAATTTCCGAAATGGGGGCTCCCCAAGCTTGTCCTAGAAGATCCAGGCAGGCGAACTCGAGCGCGGCGAGTATCTGAATATGATTGTTGTAAAGCGACGCTGTCGGGTTGGCGACGCGGAACCTTAATTCTTCGAGTCGGCAGGGGTCCCAACCAAGGAGAGCCGATCTGAGGGAGCGAAACGTCTCTTCGCTGGATTGGCCTCCACCGCCCATTTCGCCGAGGCCGATTAACCCGTTGTCGGCCTCCAGCTCCACTACGGTCCGGACAAAACGCCCCCAGTGACACCCATTGGCGTGGCGCAAAGGTGCTTCCAGCGGAACACTTACCGTTGTGGCGCGGAGGTCTTTGATTTTCATACCGTCTTTCCATCTTCCGAGAGGATTTTGGCCGGTATCGTCAATTCACGTCTGCGGTACGCTCCCCCTGGTAATGCATGATGTGGTAGTACGCTTCCCAGCCCGTCCAGTAAATGGGTGCGGGCATGGGAGAGGACGGATCCTCAACTTGCTTCGCGAAGATTTGAACCAGCTCGCGCGTCCGGCCAATCCCGGACAGCCAGTCGCCCCGATACCAGCCTTTCCATTTGCCATACTCCGCTCTGGCCTCGACCTTGAAGATTTCGTCCAGGGCCTCAAGCGCTCGTTGGGCTTTGGCGCGAGCTTCCGTCGTATCTCCGTTCTCGGCATGCTGAATCGACTCGGCTATGGATTCAAGAGCACGATTGCTTTCTCTATCGATGGCAATCATGGTGAGCACATGAGCGTGGTAAAAAGACCGTCTCTCAGCCGAAACGAGCGGCTCGGTGGCAACGGCCTTCTCCCACAGGGTGTCCCACCTCGGTTGAGCATCACTACAGCGCTTGATTTCCCCCTTCAAGGCGTCAGCCAAACTAGGTAACGTGGAATTTTCAGCAGCCTCGGAAAAAACGCGGGGGGTCACCCATGTCGGAGCCTGGCCGGGAAGAAAATAGAGCGGGAAACCGACCATATACTCCAGCAGGAAGCGTCGCGCCTGTGTGTGGTAGTACTGATCGCCATAAGGGAGAGCAGGTTCCTCTCCCGGAAGATGGGCAGGGGTAGCAAAGTACTGTTTGTAGATTTCCACGACCCGCATGCCGGCCTTGGCACCAAATTCCTCCGAGGACCATTCCCGGTAGAACTGATCGCTATCTCCAGGGGCGTCGTGTGGAAGACCTCTCCAGGCGATATCCATTACCGCCTTCATGGTCATGGGCACGGGGCGAATGTCGCTGGTGTTTAAAAGGAGATAGTGAGTCGCTCCTGCCTTGATGTAACGACGGAGTTCCGAATCGATGCGTTCAACGGGAACCATCTCGGTGAGTTGATTGGCCCTGAAGTTCATCATCGCGACGTGATAGTAAGCCCCCTGCCCCGCTGTGACCAAGCCCTTGTCCTGAAGATAGCCATACCCGGTGTCCGGCCACACCGTCGCGACCTCGGGGGGAATCTTAAGATACCCTTGCTGCATCAGCCGCGCCCCTTCCATCCACAAACTCGTAATGAATTTTGCTTCCGGGCGCAGTGAGCGTACGATTCGCATTTGATCCGCGATGGCTTTGGTGATCAATTCGCCCAGGGCCTGGTCATTGCCGCGCACGCTAGGGTCAAACGCGGAGTAACTGACATCGGACAGACCGCGAAGGCCGACCGTCCACAGCACTTCCTGGTCCGGCGGATAAGCAGCGGCAGCGTCCCTCCAGGCGCGCTCGAGAATCTCGGGGTGGCTGGTGTAAGAATAAGGAACATCTTTTGGCCAGCGCGCCACGTTGAGGCCCAGAGGAATCGCATGGTGTTGGGTCAAGATGAGGCCGCGCTTGCCTGCCAGTTTGATTTGTGGCTCATCAGGGAAAATCCACGTGCCCGGCGCCACCATGTTGCCCTTGAGCCTCAGGATGGTCTCGAAGATCTTGTTCCAAACCTCGAGAGAGATCCCGGTGTGATCTTTGGCCTCGCCGGGTGCCCAGCCCGTCAGCAAATCTTCGTCATTAATGAAGAGGCCGCGGTACTTGAACACCGGAGCGGGAAATTGTTTGCTCAAGGACGCCGGCAGTTCAATCTGGGCACGCCGAACGGGCTCATGATCGGTCCAATAATAAAGAGGATCGACGCCGAGGTATTCTTCGGAGAATTGGTAGATGGCGTAGACCGTCCCACGGATATCGGCGCCAGCCAGCACAACGACCTTGCCAGGTTGGGACTTTTCATCGGAGCGAGCCACCGAAATCGAAAAGGATTCCGGCTCCTCCAAACCTGGTGGGCGCAGGGCTTCGGGAAGTTTGGACTTTTCGCCAATCCAAATCGTCACCGGCGCGGCGTTTTCCTCGCGATTCATGACTCGTGGCTTTTTGCCTAGCACTTTTTCGAAATCACTGGCCAGGTCTCGGACGGCTTGCACGATGGGGAGAGGTTCGTCCGGACCTAGGAAGATGGCTGCGTTCGAATGCACGATCACAGAATCGCCGTGAGGCTTTCGGACGACTTGAGAATCAGCGCCCCAGAGTGTTTTGGGCAGGTAACTTATCGATACGGCCCACGCGAGAAGCACTCTCGTGACGCTTTTGGCGCTACACAGATGGATCGTTCCATACCTCACGAGCGCTCCTTCTTCCCCGGACCGCCTTTGTTGAGAAATGGTCTCGGTCCCGCGAGTTGAGTCTCCTCGCTTGCCTTCCATGGATGGCCGCATGCTTCCGTGTGTCCACCCGTTCAGAAGATAAGTTTTCCCGCAAACCACCACTGTCGCTGCCCCCCCGTTCCGCCAAGACTGGCGTTCGTAGTGACCAGCGTCGAGGTTATGGCGCCAAAATTCGCGGCACTGATGTTTGCGTTCGGATTGTTAAAGTGTGGCGTATTGGTGACGCCAAAAGCTTCGGCTTCAAATTGGAAGGTCAACCACTCCCGGAGCTTGAAGTTTCTCATCAGGCTCATGTCCAGGTTGAAGTAGCCGGGTCCGCGTAGAATATTTCGGCCAGCGTTGCCGAATACCCCTGCAATCGTGACCGGCGCGAAAGCATTGGGGTCAAAATAGGAACAGGCCAGGTTGTATTGCCCACCGACCTTCGGACAACTGGATCGAGGCCCGCCATTCAAAATGTTCAGCGGCCCAATAATGTTCGCGGTCTGCGTGTTTCCTTGAGCATTCAAAAGGCTTTGTCCGGCACCGCTGTCGGTGATCGTAAAAGGCGTGCCGCTCATCGCACTCAGCACCCAATTCAACTGCCATCCGCCAGCCAATGCGCTAGCGACTCCGGACTGGGCAAACCGCTGTCCGCGGCCAAAAGGAAGCGCATATAAGCCGTAGGCTTCGAAGTTGTGGGTGCGATCGAACCCGGCAAGGGCCTTATTGCGAGGTATGTAAGCCGGATAGGGCCAGAGCAGAAATCCGAGTTCCTCATTGTCTTCGTAATCGATTGCCTTCGCGAACGTATAGGCAAATCCAATCTGTGAGGTTCCCGCGAACCGGCGTGTCAGTTTCGCCTGCAGCGAGTCGTAGTAGCTATTGCCGAGAGGCGTCAATTCGCTGATGTCCGGCCAGCCCTTGCACGCCGCGTTTGGATTCGTAGCTGTCGGACAGATATTGTTCGATGTGTGGTTGAATTGGGCGTTCAGAATTCGGCCATTTTGCCCGCCGCCCGCCGGAGCCGGGTTGATGTTCCTGTTGACCAGCGGCCGAATGCCACGGTCGCCCACATACCCTACATCCGCCACAAAGCCGGCAAACTCACGCTCGATTGTGAGATTGAAGTTATTGATGTAGCCTCTGCGAAAATCCGTCGGAATGGTGGTAGTGCCAACGGCGTCGGGAAGCGGGAAAGTTCCCGGAGCAGTCCCTCCGTTCAGCGGGATCACCGGGATTCCAATCGGTAGGGCGGCATAGGGCCCAACGGCATTCAGCCCGGTTAGACTCGCCGCCGGCGCGAACGGGTTGCTCCCAAAGCCGGTGAAGTCGGAAATGGTCACCGCCGGAAATGCATTGCGCAAGAAGCGCCAGTTGTTGGAATCCGCGCTTATGCCGTAACCGGCGCGAATCACCGTCTTTTGAAACGGGCGGTAAGCGATTCCCAAACGCGGCAGAAACAGCCCGTGGCCGGTGTCGACGCCATCATCGATTGGGATCCCGCTGCTGCCGCCGCCAACCAAGACGTTCATGGTGTTTGTGTCGAGCACGCGCGCTCCGCCAATGTCGCTGTAGGCCATCGGGTAGTATTCCCACCGCAAACCATAGTTCACGGTCAGGCGGGAAGTCACTTGATATTGGTCACGCCAGTACCATCCCCACTGCGACCAGCGCAAGGCGATGGGATCGAGGTTTTGGGTGGCCTTTCCGACCTCGTCGGGCAACCCAAGTAAGAAATCCGCGAACGAGTTGTACTGGGCTGCACCCGGCGGGATTGCCTGCCCCTTGAGTTCCGTCGCGGCACCGGTGAAGCGGAGGCTACCTCGGGCAGTCTGGAAGCTGCCCCCTTGCGGCTGAAAATGATTCAGCTGTGTGTGGTTGTATTCAATCCCGAACCGGAACTGGTGCTTTCCTCTGACCCAGGTCGAATTGGCGTTGCTTACATACTGGTTGTCGCGAAAGAGAAAAGGATTGCCCGTATTGGGGTTCCCGAGATTTGAAAACGTATTGAATTGAAACGCCGGTATGCCCCCTTGCAGGGGATCCGGGCCGTTGGTCCCCGGGATATGCAACGTATCCAGGCCGAAATTGTTGGTGATGTCCGTACTCTCGGCATTGATGCGCTGCCTCGTATAGCCGGCATTGACGTCCAAAAGCAAGCGGGGAGAAAACGTGTAAGTTCCGCCCATGCCCACGACTTGAATCCTCGAAAAAGCGTTGCCCAATTGCCCGCCGAGAGTCGCGTTGCCTTCCGCAGAACCGAGCGCGGGCGGATCGAAGATATCGCTGCGGGATATGGAGTAACGCCCAAAAACTGTGGTACGTGTGTTAGGAACATAGTTCACCTTGCCATCTATGTCGTCGCGGTGAAAAAAACCCGTTTTCGTCAGGAAATAGTTATTGGAAGTTGCTCCGGTGACATTGGGCGCGGGGATCAGCTTCCACATGGCGAGGGAAGAGGGATCGACGTCCGACAAGCAAATCTCATTCGCCACGCCGTTACAGCTGATGACCGAGCGGCCGCTTCCGTCCGCCGCTCCCGTCCGCGGATCGTAAATGTTAGCTCCAGCAGGAAGAACACTGCGGAAATCAATGAAACCAGCTTGTTGCGCGGTCTGATACGCGAGACCGCCGAAGGGAACGGTCTGCGGATTGCCCCCGTTGGGCGCTTGCACCTGGCGCGTCGACTCCCAGTCGCCGAAGAAAAAGAGCTTGTCCCTCTTGATCGGGCCACCCAAAGCTGCACCAAACTGGTTAAAGACGTTTAACGGTTTTCGACGATTTGAGGGTTGAAAGTAGTTGAGGTTTGTCAGCGCATTGTCGGTGTGGAGCTCATGAACATCGCCGTGAAACTGGTTCGTTCCGGACTTGATCTGCACGTTGACCACTGCTCCGCCGGCATTGCCCTGCTCGGCGTCGAAGGAATTAGTGACCACGTTAACGGTTTCAATCGCGTCTGTAGGCGGAACGTAGGCAATGTTGGCGGGCAACCAGGGGTACGCGTCCTGCACTCCGTCAATACGCGTGTTGTTGCCCTGGGAGGATTGGCCGTTCACGTTCGAGGTCATGGCCCGTTGGGGATTTCCGCCCGCAGAGTTGTTTTCCATAGGCAAACTGGCACCCGGTACGATCTTATACAGCGCTTGAAAGCTGCTCCCTTCCGAGGAAATTGCCGGTAACGACTGAACCTCGGCTGCGTTGATGTCGGTGTGCACATCGGAGCGATCGGTCTGCAGAAGTGGAGCTTCCGCCGTCACCGTCACGTTTTCCGTTGCGGCAGTGATCTTAAGCCGCGCGTCCACCCGGGCTACCTCATTCGCCTCTACGCGTACCCCTGGCGTCATCTGCGTCTCGAATCCCACCGCCGAGATGGTCACCTTGTAGACACCCGGGAGAAGAGCGCTGAAGCGATAAATCCCGTTGGCGTCAGTGGTGCTCTGTTGACCCACTCCTTTACCTACGTCCAACGCCTCCACCTTCGCTCCGCTGACCGCTGCTCCGCTCGGATCGGTCACCGCACCAGTCAAAGACCCGTAGAGCACCTGCGCCTTCGCGGCGCCGTGAAAGAGGAATAAACCCAGGAACAATGCTACGCAAACCGCCGTTCCGAGCCACAGATTGTTGTGAAGATTACCTGCACCGCGGACGAGACCTTGTTTGGACATACACCCTCCCTCCACCCAAGTGAAATAATCGCTGTCGCGCTCAATTTGATCTTGGCGAAGGAACTCTGCCACCCACGAGCGGCCCCGGAATCTTGCCGTCGTTTCCTCACCCAATCGTTTCCTATACGCCTGCCTTTAGCAGCTGTCAATCAAAATATATTTCTAATATATGGCATCTATGCTATGCGTCCGGGGAAGCAGAGCCGGCTTTGCCGCAACTCCTCAGAGGCCTTTAATTTTGAATGGAACGTTTGGGAAGTGGCAGGCGAGTCGATCTACCACTAGCGTGCAGTCCCGCAAATAACGCGCATAGGAAAGCGGAACAATTGGCGCCCCTTCAGCACCTTGCACGCTTCGACTTATCAAGGTTATTTTCGAGACACCACACTCGTATCAGCTATGATGTTTGCCAGGCGAGGCTGTGGTTCCACTTTCAGCAGCTATTGGCTTTGATCTAGAGCGCTTCCTTAAACGCTCGGCTTCGGCAAAGTCCCGGCTCGCCAATCCAACCAGTATGGTCTGAGCCTGTTGAATGTCGTGGATAACCGCCTGCCGCGCCGCAGCTCTATCTCCTTGGCGAATGGCCTCGACAATGGGCCGGTGCAGGCTCTCTAGGCTCATCTCCTCATGTTGCATCCCGATGGAACGGGCCACGCTATACGCGAGTCGCCTGGTTCGCTCCAGGACGCTTTTTTCCAGCCGCATGAACTCCCGGTTATGCGCCATACCGGCCAGGCACAGATGGAAATTTGTATTGATTTCGGCGCGGTCATAGTCTCCCTGATGCGAGAAACCGGGAGGCGAGCTCTGGTCGGCAAGATGCGCTAGTTCGTCGATCTCCCGCGCATTCGCCCGGCTGGCTGCAAGCTCGGCAATGGCGCCCTCCACAAGGACGCGCAGCTCGAACAGGTCGCGCACTTCGTGCAGACTCATTTCCGGCACGAGATAGCCGCGGCGCGGCACGACTTCCAGGAGATGTTCATGGTGCAGGCGATTGCAGGCTTCCCGGAAAGGGGTGCGCCCGATGTGATACCTCTTCATGATCTCTTTTTCGGACAGGAAGACACCCTCTTCGATCTCGCCTCGCACAATCCCCTCCTTGATGCAGGCGTAGGCCTTTTCCGTCAACGTATGTTTGGAGGCTAAACCCTTCATGGTCCTGCCTGTTATTTCTTGTCCTGTTGTTTCGGAATTCCTTTTTGGAATATTCAAGAAATATATCATATTCTCAGGAACTTGCCGTGCCGTCCCTGCTCTTACCGGTGGTTGAAAGACCTCGAAACCAGTTCGCTGTCACGGCAGACGCCGCGGTTCGAGTTCCGTCGCCCCGGCCATATTTTCCCGGGTGCAAATACTCAGCGCGCAAGGATTTCCCCTTCTTCAAGAGGTGGTAGCTTCGGAGAGAGACGTGCTGAAAGTGCCGAAACCCGATGTTTTTCAAAGCCAACTCACTCGCATTGTGCGCCGAATGCATACAAAGGAAGGCCTGGTGAATCTAATGTAGGATGAAAATACGAACGGGCTTGGTTGTGTTCATCGCCCTGGTGCAGGCCATTCTCTTTCTCACGCACTGGATTTTGTATGAGACCTGGACGTTCTCGATTTCGGCCAGTGCGGTCACAGGCGCGCTTTGGGTGAAAATCGTTCTAGGGATCTTGTCCGTTAGCTTTCTGGTCGCGTCGCTCCTAGCATGGCGATACACGGGAGCGGCGGTGCAAGCGATCTACCGAGTGGCTGCCGTATGGCTTGGCCTCCTCAGCTTTCTTTTTGTCGCGGCGGTTGTCTCATGGATTGCGCTTGGAGTGACATGGGTGGTCGGACTGCACGCGAACTTTCATTTGATGGTAGAAGGGTTGTTTGCCGCTGCTGCGGCAGCGGGCGTCTATGGCCTGTTTAACGCGAGCTGGACGCGCATCACGCGAATAACCGTCCGGATTGCGAACTTGCCGGAAGCGTGGCGGGGACGAAAAGCAGCCCTCATCAGCGATCTGCACTTGGGGCACGTGCGGAACGGCAGCTTTTTGCGGCGGATCGTCGCGGAAGTTCTGAACGAAAAGCCCGACGCGGTTTTTATCGCAGGCGATTTGTATGACGGGACGGCGATTGACGCAAAGAGCGCGGCGCAGCCGCTTAGCCGATTGACAGCACCTCACGGTGTCTACTTCGTGGCGGGAAATCACGAACAGTTTGGTGACGATAGCAAATACCTGCACGCGGTGGAATCCGCTGGTGTGCGCGTGCTGCGGAACGAAAAAGTGGAGGCTGATGGCTTGCAGATCATTGGCGTGCCTTATCGGCATGCCTCGCGTATGGCGCATTTTGCCTCAGTGCTCAAGGGCATTGGCTTGGACCGCAGGCGGGCCAGCATTCTGCTGACGCATGCGCCGGATCATCCGCAAGTGGCGGAACAAGCAGGAGTTTCACTGCAGCTTTCCGGCCACACTCACGTGGGACAGTTCATCCCGTGGAGCTGGATGGCGCGGCGAATCTACCACCAGTTTGTGTACGGGTTGAGCAGGATCGGCAAGATGCAGGTATTCACCTCGAGCGGTGCCGGGACCTGGGGGCCACCGCTGCGGTTAGGGTCGAATCCAGAGATCGTAATCCTGCAATTCGAGTGAGAGGTGCTGACGGACACCGGTTGATAACGCAACCGGGCACAGCCCTCCGCGCAGGGAGTACAACCGGTGGAGGCGGACAGAGGCCCCTCGACCAACCTCTGCGCGGACGCACGCCTCCAAGCAACCGGGAACGTAGACACCAGATTCGCCGGACAGTTTGTGGACCAATAGGGCGCTACAGGCCAGCCACTACCGCGACAAACGCCATGGCGAAATTCGCGCAAAATCAGGATGTACAGCCAGAGGCCACCAGCGCGTCCCAGATCCACGCAAACGTGAACACCCCAAGACCTTCCGCGTGGCGTCCATTGCGCGTGCCGATGTTCCGGAATTTATTGTTAGCCGACTTGATGTCGGACATAGGCACGTTCATGCAGGGTGTGGGTGCCGCGTGGTTGATGGTGTCGCAGGGAGCCGGGCCTCTGCTGGTAGCTCTAACTCAGACGGCGTCGGCCCTGCCGTTCTTTCTGCTGGCGCTGCCTGCGGGGGCGCTCGGCGATATCTTCGACCGGCGCAAGGTGATCTTAGCCACTGAGGTGTGGATGTTTTTGGTGGCTACGGCGCTCGCGGTTTTGACGCTGCTGCATTGGATTACGCCGTGGATGCTACTGCTGCTAACGCTGGCGCTTGCGATTGGCGACGCGCTGGAAGCGCCGACATGGCGCGCGGTCCTGCCTGAAGTCGTTCCCCAAGACGACTTGGTGCCCGCTTTGGCGCTGAACGGCATCGAGTTCAATCTAGCGCGCGCGATTGGGCCTGCTTTGGGAGGGTTCCTGATTGCGGTGGCGGGCGTAGCCACGGCGTTTGCGTTGAACGCGCTATCGTTTCTGGGCGTGTTGTGGGTGATTGCCCGATGGAAGCGCCCCACGCGGCAAAGTGGCTTGCCTCGAGAGACGCTGAGCGGTGCGACTCGCGCGGCGATTCGTTACACACGAAACGCACCTGAGATACTGACGATTCTCGGCCGAATCGCTTCGATCATGTTTTTCGCGAGTGCCTTCTGGGCGCTGCTCCCTACGGTGGCACACGCGCTTCGCGGCAGCTCAACGCTTTACGGTTTGCTTCTGGCGGTGTTCGGCGCTGGCGCGGTGCTTGGGGCAGTGGCACTCCAGCGAGTGCGATCGTTCCTTTCGGCGGAGGCCACGCTGGCCATTGGCACTACGCTGTTTGCGGGTGCATTGTGGGCAACGACGACGTTCACGTCAATCGTGCCGCTGTCGCTCGCCATCGCGTTGGGGGGCGCAGCTTGGACGGCCGTGATGTCCTTGATGAGCGCGGTAATGCAGAGGGTTGCGCCGGAGTGGGTCCGCGCGAGGGCGCTAGCTGTTTTCCTGCTTGTGTATATGGGTTCGTGGGCTGCCGGCAGCGCCTTCTGGGGATATGTGGCCGGGCACCGAGGCACGCACTTTTCCTTGCTGGCAGCGGCGATCGGCACCGCGGCGTCTCCGGTGCTGATTCTGATTTCGCGGCTGCCCGACGCGGCGGCGGACCTTACGACCTGGGATCACTGGCGAAAGCCGACACTCCTCGAACCGGCCGACCCTGAGCAGGGGCCGGTGCTGGTTACCGTCGAATATGAGATTGAAGCCCAGGATTCGGACGAGTTCCTGGCAGCCCTTGAGAAGTTCTCACGGGTGCGGCGGCGGGATGGCGCGTCGCGCTGGGCCGTTTATTACGACACCGAACATCCGACCCACTATGTCGAAACGTTTGTCGTCGATTCGTGGGGAGAACATTTGCGGCAGCACACGCGATTAACCCAGGCGGACCGAGAAATGGAGGAACAGGTGCATCGGCTAGCCGCAAAGCCAGCCAAAGTAAGGCATTTCATTTACGCTCGGCCTAAGAACCGCACATAGGCGCGGCTGGCACCGGAATTCGCGACGTGTATCTGCGTATTGCCGCTCCAGCCACGTGGCTCCAGCCCCCATGGGCGCCGGCCAAGACCGGCCGAGACATCCTCGCAATCGCTCGTCTTGGATTTACTCACCGTAATTTTTCTGGTGATATGCGCATTCCTTTTCGCGACGGCGCGCGGCCTAGAAAACGGTGGCTCCAGAAGTCTCAGCACTGCACAACAAAGCGTTGCGGCAAAACTGCTTTTTAACTCCTCAGCAGGAAACGGCAGTCAATCCATTCGATCCAATCTCGGGGTTTGAACATGAACGGTTGCTGACCGATAGGCGACCGGTTGACGCACGTCTACTCGCGAGGTGACCACCACTCGGTTCAAGGCAGACAGCCCGCGGCCATCGAGACTCCGGAATAACCAACCCTAGGCTAGGGCGAGAGAGGCGTGGCGTCACGTTGAAAATCACCGAGCCGCAGGTTGTCGATCTCAAAGTTCCGTTGAATGTAGGCCAGCGGTTCGACCGTATCGACCCTTGCTTCTGACGACGGCACGCGAGGGATTGAGAAGGTAAAGTCTTGACTTACCGGGATGATTCCGGGTTCAGCTGGGAACGGAGAATAAGAGATTGGCCGAGGCTCCGCAGAAGTCCACACGTCCCCGTTCCCTTCGCTTGTAGATTGTATGAGCCGATAAGAGACGAGCACGGCCGGAAATCGAAACGCTGAACTGCAACCCAAGAAATAGCTTTGTCGGTTGGCTGTGCCGCTTGCTGCACACACGCCCACGCGTGGCACGGGAACAAGCTGGTCTCCAAGAGGAACGCGAGCCGTTTGCCGGTTGCCGAATATGGTCAAATACACTGACCCGCGAACCCTTATCGGCTGATCCTTGACCTTCTTGTAAAAGGCGCCATCCACGGTAGCCGACAGCGAAAACCTTTGGCCCATGTCCCTAGGATCGCTCACCAGAACTTGGTCGCTGTGCCACTTTGCCCCATCCGGGGCTTCGAGTTGTACGGAGAATCCTTCTGGTTTGGCACTCATACCGGGTGGAAGCGGAGTAACGTTCAGTGGGAGCTCAACGCGAACGCGGTCGCCCCGTTCCATTACGGCCCGGGTCAGCCACCTACCACTCGAATCGAAATCCACGTGGGCCAGGCTTTGCTCCACGCTTCGCTTCGAGAACCAGGATTGAATCTTGAAGGCTGCGGACCAAGGAATCGGCGCGATTCCCAGAACCGCAAGCATTGCCGCGGCGACGGACAAAAAGCGAGCGGCGGCGGTTCTCCGCGTGGAGTACTGCCAGACAACGATCACCGGCGCCGCGAGGCTTATAACCAGAAACACATAATAAGCCCTGATCCACTCAGACCCGCCCCAGAAGCCGCCGAGAACTACCTCTGGCAACACGATGGCAACAGCTAGTGCGATCACGCAAGGCGCCAGGATTGCGAGTATCAGCTGGACGAATCCGCCCGTCAGTGCCGATAACGCAGCGACCGGTAAAACGAAGACTATCGTAAGTAGGACTTGGCTCCAAAGCAGGCCTGGCAATTCGGCCCCCAGCGGATGTAATCCGTAAGCGCGAACGATGGCGATGTCAGCCAAGAACATCGGTAGATTTATCAAGGCAAGGATAAAAAGCGCCTTCGCTCCGAGCAGACTCTTCCATGAGTAGGGCCTGGTGATCCAGAACTGTCTGTCCCCAGGTAGGGTTTCGCCGTGAATTACGCGCGCGATGAGCGTCCACCAAGATAACGGCAGCAGGATCAGTACCATCGTCCAAGCGGCAGTTCGGTTCGTGACCGGATCCGCTAGCCATGAGGCACGACGCGCACCCGTGAAGCCAAATGCCGCAACCACGGTAATCGCCACTGCGATCTCCAGCCAAAGGTGACGAACGTCTTTCTTGAAAATATGCAGTGCTTGTCGCATCTTTCTTACCCTGCCTTTCGGCCAGCCTTTGCCAGAGTTACGAAAATGGCGCGGAGAGGCATGGGATTAACGGAGATTTGATCAGTTTTCCCGAACAGGCGGTGAACCTCGGCAACGGTTCGTTCCTGATCAAACTGTGAGTCAACGAAGCGGACTACGGCCGCTGACTGTTCCGCGCTCAACCACGCCATGGGCAACGATGCCGGCGATTGTAAGGGATTCGCAGGCGTAACCTCGATCTCGCGAAAACGTTCCGCCAATGACTTCATCTCTTCGGAGAACTGCAGGTGCCCATGGTCGAGGTACCCGATATGACTGGCGAAGCTCTCGACATCCGAAAGATCATGGGAGGAGATCAGGATCGTGGCCCCCTCCGCACATTCCAATACGCCCCCAATCAACTCGTCGCGTACCAGCGCATCGAGACCTGTAAATGGTTCGTCGAGGACAATTAGTCTTGGTCTATAGGCCAGCGAAGAGGCTAAAGCCGCCTTCATCCGCATTCCCTGGGACAAATTCCTGATCTTGCGGTCATGCGGAAGTTCAAACTGCTGCAGTAGTTCCTCAGCACGCGCCACGTCCCAACGCGGATAGAATGGCCTTAGATAGTTCATGAAGCATTCGACCGTCATCCACTCTGGCATCTGCTGGTTCTCCGAGACGTAGCCGATCTCGGCGAAATCGTCCGGGCAAAGCTTGCGCGAGTCATGACCGAATACCTGTGCCACGCCCTCGCTGGCCTGGCAAGCGTTCATAAGGATTTTAATCGTCGTGGTCTTGCCTGCTCCGTTGGGACCGACAAAGGCATACACACTGTGTTCGGGTACGACCATGTTCAGGTGGTCAAGGGCCACTGTCTTTCGGAACCATTTCGAGAGATTAATCGTTCGCAGAATGTCGGTCATTTCTTGCTCCCATCTAAACGCTTCCAAAGCTGAGCAACTGCCGAAGTCACCTCATCAAAAGTCAGACCCAATCGCTTGGCCTCAACAATCAGTTGCTCGAGTTCTCTGCGCAGCAGATTGCTGCGGTCGGCAGCCGTCGCGTAGGTGCGCCTCGACACGACCGTGCCAATGCCGGAATGAACCTCGAGGACACCTTCCGCCACTAGCTGCGTGACCACCTTGTGAGCCGTATTGGGATTGATTTTCAAAGCCTTACTGAGTTCTCGCACGGATGGGAACGAGTCACCGGCGCGCAATTGGCCTGAGACCACAGCCTTCTTTGCGGCATACACCACCTGCTCGTAAAGTGAGATGCCTGGCTCGAAGGACACCCGGAAAGGAATCACTGGTGTCTTATAACAGCTAGTACAGCGCATTTCAAGCCATCTGAGGTTCCGGAGCGGGATGGCTACCGAGGTTTAAGCCCACTCGGTCGCATTTGTTCGCCTGTTGATGTATACAGTGCAGCAGCGCACCAATTATCCACAGAGGACCCTAGTAATTAGGGCACTATAACGTGACGCAGTCCGCGACAAAAACCCTCGTTTCTCCTTGCATCACTCGTCCTTAGCTGATCGGGCATCGGCCTTTTGTGCTAGCCTTGTGCCGGTTTTGACAGCCGACTGCGGGACTCTGGCGGTCGCCGTAACTAACTGCGGGCAATTGCCCTGCATTTCGCATCACACGAGGCAAACTATGAGGAAGCACAGTCACAGCCGAAGAGAATTCATGGGGCTGGCCGGTGCCGTCGGCATCACCGGTGCCCTTGGCCGGCGGCTGCTAGTTGCCGATCTGCAGGCCGATCTGGTGGTCTTTAACGCCAAGGTGTACACGGTCGATTCGCGTGCGCCGAAGGCCGAGGCGTTTGCCGTCAAAGCGGGGCAGTTCGCGGCGGTTGGAACAACCGACGACATGAAAACGTTCATCGGCAAAGGCACCCAGACCCTCGACGCCAAGGGGATGACGGTTGTCCCCGGGTTCATCGACTGCCACAATCATGCGCCAGGCAACGTATTGCTCTATGACGTTCTCGTCGGCAACCCTTACGTGGTCGAGTTTGTGACCATCGCCAGTATCATCGACAAACTCCGCGCCAAGGCCCGAGAGACTCCAGCAGGTACCTGGGTCGACGGATACTTCTTCGACGACACCAAGGTGAAAGACAATCGAGTGCTTAACGTCCACGACCTTGATCAAGTGTCAAAGGATCACCCCGTTGCCGTGCACCATCGCGGCGGACATACTTCGTTCTACAACGGCAAAGCCCTTGAATTGGCAGGCGTGCAAAAGGATACCCCCAATCCTCCGGGCGGAACTTTTGATCGTGACCCGAGCGGCGAGCTCAACGGGCGCGTTACGGATCGCGCGCGCAGCGTGTTCAGCAAAGTCGGCGGGAGGCCCACTCTTACCACAGAGCAGAAGGCACAGCGCGACCGTGACGGGCTGGCTTATATCTCCAAACAATTCGTCCGCTATGGCCTTACGAGCGTGCACCACGAAGGTGGTGATCTCTCGGCGTTACAACAGGTTCGGGCTCGGGGAGAGCTTCAGCATCGTGTGAGCTATGAGGCGGCTGGCGCGGTCCTCGAGTCCATGCTCTCCAGCGGCATCATGACCGGCTTTGGGGATGAGTGGATCCGTTTGGGAGCTACCTCCGAACACACCGCCGACGGATCATTTTCCGAGCGCACCATGGCGCTGAGCAAGCCATATCCGGGTATCGAGGCGCCCTATCAAGGCAACATCATCGAGACGCAGGAGGACCTAAACGCCTGGATCGAGCGCGTGCATCGGGCGGGCATTCAGGTCAATTGCCACGCCAATGGCGACGTCGCAATTGACATGGTCCTCACCGCGTTCGAGCGCGCGCAGCGGCTATTCCCAAGAGACGACGCGCGCCCTAAAATCACGCATTGCACCCTGATTAACGATGACCTGCTGCGACGGATCAAGGCCGCCGGCGTGGTACCCGCCGTCTTTACATCCTATGCGTACTACAACACCGATAAGTTTCATTTCTACGGCGAAGATCTCATGAAGCGCTGCATGGCATTTCGAAGCTTTCTCGACGCCGGTGTCCCGGCTGCTGCGGGCTCTGACTTCAGCCCTGGGCCTTTTGATCCGCGTATGGGAATACAAGGGATGGTGACGCGCACTGGGTGGAACGGGCAGACTTGGGGCGCTAACCAGCGGATCAGCGTCGATGAGGCGCTGCGCGTCAACACCATCAACGGCGCCTTCAACTCGCATGAGGAAGCGATCAAGGGATCGATTACGCCGGGGAAATTGGCAGACTTTGTCATCCTCGCGGACGATCTTCACACGGTGGCCCAAGACAAAATCAAGGACATCGAAATCATTCGCACCGTTGTGGGCGGCTCAACAGTTTATTCTCCGGCGTGAGATATCCAAGCGGATCCCATCATGGCTTCCCCAAGAAACCGAGGCAAGGTACGGTACAAATTTCAGCCAGAGTTTCTCCATCCCTGGGCTCACCAAGCTAGCACCTGCCAGGTTCTTTGTGTCTGTACGGAAGAACCTTGTCGCTTGTTGCAAATTCTGCCGATTGGTAACATCGGAGCACTTCTCTAAGGCGAGCAAAATTAGGTCAAGGCGATGCCGCCACAATCCCGGCGACAATTCGATGAAGAAAAAAAAACTTCACGGAGCGGCGATAGACAACTGCTCCGGTTTCTGACCGTCGGACAGACGGCGCGCATTCTCGGCATCAGCCCTTCGACTCTTCGACTTTGGGAGAGCGTTGGGCTTGTCACTCCCGCGCGCAGCTCCGGGAAATTTCGCCTGTACACACCCGAGCTGCTGGAGGTGTTGAAGCGGATCAAGTATCTTCACGACGTTAAGCGGCTGAATGTCCCCGGAATCAAAGAAGCCATGGGCCACAGCCTCCCCGTTAAGGCCAATACGGACGGCCGCAAGATTCCCGATTTTGGACCCCGGCTGCGAAGATTGCGCAAGAGGCAGGGTTTGAGTTTGGCGGAAGCCGCAGACCGTGCGGGTGTTTCGGCAGGATTCCTGAGTTCCGTCGAACTGTCCCACGCCAAGCCATCGGTGTCGACGCTCTCGCGATTGGCTGGCAGCTATGGCACCACGGTCTTGGAGCTCTATGACCTTCCCAAGAGGCCGGATCGCATTGTGCACCCCGGGAATCGTCAATCCATTCAGACACAGTCAGGCGTACGCATGGAGCTCCTTTCGACCGGAACAAAAATGCTCGAGACCATGCTTATGCGCGTCCCGGCGGCGACAGGAAGCGATGGCGCCTATACCCACCAAGGCGAGGACTGGATGTATATGTTGCAGGGCGAGCTGGAAATCTGGCTCGATGAGACGGAGTGTTACGTCCTCCATGAGGACGAAAGTTTTTGGTTCGAAAGCAACCGGGGGCATCGCTGGTACAACCCCGGCAAAAAAGAAGCGGTGATCATCTGGGTCAACACACCGCCAACCTTTTGAAATCAGGGCAGCGAGCCAGAGTGATGCCCTGGTCCCGTCAGAATGTCAAGCGCAGGGAAAACTGCTGAACGCGCGGGTTGGTCAACGTTCCGCTGTACAAGCCAAAACCGCCGTCGTCAGAACCGTTATCGATGGAATTCGTGTCGAAACGCACAGAATTCGTGACGTTGAAGACATCCCAGGCAAACTTGAGGGCTACTCGCTCGTTTACTTTCCAGGTTTTGGCCAAGCTTGCGTCGATTCCGAAGAAGCCTTGGCCGCGGAAAGCATTGCGGCTTCCCGCCTCTCCAGGATGCGCGAAGCGGAGCGGAGTGAGCGTTGCCGGAACATCGGGCGTGATGGAGACTCCGGCAACGACCGCGACAGGATTCGGGAAAGCGATCGGCGCACCCGTCACCGGATCGTGAAACAGCCCCGATTGCACCGGGCCGGTCCGTACCATGAAGTCGTTAAACAGGAAGTTGTTGGTGAACCCGCGGGTGTCAACGACGCTGAATGGCAATGCGCTCGTCCAGCGGCCCAGGCCCGATAGTTGCCAGCCACCGATGATTTCGTTGAGCCCAGTGGCGGGCCTCCAAGCCACTTACCGCAACCGAATGGCAACTCATACACCCACGTTGTGCTGATGACATGCCGGATATCGAAATCCGACGGCGCATAGTTCAGTCTCGGATTCCAAGGATTCTCGATGAAGCTTCGGGTGCAGGTCATCCTTGGGGCTGGCATTCGGACACTTCCCACTGGATACGGAGATGCCGCTGCAAAGCGTGACCACGTTGCCGGCGGTATCCACATATTTTAGGTTGCCCTCGCGAAAAGATTGCGTAGGCACGGATTGGAAGACTTGCTTGTTCTCCGCGGTTCGCTGGCCTTCGTAGTTCAAAAAGTAGAATAGTTTGTCGTGCTTGATCGGGCCTCCGAGCGAAGCCCCAAAAGTATTGCGAATCAAGGAACCTGGTTTGTTTGGCAGGCCTGCCTGAAGTTCGGCCGTCTTGTTGAAGAAGTCGTTGGCCACCGCCGCCGCATTTCGGTTGTATTCGTAAACGCTTCCGTGGAGTTGGTTGGTGCCGCTCTTGGTCACCAGAACAACTTGCGCTCCGGAGGATCGGCCACTATCTGCATTCGCGTCTGTCGTGGTCACCCGGAACTCTTCGAGAGAGTCGAGCGTCGAGCGTAGCACGCCTGTGAAGGCGTAACCCTGCCGTTGGTCGTTGTTGTCGATACCATCCAAAGTCACGTTACTCTGATCGGACCGTGCTCCCGCAACCGCACCGCTGCGGCTGTCCGTGTCGCGGTTCGCGCTGCTGATGTTGTTGAATTTTTGGCCCAGATACAGCACGCCAGGCTGCAAACTCAACAAGTCTGGAACATTTCGCCCTTCCATCGGCAGGGCTTCGACTGTGGTGTTGCCAACGGAGTTTCCGATCGTGGCATCGGTAACGTTTATGGTTTGCGCTTCGGTGCTGACTTCGACCGTGGTTCTGGACTCCTCGACGGAAAGCACGAAGTTGATCGTCGCAGGCTGGTTGACAAGTAATTCGGCCTCTTTGGACTGCGTGCCGAAGCCCGCCATGGTAACGGTCACCGTGTAGCGGCCCGGGGGAATCTGGAGAAAACTGTATTCCCCACTGGAATCCGTGGTTCGC
>Ga0306920_100002975_pt1 | contig 21451 bp, 19 predicted proteins | sample flu12Cox44000170_FD_204666 | JGI IMG/M metagenome (GOLD analysis project Ga0306920, IMG submission 204666) | Lab enrichment of tropical soil microbial communities from Luquillo Experimental Forest, Puerto Rico - flux4day.12C.oxic.44.000.170 (v2)... | ecosystem: Environmental > Terrestrial >... | reverse complement strand
AGGCGTTTTCTCCGCGTGGAACGGGCAGCAGGCCTTGTATTCGCGGCCGGATTTCTTCAGCGGCACGCGCGCACCGATCAGCTCCACGATATCGGTGCGGGCGATGAGCTCGTCGATGAAGTGCTGGGGGATGCGTCCCAAGTGCCGCGTCCCGCGAGGCGGGTCAGCCGAGTTTCTGCTTGATCCGTGCGCTGAGCGCGCCCATGTCGGCGCGGCCCTGCGCCTTCGGCTTCACGAAGCCCATCACTTTGCCCATGTCTTTGATCGACGCGGCACCCGTAGCGGCAATCGCCTCCGTGATGAGCGCATCGAGCTCGGCGGCAGTAAGCTGCGTTGGCAGGTACGCCTGCAGCACCCCGATCTCGGCGGTCTCCTTCGCCACCAGGTCGCTGCGACCGCCGCTCTCGAACTGGGATATGGCCTCGCGGCGCTGCTTGATCATCTTTTCGATCACCGCGAGCACCTGACCGTCATCGAGCGTGATGCGCTCATCAACCTCGCGCTGCTTGATAGCGGCGAGCAACAGACGGACGGTTGCGAGCCGCTCTTTCTCGCCGGCTCGCATCGCCGCTTTCATGTCTTCGGTGACGCGTTCCTTGAGCGCCATGGCGCTGAGCGGAGTCCCTAGCGGGAGCTGCGCATTCCGTCGCGGGACACGCGCTTCATGTGCCGCTTGATGGCAGCGGCCTTCTTGCGCTTGCGCTCCTGCGTGGGCTTCTCGTAGAACTCGCGCCGACGCAGCTCCGTGAGAATGCCGGCCTTCTCGCAGGCACGCTTGAAACGCCGCAAGGCGGCATCGAAGTATTCATTCTCACGGACGCGAACGCTCGGCATCTAAACCTCAAGTCGTTGACCGGAAAGGGAATCTGAAGCTTGCAGCCGGGGCCGGCACGAAGGCGCCGGACACTCGGGGGCGGGGGATTCTAAAGGAGCCCCGGTGCAAAGGCAAAAGCCGGGCGCATGGCGGCGCCGTCGCCTTTAGTGGCACGTGCACTTGGCCATCTTCTGGCACGAAAGGCTGCCCGAAGGCCACTCCTCTCCGGCAACACAAATGGCTTCTTTGTTTTCACAGTTCACCGAGCAGCCGCCGCAGCTGCCTCGCGGGGCCGAGGGCGGCGCGGTGCAGGAGTTGACTCCTCCGTTGTGGTCGGTGCCGGCTGGACCGGCGGCGCCTGAGCTGGGAGGGCCGCTCTCGCTCGAAGGCGAGGCGGGCGAGCTCTTTTCGCTGGACACGCAGGCGGCGAGTGACAGGGCGATGAGCACGCCGGCCGCGAGCGACGTGCCGCACACCAGGCGGCAGGAGACAGTTCTCATCTCCTCATATTAACCGTGCTGTTCGAGGCGCGTGCGGGGCTCAGTGCGCACCCTCAGCGCGTGATGCCGTAACTCGAAGCGCGCTCGGCGATCTTCGGCTCGAGGGCGTTCGCGGCAGCGATGTCCGCCTGCCCTTCGGCCATCAAGCCCTTGTGCAGCCTGGCCAATCCCCGGCCATACAGGGACCACGCGATCTTCGGTTGCAGATGCAGCGCGGCGTCGTAATCGGCGATGGCCTTGTCGTAGTCGTTCTGCCGCAGGTACACGAGTCCCCGGCTGTCGAGAAACGCTGCGGTGTTGGGTTTCAGCCTGAGGGCCGCGTTGCAATCGCTGAGCGCCTGCCGCAGATCCTGCCCCGAGACTGCGCGGCTCCAGCAGCGCGAGTTCAGTACCTGCGGCATGAGCAGATTGTCCCGAGGATGCGAGTCGATCCACTTCGAATACTCGCTGATGGCTGCGGCCTGCTGGCCGACTGACTCGTATAAGCGGCCGATGTTGAGGTGGGTCTCGGCTTGCTCGGGCAGCGCCCGGCTGGCAGCTTCGAGATCTGGTGTCACCTCGGCTGCGGGGGCATTGCGGCGGGCGCGCAGGCTGGCGCGGCCGACAAGCGCCTCGACATTATCCGGCTTGAGCCTGATCGCCTGGTCGAGATCGGCCAGGGCCTGATCCGCATCTCCCTTGTGCCAGTACGTCATGCCCCGCAGGTAGAAGTAGCTGGATTCGCCGGGCGCAAGCTCACAGGCACGAGTGAGATCGGCGATGGCGGCGTCGTAGTCGTGCCGGGCATCGGATGCGGCGCCGCGCCGCGCGAAGCCCGCCGCGTCGGTGGGCTCATCGAGTCGCAGCGCCGCATCGGGTGTCGGTGGTTCTGCGGTCACCCCTGCCCCGGCTTCCGCGCCGTCCGCGGCGACTGGCTCGCGGGTGGCTGACAGGTCGAATACCGGGCCGCCGTTGTAAGTGAAGTAGAGCCGGTTCTGGCTGCTGGCGACGTAGATTCGATGCGACAGGAAGAAGTCGGCGCCGATCAGCATGTCTGCCATGAGCAGGTCGGCGTCGCCGAAGCGCAGCTGCGCGTGCTGAATCTCTTCGTCGCCGATCTTGAAGCTGGAGAAGCGGGTGATCCAGGTCTTGGTCACCCGGTGTCCCAACCCATATGACTTGCCGCCATCGGTCACTCCCGGGCTGGTCGGTGTGATTCCTGCCCGTTTCGCGGCGCCGAGCGTCAGTAACGACTGCGCCGCGCCGGTGTCGAACATCACGCGGATCTTCACCCCGTTGAGATAGGCGACCGACTTGGTGTGCGGCTCCCGGGCGTCGGCGGGCTCGATCTCGATGTCCGAATACGGTTTTTTCGCAGCCTCCGCCCAATAGGCCAGTTGTGTCCGCTTGCAGTCTCCCTTGGGTTTGGCCAGCCGGATCACGCCGTTCGCCAGGTCGTACTCGACATCGGCAATGTGGAGCACGTTCTGTCCGAGCAGCCCAACCGCGTCCCTGCCGAAACTGCTGCCGGCGACGACGAATTCGACGTCATCCCACGTGTGGCCGATAAAGGTGAATTTCCTCACCCGGACGACACGCGCCGACTCGCGGCCGCCGACGCCCTCGACGGTCAGTCCGGGGAACACCTGCTGCGGCAGCTGAAATTGCGCGGCCGCTGCCGGCGTCAGAAGGCTGAAGAACGCACCGCTGTCGACGACCAGTAAGGCATCCTGACCGTTGATCTGTGCGTGGACGAGCGGTCGCAGTCCGCTCATGGTCACGGGGACGTCGGGAGTGCGGTTCACCGTGCAGGGCTCAGCCTGTGCCGCGGTCGTGGCGAGAGCTGTCGAGGTGAGCAAGGCGCAACCGACGGGCAGGCGCGACCGCCCGATCGCTCTGCGCAACCACGCCTCTACCCGAGATCCTGTGTCAGGCGCCTGGAAGGCCACACGCGGCATGTTCATGGAACCGCTTCTTGTGCTCAGACTATACATCCCTGCAGGCTGCATCGGACGCGGAAGACCGCCTGTGTCAACTGCGCTAGAGTTATTTCATGAGGGTATTGGCGATCGAATCCTCCTGTGACGAGAGTGCCGCCGCTGTGCTCGATGCACGTGCCGGGCTCCTCGCGCACGAGCTCTTCAGTCAGATCGAGCTGCATCGCACTTATGGTGGCGTCGTGCCCGAACTCGCCTCCCGCGACCACGTGCGGCGGCTCCTGCCACTGGTTGAGCGCGCCCTGCAGCGGGCGGGCACCGCCGCGAGCGAGCTGCACGGCGTGGCGTATACGGCCGGACCAGGCTTGATCGGGGCACTCCTGACCGGCGCCGCCCTCGCGCGCAGCCTCGCATTCGCCTGGGGGCTGCCCGCGATCGGCGTGCACCACCTGGAGGGACACCTCCTCGCCCCGCGCCTCGAGCCCGAGCCGCCGCCCTTTCCGCACCTCGCGCTGCTCGTTTCCGGCGGTCATACACTCCTCATCGAGGTCGCGGGCATCGGACGCTATCGGGTGTTGGGAGCGAGCCGCGATGATGCGGCGGGAGAGGCGTTCGACAAGAGCGCGAAACTCCTCGGGCTCCCCTATCCGGGCGGTCCGCAGCTGGCGCAGATCGCCGCCGACGGCAGACCCGGCGCGTTCACCTTTCCGCGACCGATGCTCGATCGCGCGGGCCTCGAGTTCAGCTTCTCGGGCCTGAAGACCGCGGTACGTCACGCCCTGCAGGGCCGGGATCTCACGCCGCAGCTGCGGGCGGACGTGGCGCGCGCCGTCCAGGAAGCCATCGTCGATACTCTCATCGCCAAGGCGCTGCGCGCACTCGAGTACTCCGGACTCACGGTGCTCGTGGTGTCGGGCGGCGTGAGCGCCAATCACCTCCTGCGCGAGCGCCTCACTGCCGCCGCCGCCGGTGCCGGTGCGCGCGTGTACTATCCGCGCATCGAATTCTCTACCGACAACGCCGCCATGATTGCAGTGGCTGGCCTCAAGCGCCTCGAGGCCGGCCAGCGCGATGGTCTTGCCGTTCAGGCGCGCGCTCAGTGGCCGCTCGAGTCGCTGCCCGCGGTGAGTGCATGAGCACGCCGCACTCGGGCGACCGGATATTCCTGCACGGCCTCACCACCGAGTGCATCATCGGCTTCATCGACTGGGAGCGCCGCGTCAGACAGACCGTGGTGCTCGACATCGAGCTGCCGGTCGACTGCCGTCATGCTTCGCTCACCGACGAGGTGGCTGATACGCTCGACTACAAGAAGGTGGCCAAGCGCGTGCTCGCCTACGTCGCGGCTTCCGAGTTCAAGCTGGTCGAGACGCTCGCGCACCGGGTCGCGCTGCTGGTGCTCGAGGAGTTCGCAGTCGAGTGGGTGCGCGTCGTGCTGAACAAGCCCGGTGCCATCCGTAACTCGCGCGATGTCGGCGTCGTGATAGAGCGCAGCCGCGCCGATCTCCCCGCGGCGGCCGCGGCGCGGGCGCCGGCCGGCGGCGGAAGCTGAGACGTGCCCACGGTCTACGTCGGCGCCGGCAGCAATGTGGCACCGGAGCGCAACCTGACGCGCGCAGTCGCGGAGCTGACGCGCGAGTTCCCGGGCGCACGCTTCTCACCCTGGTACCGCAATCGCGCCGTCGGGTTCGAGGGCGATGACTTCATCAATCTGGTCGCCGCCTTCGACACTGACTTGCCGCTCCGCGCCGTGCTGGCGAGGCTCCACGCCATTGAAGCGCTGTGTGGCCGCGAGCGCCATGCGCCGCGCTGGGAGCCCCGCTCGATGGATCTCGACGTGCTGTTGTATGGCGATGTGGTCTGCGATGAGCCGGGGTTGAAGCTGCCGCGGCCGGATCTGCTGAAGCGCGCCTACATGCTCGGCCCGCTCGCCGCGCTCGCCCCCGAGGTCGTGCATCCCACCGCACGGCTCACCATCGGAGAGCTCTGGCGGCGCTTCGACCGCGCGGCGCACCCGCTCGAGCCGGTGCCCGCGGCGTCACCGGAGCGGCCGTGACGCGCGCCGACCTTGCGGCTCACCAGCCGATGCTGCGGCCGCCATCGACGGCCAGCACCTGCCCGGTGACGTATGGCGCATCGGTGGCAAAGAACAGGCACGCGCGTGCCACGTCCTCGGCCGACCCTGGGCGCTTCAGCGCGGTGCGCTCCGTGATCTTTTCCTTCAGCGCCTTGTCGACTCCGCCTTCGGGCCACATGACTGGGCCGGGCGCCACCGCGTTCACCCGCACGTGCGGCCCGAGCTCGCGCGCGAGCGAGCGGGTCAGCATGATCAGGCCCGCCTTGGCGACGCTGTAAACGGGGTAGCGGCGCAGCGGCTTGATGCCATGGATGTCCGCCAGATTGATGATGAGGCCTCGTGCCTCGTGCAGGCGCGGCGCCGCCGCCTGTGCCAGAAACAGCGGCGCCTTCAGGTTCGTGCCGATGAGATCGTCCCAGTCCATCTCGGTGATGTCTCCGAGCGGTGTCGGATAGAACGTCGAGGCGTTGTTCACCAGGATGTCGAGGCCGCCGAAATCCCCCACCGCGCTCTCGATGAGCGCCGGCAGTCGCGCGGTTTCCAGCAGGTCGCATTCGGCGAGCGTGGCGGAGGCGGACCGCAACGCATTCAGCTCCGCAGCGAGCGCCGCTGCATCGTCCGCGGAGCTGCGATAGTGCAGCACGAGGTTCGCCCCAGCCGCGTGCAGCGTACGGGCGATGGTGGCACCCACGCGGCGCGCCGCGCCAGTGACCAGCACCGTTTTGCCTCGCAGGCCGGGCGGCAGGGCCGTGGCTTCAGATGTGTTGTGCTGCATGGGTCCCGATTATGACGGCATCGACGCCGTGCTCAATGCTGCCGCCGCTTACGGGCGAGGAGCGGGCGCACAGCCTGCGCCTCGCCGCGCGCATCGCCGAGGCGATCGCGGCGGCGGGTGGCTGGCTGTCGTTCGAGCGTTTCATGGAGCTCGCGCTGTACGCCCCCGGACTCGGCTACTACAGCGCGGGAAGCGAGAAGCTCGGCGCCGGCGGAGACTTCGTCACCGCTCCGGAGGTCTCCGATCTCTTCTCCCGCTGCATCGCCCGCCAGTGCGCCGCCGTGCTCATGCGCACGGGCGGGGAGATCCTCGAGCTCGGCGCCGGTACCGGACGCATGGCTGCGGCAGTGCTCACCGAGCTCGCCGCGCAACGCGTTCTGCCCGAGCGCTACGCAATTCTCGAAGTGAGCGCCGATCTCGCGCAGCGCCAGCGCGAGCGCCTCGCGCGTCTGCCACAGACTCTGCGCGAACGGGTCGTATGGCTCGAGCGGCTGCCCGAGCAGCCGTTGCACGGTGTACTGCTCGCCAACGAGGTCGCAGACGCGCTGCCGTGCCGGCGCTTCAGGTGCGAAGCAGACGGGATCAGCGAGCTCGGCGTCGTTCTCGATGCGCCGGGCGCCGACCCGTCGACCGCGGCGGCGCCGGTCAGGTTCGCCGAGCGCGCGGTCGAAGCGGACGCGAGTCTCGTGCGCGACCTCGATGAGACCCTGTCGGGATTGCCCGAGCCGCTGCCGCCCGGCTATACCTCGGAGGTGTGTTCGCGCCTTGCGCCGTGGATCAGGGCACTGAGTACCTGTCTCTCCCGGGGGCTGCTCCTGCTCTGCGACTACGGGCTACCGCGCCGGCATTACTATCACCGGCAGCGCGTGAGCGGGACGCTGCGCTGTCATTACAGGCAGCTGGCGCACGAGGATCCCTACATCAACCTCGGCGTGCAGGACATCACCGCTTGGGTCGACTTCACCCGCGTGGCCGAGGCGGCGCTCGACGCGGGGCTCGAGGTGAGCGGCTTTGCCACGCAGGCGGCATTTCTGCTCGGCCTCGGCGTCGAGGGGCTGGTGATGGAGGCAGGCGCCGGCATCGAGCGCACCCGCCTTGCCGCTGAGGCGCGCCGCCTGATGATGCCGGAGGAAATGGGCGAGGCATTCAAGATGATGGCCCTCAGCCGCGGTCTGGACATCCCGCTCGCGGGCTTCGCACTGCAGGATCTGCGTCGCCTGTTGTGACGCTCCGACCGGTTAAAACCACCCCACGAAATTTCGCGCCACCCCACTGGTGAGCCCGCATCGAAGAGCAAGATGCGAAATTTCGTGGGGGACCCCGGTTAAGATGGCGCCCGCTTGCGCGGCGGGTCCGCGCGACTCAAGGGATGAATGAATGTCGCTCCTCAAAGTCATCGTGCTCGCCATCGTGCAGGGTCTCGCGGAGCTGCTGCCGGTGTCGAGCTCCGCGCACGTGGTGGTGACCGAGAAACTGCTGGGCCTCGACCCCTCATCGCCGCCGATGACACTGCTCCTCGTCATGCTGCATACCGGCACCATGCTGGCGGTGATTGCCTATTTCTGGCCCCGATGGCGCGACACTTATTTCAGGGGTGGCGCGGCTTTCCGTGCCTTTGCCGGGCAGATCGTCATCGCCACCTTTTTCACGGCGCTGATCGGCGAAGCCATCGTGAAGGTCATCGAGAAGACCCTGTGGCGGAACGTGCCGCATGCAGAGATCGAAGACCTCTTCAGTCACCTCGAATTCATCGCTCCGGCGCTCGCCGCCGCGGGTCTTCTGATTGTGATCGCCGGGATCTTCGAACGGCGCCACCCGGCAGGCGTGGTCTCCCCGGCGCACGACGTGAATGCGCGGCGCGCCGGCGTGATCGGCGCGGTGCAGGGCCTGTGCCTGCCGTTTCGCGGCTTCTCACGCTCGGGAGCCACGATTTCCACCGGGCTCCTGCTCGGGGTGGTGAAATCGCGCGCCGAGGCTTTCAGCTTCGCGCTCGCCGTCGTGCTCACTCCACCGGTGGTGGTGCGTGAGGTGCTGCGCCTCCTGCGCGCCGGGCACGAGCGCGGCGCCGATCTGCGATCGGCGGCAATCGAGAGCGTGTTGGGCGCGGTGGTCGCCTTCCTCGCGGGGCTGCTCGCTCTGCGATGGTTGAGCCGCTGGCTCGAGGGCGGCCGCTGGTACTGGTTCGGTATCTACTGCCTCGTGGCCGCGGGTGGCGTCATGCTCCTGCACCGTGCCGGATACTGACGATGCGCGCCTTGACCGCCGCGACGGCGGCAAGACGCCGGCGGCGGATCTCCTCGCCGATCTCGGCTCCCTCGAGGCCCAGCCGCTCGCTCTCCAACAGTGTTACGCGGGCGGCATCCGCCAGCGCTTCCCTCAGGTAGGCAGCCTGTGGATATGGCGTGTCCTCGCGACCGGCACGCCCGCGGGCGTCGGCCTCGCACGCGAGCAGCAGCTCATCGAAGCGCTCGGGCCGGCGGAAGGCGTCGCACTTCTCCAGCAGTGTGAGCACGGTTGTCGGCTTGAGCTCCAGCGCGCGATGCACCAGCGTGTGGTGGCGCGCGGCGAGAATCGCGAGCTCGCGGTGGCTGTTGGGCACTCTGAGGCGGTCGCAGAGGTCCTCGATGAGTGGCACGCCGAATTCTTCATGCCCGTGGTGACTCGGCCAGTCGGCTTTGGGCGTCTGCGCCTTGCCGAGATCGTGCGTCAGCGCCGCAAAACGCACCGCGCCGGAGGCAGCGTGCGCGGCAGCGTACTTCAGCGCCAGCATCACGTGCACGCCGGTGTCGATCTCCGGGTGCCAGCGCGGCGGCTGCGGCACGCCAAAAAGGGCATCGATCTCCGGGAAGATCACGACGAGTGCGCCGCAGGCGCGCAGGATCTCGAAGAACACTTCCGGGTGTGCCGCGGCGAGCGCGCGTTCGGTCTCCTGCCAGACGCGTTCGGGAACGAGCGTGCGCGCTTCGCCCGCAGCGACGATGCGACGCATGAGCGCGAGTGTCTCGTCGGCGACGCGGAACCCGAGTTCGGCAAAACGTGCGGCGAAGCGTGCCACACGCAGGATCCGTACTGGATCCTCGACGAAGGCTTCCGACACGTGCCGCAGCCGACGTGCGTCGAGGTCCGCCTTGCCGCCGTAGGGATCGATGAGCGCGCCGTTCTCGTCCTCCGCCATCGCGTTGATGGTCAGGTCGCGCCGCCTCAGGTCCTCTTCGAGCGTCACCGTCGGCGCAAGCTGCGTGGTGAAGCCGCGGTAGCCCGGGCCTACCTTGCGCTCCTGGCGGGCGAGGGCGTACTCCTCGTGTGACTGCGGATGGAGGAACACCGGAAACTCGCGGCCGACGGGCTCGTAACCCAACCGCACCAGCTCCTCGGGTGTCGCTCCGACCACCACCCAGTCGCGCTCGCGGACCGGGAGACCAAGCAAGCGGTCCCGAACTGCGCCGCCGACCAAGTAGACTCGCATGGTGCGCATGTTAACCGAGACGCCTGCGGACAGCGCGGCGCGAACGGCTGTTGCAACACTCACATCGTGGCGCCTCCGCGTGCTGACGCTGGCGGGAGCGTATGCGCTCCTGGCTGGCTGCGGCACTCCGTATCTCATGCAGGCCGCGAGCGGCGAATGGCACGTGCTGCACGAGCGCGAGCCCATCGATACCGTGCTCGCCGATCCGCACACCCCCGCAGCGGTCCGCGAGCACCTCGAGCAGGTACGTGCGGCGCGCGAGTTCGCCTCGCGAGAGCTCGGTCTGCCGGACAACAACAGCTACCGTACCTACGCCGACATTGGCCGGCCGTACGTGGTGTGGAACGTGGTGGCGGCGCCGGAGTTCTCGGTCGAGCCGGAGCGCTGGTGCTTTCCGGTGGCCGGCTGCGTCGCGTATCGCGGCTATTTTCACGAGCAGTCGGCGCGCGCCTTCGCACTCGGACTCGAGGAGCAGGGTCTCGACGTCGCAGTCGATGGGGTGCCGGCCTACTCGACGCTCGGCAAGTTCGCCGACCCGGTGCTCTCCAGCATGCTGAGCTATGGCGATGACAACCTGGCAGCGACCATCTTCCATGAGCTGGCGCACCAGCTGCTGTACGTGCGCGATGACTCGGAATTCAACGAGGCCTTCGCCACCACCGTCGAGTATGTCGGTCTCGAACGCTGGCTGGCACATCAGGGAGCGACGGCGCGCATGCAGGCGTTTCGCGATGAGCAACAGCGCGAGCGCGAGTTGGTGAGCATGCTGTCGGCGACTCGCATGCGGCTCGAGCAGCTGTACGCCGCGCCGCTCCCCCGTGACGAGATGGTCGTGAAGAAAGCCGCAGTGTTCACGCAACTCACCGATGACATCCGCGCGCTCGAGCGGCGCCAGCGCGTCACCTATCCGTTGTACGAGGAATGGATCGCCGCCGGGTTGAACAACGCGCGCCTCGCCTCCGTGGCGACCTACTTCGAGTGCGTGCCGGGTTTCATGCGGCTGCTGCAGCAGCAGGACGATGACCTGCCGCGCTTCTACGCCGCCGTACGCGAGCTGGCGAAGCAGCCGCGGTCCGAGCGCCACGCGAAGTTGTGTACGCCGGCGACGACCGCGACCGACTGAGCCGCGCGGCCGCGCTCGAGGTCAGGCGGCTGCGAGGTCGGGCGCGAGATACAGGGGCAGATCCGCCAGCATGGTGCGCGGCACGATGCCGAGTGCTGCGCACCCATCCTCGCGGCACACGCTGTCGAGGGTAAGCGAGCGGAAGTTGTCGAGCGAGAAGGGTTTGCCCGGCAGCAGTCCCATCATCACGCCCTGCAGGCGCCCGAGTGCATCGGGCACTCGCAGGATGTGGCACCGCAGGCCCGCAACGCGCGCGGTGAGACGCACGATCTGCTCGAGCGTCAGCACCTCGGGTCCGCACAGCTCATAGATCGCCGCCGCGCCCGGCGCGCGGCTGAGCGCGCGCATGAAGGCCTCGGCGACATCGAGCACGCTGATGGGTGCGAAGCGCGCGTGGGCGCGTGCCAGCGGCAGGAATCCCGCGCCCACGCGCAGCAGGCCGGCGAAGCGATTGGTGAGCGAATCACCGGCACCGAAGATCACCGATGGACGGAAGATCGTGACCGACGGGTGTGGTTGCTCCGGGTGCGGTAGCGCACGTACCGCCGCCTCGGCGGCGGCCCTGGAGCGCAGGTAGCGGCTGGGGGCAGTCTCGCCGGCGCCGAGCGAGCTCATGTGCAGCACGCAGCGCACGCCCGCGGCGCGTGCCGCGGCCATCACTTTGACGGCGAGTTGAGCGTGCACCGTCTCGAAGGTGTCGCGGCCGCGCTCGTTGAGGATGCCGATGAGGTTGATCACGGCTGCGCAATCGGCGAACAGCTGGCTGAGGACACGCGGATCGTGCACGTTCGCCTGGCGCAGCTCTGCGGTGTCGAGCACGCGCAGCCGATCGGCGTGCGCGAGATTGCGGGTGGGCACCCGCACCCAGTGCCCCGCGTACACGAGCCGCGTCACCAGCTCGGTGCCGACGAACCCCGTGCCGCCGAGCACGCAGATGTTCACGACTGCGACACTCCTTCAGCGCAGTGGCACGAGCAGCACGGTCGCGCCGCGCCGCACCTCGAGCACCAGCACGGCGGCACCCTTGGTGCGCTCGCGCAGCTCGCGCATGCTGTTCACGTGCCCGCGATTGGCGCCAACGATGACGTCGTCGGCCCGCAGGCCCGCCTGGGCCGCGGCACTGCCCGGTTCGACGCTGCGCACCACCACGCCCCCGCCGTCCGGAGCGTCGCCAAGCACCGAGCCTTCGAAGCTCTTGTGGATGCTCGAAGGTCCACCGCCGAGCTCGGTACTCGTATCGGCGATCACCGCGGTGACGCGCAGCGGCTTGCCATCGCGCAGCAAGCCGATGTCGACCTTGTCGCCGACGCGCAGGAGTCCAATGGTGTTGCGCAGCTCGCTGTTCGACTTGACGGGCTGTCCGTTAACCGAGGTGATCACGTCCCCGGTCCGGATACCGGCATGCTCGGCGGGCGAGCCCTCCACGACCTGCGAAACCAGGGCACCGACGGCGCTCGGCAGCCCGAGCGAGTGCGCGATGTCGGCCGTTACGGTGTACATGCTGATGCCGAGCTGACCGCGCTTCACCGAGCCGTAGTGGATGAGCTGCTCCATGACGCTGCGCGCCATGTTCACGGGGATGGCGAAGCCGATGCCGATGTTGCCGCCGCTGCGCGAGAGGATGGCGGTGTTGATGCCGATCAACTCGCCGCGCAGGTTGACGAGCGCTCCGCCGGAATTACCGGGATTGATGGACGCGTCGGTCTGGATGAAGTCCTCGTAGCCGTCGGGGTTGATACCCGAGCGCGACAGGCCGCTGATGATCCCGGAGGTCACGGTGTGCTGCAGGCCGAACGGATTGCCGATGGCGACCACGAAGTCACCGACCTCTATCTTGGCGGAATCGCCCATCGGAATCTGCGTCAGGCCGTCGGGCTTCACCTTGAGCACCGCAACGTCGGAGGGTGTGTCGCTGCCGATGATCTCGGCCTTGAGGTCACGCCCGTCCTGCAGCGTCACGGTGATCTCGCTCGCGTTCTCGACGACGTGGGCGTTGGTGACGATATAGCCGCTGCGTGCATCGAAGATGACGCCCGAGCCCGCGCTCTGGAATGGGCGCGCCTGCGGGCCGGTGTCCGGCGGCACATCGAAGAAGCGGCGGAAGAAGGGATCATCGAGCAGCGGGTTCTGCGCGCCGCGCTCGCGGATGGTGCCGCGGGTCGCGATGTTGACCACGCCGGGCGAGACCTTGCGGATCATCGGCGCGAGCGTCGGCACGCCCGACTCGGTGATTACAGGCGGCATCGCCGCCGGCAGCGGCGGTGCGAGCAGTGCCACCATCACACAAAACTCAAGCGCGCGACTCATGACGCCGGAATTCTAGCGCCAAGAAGCTGCCGCGGGACGGATGGCCGGCTCAGCTCGCCGGCAGAGGTAAGAGAGAGAGTAAGAGAAAGAAAGTGGCCGGCAGCGTAATCCGCTGCCGGCTCACACGGTAAGGCTCCCGAGTCTCAGGCGGCCTGGACTTCGATGCGTCGCGGCTGCGCCGTCGGACGCTTCGGAATCGAGAGCTCCAGCACCCCGTTGACGTGCGTCGCCTTGATGGCTTCCGCATCGACGGTCTCGGGCAGCGTGAAGCGGCGCAGGAAAGTGCCGCTGCGGCGCTCGAGACTCTCAAAGCCGTCCTTGGATGACTTCTTCTCCGAGCGGCGCTCGCCCTTGATGGTCAGCACGCCCTTGTCGGCCGTGACTTCGATGTCCTTGCCCTCAACGCCCGGCAGATCGGCAGTGACGATGAAGCGCTCGGCTTCCTCGTGAATGTCGACGTGCGGGATCCAGCTGACGGTCGCGCTGTCGGCGACCTCGCCCAGGGCGCGATCGAGCTGCCGCTGCAGGCGGCCCACGAAAGCCCAAGGCTCGTAACGAACGATAGTCATGCGAAAAACTCCTCTTGAATAAGGCCAGAACTGAAACCAAAAACTGGGTACGCAGTGCGCGGGTGCGCAGTGCGCTTATAGATCTGGATGTGCGGCTCGGTGTTTGAAGTTTCAAGAGCACGGGAATCATCCGCAGTGTGAGAGCGTTGAAATCGAGAGCACGCATTGGCGGCAGAGTCGGCTCCGGCCAAGTGGTGGCGCTGAAACCCGGGAATGCCCCCCTGGTCAAAAAGTGATCACACCGGGCTCATCCAAGCCCGGGATCAAACCGCCAAAGCAGCGCTCAAGGTGTGTTCCTGTGTGGGCAGGCTGTGCAGAACCTGTGCTTGTCCTGGGCACAATATATTGGGGTTGCCAGGATTGAGACCCATGCCGCACTTTTGGCAAGAATTATGGTGAAAGTTGCAGCCTATAACCCGGTAATTACCTGAAAAATAAACGTAAAAACGACGTTACAAAATGCGCTTCCGAGCCTTGACGCACCCGGGAGCCGTCATTAGTCTTTTGACCCCGACACAAGATCTAGTGTTTCGCGCAGAGGCGATCACGGTCACGCGGTCGGGGGAGGTTTCAGGGACCTGACTGTCACCAGACAGCAGGTGCCAGTCAGCTCGCGGGGGCGGACGAGGTTCCCCGAGTTGCTCTGACTGACGTTCCCTGCAATCCGAAATAAGGCGTCAAGAACATCGGAGCGCCGCGGATTACATGAACACTGTCGTGAAAATCGACCCCAAGGATATCGATGCCATTCCTTTCCAGGAGGCATCGCTCGACATCTGGGATAAGAAGTATCGCCTCACCGCGAAGGACGGTACGCCCATCGACAAGACGATGGACGATACCTACAAGCGCGTGGCGCGCGCTCTCGCCGACATCGAGGCCGAGGACCTGCGCGAGCACTGGTACGAGCGTTTCCTGTGGGCGCTGCGCCGTGGCGGGATACCCGCGGGCCGCGTGACTTCCAACGCCGGTGCGCTCGAGCACAAGCCGGCGACCTCAACGATCAACTGCACAGTGTCAGGGACGATCGTCGACTCGATGGACGACATCCTGAAGAAGGTCCATGAGGCGGGACTGACGCTGAAGGCGGGCTGCGGAATCGGCTATGAGCACTCGACGCTGCGTCCACGCGGCGCGTACGTATCCGGCGCGGGCGCGTACACCTCCGGACCGCTGTCCTTCATGGATATCTTCGACAAGATGTGCTTCACCATCTCCTCCGCCGGCGGCCGCCGCGGGGCGCAGATGGGCACCTTCGATGTCGGCCATCCGGATGTCATGGAGTTCATCCGCGCCAAGCGCGAGAGCGGGCGCCTGCGCCAGTTCAACCTCTCGCTGCTGATCACGGACGAGTTCATGCAGGCGGTGCGTGAGGACCACGAGTGGAAGCTTGCATTCCCGCTGTCGCAGCGGGAGTACGAGGTAGACAAGCCCGACCTGACGGATGCAGCGAAGTTCGTGTGGCGTGAGTGGCCGGTGCACCAGGGCTACGTCGGCAACGACGAGGGCCTGGTCGCGTGCAAGATCTACAAGACTCTGCCGGCGCGGCGCATGTGGGACGTGATCATGGCGTCCACGTACGACTTCGCCGAGCCGGGGTTCATTCTCATCGATCGTGTCAATGAGATGAACAACAACTGGTGGTGCGAGAACATCCGCGCCACCAATCCTTGCGGCGAGCAGCCGCTTCCGCCCTACGGCTCTTGCCTTCTCGGTTCGGTGAATCTAACTCGCTTCGTGAAGCACCCCTTCACCGACTTCGCGGAATTCGACTGGAACGAGTACCGCGAGGTCGTGAAGGTGTTCACGCGCATGCTCGACAACGTGGTCGAGGTAAACGGCCTGCCTCTCGAGAAGCAGCGCGAGGAGATCCTGCGCAAGCGCCGCCACGGCATGGGCTTCCTCGGCCTCGGCAGCACCCTGACTCTTCTGCGAATGAAGTACGGCTCTCCGGGATCGTTGCAGTTCACCGAGGACGTCTCACGCGAGATGGCGGTGGCAGGCTGGGAGGCGGCACTCGAGCTGGCGCGCGAGAAGGGCCCGGCGCCGATCATGAACGAGGAGTTCACGGTCACGAAAGAGATGCTGCGCAAGCGGCCCGAGATGGCACGCGATGGCTGGAAGCCGGGCGTGAAGATCGCCGGGCGCCTGCTGCACGCCAAGTACAGCCGCTACATGCAGCGCGTGGCACAGGTGGCGCCGCAGCTGGTGCACGAGCTCGCCGAGACGGGGGCGCGCTTCACGCATCACAGCTCGATCGCGCCGACCGGCACCATCTCGCTGTCACTCGCCAACAATGCGTCCAACGGCATCGAGCCGTCGTTCGCGCATCACTATTTCCGCAACGTCATCCGGGAGGGTAAGAAGTCAAAGGAGAAGATCGACGTGTATTCCTTCGAGTTGCTGGCGTATCGCGAGCTGGTCAACCCGAATGCCAAGCCTGGAGCCACCAATGATGCAGAGAGACTGCCAGATTACTTCATTGCGTCCGATGACATCACGCCCAAGGAGCATGTCGAAGTGCAGGCTGCGGCCCAGAAGTGGGTCGATTCATCGATTTCTAAGACAGCGAACGTGCCTACGGATTTCCCCTACGAGAGATTCAAGGACATCTATCTGTATGCACACGAGCAGGGCCTGAAGGGCTGCACCACGTTCCGCTTCAACCCGGAAGCGTTCCAGGGCGTGCTGGTCAAGGAGCAGGATCTCAAGAACACCCTCTACAAGTTCACGCTCGAGGATGGGAAGGTTGTCGAGCTGCGCGGGGATGAAGAGGTCGAATACGACGGCGAATTGCACACCGCCGCGAATCTCTACGATAGCCTCAAGGAGGGGTACTTCGGAAAGTATTGAAGTGCCCGACGGGACTTAAACTATGACCAAGATCGACCGAAAAATCGTCAAGTACTCGGTGCAGAAGCCCGAGGACAAGGCCGCTGCCGACAAGGCTGCGGAGGCCAGGATGGCTTCTCAGGCGAGCGAGCCCGAGGTGGTGCGCGACAAGAACGGCCGCACCGCCAAGGTCATCCGCATGCACGAGAAGCTCGAGCGCCCGGAGGTGCTGATCGGCTCGACCTACAAGATCAAGACGCCGATCTCAGACCATGCGATGTACGTGACCATCAACGACATCGTGCTGAACGAGGGCACCGAGTACGAGCAGCGCCGGCCCTTCGAGATCTTCATCAACTCGAAGAACCTCGATCACTTTCAGTGGATCGTGGCGCTCACGCGCATCATTTCCGCGGTGTTCCGCAAAGGTGGCGACGTCACCTTCCTCGTGGATGAGCTGAAGGCGGTGTTCGACCCGCGCGGCGGCTACTGGCAGCCGGGCGGCAAGTTCATGCCCTCGATCATCGCCGAGCTCGGCCACGTGATCGAGCGGCACCTGCAGACCATCGGCCTGATGAGAAAGACCCAGCTCGATCCGCATCAGCAGAAGCTGGTGGACGAGAAGCGCGCCGAGTTCGTGGCGCGGACGAAGCAGGCCGATGCCTTCGCCAAGCCGCACTTCCCGGAAGGCGCGCAGCTGTGCGGCCGCTGCAGCACCGCCGCGGTCGTCATGATGGATGGCTGCATGACGTGTCTGAACTGCGGCGACTCGAAGTGCGGGTGAGCCGCTACCCCTTGATTGCGATGACCAACTACGACTGACAGATCCGGTGCGAATTGCGAGGCGGTTGCCAGCGGGCTGCCTCGCTCCTTTCCCAGCCTCGCTCCTCGACCCCCTCTTGTCCCCGTCTGGACTGAGTCTCACGGTTTCGCGCCCCTACGGACATATTCAGTTGCCTCGGGTCAAAAAAAACCCCGCTTGCGCGGGGTGTCGGTCGCTTGCTTGTGTGTGGAGGAGTGTCGTTCTCGTTGTTATCCGGTCAGTGCGCGGTATCCCGGAGCGCGAAGCTCATGCAGGATCCACGCTTTCTTCGTATCCCTTGGCGTCGTCTTCCTTCCCGGCTTTTGCCGTAGATGCCTGTAAGAAAAGCAACACTCGTGCCAACCGGTGCAGATGCAGCAGCGAGACCCCTCTGGACGCCCTGGGGTGCGCACAAATGTGACGCAGTGCACGTAAAAGACACCGTGAGAGGCCGATCGGTCCGGTCGGTGAGGGCATCCTGGCGAGTTATGTCGGCGTTCTAGACAGGTGAGTGTCAAAATAATCGACACATTGTGGGCTGAATTGTCAGGTGGCGTAGAGAGGTCATCTGCCGCAAGTGTTTGAACGTACAATAGAAACGTGCTTTTTTCAGAGGTGTAAATGAACTCGACAGGGAGGAGGCACGACTTGCGCCGGTTCACCGGTTCGCGCCATGTGGGTACCTGGCTCTGCCTGATGCTGCTTTCGGCGCTGGTGTCCGCACACGCCGAGGGCGCCGAAGATCTGATGCCTCGTCCGCCGCAGCTCGAACGCGACGTGCAGTTCTGGATACGCGTCTACTCCCAGATCGACACCAACACGGGCTTCCTTCACGACCAGAGCAACCTCGGTGTCGTCTACGAAACGCTCCACTTCCCGCCCGACTCCCTGCCATCCGAGCGACAGCGACTGGTCGACCAGGCGCGCGAGCGGTACGCCGCGGCGTTGCGCCGGATTGCCAGCAGCGGCGATCAGCCGCTGTCCCCTGAGGACCAGCGCGTCCGCGACCTGTGGGGGGATGGAGTCACCCCGGCGCGCCTGCGGGCAGCCGTCGATGACCTCCGCTTCCAGCTCGGGCAGTCGGACCGATTCCGGGGCGGCCTGATCCGCGCCGGCGCGTGGGAAACGCATATCGCCGAGACGCTCGCCAATCTCGGGCTTCCCGCCGAGCTCGCCGTGCTGCCGCACGTCGAGTCCTCATTCAACCCCAGCGCTTACTCCAAGGTCGGGGCGGCGGGACTCTGGCAGTTCATGCGCTCGACGGGTCGGCGCTACATGCGCATCGACGGAGCCGTGGACGACCGGCTCGACCCGTTCCGTTCCACGGAGGCCGCAGCGCAGCTCCTCGCCTTCAACTACCGCGTGCTCGGCACCTGGCCACTAGCCATCACCGCCTATAACCACGGCACTGCCGGGGTGCGCCGGGCCAAAGAGACGCTCGGCACGGATGACATCGTGCGCATCGTGCGCAGCTACAGCAGCCGTACCTTCGGCTTCGCTTCACGCAATTTCTACGTGTCCTTCCTCGCGGCACTGGATATCGACCGCAACCCCGATAAGTACTTCGGCCCGCTGCCGAAGGAAACCGAGGCGCACTTCCACGAGATCGAAGTGCCGGCGTACGTTTCGATGAGCTCACTCGAGCACGCTCTCCGCATGGAGCCAACGGAGCTGCGCGCGCTCAACCCGGCACTGCTGCCCGGGGTGTGGAATGGCGCCCAGCGCGTGCCGAAGGGGTATCGACTGCGATTGCCGGCGGATGGCTCCCACTGGAGCGGCCAGCTCCTCGCGCAGCAGCTCTCCCCTGCAGAGATGTTCACCGGCCAGCGCGCGCCGCCGCACTATCGCGTGCAGCGCGGCGACACTCTCGCGGCGCTCGCCGATCGCTATGGCGTGCCGATCGAGTCGCTTGCGGAGCTGAACCACCTGCGTACCAGTGCCCACCTGCGCCCGGGCCGCGTGCTCACGGTGCCCGAGGCGACCACGATTACACTTGCGTCCGCGACGCCGCCGCCATCGGCGACGCCCGTGTCGCCAGCGCCAGCAGCAGCACCACCCGCAGCAGCAGCACCACCACCAGCAGCAGCACCCGCAAGGCCAGTGTCGCCCGCGCAGCCGGCGCCGGCCCCGCCGACTCCGCCCGCAGTTGCCGCAGCAACGGCGCCCGTGGCGGCGATTCGCACCTCGGCATCGGCGGGGTCCATAGCGCGCCAGCCCGTGATCGTGACGGCATCGGCACCGCCGGCGGCGGTCGCGCCACCTTCGCCCGGCGGCGCGGTCTCACCCGAGGTGGCGGTCCAGGAGAGCGCCGAGGACGCAAAGGCCATCGAGGAAGTGGTGGTTGCGAGCACGAGGCCGCACGCCGGATCCACTTTGCAGCCTCTGTCGGCAGCCCAGGCCGAGGCGCAGGGACCTGCGCTCGGCCCCGCCGCGGATACCGAGCAGAGCGCCGATCCCTTCGACTACAGCGTCGCACAGGACGAGACCATCCACGTGGCGGCCGAGGAGACACTCGGCCACTACGCAGACTGGCTCGGAGTTACCTCGGCACGGCTGCGCGAGCTCAATCACCTGAAGTTTCGCAGCCCGGTGCTCATCGGTCAGCGCATCAAGCTCGACTTCTCGCGCGTGACACGTGAAGTGTTCGAGACGCTGCGTCACGAGTACCACCGGGAGCTGCAGGCAGCGTACTTCGCGGGTCATCGCATCGTCGGCACGGAAATCCGCATCGCGCGGGCTGGCGACTCCGGGTGGACGCTGAGCCAGCGCCGCCCGCAGCTGCCACTGTGGCTGCTGCAGCAGTACAACCCGGACCTCGATCTGACGGTGTTGCGCCCGGGTACGCAGATCGTCATGCCGCGCGTTGAGGAAGTGGGAAGTGGAGGCTGAGCTGGCTGTAGGCGGGTGCGTACAGTGCCCTGTGACGCGCCGCACATGCCGGGGGTCGTGTGCTGCGCCTATAATCGCGCCCAAGGTACAGGTGTGAACCGGAAGATGATGCGTTTCATAAGCTTAGGCATGCTGCTGCTCGCATTCGCCGGCGGCGCCTATGCGGACAGCCTGCCTCAGGCCCAGCCCGTGATGCTGCCGCAGCCTGCGCTCGGCACGTTGCCGCTCGTCGACCGGATCGTGGTCCACAAGGCCGAGCGGTTGCTGCTGCTCACGCACGGCGGCGACATCGTGCGCTCGTACCACGTGTCACTCGGGCTGAACCCGGTCGGGCAGAAAGAGCGCTCGGGCGACTTCCGGACTCCGGAAGGGACGTATCGCCTCGAGCGCCGCAACGCCCGCAGCGACTATTTCCTCTCCCTCAAGGTGTCGTACCCGAACGAGACGGACCTGAAGCGAGCGCGCCTGCGCCACTGGAACACCGGTGGCTCGATCATGATTCACGGCCTGCCGAACTACCTCAAGCACGAGCCGGAGTTCTACCAGTCTCACGACTGGACCGACGGCTGCATCGCGGTGTCGAACGCCGATATGACCGAGATCTGGATGCTGACCCCGGACGACGTAGCGATCGATATTCTGCCCTGACGCGGAAGTGAGCAGCGAGTTTTCAGAGTTCGTCGACGCGCGCGTCGGTCCGCGCGGTAGTCTCGAGAATCTGTCGCAGGCCGAGATCGACAAGCTGCTCGACACCGGCCAGGGCGGTCTCTATCCGCTGTTCCGCCGCTGCGCGCTCGCGGTGCTCAACTCCGGCTCCGGCACGCCCACCACCGACAACACCAAGGAGATCTTCGAGCGCTACCGCGACTTCGACATCCGCATCGTGCGCCACCCCTGGGGAGTGAAGCTCGAGATGCGCAACGCTCCGGCGGCGGCGTTCGTCGATGGCCAGATGATCAGCGGCATCAAGGAGCACCTCTTCGCGGTGCTGCGCGATGTGGTGTTCGTCTCCAATGAGATCATCGAGAGCGGACACTTCGACCTCAGCGACTCCGCCTCCATCACCAACGCGGTGTTCTACATCCTGCGCAACGCCCGGCTGCTCGACTACAAGGCGCGGCCCAACCTGGTGGTGTGCTGGGGTGGTCACTCGATCTCGGCCACCGAGTACCAGTACACCAAGAACGTCGGTTACGAGCTCGGACTGCGCGGCATGGATGTGTGCACCGGCTGCGGCCCCGGGGCGATGAAAGGTCCCATGAAGGGGGCGACCATCGGTCACGCGAAGCAGCGCATCGAGCACAGCCGCTATATCGGCATCACCGAGCCGGGAATCATCGCCGCCGAGCCGCCGAACGCGATCGTCACCCAGCTCACCGTC
>Ga0306920_100002974_pt1 | contig 21452 bp, 21 predicted proteins | sample flu12Cox44000170_FD_204666 | JGI IMG/M metagenome (GOLD analysis project Ga0306920, IMG submission 204666) | Lab enrichment of tropical soil microbial communities from Luquillo Experimental Forest, Puerto Rico - flux4day.12C.oxic.44.000.170 (v2)... | ecosystem: Environmental > Terrestrial >... | reverse complement strand
CTTCACGAACGGGCCGCCCAGAGATCATTCTCGCTGGCATCGCCATGGGAACGGTCTACGCTATAGTCGTAACATTCTTATGGGCCGAAGTGTGGGCCGCACTGGCCGTCGTTTTCGTCGCTGCTCCTCTCGTGTTCATCGCCGCCGTCGTCCTCGCCTTAAAGTCGACGGGTGGCCCTTAACTAATTGATGTCCAACGTTGGCGTCAGTTGCGTGGAGGCGTGGAGGACAGCAACAATTTCTTGAGCTCGTGCCTACAAAATGAGAAACGCCCCGACGGCGGGTAAACCGCCAGAGGGCGTTCCTCCATGCGGCACATCAATTAAAGCCAAAGCTCTGCATGGATTGGGGTGACTATCTGCGGGACGAAGCGGCCAAGTATCGGCAACTTGCCGAAACCGCCGAAGACCCGATTATCAAGCAGGAGCTTCTGGAGTTGGCAGAGACCTGCGAGGAGGTAGCGAATAACATAGAGGATCGTCTGCCAGGCGGGTAACGTTAAAACGGTTCTGCTCTATGCAAGTGCGATTCTGCGCGTTGTGCAATCGTCGACACCAGGATGCTCGGCCTTAAGGTGCCGCCGACGCTGCTCGGTATCGCCGGCTCGAGGTGATCTTAAGCTCCGCGACTGGCACGCTTCTGGTTTACTCCATGTTGCACTGCACACTCACTGGATTGCGCAACAAGTCGGAAGAGATCAAACTAACGTTGACGTTTCGGCGCGATCTGCCGAAACGGAAGGGCGAAGACGCTACCGAGAAAATCATGGAAATGTCTCTCGAACAGCAAAAGCCTCCCGATGTATCGGCACGGCAGCAAGCAAACAAGCTCATCAGGTTGATCCGAAAACTGCGCTGGATGGGCATGGAGGAAGAGGCTGAGAGAAGGCAGGCTGAGCTGGCGCAATGCAGCGCCCAGCCTACGGACAGCGTGCTGGTGGAATCGCGAGAAACCGACTAACGCGATTCCACGCGGCCATTATCCTGTTCGAGTTTTCGATGGCTGGAAAATGGCTGCAACTTTAATTCTCGCGGCGCTCGTCGTAGGCGTCACCATCTGCGCCGCGATCGGTTACATTGTATTCCTTCAGCCAAATCCGGACACCAACGTACCTGATCTGCCGCTTAACGATGCCGTGGTGGAACCGCCGTCTGACGAAACATCATCTGGCTCTCAATCTCTAAGCCCGACCTCGAAACCGGAGAATGCCAGTGAGGCCGGTTCTGAAGGTTTGCCTGCAAGATACATTCAAAACGAGCCGCCTTCGTGAACTCTTTGAACTGGATTCCTCGGAGCGCTGGACTACTCTCTGCAGGGTTACTCACTTCCCTCCGCGCAGCGACTGACCGCCCGCCGCCATCCGGCTCTCAATTTCGCTTTGCGGCCAGCCCGTGAGCCGCGCAAGATTCTGCGCCCCTTCGCGAAAGCGCGCCGGCAGCGATGCACGATATTTTTCGCCCGCCGGGCAGCTTGCTTTGCCTTGCCAGGGATACCGCAGGATGTAGCGGCCCTGGAAATTCGTGCGGTCACCGGTTTCCATGAGCGCGAGGTCTTCGGGGAAAGATTGCGCGTCGTAGCGCACATGCAGGCGCGTCACATATGCCGAACCGCCGCGGCCGTTGAACGGGTTCGCGTCGTCGCTGCCGATCCAGCGCGCGCCGAGTTCGACCAGCTCCTTGTTGCTCAGCGGCTCCGCCGCGCACGGATCGCACCAGCCGAGATCCCAGGCATACTCAACGAACACCGCTTGCATGTTCTCGCGCGCGACCGCGCGATCGAACATCGCTTTGTAGAAGCCGCCGAATTCGTCCTTCACAAATAACGGTACTTCCTCATCCGAGGGGAGCTTGACGGTGCGATAATTGGCGGTCTCCACCCCCTCCCGTTCCTGGTCAGCGCATAGATGATGAGATCTTGCGTTCCGGCGGCATTCACCGTCCCCAATCGAAGCGGCAGCATGAATTTGGCCGTATCGTAGCGCACCCGCAGCGGCCGCAAATAGCCGTTGCCCAGGAGCGCCATGCGCTCGAGGTTCACCTTGGCAACGAAGAAGCGCATCTTCTGCTTGATGTAGCTTGCGAGCACCGCTTCGGCGCCGCCGGGAATCCTGTAGCCATTGTCGGTGAGCCAGTTGACGAGGCCGTCGCTCTCCGTCGCGGAGAGAATGCTCACGTCATATTCGGCGACGTCATAGGTCGCTTCCACCGTCACGCCACGATAGACGACGCTGTCGGCCATCTCCGCCGAGGCGGTCACGGGGCGCGCCATGGGCGGCAGCGCCGCGACAACCGGACCTGCGCAAGGGTCATTATCGCGATATTCCACCAGCCGCGGCGCGGTGAAGGCGTCGAGGTGGTCCACCGTCTTCATATCGACCACGCCGATCTGCTTGCGCTCGATGAAGGTCGGAACCGGAATGACGACCGCGAACTCCTTCGGCTCGCCCTGATAGTCGTTCGCCATCGTGATGGCGCTCGATTGCCCGTCGCGGGAGAGGACGACCTTGGACGATTTGTTGAACAGTTTGGAATCCGCCTTGGCAACGTAAAAGCCGCAGAACGCCGCGGCGGGTCCGCCCATCGCGACAATCAGGGCGGAAAGAGCGATGCCGATCTTCAGACGAGAGGCGAACGTCATTGCGATGCTCCTTGAATGGCGCCGCGGCTCCAGGTGAACCGCGCCGCTGGAAGAAGGCGGTCGATCAAAAGAGTGAGCGGAGAGAGTGCGATCAGCGCCACGTAGAGCGCGGGCCGCATCTGCATGAAGAAGGCGAGATAATGGGCGAAGAGCGCGACCGAGCACGCAAAGACGAAACGGCCAAGGCGTGAGTCCGGCGCGGTGCGCGGATCGGAGATCATGAAGAAGGCGAAGATCAGCAGCGAGCCGCTCTGAAGCTGATGGAGTGGAATGGCGAGAGGATCTCCGAGCCAGCCCGCGCGCGCAAACAGCAAGAGGGCATGACTTGCGAGAAAGAAAGTCGCGATATCGGAGCGGCGCGCGGCATGCAGCACGAGGATGGCAAAGAAGCAAAGCAGCGCCGCGAACCACACTGTCGAGCCCCATTGGCCCGGTGAGATCCAAACTCCGTGCACGCTCGCGAGCAGCACCACAATGGCAAAGCCCGCGGGATTAAAGATGTGCTTGCCGCCGATGCGGAAGACAAATTTGGAGCCGATCGCGATCATCGCGGCGAGCGCATGCAGCCATGGCTCCTCCGCCCGCAAGAGGAGGCTCAGCGAGAGGCCAGTGATCAGCGGCGAGCGCGGATCAAAGCCCGGCAGCGCAAACAAATAGGTGCAGAGCGCCTGCGTTGCGAGCGCGGCAGCGATTGCAAGCACGCTGTTGAGCGGCTGCGCGCCGAAATCCAGCCATCTGAGATTGAAGATGAGGAGCGCGAAGAGCGCGGCGATCTGATAATGGCGCGCGTCGGACCAGAAGGCGTGCGAGCAAAAGCGGGCCACGGGCGTGCCTCATGCGCACCCCCCAGGCTGCGAACATGACCGGGCAAAGCGACGCAATGAGGACCGCACGGCGTCCGGCAGAGGGCCGAGTGCGGCCAGAACTGTGTTGACCCCCACCCGATTGCTCTTGCTTCGCAAGCGAAGCAAGAGCAATCGACCTCCCCCTTTCAGGGGGAGGTATTCTCAGGCGGTGGCGACGCGGAAGGCCCTGGCGAAGGCATCGAGATCGGCGGCGGCGACGTCGGACACCGCCCAATATCGCACACCCTTCTCGCTCCAGCTCACAATGTTGTAGCCGGCGATCGCACGGCGCACCTCCGCTGCGTCGTTACCGTCGGGAATGGCCAACAAGCTGATCAGGTGCTGCCGGCGGCGATAAACGAGGGTGGGCACCGGCGTGCGTCCGATCACGTCGATGCGGCCGCCGACAAGAGGAAAGCCCTCGCCGATGAGATCGACGACCTGGGGAGCCTCCGGCAGCTTGCCATTAAACCAGGGCTTGACCGTGTGTTGATCGGAGGAAGCCACGTCCGCGGGCTGCGGCGCCATGAGGGCGCGCACGTGACTTGCGACCACCATGTCTGCGACCGTGTCGGCCGGGCTTGGCCGCACGACGAACCACGTGGCCCCGCTTGCAACGAACAGCGAAAGGAGAACCGAGGCTGCGAGCGCGCGCCAGGACGGACGGCTCGCAAGCGAAGAGGCGGCAGGGCTCGCACGCGATCCCAGCACCGAAGCTTCGACGCGGCGCGCGAGTGCAAGCGGCAACGGAGCGGGCGGGAACCGCTCGCCGATCACACGTCGCAGCGCATCGATACGGTCGCGCTCCCTCGCCAGCGCCGGATCGCCGGCAAGCTGGCGCTCAAATTCGAGCGCGTTCGCGGGATCGAGCTCGCCATCCACATAGGCGTGGACGAGCAGGCCGGGATCCTTGTCGCTTGGAGAAGTCATGTTTTGCCTGTTGGCGTCTGCGCGTCCATGCTGGCGATCAGCCGTCCGCGGGCGCGCGCGAGACGCGACATTACCGTTCCGATCGGTACTTTGGTTACCGCAGCGATCTCCCGATAGTCGAGGCCTTGCACATCGCGCAGCACGAGCGCTTCCCGGAACGGGAGCGGAAGTTGCGCGATCGCAGCTTCGAGCTGCTGTGCGTCGGCCTTCGCAATCAGCTCCGCCTCCGGGTTTCCATCGATCGGCAATTCCCGCGCCATTTCCCTGCGCTCGACTTCTTCCAGATCCTCAACACCCACCACCGTCTGTGACCGGTTCTTGGCAAGCCAAGTGAACGCGGCATTGCGGGTAATGGCCAACAGCCAAGCCCGCGCATTTCCGCCGGCATAGGAGCCGATCGCGCGAAACGCCCGCAGGCAGGCCTCCTGGACCACGTCCTCGGCGTCGCTCGAATTCCCGGTGAGCCAACGCGCCAGCGCGTAGGCATCCGCCAGATGCGGCAGCACCACCGCACGGAAGCGCGCCTGATCGTCGTTCGCTGCTGCCACGCTTCCTCGGCCGGCGCCCACCACCTGATGCTCATCGTAACACAGACCGGGGATGGGGCGGTTTTATTCCCGGACGGGCATTCAACCCTATTCCGCAGCCTGCATGACCGCGTCGATGAAGCCGCCGGATTGGCGCCGCCACAGGGCGGCGTAATGGCCACCCTGCCGCAACAGGCCCTCGTGGCCGCCCTCCTCTACAATGCGGCCGCGGTCGAGCACGATCAGCCGGTCCATGCGCGCGATGGTCGAAAGCCGATGCGCAATAGCGATGACGGTCTTGCCCGCCATCAACGTGCCAAGGCTCGACTGAATGGCGGCTTCAACCTCACTGTCGAGGGCCGAGGTCGCCTCGTCCAGCACCAGGATGGGCGCGTTCTTGAGAATGACGCGGGCAATGGCAATGCGCTGGCGCTGCCCGCCAGAGAGCTTCACCCCGCGCTCGCCGACCTGGGCTTCGTAGCCGAGCCGCTTCTTCCAGTCCTCGAGCTCGCGGATGAACTCATCGGCATGGGCGAGCCTGGCGGCCGCGATGATCTCGGCCTCGCTCGCCTGCGGGCGGCCGTAACGGATGTTGTCAGCGATGGAACGGTGAAGCAGCGAGGTGTCCTGGGTCACCACCGAGATCTGCTGGCGTAGGCTTTCCTGCGTGACCGAAGCGATATCCTGACCGTCGATCAGGATGCGCCCGCTTTCGAGATCGAAGAAGCGCAGCAGCAGATTGACAAGGGTGGACTTGCCAGCGCCCGAGCGTCCAATGAGGCCGATCTTCTCGCCGGGAGCGACCGTGAGCGTGAGGCCGTCGATGACACCGGATTGGCGCCCATATCCGAAGCGAATGTCCTCGAAGCGGATTTCACCGCGGCTCACTTTGAGCATCGACGCCACCGGCGGATCGGTAATCGCGATCGGCCGCGCAATAGTCATCATTCCTTCCTGAATGACGCCGATGTTCTCGAAGATGCCCGTGATCTGGAACGCGACCCAGCCGGCAATGTTGACGATCTGCCAGGCAAGCGGCATCGCCATCGCCACCGTGCCGACCTCGACCCTGCCTCGCGTCCACAATACGAGCGCCATTGCGCCGGTGCCCGTCACCATCAGCGCATTGAGGAAAGCAAGGCACAGGTTGAACAGGGTGTTGAGCCGCAGCGAACGATAGAACAGACCGGTATGTGCATCGATGGCGTCGCGCACATAGGCATCCTCCTCACGGGCGCGCGCGAACAGCTTGACGGTGAGAATATTGGTATAGCTGTCGACGATGCGCCCGGTGAGCATCGAGCGCCCCTCGGACACGTCCTTCGAGCGATCGCGCATGCGCGGCACGAGGATGCGCAGCAACAAGAGATAGGCCGCAAACCACAGTGCCACCGGCAATGCGAGGATGGGGTCGGCCGACGCCAGAAGGATGAGCGCGGTCGTGCCGTAGACCATGATGTACCAGACGCTGGTCAGGAGGGCGACGAGCGTCTCGCGGATCGCGGGCCCGGTCTGCATCACGCGGTTTGCAATACGGCCGGCAAAATCATTCTGAAAGAATGCCCAGGACTGGCGCATCACGTACCAGTGATTCTGCCAGCGGATGCGATTGGACACGTTCGCCGAGATCGCCTGGTTCGCAATCAGGTTTTGGGCCGCCAAGGCGAGCGGGCGCGCGACAAGGAGCACCATGGCCATGCCGAGAAGATGCGGCCAGAAATTGCGAAAGAGCCCGCTCGCAGGGCTCGCCGTAATCAGCGTGACGATGCGGCCCATGAAGACCGGAATGGTCGAATCGAGCAACGCGACCGCGAGGCCTGCGACAAACAAGGCGACAAACAGGCCTTTCGACTGGCGGGCAAAATGCCAGAAGAACGCGAGGAAGTCGGCAGGCGGCTCGCTGCGCTCAGGGGTATCGGTCGGCTTGAGCAGCTGCTCGAAGACGGAAAACATGTGGCAAGCTTTGAGCGCCACGGGCCGCCATGCTGGCCCGCGGGGCTCGTCCCTTCTGTTGGATCGGATGCCGCCGCGTAGAGGGTGTTCGTGTCCACACTGTGACGAGGCGACGCAGGGCGGATCGCGCAAATTGCACGGCCTTGCCGGCTACTTGCGCGGAAAAACAAGCTGCGTCTGTGTGACGACGGCGACGAGCTTGCCGTCAGCCGTGGTGACGCGGGTTTGCCAGACCATGGTTTTCCGCCCGCGATGCAGCGGCGTTGCTTGGCCGATGACGCGGCTGCCCGCCGGCGCTCCACCGATGAAATTGGTCTTGCTCTCAATCGTTGCGGTGCGGGCACCATCGCCGAGGTTTGCGAGCGTTCCGAGCGCGCCAAGCGTATCGGCAAAGGCCATGATGGCGCCGCCATGCAGCACGGCCGGCCGGGTGCAAAGCTCATCGCGAACCGTCATCTCGCCAACGATCCTGTCCAGCTCAGCACTGACGATCTCGATGCCGAGGAGCGCTGCGAACGGCAGAGGATCTTTGGTCAGCCGGCTTTGCAAATCCATTATTCAGCCGATCGCCTCGAGGCGATAGAAGCGTGCCGCCGTGCGCGCGAACAGATCGGATTTTTCCGCGCTGCTGGCGCCTTTGCTCATGAGCTTGCAGGCGTTCCAGAACACCGGATAGCTGTAGGAGCCCTTGTCGACGGGAAAATTGCTCTCGTACATCGCGCGTGCAGTCCCGAACGCCTCGATGCAAGCCTCAATATAAGGCCGCCACGCCGCGGCAAGCGTTTGCGAAGAGGGTGGATCGCTACTCTCGTGAAAACCAAAGCCGCCGATGCGCATGCCGAGCCCGCCGAGCTTGACAAACACATTCTGGCAAGCGGCAAGGGTTTTGATGGCGGCGGCCCAGGCCGGAAATATCTCCTGGCGTTTGCCCGCGTAGACGCCGATTCCAAGCGGTCCCCCGACGTGGTTGAGCACGATTCGCACATCCGGAAATGCGCGCGCGAGCTCGGTGAGCTCGCCGATTTGCGGATGATAGAGCCACGCATCAAACGAGAGGCCGAGCCGGCCGAGGACCGCAAAGCCCTCGCGGAATTTCTTGTCCGCGAGCAATCCGGGCGGCGGACTGTGAGCGGGATTGCGCACGGTCGCGTCCGCGTCCCAGGCGGTGATGTGGCGGATGCCACGAAATCGCTCGCCGCCGGCGCGCAGATGCGCCGCCAAAACCGGCTCGACCGCTCCCCCCAAAGCGAGATCGGCGTGGCCGACAATTCCGGCGCAGGCCCTCATCTTGCCGTAAGCGCCGCTCGCGCTCATGGCGGCGACACCGTTGACGAACTCGGTTTCGCCAATGGGTCGCATTTCCTCGGGCCCGCTCGCGCGATGCATGGCGCGCGCCTGCACGAAGACGGTGGCGAGAATGTTGTGGCCGCTGCCGGTATCGGCGAGCAGGTCGTGCAGCAGGTAGCGCCACTGCGGCCGATCCCACAGATGATGGTGCGGATCGACGATCGGCAGCTCAGGCTCAAGGATCGGCTCCTTGCGCCGATCGAGCCAATCCTGGCGGACCGGGAGGTAGTGCGCGGCAAGCGTTGCGGCAGAGGGCGGGGTGGGAGGCATTGTTTGTTTAGATTCCTCAATTTAATGCGTTCTTCGCGATTACGCCGCGCGATGCCACAGCGTCACTGATCCATCAAACTTGCCCCCACCCCAACCCTCCCCCGCAAGCGGGGGAGGGAGCAGTCCCGTCGTGCTGGGCCACTGTACTTCAAATACCAGATCTTTCAGGGCGCGAGCAGAACCTGCCGGCAGGCTTTGGGCAATTCAGCCATTTTCGGACCCGGCCGTCCCGTGGATGGTTTCGCATCCACGTTGACGTGCAGCGCCGACCCGGTGAGCCAATGATCAAGCTCCTTGCCGCAGCCGTCGCTCGCGGGGCGCGGCGGCTGCGCCTCGCATTCCGGATTCTCCTCCGGGCAGTTGAGACGCACATGGAAGTGCCAGTCGTGGCCATACCATGGCTGCACCTTGCTCAACCACGCGCGATCACTGCCGGCCTCGCGGCAGAGCGCTTTCTTGATTGCCGCATTCACGAAGATGCGCGCCACATCGTGATCCTCAGCCGCCGCCTTGATCAGCGCCACGTGCGCCGGTGTCCATACTTTAGCGTCGACGTCCTTGCGGTCTTCGCGCACGATCATGGTAGCCATCATCTCTTCCCGCTCTTGCCGCGTGAGCTCGCGCTCGGGCATGGGCGTGAGCCAGATATCGACATCAAGACCAACCTGGTGGCTGGCGTGACCGCCAAGCATGGGACCGCCGCGGGGTTGCGACATGTCGCCGACGAGGAGCCCGCGCCATCCAGTCTGCGGCGCCTTGCCGGCCAATCGTTCCAGAAATTCAACGAGCTTGGGATGTCCCCAATTGCGATTGCGCGATACGCGCATCACCTGCCAGGTCTCGCCGTTGATCGGCAACGCGACCGCGCCCGCGAGACATCCCTTGGCGTAAAACCCGATGGTGCGCGCTTCCAGAGGCGCGGGCGTGGTTTTGCGGCCGAACAGCTCCTTGGCCGGGATCTTGGGATCGTCCGGCTTGGCCACGGGCGGCAGCGGCTGCGGATTAAGCGTGCCCTTGTCCTGCGCGCCTGCGGTGCCGGGCAAATAGGCGAGCGCGATCGCAAGCGCTGCACGCCGGCCAAACCTCGCCCAAGACATGATGCCTGGAGCCGCAACGAGCGACTTCACGCTTGCCTCACTTGCACCGGTTCGCCCCAGCCAACCCTGAATGCCGCCCCCGCGGAAGCGCGTAGGAGCTAAACCGCAAAGGCGGCGACATCAAGTCGCGCAATCACGCCGCCGATACCCGCCGATATTGGGGCGGCGCCTGCACAATGGGGGCAGCGGCCGCGAGAATGTCCTCGGCGCGCCCGGTTCGCCGCGGATAATGGCTTCTTTCACGACCTTGGCATCGCGCCTGATCGAGAACACTTGCAGAGGTGCGGAAGTCAGAATTCTCGCCCGATCAGAAGATGATCGACAGAGATTGCGCCACTGCCATGCACTAGAAAATAGAAGGCCGCGACGGTCCACATCAACGTGAATTCGAGGCCCATCTTGTTCCAGAAAAATCCGCCTACTCGCCAGCGTTCCCAGTTGGACACGATGAGAAAAACGACGATCGGACAAGCAGCGAGACGAGTGAATAGTCCCAGCGCGAGCATCGGTCCGGCCACGAGCTGCGTGAGCACGATGGCAGGCGCCCAGAATTTTCCAGGATGATAGCCGCCGCCGTCGAGTTCATTCGCGAATTCGGTCAAATTGAGCGACTGCGCGCCAGTCGATGGAAACATCCCGAACGCGCTGCGCAGCCCGTGCGGGACCAGCGTAAGCCCCACCACCGCGCGCAACGCCGCCTCGGCCCATGGAAAGAGCATCTGATAATAGGCACCGAGCTGCGGGAAGATGAGCGAGGTCGTGTCAATCATCTTGTGCTCGCCCTCCTCTTGTTTCCGCCGTCTCTGAAATCCCGCGACTAAGGGCAGCGCCGATAATGCCGGCCAGCGCAATCACAATCAGCACGGCGACGATGCCCCCGAGATCAAAGGCGATCGCGCCGCCGGCAACGCCAACGCTGCCGCCGAGAAAGGTGCACGCGTTGACAATGCCCGAGCCTTGCCCCGCTTGTGCGGGCGCAAGGGTCGATAGCGCCAGCCGCGGTGCCAAGGCATAAGGCACGGCCAGACCGGCGCCCATCACAAAAAAACCGAGGATCATGGGGGTCATCCCATCTTTGGTCATGGCCATGCCGATGACGGCACTGGCGATCGCGATCAGCGCCATGCCGCCAGTGATGGCGTTGCGCAGCCCAATTCGTGTCGCCAAGGTCGAAGCTGACAGCGCGAGTGCAAGCAGTGCTGCGCACAGCGGCAGCAGCGCTGTACCTGCCTCCAGTGCCGTAAGGCCGAGCCCTTGTGGGCTCTGCGCATAGAGGTTGAAGTAGAGCAGTAGGCTCATGATGCTGAACATCGACAGCGAGCCGATGGCCAGGCCCATAACGAACTCGCGCCGAGCAAAGAAGCTCAGGTCGACCAGCGGTGCCTCGGCGCGCGACTCCACGGTCAGCAGTAGGAAGAACGCGGTCACCGCGAGCACGAAGGGGCCAACGACGGGGAGCGGTGCCGCCGTCACACGCGGCAGTGCGTGCAGCCCGAAGACCAGGGACACCATAAGCGTCGCCAACAAGACAAAGCCGCTCCAATCGGCGCGCCGGCTTAGCGTACCGTCAGCAGCACGGGCACTAGCCGAGCCTGCTGAAACCAGACCGGCAATAGCGGCCAGCATGAGCAGGACGTTCAGCCAGAAGATGACGCGCCAGCCTGTGAAGTGAGTGAGCGCGCCACCGAGCAGGGGGCCGATGCTAAAGCCAAGCATCAGAAACCCGGTCCAAGCGCCGATCACCGCTGCCTTGCGCTCCGCCGCCGCGCTGGTGTCGACCGCAGCCAGAGTGCTAGGCACTGCAAATGCTGCCGCGAGACCCTGCAAGGCGCGTCCGGCCAGCAGCGCAGTTTGCGTACCGGCGGTGGCAATGATGCCGGATGCGATGCCGAACAGCGCCAATCCGGCTATTGATGCCAGCCGTGCACCGAACCGGTCCGCCGCCTTGCCGCCGAGCACGATGAAAGCCGCAGACACAAGCAGATAGGCATTGACTGCCCATTGCACGCCGTCTGAGCTGAGGAAAAGCTCGGTCCGCATGTTCGGCAAAGCGGCCATAATCGCCGTGCTGTTGGCACCAACCGCAAGCATCGCCAGACACGACGACCACAGGACCGCAACGGACCCGGTTTGCTGGTTCAACGTTGTTACGCCCTCAGCCCGCTGCTTTCCTGCCAACCTGCTCGCGCTTGCCGACGAGGAAATCAAATAGCGTTACAGGTCGGGATGGGGCGCGGCCATGCTCGGGCCGGTCACGCTCATCATCCAGCAGTACACCTCGATCCGGTTGCCGTCGGGGTCGAGGAAATAGAACGCGTGGCTTCCGCTGCCGCCGACAAAGCCCTCCTCGCCTCCCTCGGGTGCGTGCACGTAGGGACCGCTTACGATCTTCACTCCGCAGGAGCGCACATGATCGAGGCCGCGCAGCCAGTCCTCGCGTGAATCGACCTCGAAGGCGATATGGTCAAGGCCGGGCGCGGTGCGGTTGCGCGAGTCGACGGAGGCAACGCCTGCCTTCTTCGCGTCGGTCGAAAGCTCGAACAGTACGACATCGTGGTGCTTGTCGTTGATGCGCATGAAGCAGATGGGACAGCCGAAGTCCGGCGGACCCCAACGCCCAGTGACCTTGAGGCCCAACACCTTGCGATAGAATTCTATGGAGCGATCGACGTCGCTCACGTGAATGCCGATATGCCCCACACGGCCGAGATGAATGCCCATCCTCTGTCCTCCCGATTGCAGCGGCTACACGTGAGCCGCATTTTGTGCCTGCCTACCGGCCTTGGCAAACTGCGCGGCACTTTTTCCGGCAAGACGGCCGAAAGTGGCACCCGACATCAGGCCGGTGCCGCTGGCATAGTTGTGATAGAACAGCCCGCCGACGATTTCACCGGCCGCATAGAGACCCGGAATGGCGCGGCCATAAAGGTCTTCGACCTCCCCCGCGCGTGAAATCTTCAGCCCGCCGAAGGTGAAAGTCACCCCTGTGGTCACGTGATAGGCGTGAAACGGCGGCGTATCGAGCGGGTTGGCCCAGTTCGTTTTCTCGATCGCAAGCCCCGCCGTGCGGCGCCCGTCCAGCACATTGGGATTGAACGCAACATCGCTGCGGCAGGCGGCGTTGAACTCGCGCACGGTGCGCAGGAATGCCTGCGCATCCACCCCTTCAAGCTTCGCCGCAAGCTCTTCCAGCGTGGGCGCTTGCGCCTTGGTCACGCGGCGGATGCGGTATTCGCCGCGCAGGAGATGGTTCACCTTGGCATCGAACACCTGCCACGCGAACATCCCGGGCTGCTTGATGATCTCGGCGCCGTATTTCGCATAGGTGTGGCTGTGGAAATTGGCGCCCTCATCGACATAGCGCTCCCCTCTCGCGTTGACGAGAATGCCAAACGGATAATTGTGCTTCTGGAACGCGTCGCCGACGGTGAGATCGCCGTAGGGTGGCGCATTGACGTCCCAGGCCACGGAATGACAGCCGGACCAATGGCCGCAGGGACGCGCGCCGACGGCAAGCGCCATGTTGAGTCCCGCGCCCATGTTGAAGCGAGTGCCGCGCACTTTCGCAAGCTCCCAACCCGGACCGAGATAATTTGCGCGCATTTGCGGATTGGATTCGAAGCCCCCGCACGCGAGCACGACCGCGCCGGCTCTGATCTCAATCGGTGCGCCGCCAGGTTCGGCGATCAAGCCTGTGATCTGTCCGTTCTCGCGTACAAGACCAGTAGCAGGAGTCTCGTAGCTGATCGCAATCCCGCGGCGTTCGGCATTGGCATAGAGCGCATTGAGCAATTCCGGGCCGCCGCCCCAGATGTGCAGTGCAAGCCCGCCCCAGAATTTGAATTTACCGTCGACCTCGTAGGCTTGCCGGCCGAGGCCCGGTTGCAGCTTCACGCCCTGGCGCGTCATCCACTTCGCGGTATCGAGGCTGCCGCGGACCAGGATTTCGGCGAGCTCAGAATCGGTGCGGTATTGCGTCAAGGCGAACAGATCATCGAAGAACTGTTCTTCGGTGTAGGTTCCGAAATCGATGCGTTCGAGCTTTTCCTGGGCGAGCGACGGCAGCACCGCCATGAGATCATCGAGGCCCCGGAATGCGAAGCGAAAGGCGCCGCCGGTGAAATGGGAATTGCCGCCGCGCTCCTCGAACGGCGCGGCTTCAAGCATGAGCACGCGCGCGCCATGCTCGTGCGCCGAAATCGCCGCGCAGAGGGCGGCGTTGCCGGCACCCACGACGAGGACATCGGGCGGGTTGTCCAACAAAGGTCAGCGCGACGACATCTGTCCCGCTCTCGACGGGGCGGGTTTATTGGGCCGTGGGCCAAAAGCGAGGTGGGTCTCCACGTCGCTCAGCGCGCGCGCGGGATCGACGAGACCCCAGCCATAGCGATCATCGTGGCCCTTCCCAGCGAGCGGTTTCGCGCTCGCGGTGAGAATCTCGTGCACGCTGTCGGGATCAAGCGCGGGATTGCGCTCGATCATCAAGGCCGCAACGCCACTGACATGGGCGGCGGCGACCGATGTGCCGGTGGTGACCTGGTAGCCGGCATTGGGAGCCGGCTCGAGAATGTCGACGCCGGGAGCGGCGACCGCGATGTAGGGCCCCTGGTTGGCGCCCGCAAAGATGCGGTCGTTCTGGTCCGTTGCCGTGACCGCGATCACGTTCGGATCGGCGGCCGGATAGAGCGGCGGCGACTTCGGCCCCGCATTCCCGGCAGCAGCCACGAGCACGATCCCTTTGTCATGCGCTTTCTTCATGGCAAGCGCGAGCATCGGGTCGTAGGGGCCCGCGAAGCTCATATTAATGACGCGGGCGCCTTTTTTGATCGCCCATTCGAGCCCGGCAAGAATGTGGCTGGTGGTGGCTTGCGCGGACTCGCCCGCATCCGGGCTGAACGCATGGACCGCGACGATACGCGCCGCCGGCGCCACACCCTTGAGCTGACGATGGGCAACAATGGCACCAGTCATTCCGGTGCCGTGGGCGTGCGGCTGGTCAGGCCGGCCGACCGCATCGAATTCGTCGATCACCGCGCCGGCAAGATCGGGATGCTTGCTGTCGACCTCGGAATCGATCACGGCAACGAGGACGTTCGTTCCCATGGCGATGCGATGCGCCTCGGCAAGATGCAGCTTGTTGACGGCGTATTGTGTCCCGTCCGACGCTTTCGACCGCGCCGCCAAGGTCGAATCCTGCTGCGCCCGGAAAACGTAATTGGGCTGTGCCGTTCCGATTTTCTCGGCTTCGAGCGCGCGCACGGCGTCGGCAACCTGCCGGCCGGGAGGAATCCGCAAGTGATAGAGCGTGCCACCGGTGAGCCCCACATTGTGCGACTCGACGGCGCTCAGGCCGAGCTTGCGCGCGGCGTTGTCCACGGTCTCGCGCGAAACATTGGGCGCGACGTGAAATACCATCTCGTTGCCGACGAACCGCGTCTCTCCGGGCGGAGGCACCCCGGTAAAGCCGCGTTCACCCGGCAACGGCCGGCTGGGCAGTCGCGCCTTCTGAGCGAGAATTGCGCTGCGGTGCTCGGCGCGCGCTTTCTCAAAATCCTGCCGGGAGATCGTGGGCGGGTTGGACCCCTTAGCGGGCGCAATGGATCGATTGGGTCTTGCGGCTCGCGACTGCACCCGTACGGCAGAGGGCTTCATGGCCGCGAGCTTGACGGCTTTTGCGGCTTTGCGAGGCGGGACCGGCGCCTCACGCGCGAACGCTGTCTCTCCGGCGCCCGCGAGAAGGGCGAGCGCCGCAAGGCCTGCGAGGAGGAAGGTGCTTCTCACGAAAGCTGCATCAGCGCCGATCCCGCGCGGCGCGGTAGGCAAGCGCGAGGCGCAACTGCGTGATCGCCGCACGCGAATCCCTGATCGCGGCGACCTTGTGGCCCCCGAAATCGTGGGGAGCCGCTTCCATGTAGCGAACGGCTTCCTCAAGCTCGCGAATGGCCGTTGCAATGCGGGGATGCTCTGCGGCCTCGCTGCGCACCGTCTGTGCGTTGACAGCCCGTGCGCCGAAAGTCGCGAACATCAGGCCCGCGGCAACCACGACGGCGAATTTCTTCATGGCATCCTCCCAGCTGGCTGAGCGGCAAGGCTGCCCTGAGATTGTGTCGGAGTCTTGGAGATGTCGCGGCAACAGCAGCGCAGAGCGCCACTGGCATGTTGAAATTTGCGGCTCCTCAATTCCGGGAGCGCGCTTTGTCAGGTTGCTGTAAGCTCGACAGCACCGAGCCCGTCGAGGCGGAATGCGAATCGGTCGCCTGCCTTGATGGGCAGCGTCGCAATGACGCTCCCGGTAATCACGACCATTCCCGCGCGCAGAGGCCGGTCGCGTTCGGCCGCAAGGTTGGCGATCCAGGCGAGCGTGGCGAGCGGATCGTCGGTCGTGCCGCGGTGTTGCTCTTTGCCATTGATTTCCAGCCTGCCCAGCACCCCGGAGAGGGACTGCCCCGTAAAAGAGACCGGAGGACCGAGCACAATTCCTCCATTCCAGCAATTATCGCAGATCAACGAGAGCGCATTGACCGTCTTGTAATCGGCGTTGCGGTCTTCGATCAGCTCAAATGCCGGCATCACGGCGGCGATGGCGGGCATCACCGTTGCCGCGGTAAAGGGAGCCGAATTTTTTGGCAGATCGCCGCCGAGCTCGACCGCAAGCTCAAACTCGATGACGACATTCATGTAATCGGCAAGCCGCAGCCGCGCAGGCGAGCGAAGAATTCTGCGCTTGAAGACCATGCCGCCCAGCGGCCGATCGATGCCCATGAACTCCTGCATCACCTTGGTCGCGACCGCGATCTTGAGGCCGGCAACTTCGCCCTCGCGCGGCACCAGCAAACGCGCCAGCGCTTCCTGCACGGCGTAGGCGTCCGTCATGGTTTGCGGCGCGATCCCGGCCGGCAGGTTGCGGTAGGGCTGCCGCGCATCGTGCGCAGCAAGAACATGGCGGGCAGCGCGCTCGGCATCAAAGGTGGAGGTCATGCGGGCATCGCCTTATTCAACGCCGGTGCCGGCCGCTTTGATTATGGGCCACCATTTCTCGATCTCAGCTTGGTGAAAGGCGCGCAACGCTTGCGGCGTCTGCTCCGCGCGCGGAAAGATCTCCTGGCCGATCGCGGTGAGCCGCTCGCGCACCGTGGCATCGCCGAGTGCATCGACAACCGCAGCATCGAGCCTCGAAACGATCTCCTGCGGCGTGCCCTTGGGGGCCCACAGCCCGTGCCAGAACGAAATCTCGATTCCGGAAATGCCAAGCTCCGCAATGGCCGGGATGTTGGGCGCAGCGAACCAGCGCTGCTTGGCCAGCACCGCATAGACCCTGATCTGGCCGCTGAGCACGTAGGGCAGCGCGCCCGTCCCTTCGTTGAACATCAGGTCAACATGGCCGGCAAGCTCATCCTGGATCGCCGGTCCCCCGCCCCGATAGGGCACAAATTCGAACCGGGTCCCGGTCTCGCGCCCGAAATAGAAGCTGCTCACGTGCCCCGCGCTTCCGCGCCCCACGGTTGCGACTGTTGCCTTGCCGGGATTGGCCTTAAGCCACGCGATGAGCTCGTTGAGGTCCTTGGCGGGAAAATCCTTGCGCGCGGTGATCAGGATGGGACTCCTGGTGAGAAGCGAAATCGGCGCCAGATCCTCGACGACGTCGTATTGCACGGGATAGATGGCGCTCGCGCCGACATGGCTGAGCCAATTGCCGATCCCGAGCGTATAGCCGTCGGGTGCTGCGCGCGCGAGCCGCGCGACGCCGATGCTTCCGCCGGCGCCGGTAACGTTCTCGATCACGACGGGTTGCCCGAGCGTTGCCGTGAGATGATCAGCCAGAATACGCGCGATCGGATCGGCAACGCCGCCCGGCGGTACCGGAACGATGATGACGACCGGGCGAGAAGGATAGGGCTGCGCCTGGCCGATCGATCTTAAGCCCGCGAGTGCAGCAACACCCGCTGCCAGGCGCAGAAGATGTCGGCGTGAAGGCTTCATGGCGGGCGCCGCTTGCTACGACGGGCGTGGCGGCTGCGGATTGTGGGCAGGATCGGTGTCGTAGCGAAACATTTGCCAAACGATCGGACCGCCCACGAGCGGCTTTAGCTCCGCTTCCAGCGCATCCGCCTTGCCTCTTTCGTACACCTCCTCGCCGTCAACGTAGATGGCAAATGACTTCGTGTACTTTGCCTGCTTGGCCGGGTCCTCGATGGTTTTCTTCGTCCACTGGTAGAGATGATAGTTTTCGGGGCCATTTGCCTCCGCCTCGCGAACGTAGTCGGCGAAGGCATCGTACTGGGATTTGATTGCAGCATGATGCCGGCGCAGGATATCGGTGAGCGGCGAAAGCGTTTGGTCTTGCGGATTGGTCCGCGCCCGTTCGGCGAAGGCGTCCGCCAGTGTCAATCGCAATTGAAATTTCAGCTCGTCATTCTTCATCGTTGCTTCTTCGTTATGGCGAGCGCGATGCGCCGAGCCGATGGCAAATTGCGGGCATGAAGGCGCCGCGCCATTGGCGCAGCGGCTTCATCCGCGCTACGTATACCACGATGGGTGAGCGAGAATACAACGTACGCGCAATTCTCGCCGGGAAAGCGCCGGCGGATGCGCCGGTCACGGTGAAAGGCTGGGTGCGCACCCGGCGCGACTCCAAGGCGGGCATTTCGTTCGTGCACCTCTCGGACGGGTCAGCATTTCACCCCCTGCAGGTGGTCGCGCCCAACACGCTGCCCAATTACCACGACGAGGTGCTCAAGCTCACGGCCGGCTGCGCGCTTGCAGCGACGGGAACAATTGTGCCTTCGCCGGCCAAGGGCCAGCCGTTCGAGCTGCAGGCATCCGCGATCAAAGTGATCGGCTGGGTGGATGATCCCGACACCTACCCGATCCAGCCCAAGCCGCACACCATGGAGTTTCTGCGCGAAGTAGCGCATCTGCGCCCGCGCACGAACGTGATTGCGGCGGCGACGCGCGTTCGCCACAGCCTGGCGCAGGCGATCCACCGCTTCTTCGACGAGAACGAATTCCTCTGGGTGAACACGCCGATCATCACCGCCTCGGACGCGGAGGGAGCGGGCGCGCTGTTTCGGGTCTCCACCCTCGATCTTGCCAACCTGCCGCGCGGGGGCGACGGCAGGATCGATTTCGCCCAGGATTTTTTCGGGCGTGAGGCGTTCCTCACGGTATCGGGGCAGCTCAACGTGGAGGCCTATTGCCTGGCGCTGACCAAGGTCTACACCTTCGGGCCGACCTTTCGCGCGGAGAATTCGAACACCAGCCGCCATCTTGCGGAGTTCTGGATGATTGAGCCCGAGATCGCTTTCGCCGATCTCGCAGACAACGCGACGCTCGCGGAACGGCTGCTGAAATTCACCTTCCAGGCGCTGCTCAAGGAAAGAGAGGAGGATCTCGCTTTCTTCGACCAGCGCGTCGAGAAGGGGCTCGTGGCGAAGCTTGAAGGGATCGTTGCCTCGCAATTCGCGCGCATGGATTACGGCGAGGCGGTTGCGGTGCTCGAACGCTCGAATGAGAGGTTCGAGTTTCCGGTGAAATGGGGCATGGATCTGCAATCCGAGCACGAACGCTACCTCACCGAGAAATATGCGAAGAAGCCGGTAGTGGTGATGAACTATCCGAAGGACATCAAGGCGTTCTATATGCGGGTCAACGACGACGGCAGGACGGTCGCGGCCATGGACGTGCTCGCGCCGGGGATTGGCGAAATCATCGGGGGAAGCCAGCGCGAAGAGCGACTCGACGTGCTGGACACGCGCATGGCGGCGCGCGGCATCGACAAGGAACACTACGGCTGGTACCGCGACTTGCGCCGCTACGGCACCGTCCCGCATGCGGGATTCGGGCTGGGCTTCGAGCGCACACTCGCCTATGTCACAGGCCTTTCCAACGTGCGCGACGCGATCCCGTTTCCGCGCACGCCGGGCAACGCGCGGTATTAGCTTTCGGATGAATGCCAGCTCAATCGTCCACCGGTTCTGTGGCCTTCACCGACGGACGCTGTGCAAAGCCCGCATGCCAGGCCGCGATCTGCGGATGCGTCTTGCGCCAATCCAGGTGTGAGAAACGAAAATCGAGATACGACAGACCGCAACCGATTGCGATGTGGCCGATGCCGAACGGGGCACTTGCGAGCGAGGAGGCCTCCTGCTCCAGCGATCTCAGCGTGGCCTGATACTTGGCGCCAAAGGCGTCGATGACGGATTGCAGCGGTTGTGCTCGCGCGCGCTCGTACCGCCATAGAATGAGCAAATCCAGAAAACCGTCGCCGAGCGCGTGCCTCCGCAGCGCCGTCCAGCGCGCCGCGCCCGCAGGCGGAAGAAGCCTGGCCCCGCCGTGCAGGCTGTCGAGATACTCGCAGATGATAGCGGAGTCGTAGAGTACCGTGCCATCATCGAGAACGAGGGTTGGAATCTTGCTCAGGGGGCTGTCGCCGAGCAGACCCGCATTGGCAGCCGTCATCGCCACCACGGTGCGTACGCACTCCAACCGATCGATGAGCCCGGTCTCGTGCGCAAAGATCATCACTTTGCGCACGAACGGCGAACGCGGCGACCAGTGCAGCTTCATTCGTCGCCGCCTTCGACCCGTTCTGCAGCAACCAGCCGTCTGCGCCTTTCTTTTTCCGCCAGTTGCCTTTCGATCTTCGCCATCCTCGCGACGAGGCGGTCACTAATCGGCTTCACCCGCGCGAGCACGGCCGCAACCAAAAGCGCGACAAAAAAGGTAACGATAGCCGCAGACGCGGTTTGCGCGATCTCAGGCCAATCCAAGGCTCTCTCCCAGACGCCAACGCTAGTTCAACATCGCCGCGCAGGATATCATCGTCGCGCAGGGTGAGCATAGCGCTTGGCGTGTGGGCTCATTCTTCTCGCGCGCGCCCAGCTGTCGTCTGGCAGAACCCGACGGTCCCGGGAACAACCTGCGTTATTTCGCGATTGGGATAGTCACGGTAAGTTTGACGGATCGCAGAGCTTTGCCAAGTCGGGACGACAGCACATGCGCTACTATTTCCACCTACGCGTCGGGCCAAAGCTGAGTCCTGACGAGGTTGGGCTTGACCTGCCTGATCTGGAAAACGCCTACCTTGAGGCATTCCAGGCTGCGCAAGAGATTGCTGTCCGAACGCTCCGACCCTCTTATCCGATCGTTCGAGATTGCAGACGAGCAGGGTCAACTGCTGCTGACCCTTCCTTTCGCCGAGGTGCTCGACCGCGCTCGCAAGGCCCGCCCGCCCTTCCCGGCGTGCTCAGCTGAAAGACGCGCGCCCTCGCCGGAGGTCATGGCAAGCCAGCGGCAAAAGCTTGCGGCCTCCTTGCGGCAGCAGATTGACGCCGGACGCGCGACACGGGCCTCCCTGCGACAGCAGATCGATGCGGCGCGCGAAACGCTTGAGGCGACGCGACAGACCCTCAAGAGGACGGCAGAACTGCTCGACCGCACCCGGCAGCTTTCCCCCCCCCCACATCGTCGCGAACGTGGCGCCTGAATGAAACGACAGGACGGCATCAAACGCTCGCTGTCTGATTCCGAGAGCAGGTCGGCGTGGCACGGGAAGCCGTTGAGGCCGCGTGAAAGACGTGGGCTCGTTCGCGCCGCCAAAGTGAGTTTTGCGTCTGAGGTTGAAGAGAGCTATCCAGGTATGGTTGGCGCTGTGACGGCGTGAATGTTTCACTGATAGCGGCCTCTTCTTTTTCATCAACGACATACACGCCGCTGCCGCGCCTCAATCTCGCGCGCGTACTCCGCAAGCTCCTTCTGATCTTCTTCTGGCCTCGGATCGCGTGGTAGCGGGGGCCGGGATCGAACCGGCGACCTACGGATTATGATTCCGCCGCTCTGACCAGCTG
>Ga0306920_100002973_pt1 | contig 21453 bp, 9 predicted proteins | sample flu12Cox44000170_FD_204666 | JGI IMG/M metagenome (GOLD analysis project Ga0306920, IMG submission 204666) | Lab enrichment of tropical soil microbial communities from Luquillo Experimental Forest, Puerto Rico - flux4day.12C.oxic.44.000.170 (v2)... | ecosystem: Environmental > Terrestrial >... | reverse complement strand
TCGAGCCGGCGCTGCGCGATTCTCACGCCCCGTTGCTCTCAGCGGGCACGATCGAGCTCGTCGATCCGAAGCTCGGATGGCGCAAGGGGTTGCTCACGCGTGACCCGGACGGTCACGCCAGCCTGATCGCGGAGGGGCAGTCATGTACAAGAACCTGGTGATCGTCGGCGGTGGATTTGCCGGTGTCAGAGCTGCGAAGCTGCTGGAGCATTCGCTGCCGCCCGACTGGACCCTGACGCTCATCAGCCAGGAGAACTTCATAACCTTCAACCCGCTGCTGCCCGAGGTGGTCGGGGCTTCGATCCTGCCTGGCCACGTGATCGCGCCGCACCGGCAGATGATTCATTGCAGCCACGTGGCCATGGCACAGGTCAGCGACATCGACACCGCCGCGCGCGAGCTGCAATACCTCGGCGAGGGCCCTGGCGTGCTCCGCTACGATCAACTGGTGCTCACCTGCGGAGCCAATGCGAATCTCGACATCGTCAAGGGCATGAGCCGGAACGCGCTGCCGCTGAAGACATTGGGTGACGCGTTGTTCCTCCGTAATCGCATCATTGCCCGGCTCGAGCAGGCCGAGCTGCAGCCAGTCCCCGAGCATCGCCGCTGGTTGACGAGCTTCATCGTGGTGGGCGGTGGATTCAGCGGCGTCGAGACCGCCGGCGAGCTGGTGGATTTCCTGTACGCCAGCCTCAAGTATTACAAGCGGATCCGCCGCGAAGAGCTGCGCATCGTCCTGCTGCACAGCGGCGACCGGCTGCTGCCGGAGTTGTCCGCCAGCCTGGGCGAGTTCACGCTGCGCAAGATGCGCAGCCGCGGCGTCGATGTGCGTCTCGGCACCCGGGCCGTGTGCGTCACCGATCGCCACGTGGAACTCGAATCCGGGGAGATCATTGCCGGCGGCACGGTCATCTGCACGATCGGCACTCAGCCAAACTCTCTGCTCGATTCCATTCCCGCGGTCAAGAACCGTGGGAGACTCGTGGTCAACCCGGACATGTCAGTGCCCGGTGTGGACGGCGTGTGGGCCGCGGGAGATTGCGCCGCGGTCATCAACTCGCTCGATGGCAAGGTGTGTCCGCCTACGGCGCAGTTCGCCGAGGCGCAGGCGGCTCAGCTCGCCGCAAACATCCTGTCGCACCTGGCCGGCGAGCCCACCAGGCCCTTCCGATACCGGCCCAAGGGCCAGCTGTCATCGATTGGGCACAATAATGCGGTGGCGGAAGTTCTGGGGCTGAAGCTGTCGGGCTTCATCGCGTGGCTCATGTGGCGCGGGCTCTATCTCCTGAGGATTCCGACACTGGCCCGCAAGACGCGCCTGTTCCTCGAGTGGAACTGGGCGATGTTCTTCCCGCCCGACATCTCTCATCTTGGCTACCGCCGCACCCTGCGGCGCAGCCCCGAGGTCCTGAGCGCCACGCGACCGCCTGCGCCAGCTACCAAGCCGGCCTCGAATGGGTAAGCGGGATCACGCAAACGCATCAGTTACCGGGGTCCGGGCCGGAACCTGCCACGGAAGGAGAGGGACGCAAATGGTCAGCCGAAGTCTCGCCGCAGTCGCCCTGCTGCTGATGTCGGTGGCATTGGCCGCCGAGAACCCCGTCAAGATCCTGGGGCCCGAGGTTGGCCAACACTTCCCCCATACGCTGGCGGCGGTCGACCAGGCCGGCAAGACGCAGTCCCTCGAATCCCTCATGGGAGAGAAAGGTCTGGCGGTGTTCTTCGTGCGTTCGGCTGACTGGTGCCCCTTCTGCAAGGGGCAGCTGGTCGATGCCAACCGGCACCTGGCACGCTTCCGCGAACTGGGCGTCGCGGTCGTGTCCATCAGCGTGGACGCGGTGGCGCCGATCGCTGCCTTCGCGCAGGAGCAACACATCGGCTACACGATGCTGTCGGATCCCCACGGTGACATCAACCTCAGTCTGGGTATCCGAGATCCACAGTACCCGGTCGGCAGTCCCGCTTTCGGCGTACCGAAGCCGACGCTTTACATTCTCGATCGTCAGGGCGTCATCCGCTTCCGTTATCAGGAGCCGACCTACCGGACGCGCCCGAACCTCGACGCCGTGCTGCATGACATCGAGGCGGCCGGGCTGTAATGGTCCAAACCAGCGTTTTGGCCGGCGCGTCCCACCGGCGGCGGCGGTCCGGCGGCACAGGTCTGCCACGGTGGAAATCACATCCGCCGCGTAAGCAGTGGACTCACCAAAGGCCAGGCCGCTCGCGTGTAGGTTGCCTTCAATGTAGGCGGGAAACTCGCTTATCTGTGCGACACTCGAGTCACTGCGTTGTACGCTTGTGGGAGCTGGACCAATGGCTGGACGTGTACGTGATTTGACACACCCGGGATCGGCCCGGGGGTATCACGGCGACTTGCACGAAATCGCCTTCCCCAGCGGGCGCACAAGGATTGAGGCAAGATCGGGCGGGATATCCTGCATGAAGCTATTCGCCTGGTATGCAAACCTCGCCAACCTATGCAAACCACGAGGCGCCGTTCGCTGACTGCTGAGCTCGCACGTAAGGTCGTGATCCATCGGGACGCGTTCGGGATTCCACACGTCTTTGGGGACACGGACGCCGCGGCGATCTTTGGCAGCGCCTGTGCACAGGCTGAGGATAACTTCGATGCCATCGAAACGAGCTATTTGACCGTTCTCGGAAGGCTCGCGGAGAAGGCGGGCCCCGCGGCACTTGCGGAAGATCTCCTGGCACGAGCGCTCGATCTCCCCGGCTGGGCGAGGAAAGAGTATCGCCGGGCAGACACCCACACACGAACCCTGTGTGATGCCTTCGCCGCCGGTCTCAATTTGCATCTTGATCGGCGCTCGATAGAAACCCCGGCGGTCATTCAGTGCTTCGAGCCTTGGCACGTTTTTGCACTGTACCGGATCCTGCATCTCTGGGCGTTGCGGTCCGTTCCATTCGATCCACGGGAGATTTTCGGTGGCCTGGGTTCCGTGAGGCGGAACACCAGCGCATTGCACGCGATCTCGGGCTTGCGTGGCATCCAGACACGTCCGCCGGGGACCGCAGCGCTTTCGAGTGCGTGGGCCCTCGCGCCTCAACGCACCACGAGTGCCTCGACCGCCCTCATCTCCTGCTCCCACGTCGCCTTCGGCAGCCTATATGAGCTACACGTTGCGAGTGGCGAGGGCCTGAACATCGCGGGTGCCGGGTACTGGGGAATGCCGATTCCGATGCTCGGCGCCACACCATGCATTGCCTGGAGCCTGACCGCCAACTTCCCGCGGGTTGCAGACCTCTATGCAGAGTCCTTCACCCCGCGCGGTGGTCGAGCGTATCGTCATGGCGGCAAGAGGCTTCGTGCGACCGATTGGAGGGAGTCGCTTTGCGTCAAGACACCGCGCGGGCTTCAGAGATTCAATGTCTCGTTTCGCAAGACGCGTCATGGTCCGATCGTTAGTGTTCGCGACGGGGCGCCGATCGCTGCCCGCGTGGCGCATCTGGCGGAAGGCGGCGCCTTCCAGCAGTTCCTCGCCATGAGCAAGTCGCGGACCTTCCGTAAGTTCAAAGAAGCGATACGGCCGCGAGCACTGATTTTTCACAACATCCTCTACGCCGACCTCCGCGGTAACATCTACTACCTCTACAATGGTGCCATTCCGCGCCGCGGAGCGAAGTCGGGATTACCTGCGCTACTGGATGGAGCCGACCCTCGCACCGAGTGGCAGAGCTACCATGCGCTGAAGGAGTTGCCGCAGACGCTGAATCCCCGCCATGGCTTCCTGCAAAACTGCAACTCCTCACCTTTTGTCACTGCGAACGAGGGGAATCCGGACCCCGCGCGCTTCCCCGGGTATCTCGTGCGGGAGAGTGACAACCTCAGGGCCGCGGAGTCGCGCTCGATTGCGGCTCGCACCCGCCGCTTCACACTGAAAGAGATCCCGTCCATCCCGTTTGCAACGGTAGTGCCAGCGGCCCGCATCCTGATCCCCGAACTCCTGCGGGAGTGGCAAGCATTGCGTTCTTCGCATCGCAAACGGGCTCGGCCATTACGACCCGTTGTGAAGACTCTCGAGCGGTGGCGTTACGTATCGTCCCAGCGCTCCATCGCAACGACCCTTTTCGTCCTCACGAGCGAAATGCTGTCGAGGATGACGACTCGCCGCGCGCCTCGCTGGCCGCGGATTTCCGCGCTCGAGCGTACCGTCAGTCGTCTGCGGCGCCGCTTCGGCACTTGGGCTGTTCCGTGGGGGAAGATCAACCGGCTCCAGCGGCCGCCTCGGGGTGGCCGCTGGGATGACCGTAGCCCGAGTCTATCCATCGCGGGGTGTCCGACCTGGACAGGGGCAGCGTTCGCGTTCGACTCGGCAGACCCTCCGCTCATGCGTCGTCGCTACGGCTACTTCGGCAATGCCTACGTGTTCATGGCCGAGCTCAAAGGACGGGTTCAGCTACGCTCCATCGCTCCATTCGGTCAGAGCTCAGATCCGCGGTCGCCACATTTCTTCGATCAGTCACGTCTTTACTCACGAGCAACGTTGAAACGGGTGGCTCTCACGCTGGCAGACGTGCGGCGCGGCGCGGTGCGAACCTACTCGCCGGAGCTGCGTGGGGGCCGTTCCCGCCGTTCAACGCAACGCGCCGGCCCGCAGCAGAGCAAACTGCACGCGAGCAACGGCATCGGCAATGGCGCGCGTCGTGAGCAGCTGCGCCGCGAGGGTGCTCTCCATACACGCGAGCCGGTCGGGCGTTCCCGAAACTGACGAGGCGACCGCGCGCAACGCACTGATCGCCGCCAGATGTGCGGGAGGCGTGCGTGCCAGAGCGTGCAGAGCGTTCAGCAAGGCGGTGCCGTTGGGAGATCCAAGACCGGTGCATGCGTCGTAGCCCGGAGAAGCGCTGTAGGCAAAGTTATTGCCTTGAACGATGTCGCGGAGCACTCCAGAGGACAGGAACTGATAGAGAATCGGGTTGAAAAAGCCCAATCGAGCTCCGAGCGCCTGGTTCAGGCGGGCAACCAAAGCTGCCCACAACGGTGCCGCCGCACTCGTCCCGCCGATTGGACCTGTAAGTTCGTTCTGCGGGCCGAAAATCATGTACCCCGTGTCGGGATCTCCCACCGCGGACACGTCCGGCACGGCTCGCCCGACGTTATGCCCGGGATTCGCGGACACGGGAACCTGCACGAACTTCTGATAATCGGGCTCCGAGAACAACGCGCTCACACCGCCGCCGGTCGCCGAGCCCTTGCCGTCGTTCCATACCGTCTCGCTTACAATTCGTCCGCCGGCACTTTCCAGGCGAGTGCCGCCGACGCCGAGTACGTAGGGACTCGAGCTCGGGAAGTCGCAGTGCGCCTGATTGTCTCCGACTTGATCATTGGAGCCATCATCACCTGATGCACAGCAGACCGTCATGTTCCGCAGCGACGCGACGTGCAGCGACTCATTCACCTTATCGATGGCGGCGGTGGTCCACAGCCCCTGTCGACCCGCATTCTCGGGATTGCCGTAGCTGCACGATATGATCGAGGGTGCATTGTCGGTGTCGGTGGTGGCGTGCACGATCGCGTCCACCCAGCCCTGCTCGGTGAATTCCGTGAAGTACATGACAAGCTTCGCTCCCGGTGCAACTCCGCCCGCGACCTGGAGGTCGAGCAAAACTTCATCGGTGGAATCTGTCGGATCCGTGCCGTCGCCGGGATCGTTCCCCGGCCCGTGGACCGTGATATCGATGATCTGCGGCGGAGCATTGAGGTGGAGCACGTCCTGGAAATATTGCCGTACTCCAGCCGGGTCGTAGCCGCCCTTGGCGGAAATGCCGGTATCCCCTAACTGGCCGTTGAACGCCAATATCGCGATGCACTGTCCCGAGCCGTCCGTACCCGCGGGGAAGTTGTAGAGATCCGCCACCTGCGGAGGCAGATAAGTGTTGCGCGGCGTCTGGGCGCGAGACACGATCGGCCGGCGCCTCTGCAGGTATGCACGTCCGATCGGCCGGTTGTCGAGCCCGAATACCGCTTCCACGACGCCCGCGAGGTCTCGCGGCACCGAGATGCGCCCCACACGCCCCCGATACCGCAGGCCATCCGCGCGCCGGTAGTTACGCAACTGCACCGAGAAAGCCGCCGAAAAATCCGCCACCGAGCCGCGCAGCAGCACGCTGCGCCGGGCTGCGCTGCTCTCGACTACCGTTAGATGGTGAGCCGCAGCAAAGTCTTCGACGGCGGCGATATCGTGCGGGTCGGCGGCAAATGAGCTGAGGATGTCCTGATCGTTGTCGCGCGTGCGCCACTGGGGAGGAATCGTCCCGAGTGCTTCGGCAGTCATGACGGCAGGCGCCTCGGCGTGCCGCCGTACGTAGACCGTCACCGAGATTTTGCGCTGTGGGTCCGTGTCTCCGACCGCTTCGGCGCCCGCAAGCGCGTGACGATAGGAGCCTGTAAGTGCGACTCGGCCGGGAGTAATGGGCGTGAAGTCGAACATGGGAATGCTTCCTGTTTTGTCTCCAGTGGAGGAGTGAGTGGGTGTTGATTCGGGCTCCTTGACTGCACCTCGAACCGTTGGGTGGCCGGGGTGTGCTGGGGGTTTGGATGGCGGCGTGGGTGTGCGCGTGCGTTTTGCCATGTGTGCTCCGTCCTACGGACCCCGCGGGGGTGCGCATCATTGAATCTTGATATGTCCGGGCTTGACGATGAGGAAGCCGCAGAACTCAGTGTAAGGTCCCCGATCGGCACCACGTGGGTCAACGATCGGGTGACCACTGTTATCCACGTCGGTCGCAGGCTCGGGCCCGATCTTGTGCGTCCACATCGCGTCGCGACCTTTGCGATACCAGTGAAAGTCGAAGCCCGGCGCGATCACGAGAGCGACGAGATGTCCTTCGTCCGGGAACCGGTTATCGTTTTCAGCCGCAGCCAGTAACTGGTCCTCGAGCGCGAAGGGCAGAACCTGCGCGCAGCTCACCGTGGACATCACGGAGCCGCTTGCCCGGCCCGGCTGAGCAAATGTGTCGGTGCGGTAGTTGGTGGCATAGTTGTAGCAGTTGTTGCTCACCTGCTTGATGGCGTCGTCGTTCCACCAGTGCGGCTCGAATAAAGGAGCGCGGTCGGCAGCCGCGGAAGGCTGCGGTGGTGGGGGCGCGGCGCCCAAGCCCCGATCCTCCGCGGCCGCCGGCGGCGGCACCTCGAGCGCCTGTTGAAGTATCGGCTCCCGCATCGCCGGCGGCATTCCCAGATGCTCGAACAGTCCGCCTCTTTCGAGGAGGTAACGTTCGAGGTTGGGTGCCGCAAACTCGCGGCCATCGGCCGTGCGGCCGGCACCACGGTACACGCGCGAGACTGTCGGCAACACGCTCGCCAACAAGGGCTCATCGTGCTCGATCGTCACTCCGCGATAGCCCAGGCGCGGAAACGCCGCCGGCGGTGTAGCAGCCGGCGCGCTCGTTACCGTGGCGCCGAGCAGGCTCGCCGCAAGCGGTGGCGGCAGGACGACAGACGGATTCGGTCTGCCACTGAAGGCGTGGACCGTTAAACGGACGGTCATGGCGAAGACTCCACTGCGGCGGAGCGAGCCACACACTCGGCAAGCCCCGCGACGGTCGGTGAGTCAAAGAACGCGGAGACCGGCATCTCCATGGCGAACGCCTCGTTGATCCTCGAGATCACGCGCATGGCAGATAAGGAGTGACCGCCGAGATCGAAGAAATCTTCATCGACTCCCACTTGGCCTCGACCGAGTACTTCGGTCCAGATGGTCGCGATCGATGCCTCGACCGGAGTGCGGGGTGAAAGGAGCGGACGAGCCGATTCCGTCTCGCCGGCACGCGCAGCCAGAGCCACCCGATCGATCTTGCCGGTCGGTGTGAGCGGCAGCTCACGCTCGATCACGATGCGGGATGGCACCATGTAGTCCGGAAGCTGACGCCGCAGGTGTTGCCGGACCCGCACCGCGAGGTTCCGCTGAGCTTCCAGCGCGCCGCCGGCCGCCGCGACGTAGGCCACGAGCGTCGTGCCGTGCTCACCGTCCGTCGCCACGACGGCGACATTCCCCGTGCCCGGACACGCCGCCACCGCGCTCTCGATCTCCTGCAGCTCCACCCGATAACCGCGCACCTTGGTCTGCCGATCGACCCGCCCGACATACTCGAGCTGCCCGTCCGCGCGCCAGCGCGCGAGATCCCCCGTCCGGTACATGGTGCTCCCCTGGTGCAAGGGGTCCGGGAGAAAGCGCTCACTGGTAAGCTCCGGCTGATTCAGATATCCGAGCGCGACCCCCGCACCGGCCACGTACAGCTCGCCGGGCACTCCGGGAGGCTGCGCGGCTCCGCGCGCATCGAGTACATAGGCACGCATGTTCCAGATGGGACGTCCGATCGGCACGGAGCTGACACCCTCAGCCGGGCTATCGCCCGGCACGTACCAGGTCGCGTCCCAGAATTCGGAGGTGCCATAGAGGTTGTAGAGCGTGGCCTCGGGAAAGATCAGATTGAAGCGTCGCTGCAGCTCAGGACCCAAAGCCTCGCCGCTGCTGACCCAGAACCGTAATTTCGGCACTCGGTTGGCAAGGTCGGGGTACGTATCAGTCAGCAGCTGGAGGAGCGAAGGCACGAGCCAGATGCGCGTCACCCCGTGGCGACGCAGATCCTGGAGCAGCACCGCCGGATCTCGCAGCACTTCGTTGCCGAGAATCACGGTTGGAGTGCCCTTGAGCATCGCGCCGAAGATCTCCCACAGCGAATCGATGAATCCAAGAGCGGTCTTGTGACAGGCCACCTCATCGGCTGAGAACGGATACTCGTGCCACATCCATTGCAGGCGGTTCACGATCTGCCCCTCGTGGCCGACGACACCCTTCGGCCGCCCCGTGGATCCGGAGGTGTAAAGGACGTAGGCAGGGCCGCGCGCTTCGGCCGGGAGGGCAGGGAAATCGGCCGCAGCCGCGGCGATGCGGGGGGCATCGTCGTCGAGAACGATCGTGCGCTGATTTTCTGCCATCAGCCGGTCCGCCAGAGCTCTGCGGGTGATCAGAAGTTCGAGCTGAGCCCCAGAGGCAATCTGTTGGAGTCGCTCATCCGGATAGGATGCGTCGAGGGGAATGTAAAGGGCATGCAATCGGAAGGCGGTGAGCACCGCTACGATCGCATCAATGGAGCGCTCGAGCAGCACGCCGATCCGCGAGCCAGGTCCTGCACCGATCGAGACCAGATGGTTGCACAGCCGGTTGATGCGCTGCGCCAGCTCACGATAGCTGATTGTGCCGTCTGCGCCGATGAATGCCGTGCCCTCTGGCGTGCGAGCTGCCTGAAGATCGAACATCGCCGAGAGGCTCGTGTGGGGCTCTTCGCGGTGCGTATCGTTCCACGCACGAATCGCCTGGTGCCGCTCCCGCTCATCGAGCAGATCGAGATCGCCAATGGGTACTTCGGCGTGTGTGATCGCCAACTCGAGGAGTCGCAGGTAGTGCTGCAGCATCCGCTCGATGTCGGCTGCGTCGAACAGGTCATGACTAAAGAGCGCCTGCACGAGTAGCTCATCGTTCCGGTCGGCGACGGTTACGGCGAGATCGAAGCTCACGGCCTCGGTCGAGGGGACCGCGGCCTGCGCGGCCGGCGCATCGTGTTCCCCCGCCGTCGGCAGTGTTGGGACATTCAAGTACTGGAACGTGAGGTTCAGTGGCGGCGCACCTCTATCCCAGTCCAGATCCTGTACCACGAGCTCGAAGGGTACGTCCTGGCGTGCGAATGCCTCGAGCGACACGCGCTTCGACTGCGCGAGGCAATCGAGGAAGCTCATGCCCCCCGAGAGTCGCAGGCGCATGACGAGAGTATTGAGAAAGCACCCGATGAGTGCCTCGAGGGACGTGCGGTTGCGCCCCAGCACGTAGGTGCCGATGCCCAGGTCTTCCTGCCCGCTGTAGCGATGGATCAGAACGCCCCACGCGGCAATCAGCGTCATGAAAAGCGTGGCTCCATGCTTGTGACCAAAGAGCCGCAGCGAGCGCGTCAGTTCGCTGTCCACGATCTCACTGACCAAGCTGCCCATGAAGCTCGGCACGGCAGGTCGCGAGCGACTCAAGGGCAGCATCACCGGCGACAACCCCGCGAGATGCGCCTTCCAGTACTGCCGCTGCGAATGCGCGGCCGCACTCACAGCCCACTGTCTCTGCCAGACCGCGTAGTCAGCGTATTGAATGAGCGGCGCCGCAACCGCGCCTGACGCTGCCCCCTTGAAATGACGGTCGTAGGCGGGCTGCAGCTCGCGCAAGAACAGTCCTGCGGACCAGCCATCGAACACGATGTGGTGGAGGCAAACGACCAGCAGGGACTCGAGGGGCGCCAGAATGATGAGATGCGCCCGCACGAGTGGCCCCCCATGGAGGTCGAAGCGCTCGGCAAGCTCCGCGTCGATCACTTTCTGCGTCGCGGCGGCACGCCGCTCCTTCGCCACGCGGCTCAGGTCGGTCGCACGCACGGTGACCGGCATGACGGAACGCACGAGCTGGACAATCTCTGCGTCGCGCTGCGCAAAGGTGGTACGCAACGCCTCGTGCCGGTCGACGATCTCGTTGATTGCCCCTTCGAGTGCGGTGCGGCGTACCTGCCCGTGCATCGGCACGATCAGCGGGATCGTGTAGAGGGCGACCTGCGGGCTCAGTTGATCGAGTAGCCACAGGCGCTGTTGGGAAAACGATGCCGGAAACTCGTAGACCCCGTGCGCTGTCGGGACCCGCGGCAGCGCCACGATGTCCGGTCCGCTCACCGCGGGAGCTGCGCCATTTTCGCTCGTGTGTGCTCTCCGCATCTTCTCGAGCAGGGCGCGCTGCTCGGGACGCAGTGCACTCAGGCGCTGCGCGAGACGACCGGTTAGCCGCTCATTGGCCATGGGTCACATCGCGGGAGGTGGCCGGTCTACGGACCGATCCGGCAGGGGCGCATCGTGCGGAACCATCTGCTCGACCACATCGAGTTGACGCTCGAGCTGCGCGATATCTTCCTGCAGCTCGGCCGCGAGAGCGCCGACCGTCGGAAACTCGAGCACTCGGGCGACCGTAACCTCGATGCCGAGTCGGTCGTGAATGCGTGAGGCGAGCTGCACGGCAAGCAGCGAATGGCCGCCGAGCTCGAAGAAATTGTCATCGCGCCCCACGGACTCCAGAGCGAAGAGCTCCTGCCAGAGCTCGGCCAAGGCGCGCTCGATGTCGTCCCGAGGCGCTATGTAGGCGTTGGCGAGATCGGGGCGGGGGTGCCGATCACTGAGCAGCGGCGACTCCTGTGCATCGTCGCCGGCTTTTGGCTGCAACACGAGGGGTGCGCCCACCCAGTGGCGAAAACGCATTTCGAGATCCGTGGTCGCGACCGCGACCTGTGAATAGGGAGCGGCAAGGACGCTGAGGAACGCGTGCAGGCCTTCCAGAGGCGTGAGCGACAAGGGCTTCTCTTCCGGCGAACCGAACGTCCAGCCGTCCCAGTTGATGCTGATCCAGCGTGTGGTTCTCGCCTGCGCGGGTGTCCCGGACTCGGCTCCATCGGCAGCCGTCGGACCGACCGGCGGCGCCGCGGGATGGTTACTCGCCACGGCGTCCAGTGCTGCGTTCGCGGCGGCGTACGTGCCCATCGTCAAGCCACCCAGGAGCGCTGCGAGTGAGGACATGAGCACGATGATCTCCGGCTCGCGCTGCTGCTCGAGGGTGAGCGCCCTCTCCAGCGCCAGGATGCCATGCACCTTGGGGTGCAAGTGTCGCCGTGCCAGTTCCGCGTCCGAGTTTTGCAGCTCCACGAATGCATCCGGAGAGGTCTCCGCCGCGCAGTGGATGATCCCGGCAATGTCGCCGAGGCGCTCGCGCGCCTGCCGCACCACCAGGCGCGCGCCGTCTTCATCGCCGATGTCGGCGCGAATGACGGCGAGCGGTTGTCCGAGTGCCTGCAATGCGCGAATTCCGGCGATCCTGCGAGTCATCTCACCACGGGCCTCCCGCAGGTAACTCTCCCATTCCTCCTCCGGGGGCAGCTCCGAATGCGTCACGAGCGCGACCTTCGCGGCCGACAAGGTGATGAGGAGCTCCGCCATCGCCATCCCGATCCGGCCGAGACCCCCGGTGATCAGCCAGACCCCGCCTTTTGGCAGAGTGGCAATGCCTGCGTTCGGAGGCCTCGCTTCCACACGCTCGAATTGGGGAACATAACGGCGACCGTGGCGCAGAGCCGTCACCGGACCTGCGTCGCTGCGCAGCAGCTCCGCAATGACCTCATCCGGTACGCCCTGATCCGCGTCCGCGCCAAGATCGATGTGCCGGAACCGCACGCTCGGATTCTCCTGCGGTGCAGTGCGCAGAACTCCGACCAGGGTAGCGTGCGCGGAGTGCGGTGCCTCCCGCTCGAGGACATTGAATGCCTTCCGGGAAAGTACGGTCATGTTCGCGCGCGCGGGAGCGCTCGAGCGGTGAAGCTCCTGTAACAACATGAGGAGGCTCCCGGCTCCCAGAGTCTGCAGCTGCTGGAACTCAGCGACCGTCAGGCGATGCTGATCCGGGCCGAATGCCGTCCAGGCGTGCACGATGCGCTGTGGCTCGCGATGCTCGCTCCGAAGGAGTGCGAACAACTGTCGATAGTGCTCGGGGTCGCGCGGATCGATCTCCAGCTCGTTCTCGCCGAGAACGCTATAGCGGCGCCCGGCCCTCACGATCGTGAGGCTGGCGCGCTCGCGCAACCGGCCGATCAGCGTGTCCCCGCGCGCCCCGGCATTCGCGAAGACCAGCCATTGCTCGTTGTCCGCTCTCTCGCTGCCGCTCGATGTGCTGGCGTCCCGAATCTCACGCCACTGCGGCCGATAGAACCAGTTGTGGAAGGGCTCGCGCGGCAGGATTGCGGGGGATCGCGAGCCGTCGGCGACCGCCGTTGTCCTCGCCGGTGTCGTGGGCGCTCTCACCGGATCGACCCAGTATCGCTGCCGCTCGAAAGGGTACAGCGGCAGGCGCAGTCGGCGTTTCGGTCGGGCGGCGTGCAATCCGCTCCAATCGACGGCAAGCCCCAAGCTCCAGAGCTCACCGACAGCTGTGGCGAGCTGGGCGCCCTCATCGCGCGAGCCCTTCGAGCTGCGCGGGATGGAGCCCAGCACAACGGGAGGTGCGCTGCTGTGTGCGGCTCTGACCAGCGTGCAGAGCGTATCCCCCGGTCCACATTCCACAAACACGGCGCGCGGGATATCGAGGATTTTGGCGACACCTGCGGCGAAGCGCACCGTCTGCCGCATATGGCAGGCCCAGTAGGTCGCTTTGCTCGTCTCGGCGGCCTTCACCCAGTCACCCGTGACATTGGATACGTAGGGGATGGTGGGAGCACGCAGCGGGATCCGCGACACGACCGCAGAAAATGGCTCGAGCGCACCGTCCATCATGTGTGAGTGGAATGCATGCGAGGTATGAAGCAGGGTCGATCCCACGGACTGACGTGCCGTCTCGATGCGAAACGCTTCGATCTGTTCCGATTGGCCGGACACCACGCACAGGCCGGGGGAATTCACCGCGGCGAGCGCCAGGCCGGCTTTGCCGTTCGAACGGAAGAGACCTTCCGCCAGGCCGAACTCGCCCAGCATGCGGAGCACATCCTCCTCCTCCGCCGCAATACTCAACATCGCCCCGCGCGGCATGCTCTGCATCAGCCGACCGCGCTCCGCCACCAGCAACAGGGCATCCTGCCAGCTCATCACTCCCGCAAGACAGGCGGCGACGAACTCTCCGACGCTGTGGCCGATCATGGCTGCGGGGCGGACTCCCAGTGATGACCAGAGTTGTGCCAGGGCGTAGGAGACGATGAAGAGCGCCGGCTGCGAGAAACGCGTTTCGTCGACTTGCCGGCGCTCAGGTGACTGCGGGTCCGCGAACATGACGTCCAGGACGTTCAACCCCGCCACGGATGACAGATGGCGTGCACACTCATCGACGGCAGCCCGATAGACCGCAAATGACTCGTAGAGGGCACGGCCCATCCCGGCGAACTGGGAACCCTGCCCTGGAAACATGAACACCACCGGTGGCGGCTCGCCGCTCGAGTGGATGCGGCGTGAACGGAGTTTGCCGGCCAGCGCAGCGCCGGCGAGCGGCACACTCGTCGCCAGCACGTACGCGCGGTACTGGAGTTCGTGGCGCCCCACTTGCAGCGTCCACGCCACATCGCGCAGCTTTCTGCCCGGGTTCGCCGCCAGATCCTCCCGAAGATTCCCGGCGAGTGTTGCGAGCGCGGCGCCCGAGTTGGCCGAGAGCGGCAGCAGCTGCGGAAGGCGTGCGTCATCTTCCTCCTCAGCGGTTTCCTCTTGCGACCACTCCTCGAGCACGACGTGGGCATTCGTGCCACCCATGCCGAATGAGCTGACGCCGGCGCGGCGCGGAATTGCGCCGTTCTCCCACGGCTCGCGGCGGGCGGCAACCCGGAATGCCGACCGCGCGAAGTCGATCTGTGGGTTGGCAGCCTCGAAATGCAGGGATGGCGCAATTTCGCGATGCTCGAGCATCAACACGGTCTTGATGAGTGAGGCGACGCCGGCGGCGCTGTCCAGGTGGCCGAGGTTCGATTTCACGGACCCGATCGCGCAGAACTGTCGGCGCGCGGTCTGGAGGTGGAAAGCCTGCGACAACGCCGCGACTTCTATGGGGTCCCCGAGCGGTGTTGCCGTCCCGTGCGCTTCGATGTAGCTGATGGAATCGGCGTCGACCCCCGCGGCCGCCTGTGCCGCTGCGATCACCGCAGCCTGCCCCTCGACGCTCGGGGCCGTATAGCCTACCTTGTGGGAGCCGTCGTTGTTCAAGGCTGCACCGAGGATCAGTCCACGGATGGCATCGCCGTCCGCGAGCGCATCGCGCAAGCGCTTGAGCACCACGAGTCCGACCCCATTCCCGCCGATCGTGCCGCTTGCCTGCGCGTCAAACGGCCGGCAGTGCCCGTCGCGCGAGCTGATCATTCCCTCCTGATAGAGGTAGCCGCAGCGCTGCGGAAAGCGGATACGCACACCACCCGCGAGTGCGATGTCACACTGGTGATCGAGCAGGCTCTGGTGCGCCAGGCACACCGCCACCAGTGACGTCGAGCATGCCGTCTGCACGGAGATCGCCGGGCCCCGCAGGTTGAGCTTGTAGGCGATCCGCGTCGCCAAATGATCCTTGTCGTTGCCGAGGAGAACCTGAAGGCTCATGGCCGAGCCGCCGATCTCGGGGTGAGAAAGGAGATTCAGCAGATAAGTGCTGAGTGACCCCCCGGCGAACACGGCAATTGCTCCGCGATAGCGCATGGGATCGCAGCCGGCGTCTTCGAGCGCGTGCCAGGCGCACTCGAGAAGCACGCGCTGTTGCGGATCGATGAGCTCGGCGTCGCGCGCGCTGTAGCCAAAGAGAGCCGCATCGAACAAATCGGCATCGTCGAGGGTGCCAGCGGATGCGACGAACTCCGGGCGAGCGAGCATGTCCCGATCGGCACCGTCCGCGAGCAGTTCGCTCTCGGAGAAGAACGAAATGCATTCGCGTCCTTCCCTGAGGTTATCCCAGTATTCACGCAGGTCACGCGACCGCGGAAATCGGCCTGCCATGCCAATTACGGCGATCGCGCTGTCCTGCAGGTTGGTTGCGGCGTCGGTGGATTTCATCGGGTGTACCCGCGTTGCCCGGCGCTCAGGGCCGTGGCGGTGTGCTCAATGAGGGGAAGCGCTCCCGCCGAGCCTGGCGTTCACGCCGTCCCCGGTCAGCTGCCTCCCGCAGCCGGAGATCGTCGGTTGCCGCGGGACGCCCGTCTGATGTCACGGCTCCTTGTCGCAGATGCGCGGCGAGCGCTGCGATCGTCGGATAACGAAACAGGTCGAGGATGGAGACGTGCGCCCCAAGGCGCTCGCGCAACTGGTCGTGTATCTGCGCGAGCAGCAACGAGTGCCCGCCGACATCGAAGAAGTTGTCCCGCGTCCCGAGGCGCTCGACCTTGAGAACTTCGCGCCAGATTGCAATCAACGCAGACTCCAGATCATCCCGCGGTGGCTCGAAAGCCGTCGCATCTGTGAGCGCGCTGCGCACATCGGGAAGCGCGCGACGATCAACCTTGCCACTGCGATTCAGGGGCAGCTCGACGAGAATGCCGATGGCCGCCGGCACCATGAACTCCGGCAGACGCTCGGCAAGCCAGCCGCGCAGCACCTCCGACATCGCGCTGGCCGTCGTGCCCTCACGGGCCACGGCAAATGCGACCAGCCGCCGACTGGGGCCGGGGTGTTCGCTCGGCAACACCACGGCCTCCAGGACATCGGGATGCCGCTTGAGGACCGCTTCCACCTCACCCGGCTCGACCCGGAAACCGCGGATCTTGAGTTGCCGGTCGATGCGCTCGATGAACTCGATAGCGCCGTCCGGTCGCAATCTCACTCGATCGCCGGTACGGTAGGCCCTCATGGGCGGCGCGGGGCCGCAAGCGATATCGACGAATCGATCGGCGTCGAGCTCGCGGCGATTCAGATACCCGAGGGCGAGTCCGTCACCTCCGAGGTAGAGCTCACCCGGACATCCCAACGGCACTGGCCGACCGAACCGATCGAGGACGACCGCGCGGGAATTGGCGATGGCCCGACCGATCGGCACGGCCGTCTCCTCCTCCCCGAGCGAAGTGATGGGCTGCCACAATGAGAAGGTCGTGTTTTCAGTCGGCCCGTAAACGTTCGCGAGGCGCAACGGCGGACCGTGGCGGAGCACCGCGCGCACACAGTCGGGATCTGCAGCCTCGCCACCGAAGAGCACGTCACTCAACGAGCCGAACGCCCAGGGAACACTGCGCGCTACGAGATTGAATAGCGCGGTGGTCAGGAACAACGTCGTGACGGCGCGTTCCTTGAGCACCGCCGCGAACTCGTGCGGTGACAGGGTCACATCCTTCTCGATGCCGACGATGCAACCGCCGTTGAGGAGTGCCCCCCAGATCTCGAAGGTGGCCGCATCGAACGCACAGTTCGAAACATGTGCAATGCGCACCTTCGGGCCGAGAGAGGCGTAGTCCGTGTCGAGGACGAGCCGCGCAATCGCGCGATGTGGAATCATCGCGCCTTTGGGAGTACCGGTGGAACCGGACGTATACATGATATAGGCGACGTCGCTGCCGAGACGCCGGTCGGGGAGCGGCGCCTCGTCAGCCTCGATCGTGTCGGCATCGGCCCGCACGATCTCGACACCCGGAAGGGCTGACCTTCCAAGAGCCGACTCGATTACCGAGGTGCTGAGGACGATCCGGGCGCCACAGTCCCCGATGATCTGATTGATGCGTGCGTTGGGGAAGGTGGAGTCGAGCGGCACATATACCGCGCCAGCCTTGAGGATCCCCAACATGCTGGCCACCAGCAGTGGCGACCGGGGCAAGAGCAACCCCACTGAGTCGCCCGGCTGCACCCCGCGGTCGAGCAGGTGACGTGCAATGCGGTCACTGGCGAGATCGAGCTCCCGGTACGTCATGCATGCCGGGCCACTGCCGTCGGCGACCGCGAAATCAACCGCAAGGTGCTCGGGGGTTCGCGACGCCTGGGTGGTGAATAGCGCCACGACCGAAGACTCGCGCGGATACTCCCGCTGCGGCGCAATCCAGTCAGCGAGTGCCAGGGCGCGCTCGGACTCCGAGAGCAGGTCGAGCCTTGACAAGCGCGCATCGGGCGCTGCGGCGGCGGAGGACAGCAGTCTCTCGAAATGCAGCAGCAAACGGTCGATGGTTGCGGGGAGAAACAGGTCAGTGCTGTACTCCACCTGACAGCAGAGCTCATCACCCCGTTCCCACATGTTGAATGTCAGATCGAATTTAGCTACGCCGAATACGGCAACCGGGTCCGCCGCGTCGTCGGGGGCCTGCGATGCGGTCGCCGGGGTATTCCATAGCTGGAACGCGACCTGGAAGAGCGGATTGCGGCTCAAGTCCCGCTGGGGGTGTAATTCCTCCACCAGCTTCTCGAAAGGCAAGTCCTGGTGCGCATAGGCGTGCAGCGCCGTCTCACGCACACGTCGCAGCAGTTCCCGAAAACTCGGGTCCCCCGAGGTGTCCGTGCGCAGCACCAGCGTGTTCACGAAGAACCCGATCAGCCCCTCGAGCTCAGGACGGCTGCGATTGGCGATCGGCGTACCGACCACCACATCGTCCTGTCCCGAGTACCGGCTCAGCAACGCCGTGAAGGCAGCCAGCAAGGTCATGAATGGCGTGCAACCTTCCTCACGCCCCAGCGCCCGCAGTGCCCGCCCCAGCTCCGTTCCAAAGGAAGCCGTGCGATAGGCCCCCGCAAAACTCGCTACCACCGGCCGCGGCCGATCCGTCCACAGCTGCAGCGGCTCGATGTCCGTCAACTTCTCCCGCCAGTACGCCAGCTGCTTCTCAAGCACCTCTCCTGACAGCCACTGCCGCTGCCACACCGCAAAGTCCGCATACTGAATCGGCAGCGCCGTCAGCGGTGAGGGCCGGCCGCTCGCATAGGCCTCGTACAGCAGCCCGAGCTCACGCGACAACACCCCGAGTGACCAGGCATCAGAAATAATGTGATGCATGGTCATCAGCAACACGTAGTGCGTCTCCTGCAAGCGCACCAACGTGACCCGAAACAGCGGCCCCTGCTCGAGTTGAAAAGGCCGCCGCGCCTCCTCGGCGGTCACCCGTGACAGCTCGCGCTCGCGCTCCACCGCCGCCAGCGCCCCCAGGTCCTTTATCTGCACCTGCACCGGCTGCTGCGCCAGAATCACCTGAACCGGTACGCCCTCCTCCGAGCGAAACACCGTCCGCAGTGACTCGTGCCGCCGTAACACCTCATCGACACACCGCTGCAATACCACCGCCGAGATGCGTGAGTGCAGTCGCAGGGCGAACGGGACGTTGTAGTGCCACTTGCCAGGTGTCAGTTGCTCGAGAAACCACAGGCGGCTCTGGGAGAATGACAGCGGAAAGCGGTCGGGACCGCTCTCGTGGCGCGCACTGCGGGCGATGGCGTGCCACGTACCATCCGCGGTGCGGCTGACAGAGGAGACCTCGCGACCTTGCCGACGGTGCAGCTCTTCCAGCAGGGCGCGCTTCTGCGGCGTTAGCACCGGAGAGGGCTCGGGTGCGCTCACGAAACCTCCTGTCGTGCTGTGACGGAGACACCGTCGCGCCCGTCCGCCGCGGCCGCGGCTGTCCGGGCTTCGCCGGAGGAGGTGTGGTCGCGCTCCTGCATCAGAGTTGAGACCTCTTCGGAGCTGAGATCCGCCACGAAGCGTATCAGTTGCAGGCTGCGGGTTATGCGATCGCGCCGGTCGTCGTCGCCCTCGAGCGCGGTGGAAAATCCCTCGAGCGTCGGCTGCTCGAATAGCAGTCTGAGAGGAATCTGAATCTGAAGCATCGAGCAGAGCTCGGAGATCACCTGGGTGGCCAGCAGCGAATGTCCCCCGAGATCGACAAAGAAATCATCCGTCGCGGAGACATCGCGAGTCCCGAGTGCAGCAGACCAAACACCCGCGATCGCGCGCTCGAGATCGGTGCGGGGAACTACCAATTGCCGACGCTCTGGCGCGAATGCAGCCGTTGTCAGCAATACGCTCCGGTCGACCTTGCCGCTCGGACCCAGCGGCAGCGCCTGTGTGAGCACGATCTTCGAAGGAATCATGTACTCCGGGAGCGACCGCCGCAGATCCGTGCGGATGGCCGCGGCGGTATCGCACCGTCCTGTTGCCGCGCTTCCCGGCACCACATGGGCGACGAGGAAGCGCGAGCGGCCGTTCGCGCTGGCGACGACTGTTGCGGATTCCACCAAGGGGCACGCACAGAGCGCCGCTTCGACCTCCTGGAGTTCGACTCTGAAGCCGCGGATCTTGATCTGCTGGTCCAGCCGCCCCAGGTACTCGAGGGAACCGTCGCTGCAGCGACGGACCGAGTCGCCGGTTCGGTACATCCGCGCGCCCGGCACGAAGGGATCGGCGCTGAAGCGCTCGGAGGTGAGCGCGGGATCATTGAGATAACCCTCGGCGACACCCGCACCGGCCACATACAGCTCACCGGGGACGCCGAGCGGCTGAGGATTGCCGAATCGATCGAGCACGTATGCCCGCATGTTCCAGATGGGTTTCCCGATCGGCACGGCCTCACCGCATGTCTCCACCGCTTCAACGGCATGGAAACAACACCCCACCACCGACTCGGTCGGGCCGTATTCGTTGATGAGGACCGTGTCCGGGGCATGCTCACGCCAGAAGAGAATGTCCTCCTTCAGCAGGCTCTCCCCTCCGATAACCAGTGCGCGCGTCGCCCCTCGGGCCTCCGCTGCGGTCATCTGGTGTGCCAGAAGGTTGAGATGTGTCGGGGTCAGCTTGAGGAGACTCATGTCGCGATGCGTGCGGAGGAATTGTGCGAGCGCATCCACTCCCGGCTCCTCGTCGAGAATGTGCACACAATCGCCCGTCAGGAGCGGCACGAACGCCGAGGTGAAAGACAGATCGAAAGCAATCGAGCTGTGAAGTGGCGAGCCGTTTGCGCCCGAGGGGTAGGCCTCTCTCGCCCAGGAGAGATAGTTGCTGAGCGCCTGGTGTGACACCACGACACCCTTCGGTCTCCCCGTGCTGCCCGAGGTATAGATCACGTAGGCCACGGAGTCGGGTTCGATCCTGAGGGGATCCTTCACCTTGCATGGCTCGTCGGCAACCTCCTCCGGCGGGAGGAGAATGATCCCCTCCGGTAACACCTCCCCGAGCCACTCGGCTTGAAGCGGCAAAGTGACGCACGTGCGCGCGCCGGAGTCCTTGAGTATGGCCGCGGCACGAAGCGTCGGTGCTGCGGGGTCGATGGCCACCCACGCGGCTCCCGCTTTCCAGACACCCAACATGACCCGCAGGAGCTCATATCCGCGTGGCAGGCAGACAGCGATCGGGGCGGGCCCGCCCGACAAACCTCGGGATTCCAGGACTTCAGCGAACGCATCGCTCGCTTGCCGCAGCTCGCTGTACGTATAGGTCGTGCCGCGACAGCTGACCGCGGGCGCTTGTGGTGACTTGCTCGCCTGTTCTTCGAACAAAGTCGGAAATGCAGCCTTGAAAGGCGACTCGCGCTCCGTCTCGTTGAAACGATAGATCACCTGATCGCGCTCGCGGGCACTCAATATGGCGAGCCGCGATAGCGGCAGCGACGGGTCGGCAAGCGCCGACTTCAGGATCTGGCCGAAGTGCTGCAGGATCCGATCCACGGAGGCGGAATCGTAGAGCTCCGTGCGGTACTCGGCGAAGCAATCGAGTGCATCGCCACGCTGCGCGAGATTCAACGCCAGATCGAAATGCGTGATACCGCGATCACCGGGCACCTCCTCACGGACGTTCTGTCCCGGTGATGATCCGGAGGTCGGTGGGAAGAGCTGGAACGCGACCTGGAAGAGCGGATTGCGGCTCAAGTCCCGCTGGGGGTGTAATTCCTCCACCAGCTTCTCGAAAGGCAAGTCCTGGTGCGCATAGGCGTGCAGCGCCGTCTCACGCACACGTC
>Ga0306920_100002972_pt1 | contig 21456 bp, 20 predicted proteins | sample flu12Cox44000170_FD_204666 | JGI IMG/M metagenome (GOLD analysis project Ga0306920, IMG submission 204666) | Lab enrichment of tropical soil microbial communities from Luquillo Experimental Forest, Puerto Rico - flux4day.12C.oxic.44.000.170 (v2)... | ecosystem: Environmental > Terrestrial >... | reverse complement strand
TTTCATACAGCTGGTACCCGCAGGCAACGGGCTTCGTGCGCAATACGCTCGCGGCGCACAAATGCGACGTCATCATGGGCGCGCCGCAGGGCGACGATCTAGTGCAGGTCACCAATCCGTATTACCGAACGGCTTACGCCCTCGTGTTCAAGCAAGGGCATGGCCTGGAGGGCGTCGACACGCTGGGCGATTCTCGCCTCAAGGGCCAACGCATCGGCATCGTGGCCGGGACACCTCCCGGGAACAACATGGTAGCCAACGGTCTCATGGCCAATGCCAAGCCCTACCCGCTGGTTATCGACACCCGCGTCGATTCCTCGGCCGCGGCGATGATGCGCGATCTAGCGACCGATCAAATCGATGCGGGAATCCTCTGGGGCCCGATGGCCGGCTATTACGCCCGACAGACGACGCCGGCGGCAACCGTCGTGCCATTGGTCAAGGAGACGACCGGTCCTCGCCTCGCCTATCGCATTGCCATGGGCGTGCGCTACGCCGATCAGGAGTGGAAACGCGAGCTCAATCGCGCCATCCGGGAGAACCAGCCCGCCATCAACAAGCTGCTGCTGAGCTTCGGCGTGCCGCTGCTCGATGACAACGATCGAGCCATCACGGAGGACGCAAGTCCCAGATAGGTCCTGGGTCCCGGCGGCCGCCCTCACTCGAGCGATTGTTGGATTGCACGGGCGAGTGCGAACAGACGTTGCTCGATGAGAACAGGCACTTCGCAGACGAAATTCACTGTCTTGCGGCGCTCCTCGAAGATACGCGTGTCCCATTCGACGCGGTTGGTCAGTTCTTCGATCTTGCTCTGGTCAAGATCTGGCCGATCTTGCAGCTCGCGCAGCTGGAGAATCGTGGAGCGGATTTGGTCGGAAAATTCCTTTTGTTTTCGCGCATACCGCTCGATCCCTTGCATCACTTCGCTGCGTTCGTGATTGAGGGTTTTGAACAGTCCCGCGAATAGTAGTTTCGCCTTTTTCTGCCGTTCGGATTCTGTGCCCGTGACGCTATCCGAGATGGCCTTCTGCGCGTCATCGAGCGGCGTGCGGCGCGCCGCAAGCCGCGCGACCAAGTCCTTTATCGTGGCGTCTTCCTCCCACGCGGTCCCGACGTCGTCGATCGACGGCCCGGTCCACACGGCGGCAACGGAGATTTCTGGCACTTTGATTTGACTGCACGGCCAATCGGGGAAGCGCGGATCGGCGGCGAGCGACATGCCTCGCAAGGCCAGTTCAATGGCGACGGCCATGGCGCGGGACCAACATCTCATGCGCCGCCCCCAGGCTCTCCGCGACGCGCAAGAAATCCTCGCGAGGGATCGTACGCGAGGATCGCACCGACCATGAACAGAGCCGTGCAGCCGCCGACGACCGCGAGCGAAATCCAATTGATCTGGCAGTAAAGTGCAAAGCGGACGAGCTCGACCGCATGGGTGAATGGATTGAGCTCGCACACATAGTAGAGCAGAGGACTTGCTTCCCTCACGCGCCACAGCGGATAGAGCGCGGATGACGCGAAGAACATCGGGAAGATGACGAAATTCATCGCGCCGGCGAAATTTTCGAGTTGCTTGCTGACCGACGACATCAGCATGCCCAGCGCACCCAGCATGAGGCCCGACAGGACCAGGGCCGGCAAGACGGCGATATATCCGAATGCCGGGGCCTCGATCTCCCAGAACCACGCGATGGCGAGGAACGTGTAGACCTGCGGCAGCGACACCGCCATGCCGGCCACGAGCTTCGACGAGAGCAGGAACCATCGCGGCATCGGGCTCACGAGCAGCGTGCGCATGTTGCCCATTTCGCGATCGTAGACCATGGACAGCGAGGACTGCATGCCGTTGAACAGCTGAATCAGCAGCATCAGTCCCGGCGTGATGTAGACTTCGTAGAGTATGTAGGTCTCGTAAGGCGGGATGATGGATACGCCGAGGACTTGGCGAAAGCCGGCGGCGAAGATGAAAAGCCAGACGAGGGGACGAACCAGTGCGGCCACGAAGCGCTCGCGCTGATGCAGGAAGCGCAGGCCTTCGCGCCAAACGATCCCCTTGAGGCAGATGGCGTACTGGACCGGCGCGAATCCGGTCATCCTGGGAAACGTGGCCAATTCGACGGTCATGGGGCCTCGATTGCGGCGTCGGCGCCCTGCGTCAGCCGAGTGAAGGCTACGCGGATATCTTGAGCACCAGCGGCTTCCACCACGCGCGAAACGGACCCATGCGCCAGAACCCGCCCTTGGTGCAGCACGATGACGTCGTCGTCGTTCGAGACCTCGTCGATGAGATGGGTGGCCCACAGCACCGAGGCGCCGTCTTCGACGACCAGTCGACGCACGTAGCCGAGGATATCCGCTCTTGATTTGATGTCGAGACCGACCGTCGGCTCGTCGAGCACAAGCAAGCGGGGCCGATGCAAGAGCGCGCGGGCAATTTCGACGCGCCGCATCTGACCGCCGGAGAGGTTGCGCACCTTATCGTTCGCGCGATCCGACAGCGCGATGCGCGCCAACACCTCATCGGCGCGCGCGCGGCCGTCGTGCTTGCCGATGCCGTGCAAGGCGGCATGGTAGGTCAGATTCTGGACCACGGTGAGATCGAGATCGAGCGTGCGTTGTTGGAATACGACGCCGATCATGCGCAAAGCCTCGCTCGACGCATGTGCGACGTCGCGGCCGAAAATCCGGATATGACCGCGCTGGATGGCGTAGAGGCGCGTGATCAGCGAGAACAATGTGCTCTTTCCAGCTCCGTTGAGGCCGAGCAGAACGGCGAAGGTCGACGGCGTGATGGAGAAGGTCACGTCGTCGAGCGCCTGACGCCTGCCGTAGCAATGGCTCACGCCTTCGATGGCGACGGCGGGCGGGTCGACGGTCGTCATTTCCTGCATCATGCCGGCGTCCGGTTCCTCCGACGCTCGCCAAACGGACGTCACGCCGGGCCTTCCCATGGGTCGCCGAGTGCCGTTTGCCGCCGTGCCTTGCTTCGGCCTTGCGGTCTAAGACTCGCGAAAGCGTGTCGCCCAGTTGGCTCCCACGCGGAAAGCACGAATGTAGTGGTTTCTCCGAGCGGCGTGAAGCGAACGGCCAAGCTGTCACTGCTGCGAAATTGCGATACCCCAAGGAAGCTCGCCGACCTGGATCGTCTTGATGACCCTGAGATTTGCGACGTCGATGATGGAGACGTCGTTCGATACGCCGTTGGTCGTCAGAAGATATTTTTCGTCGGGGGTAAACGCCATGTGCCAGACGCGCTGGCCCACGAGAAGATATTTCTGGACCTCGTGCGTCGCGCCGTTGATCACGGCGATGCGATTGGCGGGGCCGAGCGCGACGAATCCGGTCTTGCCGTCCCGGGTGATGCTGATCCCGACCGCCTGGATGGCTTCCTTCCGCAGCCCCGGTATATCGAAGGTGATCTTCTTCTTCACCTCGTGTTTCGCGGGGTCGACGACGCTCACGGTTCCGCCGATTTCGGATGAAACCCAGACCTCGGAGGCGTCGCGCTTGAACTCGGCGAAACGGGGCCGCGCATCGACCAGCACGTTGGCGACGATCCGGCGCGTCTCGGTATCGATGAAATGCGCCATATTGCTCGTTTCCGACGTGGCGACGAGGGTCTTGCCGTCCGGACTGAGACCCATGCCTTCCGGCTCGACCCCGACCTGCACCTCGCCGAGCGGAACGCGCCGCTCCAAGTCGATGATCGTGACCGTGTTGTCGTTCTCATTGGCCACATAGAGGATCTTGCCCGTCTGATCCTGCGTGAACAGCTCGGGATCCGGACCTGAGGGCAGAGTGGCGACCACCTCGTAAGTTTTTGTGTCGATCACTTGAATCGTGTCGTCGTCTCCGACGGCCACCAGAATGAATTTCTCGTCCTTGGTTAATCCGATGCCGCGCGGCCTCTGGCCGACCTTGATCGTCTTCACCACCGTCAATTTGTCGGTATCTATCACGCTGATGGTATTGCTCTTCTCGTTCGAGACATAAGCGGTGAAGGCGCTCGCTTGGCCGCAGATGAGGACGAAGATGCCCACGCCCAGCAGACGGTTGCGTATCCCGGCGAAGCCGGAACTCCGTCGGCGCCGAAAACGCCCGATGCTCCTCTTCTCCGTCATCGGCTATTTGAGCCTGCATTGACTTTCGGGACGGTCGATCCCGAGCGTATCCAGTTCGGACACCTGATGTAGAAATCCTTCCTGCGGGGAGACCGAAACGATCATTCTGCCGTCGCTCAGAAGGATGGGTTGACGAAGTTGAAGATTCCAGTCGCGCAGCGTCAACCGCTGCCCTTTGAACGCGGCCAAGGCGAAATCGGGTCCTGTGAGGAAATCCAGCATGACTTTTGGGTCGGCCGAACGCGTTCTCGACACGCCTTCACCGATCATCCGCACGGCGGTCCAAGCCTGCATGTCGCGTGCCGTCATTCGCCGCGAGAACTGCCTCATGAAGCGGTCCTGCAGCTGTACCGCGCCCCACTGGTCGTGCGAGGCGTCCCAGCTCGTTGGAACGAGGCCGGCGGACCCTGCGACCGGCCGCGGATCCCACGTCCGGTACGGCAAATAGGACGCAAAAACCTCGCTTTCGTCCGCCGCCACCAGAACATCGTAGGCGGGCGCGCCTTGCGTGAAAACCGGCAGCTGGCGCTGAATCTGTACGACGCCGCTGTCCGTCCTGCGCGCGCCGCCGGTATCCTCGAACACCTTGTCCTGGACAATTCGCGCTCCGAACCGCTTGGCTGAGCGTCGCAGCGCATCGCCGTAGAGCTTGTCCTCGGCATGGGAACCGACGACCAACAACCATCTGCGCCACTGCTTCCAGACCAAGTACTGCGCCAGGGCGTCGGCCAGCATCGACCGTGTTGGCGCAGTATGAATCACATTGGCGCGGCACTCGTCCTCCCGCAATCGATCGTCGATTGCGCCGACGTTGAAGAACAGGAGCTTGCGCGGGGCGCCTGCGTCGACTGCCTTGAGAAGCGCGTCCGCAGGCAGATCAACGATCACCAGCGAGACGCCGCGCTCCGCCAGTGCCATGGTCGCAGCCACGGCATCGGCGCCTCCCTCGAGTCGGACGTCTTCCAGCGAGAACTGCTGATTGAGGAACCGCCCGGTCGTATTGTTGTCGTCGATGGCGAGCCGCGCACCCGCCAGTCCATCATTGGCGGCTGGCGTCTGGATCAGTGACAGGGTCGACTTCGCATCCGTGCGGCGCAGATAGCCGATGTTGACCTCGGCGGCATCGGTGGACGCGGACATCCACGCGAACAGGAAGGTCCCGGCTAACAGGAGGCGGATCAACGAAGCACACCGGTCGGAGGTCGCCTTAGGACGGATCGAACGGCCATTCTTTGTTTAAATCGTGATCTTGCGCTTTGCATTGGTCTATTTTTCTCCGCGGATAGAGGGCTGCTTGGCGAGACTTTTAGCTCACGACCGCGCGATAGCAGAGCCATCCCGCAAGCCCGATCGATGCTGCCCAGACGACGACGATCACAATTCCGGCGGTAGCACTCACGGGCCGATCCTGCGCCGCTGCCGCCAACGCCCGATGTTCCGCCATGATCTCCGGCGGAATCAATTTGACCACGATGAGAATGCCCAAAGGCACAATGATGACGTCGTCCATATAGCCCAGGACCGGCACGAAGTCGGGAATCAAATCAATGGGCGAGAGCGCATAGCCGGCAACGCAAAAAGCCAGCGCCTTGGCATACCAAGGTACGCGCGGATCGCGCGCCGCCCGGTAGATCGCGTGCATGTCCCGTTTGGCAAGACGTGCCCATTGTCTCGTGCGCTCAATCATTGTGCCGCGGTTTCCCACGCTGCCAGCACGTCGACAACGTATTAAGATGTCACGGAGACGTTTTGTCACGCGACGACGAAAGCGCCTTCCTTCGTGCGTGGTGGATAGCCGCGCGCGGGCGCAGTGCCATCAAGGCGAACGGTGCATCGTCAGCGATCCACCGTCGCCCGAATAAACGACCAGACCGATTCGATCTGCTCCATATCGAGCACGTCGCGCCACGGTGGCATCTGAGTCTTGCCGTTGAGCACCGAATTGACGAAGCGATCGTGGTCGGCCGCGCGCAAACGCGTGAGGTCGAACGTGACGCCGCCGCTGGTGTTGCGCAACTCATCGCCGTGGCAATTGGAGCAGTAATTCCCGTAAATCGTCGCGCCCGTCGCGATCTTTGCGTCGGTGGCCCAGGCACAATCCGACGCGATCGCGGCGAGCGCGAACAAAAGTCGCGCGACGTACAACGGCGGCGACCGGTTCGTCCCACACTTATCCCGCGCGACGGCCACGGTCCTAGTTGGCGGACGCCGCGCGCTGCGGCCCGGAATACTCCTCGAACATTTTGAAGGTCCAGATGCTGCCGCCCGCCGGAACGTTGGCGAGATTGGGATCGCCGCCGCGCATCACGTAAGGTCCGGTGGCGCCACTGGTGATGGTGACGTACTGCTTGCCGTTGAGTTCCCAGGTGATCGGCTGTCCGACGATGCCGGCGGAGGTCTGGAATTCCCACAAAATCTTGCCGCTGTCGGCATCGACCGCCATGAATTCGCCGGTGAGGCGGCCGGTGAACACCAATCCGCCGGCAGTCACGAGCGTGCCCGAAAAATTCGGGCTTTTGAACGGCGTCGCCCATTTCGACTGGCCGGTGAGGGGGTCGACGGCGCGCAGATAGCCGCGGCCATTGGGGTCATCGAATAGATACGACCACGGCCGCTTCACACCGTAGTGCGGCTCGCCGGGCTTGAGGTTGGCGACCTCGCTCAGCGGCAGCGGCGGGTATTCCCAGCCGAAGTCCATCGTATTCACGTAGATCAGCTTGCTCAGCGGGCTGTACGACATCGGGTGCCAGTTCTTGCCGCCGACGAGCGATGGCCACACTTGCACGGTCTTCCCGTCGAGGGCGGCCTTGGTCTCCGCGCTCCACACCGGGCGTCCCGTGGTCATGTCGACGCGCTCGGCCCAGGTCACCTTGACGATTTTGTTCGCCGCCAGAAGCTTGCCAGTCGCGCGTTCGATCACATACAGGAACCCGTTGCGGTTGGCCTGCATCACGACCTTGCGCGGCGTGCCATCGATGGTGAGTTCGGCCTGCACCCACTCGTTGACGCCGTCGTAGTCGAATGGATCGCTCGGCGTCATCTGATAGTGCCACACCACCTTGCCGGTCTTGGGTTGAATGGCGAGAACCGAGTTGGTGTGAAGGTTATCGCCCAGGCGATTGAGCGGATTCCAGGGCGCGGGATTGCCGGTCCCCCAAAAAACGAGATCGAGCTCGGGGTCGTAGGAGCCGGTGATCCAGGTGGAACCGCCGCCGTGGGAAGCGGAGTCGCCGGGCCAGGTCTCCGAGCCCGGTTCTCCCTTCGCCGGAATGGTGTAGGTGCGCCACAGCGACTTTCCGGTCTCGGGGTCGAACCCCTCGAGATAGCCGCGATGACCGAATTCGGCGCCCGCCACGCCGGCGATGACCACGCCGTTCGCGACCAGCGGCGCCCCCGTCATCGAATAGCCGTCCTTGGGGTCGGCCGACTTCGTGCGCCAGACCTCCTTTCCGGTCTTGAGGTCGAGCGCAATCACATGCGCGTCGAGCGTGGTGCGGTAGAGTTTGCCGTCGAACATCGCGGCGCCACGGTTGACAATGCCGCAGCACACGACGCGCGTGGTATCGGGGGGATACTCGATCACCGATTTCCAAATCTGCTTGCCGGACAGCGCGTCGAGCGCGACCGTCTTCTCATGATCGGTGAGATAGATGATGCCGTCCTTGACCAGCGGTTGCGCTTCCTGGCCGCGATTGTCGGCCATGCTGTAGGACCAGGCCGGCACCAGCCGTTTGACGTTGTCGCGATTGATGTGCGCGAGCGGGCTGAAGCGCTGCTGGCCATAGCCCATCCCATAGGTGAGCACGTCGCCCGGAGTCTTTTCGTCGTTCTTGAGCTCGTCCGCGGTCTGGGCGAGCGCCATCATCGGCGCCGCGCTCACGAGCGCGGCTATGAGTGTCGATCGCATCATGGTGTTTCCTCCCTTGTCTTCAGATCGGCCGCGATTCTGTTGTTGTTCGCCTGACCGGCGGGGCCGCCTGGTAGGGACATCATAGCGCGCGCTTGGGCGGATGTAGACCCAAAAGATCGACGGTTCGCGTCGTTGCCCCGACCGGTCCCGGCATTTGCATCCGGCACCGGCTATGGCATCGTCTGCGCATGTTTCGCACGTTGGGTTTTGCGTTTGCGGCCATGATCACGCTTGCCGCTCAAACGAGCGCGACGGCCGCCGACCGCATTCGTGTGGCGGTGCAAAGAACCGGGACGCTGGCATGGGAGCTCGACGTCATCCGGACGCATGGTCTCGATCGCAAGCTTGATCTCGCGATCGACGCCGTCGAGCTCGCCTCAACCGAAGCTGGCAAAGTCGCGCTCAAGGGCGGCTCGGCCGATCTCATGTTGTCGGATTGGCTATGGGTGGCGCGCGAGCGTTCGCTCGGCGACAATCTCGTCTTTTATCCCTCGTCGAGCACGCTCGGCGCGGTGATGGTGCCGGCGCAATCGCCGATCCGGGAGATCATCGATCTCAAAGGCAGGAAGCTCGCCGTTGCCGGCGGCCCGCTCGACAAGAGCTGGCTCCTGCTGCAAGCGCTGGCGCGCCGCAGCGGGCTTGATCTCAAGAAACAGGCGACGGTCGTCTACGGCGCGCCGCCGCTGCTGTCGGAGAAGGCGTTGCAAGGCGAGACCGACGCCACGCTGACGTTTTGGAATTTCTGCGCCGACCTCGAAAGCAAGGGGCACAAACGCGCGATTGCCATGGATCACGTCGTGAAAAGCCTCGGGGCGAAGGGGCCGGTCGCGCTCGTCGGCTACACCTTCGACGGCACGTGGGCCGCGCGCAACGGATCAACCGTCGAGCGCTTCCTGGCCGCTGCCCGTCAGGCCAAGGACATCCTTGCCTCATCGCAGGCCGAATGGCAGCGGCTGGCGCCGCGGGTGCGCGTCACCGATGCGAACGCGCTTGCTATCTACCGCCAGCGCTATGGCGAAGGCATCGTGCGCCGGCCGCTCGCCGAAGAGGAGGTGGACGCGTGGGCCTTGTATCGCGTGCTCGCCGAGATCGGCGGCACGGAGCTCGTCGGCCCCGCACGCGAGCTTGCGGCTGGAACCTTCTATCGGCCGCCTGCCGGAGAGTGAGCGTGGGCGCCAGGCTCGTCTCGCTCGTGCTCCTCATCGCAGCCTGGTATGTCGGCTCGCAACTGGCCGGCGCGCGCCTGCTTCCGGACCCGCAGGCGGTGGCGCTCGCCATCGTCGACGAAGCGCGCTCGGGTGCGCTCGCCTTCAATCTCGGCGCCACGCTCGCGCGCGTCGCGGTGGCGTTCATCATCGCCATGGCGCTCGGCTCGGCGATCGGCCTCATCATGGGCCGGTCGCGGATCGCCGACCGACTCGGCGATCCCTGGCTGATCGTGCTGCTCAACCTGCCGGCCCTGGTGATCATCGTGCTCGCCTATGTCTGGGCGGGGCTGACGGAAACCGCGGCGATCGCGGCGGTGGCGCTGAACAAGCTCCCGATCGCCACGGTGACCGTGCGCGAAGGCGCGCGCTCCCTCGACCACGCCCTCGACGACATGGCGCAGGTGTTTCGCATGGGGCCATGGACGCGCATGCGCCACGTCATATTGCCGCAGCTCGCGCCCTATCTCGCTGCCGCCGCCCGCTCCGGCCTGTCGCTGGTTTGGAAGATTGTGCTCATTGTCGAGCTGCTCGGGCGTCCGAACGGCGTCGGCTTCGAGATCGGGGTTGCGTTCCAATTGTTCGACGTCACGCGCATCCTGGCCTATGCTCTCGCCTTCATCGCCGTCATGCTGGCAATCGAAACGTTCCTGGTGCAGCCGCTTGAACGACATGTCGCCCGCTGGCGCCCGCGACCGGCTTGACGTCAACATCAAGCAAAAGTCTTTTCGCGCTGCCTCCGGCGGGAAGCTCCAGGTGCTCGGCGAGCTTGCGTTCAGCCTCGGCAATGGGCAGGTCGCCGCGCTGGTCGGGCCATCCGGCTGCGGCAAGACCACGCTGCTGCGGATCGTCGCGGGGCTCGACCGCGATTTCGAGGGCGGCGTGGCGCTGCCCGCGCATGGCACGCTCGGCATGGTGTTCCAGGAGCCATGCCTGCTGCCGTGGCGCACGGTCGAGCAGAACGTGCGGCTTGCCGCCCCGCACGTGACCGACGCCGGGCTCGACGCGCTGTTCGAGACGCTCGGGCTCAACGCGCATCGCGATCATTATCCCAGCGAGCTTTCGCTCGGGCTCGCCCGCCGGGTGGCGCTGGCGCGCGCCTTCGCGGTCGAGCCCGATCTGCTTCTGCTCGACGAGCCGTTCGTGTCGCTCGACGACGCGCTGGCGGCACGACTGCGCGAAGAACTCGCCGAGCTGGTCAACCGCCGTCCGGTCACGACGCTATTGGTGACGCACAACGTCGAAGAGGCCGTCGGGCTCGCCGACCGGCTGCTGCTGCTCTCGGTCAATCCTGCGCGGATCCTCGCCGACGTCGCGGTCGCGCGCCCGCGCGCGCCGCACACGGCAGCCGAGCTCGCCGACCTGCGCGAGGAGATCGCGCGGCGGCTCAATCAGGCGTTTCTCTGAGGCGAATCGCTGATCGTCGTGCCCACCCTCGGCGGGATTCTGCCCACCCGAAGACGTAGTCCGCCATCGCGCGCCAGCCATCCACCCCATCATCACGGTCGAGGCTCTCGACGGCCGACGCGGATGCACTATTCTTGCCCGCAACAGGCCGGTTCAACCGGCCGCCAGTACCGCCGCCACGAACGGCTTATCAGGGAGCGACGCTCATGAAGATCCTCGCATCGGCTGCGTGTGTTCTGTGGTTGCTCGGCGCCGGCGCCTCGGCGCAGACGCTCGACGACCTCAAGAAAGACGGCAACGGCGGCTCGACCGACAACATCCTCACCTACGGCATGGGCTATCATCAGCAGCGCTACAGCCCGCTCAAAGAGATCAACAAGCAGACCGTCAAGCGTCTGGTGCCGGTGTGGAATCTCAGCCTCGACAACAATTGGGGCGAGCAGGCGCAGCCGATCGTCTACGCCGGCGTGATGTACGTCACCAACGCCAGGGCGACCGTCGCGATCGACGTCGCCACCGGCAAGCAGATCTGGAAACAGACGCTCGATTGGCCGCCGGAGACCCCGCGCGTCGTTTGCTGCGGCGTCTCCAACAAGGGCGCAGCCATCTACAACGGCAAGGTCTTCCGCACCACGCTCGACGCGCACGTCATTGCGTATGACGCCAAAGACGGCAAGGAACTGTGGAAGTCGAAGGCGGCGGAATGGAAGGAGGGCTTTTCGCTCACGGTTGCGCCGCTGGTCGCGAACGGCGTGCTGGTGACCGGCATTTCCGGCGCCGAGTTCGGCATTCGCGGCTTCATCGACGGCTGGGACCCCGAGACCGGCAAGCATCTGTGGCGGCGCTACACCATCCCCGCCCGCGGCGAAAAGGGCAACGAAACCTGGCCGCAGAACAACAATGCCTGGGAGGTCGGCGGCGGCTCGTCCTGGATCACCGGCTCCTACGACCCCGAGCTCGATCTGATGTATTGGGGCATCGGCAATCCGGCACCGTGGGCGTCGCAGAGTCGCGACGGCGACAACCTCTACACCTCATCGGTGCTGGCGATGCGGCCGACGACCGGCGAGGTCGTCTGGTACTACCAGTTCACGCCCAACGATGCCTACGACTACGACGCCTGCTGGGAGCTGATCAACGCCGACATCGATGTTGGCGGCCAGAAGCGCAAGGTGATCATGCAGCTCAACCGCAACGGCTTTCTCTACGTGATCGACCGCACCAACGGCAAGCTGCTGGCGGCGAATGCGTTCGAGAAGGTGAACTGGGCGAGCCGCGTCGACAATGAGACCGGTCGGCCGGTCGAGACCGAGATCGCCAAGAGCATCCGCGACATGAAGGCCACCGAGCACTGGCCGTCGACGCGGGGCGGCAAGAACTGGCCGCACGCCGCGTTCAATCCGCAGACCGGGCTGCTCTACGCCAACACGCTCCACGAGGGGCGCATGTACAAGCACCTCGAGACCAAGCCGTTCAAGGTCGGCGAGCGCTACATGTTCATCGAGAACCTCCCGCTGCCGCGCGCCGCGGGCGAGCCGATCGGCCACATGGAAGCCATCGATCCGCTCACCGCGCAGAAGAAGTGGCGAACTCCGCTGATGGACTTCCAGATTTGGTCGGCGATGCTGGCGACCGGGGGCGGCCTGCTGTTCACCGGCAAGGAAACCGGCGAATTCATTGCGGTGGATGCCGACACCGGCAAGGTCGTCTGGCAGTTCCAGACCGGGTCGGGCATCAACGCCATGCCGGTCACTTACACGCACCAAGGCCGGCAATACGTCACCGTGCTGTCCGGCATCGGTGGGCTCTACTGGAACATTGCGCGCGAGCAGCTCAAGGACAAGGTGCCGCAAGGCGGATCGGTCTGGACCTTCGCGCTCCTGCCGGAGTAAAGGCCGAGCGTTCCCATCGTTACTCAACGTGTCATCGCCGGACGTCTTGGGACGAGGTAGGATGTCAAAGCGTAATGTCCGCAAAGTGTGATGTCCGGGCATCCAGGAGCATCGAAGTGCCCGGCATGACGCGCGTTGCGTTACCGATCGCCCTGGCATGTTTTGTTATGAGCGCACCCGCTGCCGCCCAAGAGACGCAAAGCTTCTCCAAGGACCAGATCGCGACCGGCGCGGAGCTCTACGCGGTCAACTGCTCGCCGTGTCACGGCGCGCGCATGCAGGACCCCGGGGCGGCATTCAATTTGCGGAAATTTCCGCCCGACCAGCGCGAACGCTTCGTCAATGCGGTGACGCGCGGCAAGAGCCAGATGCCGCCATGGGGCGATTTCTTCAAGCCCGACCAGCTTGAGGCGTTGTGGGCCTACGTCACGACGGGAGAGCGGTGACTTAATCCTCCCTAAAGGATAAAGCGGCCGCATGCTTCGAGACGCATCGCCGCGTGATGCTCGTAGCACGAGGAGGAACGCGCGGAAGCGATCACAACTTCGCACGCATCCCGACATAAACCGAGAGTGGCTGCGCCGGCGTGACCGTGCGGTGGTCGAACAGCACGTTCGGTATCGCGTTGGCGACCGTCGACTGCGGATCGAAGAAGGTGCCGAAGGTCGCGAATTTGCGATTGAACAGGTTGTTTATGACCCCGTAAATCTGCAGCTCCTTGGTGAGCTGGTACGAGCCGTGCAGGTTCGCGATCCAGTAGTCTGCGAGCTTGGGGTTTTGGTTGGCGTCGTCGCCAACGAACCATTGGCTGCTGACCCAGATGACGTCGGTGCCGAGTTTCAACTCCGGCGTGATCCAGTAATCGACGCCACCTTTGACCTGATGCCGCGGAATGCCGGGGATCTGCTTGCCCGGCGTGACAAAGATATTTCCATCTGCATCCGCGAAAGGATTGTTCGGCGACGCCAGCTTTCCCGAGAACTGGTAGGTGGCATCGATGAAGGCGTAATTGGCATACACGAGATATTGGCCGGTCTGGTACTGCGCGCCCGCCTCCAGCCCTTGGCGGCGGGTGGCGGGCACGTTCTGGAACACGCCGCGGCCTTGAAGCACGCTCGCAACCTGTATGATGTCGTTCTGGCTGTCGGTGCGGAACAGTCCGAGCTTCCAATCGCCGCGACCGCCGGCGGTGTTGATGTTGCCGCGTAGTCCGGCCTCGCGCATACGAGCGACGACTTGTTGAAGCGGCGGATCCGATACCAGGAACCCTTCCAGCAAGCACGGCTTCAAAGGATTGGAGCAGCCGAGCTCGAGCGGCGTCGGTATACGGTTCGCTTCCGAATATCCGGCATAGAACGTCATTAGCTCCGGGAGAATTTTGTAGGTCAATCCCGTCACTGGATTGAAACGGGCGTAGGTGTAACTGGCGCTGAGATCGGGGCTGGTGCCGAACAAATCGGCCATGTCGATGGCGGCGAGGTTGTAACGACCCCCTCCCGTCAGCGACAGCCGGTTGGTCAAATCGAATGTTTCATTGAAGTAGGCACCATAATAGGTCTGCCACGCCCCGAGGCTGACCGGGCTGAAGCCGAGATTACCCGCGGTATGGATGATCTGTCCCGTCCCCGGCACAGCGGCGTTGGGACCGACGAAGAGATCGGGATAGATAAAGCCAAGCTCGCTGTTGGCCCGGAACCCGATCTTGCTGCGGTCGACGCTGGTGCCGATCACGAAGTTGTTGTCGTGACCGAGCACCTTGTCGTCGCTGAGTGCCTGCAACGAGGCGCCTGTCGTCAGCGCCTTGGTGAAGGTGCGGTCGACGGTGCCCCAAGGCGTGGTCGCGCAGGTATTGCCACCACCAGGCGGACAATTGATCGGCTGGCCGTTCTGATTGAGGATCTGGAAAGCGGCCGCCGGCGGTCGCGGCTGCGGGAATGCATCGTCTTGTAGGCACAGTGTGTTGAACAGCGGATTGTTGGCAGCCCCGCTGCAGCGCTCGACCTCGGCGGCGTTGCCGTCGACATGCTGCTGGTCGAACCGGCGATAATAGAGATTGCTCTGCACCGTCCAATGGTCAGTTACCGAATAGCGGCCGTTGAGCGCAATCAGCTCGGCCTGATTTTTGGTGGTCTGCGGCCACGTGTAGATGGCGCGATAGTCGTTGGCGAGCAGTTCGATCGGCGTGGGCCCGATCACGCCGAAGTAGTTGTCTGCCGCGGACGTAACCAGATGAATTTCGGCATCGGTGCCCTTCCAGCCGAGATCGCCATAGAAGCGCGCCAGCCGCGATGGCGACTGGTAGCGCCAGCCGTCGTCCTTGAGGCCTTCCGCGGCAAGATAGAGGCCCCACTCCCCGTTGCGCACGCCGTATTGCAGGGAGCCGCCGACGCGGCCGTAGGAGCCGCCTGAGGTATCGAATTCGGTGCCGCTGTAGGTGAAGCCGTCCTTCATCTGGAAGCTGATCGCGCCACCAAGGGCGTTGAGGCCGAAAGCCGGATTGTTGGTCCAGATATCCGAGCGGCCGATCGCGACCTTCGGAATCAAGTCCCAGTTGACGGTGTCGCCGAAGGCCTCATTGATGCGGATACCTTGCATGTAGACGGCGAGCCCCTGCGGCGTGCCCTGCAGCGGCGACGCCGCGAAGCCGCGATAACGCAGATCCGTGGCAAATTCGTTGCCCTGGACGTTGTTGGTGGTGACGCCGGGAATGCGCTGCACGAACGTCTCGACCACGTTAGGGGAATAGGTGCGCGAGAAGTCCTCTGCGGGGAGCGTCTGCACCATCGCCGGCACCTTGCTGCGGTCGAAGCCGAGACCGGTGATGGGCGTGGTGGCGACAACCTGGAACGCGGCGATTTGGGGCGCGGGTGCCGGCGCAGACGCTGGCGAGGGAGCGGGCGCTGGGGTGCGCGCGGTTTGAGTTGCGCGCGGGGGCGCGGCAGCGGGGGCGGCGCGCCGGACCGGGGCCGGGCGCGGGGCGGTGACGGTCACCTCGGGCAGCGTCGCTGCCACCTGTGCCCAGGCCCCCTCCGGCACCGTCAAGGCGCCAGGCAATGTCAGCGCACCGACCGCGGCAGCCTGCAACACGCGGCGTTTCCCGGCCGCAAGCCGCGACGCACCTCGACCGCACCCCTGCGCCCCACCCATGACACCGACCGGCGAATTTGCCTCAAATTCTGAAGCATTCGCCGGCCGCCAGTCTCATGACGTTTTGCCAATTCGATCGGGAACATTTGGCAATGTGGCCCTAGGGACACACGCTGCAAGCCGCAGCGCATGCTCCCCTTCCCCGGATGTCCGGCGACCTACGAGGGACATCACCGGCGCGGCGATCTCAAGATTTGATAAACCGCCGGCGCGCACCCCACCTTCGTGGAGAGTATGATGTCATCTCCATCGAATCAGAGGACATGGACATGAGCATTCGAGGAAAGAGCATATTGACTACGCTCGCCATTGCGCTGATCGGCACCGCGCCAGCCTGGTCGCAGAACCTCCTAAAAACGCTCGATCCGGACAACGACGGCACGGTCGATCTCGCCGAGGCGAAGAGTGCAGCGTCCAAGCTGTTCGACAAGCTCGACCGCGATCACGACGGCACCCTCGACAAACGCGAATTGCGCGGCCGGCTCAACGCCAAGGATTTTGCCGCGGCCGATCCCGACCACGACGGAACTCTGGACAAGAATGAATTTCTCGCGCTCGTGGAGAAACGCTTCAACGCAGCCAATCCCGACAATGACGGCACGATTGACGCCAAAGAGCTCAAGAGCTCGGCGGGCCGTTCCCTCGTGCTGCTCCTGAAGTAACCGGCGCCCCTCGCGCAGCTCGAGCCGCGCGAACGTTCGAAATGACGGATGGGTGCTTCACACGTACGCCAGCATCCTCATGACTCGGCCGAGAGCAGCTGCACTGCCACGCGGATCAGCTCGGGCAGGTTCTTGGCGTTGAGCTTTTGCTTGAGCTGGGAGCAGGCATTGACGACGGTCTTGTAGCTGACGTTGAGCTCCTCGGCGATGCGGCCATAGGGCTTGCCTTCCGCCAACAGCGACAACGTCTGCAATTCGCGCGGGGTGAGGTCGGCGAGCGGATTTGCCCGCACGCCCGTGCGCACCAATGCGACCTGCATGGCGAGATCGTTGCTGAGATAAGGCGTGCCGGAGCGCACCTGGTCGAAGGCCTTCATCAGCTCGTCCGAGGACGTGTCCTTGAGCACGTAGCCGGTGGCGCCGGCTTCGAGCGCGCGCGCGGCGATGATCGGATCGCTGTGCATGCTGAAGACGAGGATGCGCGAGCGCGGATCGTGCGACCGCATGCGCCGAATGACGTCGAGCCCCCCGAGGCCGCTCCCCTGCATGGCGAGGTCGACGATCACCACGTCGGGATGATGGCGGCGGTAGAGGCGATAGCCGGAGGCCGCGTCGCGCGCTTCGAGCACGGTCTTGACGCCCGCGTCCTCCAGCATCCGGCGGCATCCCTGCAGCACGATCGGATGATCGTCGATGATCAGAACGCTGGTCATGATCTCCTTTCGTGCAGCGGGATCACGATGCGGACCGCGGTGCCGCACCCGCTCGCGCTCTCGACCTTACAGCTGCCGCCCAATGCTTGCGCGCGTTCCTGCATGCCGCGCAGGCCGAAGCCAGGCACCGCCACGGGATCGATTCCACGCCCGTCGTCGCGGACCGTGAGCGCAAGCTGCGACGCGCCATTCGCGCTCGCGTTCGCCTCGCTCACGGCTTCGCCCAGCTCGATGGTCACGTGCTTGGCCTGCGCATGCCGAATGATGTTGGTCAGGCTTTCCTGCACGCAGCGATAAATCGTGAGGTCGACCGAGTCGCCGTAGCTGCGCATGAGGTTGTCGGCACAGACGGAGAAGTCGATCTGCGGATACTGGCGCGCGCGATCGCGCACCAGCTCGCAGAGAATATCCCGCAAGGGAACGTGGCCGAGTGCCATCGGACGCAGCCGGTTGAGCATGCTGCGATTGATGCTCTGCAGCTGCTCGATGATCGCGAGCATGTCGCGCACGCGCTCGGTCATTTTGCGCGCGGCCTCCCCCTCGAGCTTGGCGGCCGCAGTCGCGATCGAAGCCGCATTGGCCTTGAGCCCGAACAAGTTCGGACCGACCTCGTCGTGCAGCTCGAGCGCGGTGCGTCGCCGCTCGTCGTCCTGCGCCGTGATCAGCCGATGGTTGAGCTGTTCGTTCTCGGCGCGCGCGGCCTCGAGCGCCTGCGCCAGCGCATTGAACCGGTCGGTGATGGCGGCGAGCTCTTGCGCCTGCGGCCGAGGCAGCCGCACCCGGTAGTTGCGCCGTTCGAGGTCGGCGAGCCCGCGGGCGACACCGGTGAGGGGATCGAGCACCCGCCCGAAGAGAACATAGAGAATGCCGATGACGGCAACGTTCACGCCGAGCGCAACGGCCCCGAGCGCGACGGTGTTACCCCACACTTCCGCGATCTCGTCGTGCGGCTCCGCCACGATCTCGACCGAGCCGACGCGCGCCGCGTTGACGACGACCGGCACGTTGCGGCTTGCGATCGGAGCGGCAATCAGTGCCGCGAACCAGGCCGGCACACGGTCGTGCCGCGTGGGGTCGGAGGCGCCAACCGGCGGACGCGGCACGAGGGGAAAGCCGGCGGCGTCCTTCACCACGATCCGCACGTGGCGCACGAGCCGCAATTGCGAGGTGAGGTCGGCGAGGAATTTTTCCGCCGGCACCTCTTGCTGCATGAGCGCGACCGCCTCGCTCACGAGCAGCTCGGCGAGCTCCATCGACGCGGCGACCTCGACCCGCGTGGACGCGCGCGCCTGCAGGATGGTCACGGCGCCCGCCACCAATCCCGCGATCACATCGATCACGATGAAAACGATGAGGAGCTGCGCGCGCACGGAGCGGCCATGCCACAGCGCATGCGACAGGGCGCGAGCCGACGGCCACGCCAGCGGCCGAAGCAACGGCATCCGACTTTCGGATCGGGCGCTGATGAACGTCCTCCCCGTGGCGGCAGATAAGCAGGATGGGCTCTGGGACCGAGCCTGGGGCGATGGTAGTTTAACCGCGATCCCGGCGCCACAGCGCCCACGGACGCAGACAAGTTTACGAGGGTCTACGCCGGCTCGATTGCGTCGACGCTCAGAGCGGTCGAGGGCGCCAGTCTGCCAGGAGGAGCGGGCATGCAAGCAAGGAAAGCCTATTTCATGGTTCGCGCGCAGGTGCCGAACGAATCCGACCGCGCGAAATTCGATCAATGGTATGGAACGCATCATTTGCCCCTGGCGATGGCCAAGTTCCATGCCGAGAAAGGCTGGCGCTTCTGGAGCCGCAGCGACGCATCGGTCCACTATGCGCTCTACCAGTTCAAAGACATGGCAACGTTGCGCGACCGTCTCGACTCCCCGGACTTCAAGCTGCTCATCGCCGATTTCGATCAAGCATGGCCGGGGGTCGCGCGCAGCCGCGACCTGATCGAAAGCGTGCAAGAGGCCTGAAGGCCTGCGATGCGGCGCGGCAGGCGATGAACGCATGGCTCGCCATACCCGCGCCGGCGCTCACGCGGGACAACGTCGTGGCCGCAGAATCCTTGGACGGCGAAATCCAACGCGCTGGCAACGTCACGCGTGCGCTTCACGGGATCTGGATCAGCTCCTTGAGCTGAGTTTCGCTAAGCGGCGCCGACAAGAACTTGAACTGGACGGCGTCCTTCATGCTCTCGCCCAATCCCATGATTTTTTCCGTCTGCAGGCTCTCCTTCGGAATGAACTCCTTGAGCATGAGGCGGACGGCGGGCTCGGACAAACCGGAGAACGCGAGGTAGCGCGGCACGGCTTCGGCACTGGAATACATCCAGTCGACCGTCTCGTTGTATGCCTTCATGTAGCGTGCGAATGCATCCTTCTTGGCCGCCAGATTCGACGCGTTGGTGATCTGCACGCGAATGGTCTGCTCGCGAATGGCGGCGATATCGCTGGCGCGCCCGATCATGCGGGCCGCTCCCGTGGAAAGGAGGTCGAGCACGAACGGCGCCACCGACCAGCCGACGTCCACCTGGCCGGACATGACCTGGGTGATGGTGCCCGGGACGTCTCCGGTCGCCACCGGCCTGGCCTTGAGGCCGTATTCGCTGATGAACCGCAGCACCGTGATGTGGGAGGACGCGCCGGTGGTTGAATATGCGATGCTCTGACCATCGACCTCGCGCATGGAGCGCAAGGGCGACTTGGCGGCGACCCACCAAAAGGTTTCTCGCGACCCGGTCGAGCTCGCACCGATGACGCGAAGCGGCGCGCCCTTGCCATAGGCCCCTAGGCTGCCGAGCGCGCCCGCGCTCAGGCCGATATCGACCGAGCCCGACATGACGACCTGCAGCGTTTCGCCGCCGCCTTGGGTGTAGAGGATGTCGAGATCGAGACCGTATTTGCGAAATATGCCGGCCTGCTGGCCGAGCTCGGGGATCGCGCCTTCCCAGCTGCCGCGGATCGGCGAGGCGATCTTGAGCGTTTCGGCGGCAAGCCCATGGGGCATCACGCACGAAACGATGACCGCCAGCACTGCGGACAACCCGCGTATGCTCATGGGCGTCTCCGACAGATGGTCGCCGGCTTGTCGGCCGCGAGCGGGCGTCGGGCGGCTAGCGGCCCTCGGGCTGGAAGTAGACATCCACTTTCATCCCGACCGCGAGCGGATCCGCCTGCGCCAAGTCGATCAGAACTTCGACCACATCGACGTCGGTCACGTTGCGTTGTCCCCGCGCGTTGATGCGCCCTTGCTCGACGAGCGGCGCGATGAAAGCGACCTTGCCCGCGAATTCGCGGCCGCGAAACGCGGCGGCACGCACCAGGACCGGCTGCCCGATCTTGATTTGCCCAAAATCGCGCTCATCTAGTTCCGCGCGCACGCGCAGCGCGGAGACATCGCCGATGACCAGCAACGGCTGCGCATTGGCGGGAGCGGCCAATTCACCGGGCTTGGCATTGACCTGCAACACCGTGCCGGCGATGGACGCGCGGATCGTCAGCTTTGCAATCGCCGCGGCTGCGGCCGCCGATTCGGCGCGCGCCACATTGACCTGGCCTTCCGCAAAGTTCGGCAGCGGGGTGCTCGGGTCGGCTTCGATGCGACGCAGCTCCGCCTTTTGCTGCTGCAAGCGATCTTGCGCCCGTGACAATGCGGTGCGCGCCGCCTCACGATCCGCGTCCGATGCCCGGCCGGCGCGCCGGTCCGTCAGGGCTTTGTCGAGTGCGGCTTGGGCGGCCGTCACCGCCTTGTCGGCGTCGGCAACCGCATCCTCGGCCCTGCGCCGCGCGGCCGCCTTGTCGGTATCCACGACCGCAGCCTCGGTCGTGCGCCGCGCGGTCGATCTCACCGGTGCGGTCTCTTCGTTGCGCGCCCGCAGGCGAAACGCGACCTGAGCCTCGGCGGCGGCAAGCCGCGCCTGGGCCTCATTGTCGATGAGCCGGATCAGCGGCTCACCGGCGGATACCTTGTCGTTGACCTTGACCAGCACCTGCGCGATCACGCCCATGACCGGCGCCGCGATCTTGATCTCGCCCGAGGCGGGTTCCACCCGGCCGGGGGCCACCGTTTGCCAGCGTTTGTCGTCCGCCGCCTCGGGTCGCGCCGCACGCGGCGCGTCTTGCGCGCCCGTTCGCGCGGCCAGCGCCGCCAACGCGAATACGACGGCGGCTGCGCCGCGAGCAGCCGACTTACTCTTCGACCCGATCATGCTTTTCGGCGTGATCATGGATTGCGCAATCGCCTTCGTCTTTTTTGAGCGCTGCACCGTTGCGCTCCTCGCGCACGATGCATCCATCTTCGATGTGAACCACTCGGTCGGCGAAGCGCAATATACGCGGGTCGTGCGCGACCACCAACACCCCGCGCGAGCGATCCTTGGCGATCCCTGCCAGCAGCGTCATGA